>ERZ840096.71-NODE-71-length-165768-cov-10.896484_pt1 | contig 165768 bp, 143 predicted proteins | sample MGYA00519878_ERZ840096 | MGnify/ENA primary metagenome ERZ840096 (study PRJEB31850, sample SAMEA3708865) | human gut metagenome | biome: human gut; feature: human-associated habitat; material: faeces | place: China | collected 2014 ... | reverse complement strand
TTGGCTGGCAACGTAAAGCTGCTTAGCCATTATCTCAAATTTTAACGAACTATTGTTATATATGACGTTCTAATTTTATTTTTATTGCATCACAAATTATTTTTCACCTTTCCAAACAAGGCACCCCCTCAGGCCAATGAGGGTCATTCTCGTTTACATCAGGATAATGAATATCTCGCTGCTCTGACACGCTGCGCTCATAATTCAATTTCACATTAATAGTGAAATCATCCATGCGGAGAATATCTGGCAGGCACCAAGGCTCATGAGTATGCAAGGCATGCATCGCATAACAGATACACAAATGGTCGTACGCCTTGTTGTGCAGATAGCCTTCCGCCCACGACGTGCCATCGTCGAACGTATCAGTCAACTCTCTCAACGTATCCTCTTCGTTGCCGAAAAAGTTGGCAGACGCACCATTCACGATTGTATCCATCTTGCAATGTCCTGTACTGAGCAACTCATCTGTCAGATGAATCATATAGTCGAAGTCGGAACCGTAATAGTCATCATTCTCCAGATGCAAGACCGAGTCTTTGTCAGCATACTCGAATCGAAGCGTACTGTCCAGGTCGTAGCAGAAACGGTCGTCCACCTTGTATGGCGAACGGTAGAGCGTAAGCCAAAGGTTACGGCACTGCTCAAAACACTCCAAGGTGAGCTTGTAGAGTTTGTCGTTCAACTTGCTCAATCGTTCCACCTCGGCAGCAGTAGGATGAAGCATCATCTCGTCGAGCGTCACCTCACGAAGCCCGAGCAAATCGTCCAGCAAATCCCGCTCCGTATCACTGAAGTTACGGAAGAACCCATCTGGATTATTATCCTCACGATTCACCACCTTCTTGATACGACGTTCCACCTCTTGCACGATGGCACGCTTATCCTCTATCGTAGACTTTTCTCTTATAAAGTCAAAAAAATTGAAGATAGGATCAGTATTATAGCTACGGTCGTTCTCTACATCATCTATCAGTTTCATCCATTCCTTTTCCATTTTCTTCATGTATAAAAAACACGTTTCCTTTTTTCCATTGATACACCTCTCGCTCATATCTCAAGCTGACATCCGTCCAAAAATCATCCATACGGAGGATGTCAGGCAAAGAGTAATGCTCATGACTATGGAGCGAGTGAAGGAGATGGCAGATGCAAAACTTGTCGAAAGCCTGATTGTCGAGATAATCCAAATTCCAGTTGGTCCCATCATCAGCCACCAAAGGTTCATACGAATACCGCCCACTATCCCTAAAATTGCAATGAAAATGGAGCATATACTCGAAGTCTGAGCCATAATAGTCATCATTATCCATCTTGAGGACGGAATCCTCATCATTCCAACTGAAATCAACGTGCTCCTCCACATCATAATAATCCTCGTTTGCCATCAAGCTCGGTGAGTGCAACAAAGACTTCCAGAGATTGCGACCTTGCGCAAAGGCATCCTTCGACAGTTCATGAAGTTTATCGTTCTGATGTCCCAAACGCTCGATTTCTTCCTCTGTAGGATTTAACATCATCACATTGAGAATCTTTACCCGAGTACTCCAAAGGGAATCAAGCACCTCCCGCTCCTGTTCACTGAACTTACGGAAGCGGAAACTCTTGTCCGCATCATAACGGGCAATCATCTTGATGCGACGCTCTACTTCTTGTACAACTCTGCGCTTGTCATCATCCGACGCTTCGCCCACATAATCCATCAAAGCGAAGAAAGCCTCCGTTTCAAACGGATCTTTCTCAATTGTATCGATAAGTTGAATCCAATTTTCCTTCATCTTCACCTACGATTTCACCATTACACACTTCTATTATCTTATCATCGCCGAAACTTCCTCCCCGTACCTTGTAAGGAGAGTTTCGCTTCAACGTCTTCTCCAAATACTCCAAGTCCTTGGGACGGAGATGAGTGAGAGCGAAATCCACCTCATTCAGTTGCGACTGATTGCTCAGAGCGAGATGCTGAAGATTGTGGCACATGAAGATGTCCAAGCGACGTAACTTGTCGTTCTTACTCAAATTCAAAGACACCAAGTCCTTGGCACCCTCGATATGCAACTCCTCCAAGAGTGGATTGGCAGAGAAATCCAACTTCTCGTTTCTTATTTCGTGGAAGTCGATGAACTCCAGCAAAGGATTCTTGCTCACGTCGAGTTTCTCCTCGCCATAACCAGAATAGCCCAAGATACGCAAGTTAGGACATTCCGTGAGAATCACATCCAAGGTTTTCACCTCGAACATGCCACATCCATCAAATCCGATAATGGCATCCTCCTCTTCCGAACAGATGGTAATGGTGTAGTACATGCCCTTCTCCGGATAGGCATGACCTGCCTCCACCCAAGCCAACTTTTCGGAAGCAGGTTTCTGTTTACCTGTCACGACCTGTACCTTTCCATCGCCCCAAGCGATTCTTGCCTTGCTGCCTTTCTTCAGCATCAAGTGCAAGCCTACGGTCTCCCCCATTGTCCAGTCCAAAGTCTGGATATTGATTGTAATCTGTGCCATAATTCCTTGTTTTTAATGTTTACGATGGCAAAGGTACAGGTTGGGTGTGTCAAATCGTGGCACAAGCGAGAAAATTATCTCAAAAATCTTTGTATCACCTTGTACCAATAGTCCCAGGAGTAGCCTACAGAAGGATGATTTACCGCCATCACTTTCACCTGCTTGCCATTACTCAGAAGATAAGCACCTGTAGCAACAGGATAACCATCCACTACGATGTCGTCGCTATCCTGCCAGCGCACATTAGGAAGATTATCCCAAAGCCTCTTGCCCCATACGATGATGTACTCAGGTTGGTACTTTTCGATGACCTCGAAGAAAGCCTTGCCAGCCTGGTGATATTGTTCGGCTGCGCCAGCCTCGCGAGGACCACCCATCGCCACTTGCAGATAGTTGAAGAAGATGACCGAGTTCCAGATCTTCAGCCTCATCGCCTGATTTGTTTCATCACCCACTAATGAACGCTCAAACTTCAGGAAAGTACGCATCCAGTTTTGCCGTTCCTTGTTCTCATTGAGATAATCCCCAAGCACCTGCTGCGTAAAGTTCATACACTCCCGATGTAGCTGGCAGTCGCCACAATCCGTACAACTCTCATCACAATAATGACTCTCGCCCAATATCATGATTCGCTTGCCGAATATCCCCCCGTTGGCATAATCCTTGCCAACGAAAGGCTGAAAGAAAATGTTGCTATTCATATTTTAAAATAATGAAGCTATCCAATCATAAGCCATGGTTCCCAAGCGAATGGCCCACGAAATTACCACATAAATCAACCAGCAAAGCACGACGATGAACACAGCCGTCCAGAATGCCTTCTTATTCACCTTATTGATAATCTCCTTATCATCCTCGATATACCCGGTAACCAATCTCAGGTTCTCTACATACGAACGCTTGAATACATCCAGCACATCACCTATATAGAAAGGTATGGCACCTATCAGTACATCCATCAAGATATTATAGATGACAGCCAAAGTCAGCGGAATCGACTTAACCACGCAAAGACTGTAATAGATAAATGGGAATGCAAACACGCTCGTCAAAGCATCACCGATACCGACAGGAAGGATGAAGCCAAGGATAGGATCCAGGAACCACTTGTCCATATACTTCGCCGTACCTACCATCAGACGATAAGATGGCATGTTCATCATCTTCTCACGCTTTGCAGCTTTTTTATCAACCATACTATTCATCGTATTTATATTAATTTATTCTTTATCACTACCTACAAATACCGATGCCTTCATAAAAGAGAAGGTTGCATCAACGAGCCAACCGATGCACGAACCTACTGTAGCTATCCACCAGGCAACATGATAACCTGTAGTACAATTGGTAGCCTTGAAAAGGACATCGCCGTCAAAGAGATGCCTCACCAGATTAGGCAGGAAGAACAATCCATGCGCCAATCCAGCTTGCCATCCATACAATTCCGTACCATTGATATTGACAAACAATACTGCCGCCACTATTGCAACGATTGGTCGCCAGGGTAGGAACATGAAAACCATTACAAGAAGCCCTATAATTTTATTCATTTTTCGTTACACTTTATTTATGCTATGATTTCATCTATACAGACAATTATCTTTTAGATACATCTTGTTGTTTCTAATCTCAGTTGGAGTAAGTTTCTCTTTACGATAATCCTTCAAGGAATCCTTCTGCACCTGAAATCTACTCGATTCCACAAAGATCAGGCTCTTGTGAATCCTCGTCTTGGCACGCTCCTCCATCCATTCTCTGCCTTTAGCGAGAGAAGACATATACCAATATCTCGTCTCAGCCCAAGCATTCCTTGTAGGTTGCGCAGTACAATGAATGAAGTCACGATAAACGGGAAGCGAGAGACCAGTTAGCCAACAAACCAGGACCGAATCCCCCTTAGCCATTAGCGTCATGTCCGACAACATCTGTTGCATGGTCATCTTCTCCGACTTCCGCCAAAGCATCCTCTTATCCACATATTCATTCTTCTCAGCCTCCTTCTTCTTTTGCCAATAGCCATGAGGGTTCAAGAAGAACCAATAGCCAAATAATACTACCAGCACGGCACTCAATACCGCAGCCAACCAACACACTCTTTTCTTGATGTTCTTTTCCATTGTTACATTACCTTATATAGTTATACATTTGATTTCAGCTGCGAAATAACTATATAGAGATGTCAAATGGTGACAGAACATCAAGAAAAAAGTATTAAACACACAGATTACTGCTATTCATTCTATTTTTCCAATATCTTTCGTCCTTTTTCTGTTAGCATATACTTCTGCTTTGGGTGCTTTGGATTATCAGGATATTTCATGGAAACCAATCCTTCTTCCAATGCTGGCGTTAAGTATTTATACAAGAAATTCACCCTATCCTTCAACATTAAAAAAGACATGATTTCTCTAACAGAATACTCTCCATCCTTCAATATTCCGACAAGTTCCAATACTTGTTGGGTACTTGTTGGGTACTTGTTGGGTACTTGTTGGGTACTTGTTGGATTGCTATTTACCAACTGTAGGTTAACACCATCACGGTTATATTTAAAGACTACAGTCACGAAATTACCATCTGTTTTGAATTCTGGCGCAGGTAATCCAACACGTTTACATTCATCTACCATCGTACCAATACCACGTCCCCAACTTTCAAGAATCTTGCTCTTATAAAGCACATTGGCAATGATTGGATTTTGAGGTTTGGAATCATGCTCTTGCATCAATCGCTCAACTGACAAATCTGCCGGAAATGTTCCTGTATTGGTAACCTCTACCCTATCATCATAAATAGCTATGCTGACAGAACTACCAGGATGATGGTACGAACGATGGCAAAGTGAATTGATACAACATTCACGCAAAGCCTTGTAAGGAATACTCAATTCTTCTTCTCGATAAAGTCCATTTATCTTCCCAGACAAAGAAAGATGCTTAAAGAAAAAAGCCATTGCTGCATCAAGCAAGATATAAATATTACCTTGCGTTCTTTGGTTATCAATAAACTCTTCTTTGGTAGTTCCCTTAAAACGTGCCATTCGCAAAAGACATTGCGGATAGTCATAGAAATCCACGCCAAACAACACAGCTGCTGCATTATTCAAATTCCCATCACGAAGCAAACCAAACTTCCTGAGAATCGTAGGTATTTCTTCCCGAATAGTCACTTCTGGAAGACGACCATTTCTTATACCCTCACGTACTGCACCAAGAATGGCATTCTCATCAAGGTCCGATATTTTCAAATCGGGATTGACCATTGCTTCCCAACCATATTTTCCACCACGTTGCATCAACAAATGGTTATATTGCTCTTGCGGCATTACCGTAGTAGTACTTTCTATACGAAGATAAGCCCTACCTTTGTAAGCGAAAGGACGCATAAAACGTTGTTTTTCCGCATTGACAATTATAACAAACTTATCGGAATTTGGAATCCGGACATAGTTTATTTCCAAAGACACAAAAGGTTCGATACGATTAATAGCCTCAGCAATAGCACGTTTTGTACTATCAGAAACTTCTTGACCTACAACATTTCCATTGTCCTTTACTCCATAAAGTACAATACCACCATCGCCATTAAGAAAGGCACATAAAGTTTCCATCGAACGGTCTAATTGACCTGTCGATTCTTTAAACTCCAAATTTTTACTTTCTTTTAAGGCTATAAGTGCCTCTATTTCTTGATATTCCATTTTTTTTATTTAACTAAGGAAATACCCAACTCACGATATGATGAGGTGGAGTATCCTTCTGCAAATGTAGTAATTATCAAGATAATCACCAAATTTTCCGGAACTTTTTTAACTGCAAAGACCAAAATATGACAGAAAATTAAAAAATACTACCAGCACGGCACTCAATACCGCAGCCAACCTACACACTCTTTTCTTGATGCTCTTTTCCATTGTTACATTACCTTAATATAGCTATACATTTGATTTCGGCTGCGAAATAACTATATAGATATGTCAAATGGTGGCAGAGCATCAAGAAAAAAGTATTGTATAGTAATCAAGGAATATTATAACCCTTAGACTTAGCGTCAAGCAAACTATCCCTAATGTTATTTGCCTCTGATATTTTTCTATCATCAGCTCTCATTTCAAAATTAGCAAAATGATATGTATCTAACACTACTTTACCTTGCGAAACAGAAAACCACAAATAGTTATTCACCTTCAATAAATCTGGCAAATACATTTCTTTCAAAAAATCTATAACAGGATTTGTTTGAGAATCATATCCTGTCGTACACATAATTATATTTGCATCATACAATTGAATCTGTTTTAGAATAAATGATTTACTTTGTTCTATATAACTTATAACTTTATTGCGGTCACATCCACCATCTTTAACTTGCTTTCCTGCCACTTTTCCACAATTCATCCTCGCTATTGGAGCACTAAACCAAAAGTTTATCAATTGTTCCTTATCACCAAAATTTAACGTCAAACTATCACTATCATACAACAAAGCTGCCTGACTCCAAGGAATAAGACATTTAAACATTGTAATCGGCTTGAAAGAGCACCCATCTGGTTTTAATGGAACCTCACCACGAACATCCCAAACATTGCCGTCATCACTTGGTTGATCACGAGTAATTATCAGTAAACGACGTTTAGAAGAATCCCAATTAAAAGAATTATCCCCAGAGGTTGTCCTTACATAGTTTAAACCATCAAATTTTAATCCAGCATGAAACAACAATCCATCGGAAACAAACTCATCCATCGTTACTCCTAAAAAACTAGCCCATTTCTGAAACAGCTCATCTTCTTTGTTATTATAATCCATTGCCAAATATTCTAAATATGTTCTACACTTACATAATAACTAGAATCATTATGTTTATAAAGTATTTCTTGTTGGAACATCCTCCTTTTCAAATAACCTTAATTGATTTAAAGTCGGATCAACTATACACATAACTCTTCTAGCATGATTCATAACCATATTTTCATAAAGATTACGTACAAAACGACCATTAGAAAAATTCTGCATATGCAAATTAGCTCTTTCATTAAAAATCTCCTTCAAACCAACAACAATTTCAGAAGACATTTCGTAATCATCCTCTTTGCACATTTTCTCGAATATTTTAAACAACTCATCGCCATTATAATCTTCAAATGTAATAAAAGTATTAAACCTTGATTTCAATCCAGGATTAGATTCAAAGAATTGCTTCATGGGTTCTGTATATCCAGCAACAATAACGACCAAATTATCTCGATAATCTTCCAATGCTTTTGTCAACTCAGTTAAACACTCTCTGCCATAAGAGTCTGAATTTTCATTTTCAGTAATACTATATGCCTCATCTATAAACAGTACACCTCCTAAAGCTTTCTCTATCACCTTTTTCACTTTCAATGCAGTCTGACCTTGATAACCAGCAATCAAGTCTGTTCGAGAAACCTCAACAAAATGCCCTTTGGAAAGTAAACCGAGCTTGTAATACAGATGCCCAATGATTCTTGCAACTGTAGTTTTCCCCGTACCAGGATTTCCCATAAAAGCCAAGTGAAGCGTATGTTTGGGCACGTTAAGCCCATGTTCACTTCTCATTTTTTGAACCTTCTGATATGCGATTAAATCGTAAACCTTATCCTTGACCTTACTTAATCCTATCAAGTTTCCAAGTTCATCTAAAAGTTCTTCTAAAGACTGATCATTTTCATCAGCTTTATGACTAGAGTTTATTTTGCACAGTTCACAATACCCAACATAGGAAACCAACTTATCCTTCAATAAAGCTATCGCTATTTTCGCAGAAGAACTACATTCATTGACAACAGCAGACATATTCACACACAATTTAGCAATGGAAGTATCATCTCCATTGCTAAATATATCCAAAACATTTTGCTTAAAACAAATATCTGATTGAATCAGAACATCTAATGAAGAAGCAGCCTCTAACAGAGACTGCTCATATTTATTATAATTCATAGCACACCACAATATTGCAACAAAACACTTAAAACAGACAACAATATAGCTCCACCACCAATACAATAAGCATATTTCAGTTTCTTTCTTAGAGAAAGATTCGTTGCTTCTTGTTGGCTTACGATTGATTCTAAAGACGTTGTCACTTCTGTCTTAAAACCAAAGAAGGCATCTTGCATTTCTGTAAAATGCGAACTCAAAGAGACTAAACTCTTGCTTTGATTATGTAAATCTACCCAAATATTATCAATGTCGTCAATATGTTCAAAAGAAGACAAATGACTTTGGAAATCAGCCAATACTTTGATTTTATCCTCCAATTCTTTAGCTGTAATATCTTGCTGTTTTTCCAAACATTTCAGTTGCTTACCAAACTGTTCTAAAAAAATCTTTGCTTCTTCTACACTATTCCAAATAGAATCAATATCTCCAAGATGTTCAAAAGACTTAACATGATTAATGTAAGTCTGTAAAGACTGAATATCAGAATTCAATTTTCTTACATCATCATCCTGCTTTGCAGAGAGGCTATTTATTTTTCCCAAAAGGTCTTTCGCATCTCCCAATAATCTATCAATAGTTTCAGCTTGAAGATTTTGCTGAATCCAAATCCCATCAATATCACCTAAATGCTCTATCAAAGCCAATTGATTACAAACATCCTCTATCTTTTTCTTAGCATCATCTAGTTCTGGTAATATTAACTTTTTAAACGAATCTGTCTCAGTCATCAAGGTGTCTAATCTTAGATTCACTTCTTGTATCTGATTCCAAGCAACATCCATATCATCAAGATGATTAATTGATTCCAATCGCTTTTTTACCGAATCCCACTCCTTGACTTTCTCGCCTAATCCTGGGATTATCGTTTTAGAATCCTTTATTGCTTGCACTGTTTTTCTTAGTGCCTCTATCGTTTTATTATTATCATCTTGTGCCTTCAAAGCTTGCTTACTTGCTGAAACAGCCTGTTCACTAGCCTTTTCTGCATTATCTATAGCCTTAAGAATACCTTTAATATAATCATTATCTAAATAATCTAAGGCTTTATATATCTCCCCAAACTCTTTTATGACACCACGTAAAGAACTATTTACAGAAATCAATTTATCTTGAACCTTCCCCATAAATTTGTTCATTTCTTTTCCTGTGACATTATGGTCAAACCATCCAAACAAGCCACCGTCTTCCTCAACTTCTTCAAAACGAGGATTAGCAGGAAGCCTCCTTGAGAATTCCTGAATTTGGTTCTTTGCCGTACTAAAATTGTGTTTCTTTATTATTGCATCATTCATAATTATTCTTTTATAAATTATTCAATATATCATCAATTTCATCCAATGCACTTGTATTTCGAGTCTGAATTTCTTCAGACTTTTTCTCATTGTCATTTACGGCATTCAAGTTCTCATCAACAGAACTAGTGGATTTCTCGATTACATCATTTGCTTCCTGATGGCGATTCATTACATTCTGCGCTGTGTCTTTTTTATCATTCGCAGCTTGAGCTGCCATAACAACCAAAATTTGCTCTTGACTATTAATTATATCATTTTTCTTACTAATCTGCTGGCTCTGGTTGATACTCCTTTGTTTTTTTGCTATCATCTTATCTATCAAATTCAAAGCAAGAGCTCCAATGAGTCCGCTAATTAATGCTCCAAAGAACATCCCTAACAAACTTGCAAGACTTCCCAACAGAGGAATCTGAAAAGCAAACACCGGAATAGTCATCAGTCCCTTCTCTATAGTTTCACCAAGCAAGATTGCACCACCAGCAGTTGCACCAGTTACAATGATTTTACCAACCTCCATCATTTTAATACTAAATGGCATATTCTTATTCGCAGGATTCTTGAAGAACTCAATTGCTTCCTTTACTGATTTGTAACCTTGCTTTAAAAATATCCATGCTTTCTTTATCATTCCAATTACAGGACCAAAGATTGCTGTAAAGATTGTTGTAATCAATGTATTTCCGGCATTAAGCAAATGCGTCTTCATATTTGACAAGAAAGACTTTATTGCAAGTTTCACCGAATCAATAAATGTAGAAAGACTTCTTTTACCAGATCTAAACCACGCTACTAATTTTTGTATAATATCCTTAACCAAAGAAGCCAACAATCCCATAATCACAGAACGCAAAGCCTTTCCGCCAATGCGAAAAGCCTCTTCACGCTGCGTTTTACGTCCCTCAGCCTTTAAGCGTTCTTCTCCCTCTTTCTGTTTTTTTTGTAATATATTTTTCAGCTCTTTCGTTAGCTTTTTCCCAATGTTTGTTTTTATCACGTTCTTCCATGTCTGCAGCAGAATTATCGCTTTTACGATTATTTCTTTCCGCAGTTGTATAACCTTGAAGATTTTCAGGATTATTAATAATACCAGCCAACTCTTCATCAGAATTCGCCATCTGAAGAGAAGGATCCTTGTATAATTCTGCAGATGCTTTTACATGCTCACGTTGTGCAGCCAATGGATTATTACTTCCGTCTTCAAGTTTTTTCTGTGTAGAAATCTGTCTACCTGTATATATATCCGTGACAGTATCAATCCCTTGTTCTTCCAGTTTACCAGCTCTTGGCAAAGAAGCATTCATACCAGGATTAACAAATTCCCTTCGAAATTCACCATGTGGCTTATTCTTGTATCTATCATAATTATGTTCCAATTTATCTTTGCTAATATAATTATGTGTAGCATTTTTTCCATCTGCAAAATTTTCTTTCGTTTGAATATGAGCAGAATCACGTAAATCGAGAGTTAGCCCTCGATTTTCTCTAATAAAATCTTCACCTGCAATAACACCAACCTGATTGATAAATTGTTCCCAAACAACATTTTTAACAGTTTCTCCTATCGTGGCTGGATTTCCAATTTTGTCATGTTCCTCTTCCAAAACTTTCAAGTCTTCCATCTGAGAATCAATTTCCGCTTCTAATTGACTCTCAAGCTGGGCAAAATCCATATCTTCAGCATCAAATTCGATTTGACTTATCTGAAATGCATTTAGTTTTTCATCCATATAATATACTATTCAGTTATTAATTTACAATTATTGTTTTCGATTGTCATTAAGCAACCAATCACTCTGCAAAGTTAGGAAAATTCTGCGAACCAAACAAGTCCATAATGGTTCATAAGTGAAAAAAGATGGTGCGAACCCCTACTTTCTTCACTTCCTTGTAAGTTAGGCTCTGGTAAAACCCGTAGAAAAGAAAATGTGAAAGAGGAATCCACACCATATGACGGTGTAGACTCGCTCAAACAAATTCTCGTTCTTTCTACGTTTCAATTTACCAGATTTCAACCTACAGAACTGAATCGTTTGCTCGTGTCCACAAGATTATCTTGTTTCTCTGCATCATAGCGACTTCAAGCGAGGACTTTACCCTGCCCTGTCACTAATCCAATGGCAAATTTAGTAAAAATCTGATGAACCACCAAACTTTTAACAAGAAATCTTATGGATTCCTCTTATATTTTATTTTCAGGGACTCTTAACCCCTCTTCTTTCTGCATTCATACCTTATTATATAGAGTTATTGTCAATTCTGCTGCAAAATTACAATCCGGTTGCGACAAAAACTGACATAGGGAGAAGAAAAGATGAAGAGGGAAGATTAAATTGCAGATAAAATACATTCGGCAGAAAGTCCCATCGCCAGCAAACGTTGTGCTGTTTCTGTGTTGGCCTCATGTTTGCCTTCAACTCTGCCTTCTTCCATACTTCCGGGAAAAGTTGCTGAAAAAGTTTTATGGTTGCATGCAAGCACATGAAGAAGAATACTCAAGTGGTTCAGTCAGCTAACTCAAGTAGTTCAATCAAGCAACTCAAGTAGTTCAGTCAGCGAGTTCAGACGTCTCTGTTAGCTGATGCAGACGTCTCGATAAGCTTACAGATACGTCTCCGTTAGCCTACGCAGTCATATTCGTAACCCGATGCAGCCATATTCGTAACCCGACGCAGCCATATTCGTAACCCGACGCAGCCATATTTGTAACCCGATGCAGCCGTATTCGTGAATAAGTTTTATGTAATCATCTATCATCCATCACGATTTGTATCCATTCTATATCTTTATATGCTAATATTCAGATACTTGAATAGCGTGATAGATACTTCAAAAACGGAAATATCCATCACGCTATCCATCACGATTTGGGGTTATCCCTCACGATATTATCACTTATTGTCTCGTAGTTATTGTTCATCATGATATGCAATTGAAACGCTCGACATATGAAATTTTGCAGATTCTAAGCATTTCATTGACGGACTCATGAAATGAACGAATGTGTTTTATGAAAAGCACCATATAGCACGCAGGGATTCCTGCGTGCCAATGGTTAAGCTTATATCAAATTAGCAGCAGGAATTACATCAAGTCACACTTCTCCCCGGTGTTCTTCTCAACCTTCTCGCCATCTTTCAGGATGCGAGCCTTATAGCCAAACTTCTCAAAACCTTTCTGGAGTTTCTCTGGGGTTGTCTTGTCGGCATTATACTGTACTGTGACAGTCTGGTCTGGCACAGAAGTTTCAATGCTCTTGATACCCTTCTCAAAGCGAAGGTTGCTCTTGATTTTATTCTCACAAGCCGCACAGTGCATCTGTGGGGTTGTGGTGAACACTACGGTCTTGATGTCCTTGGCAAAGGTTACCATTGCCACCATCATCATTGTGAACATTACTAAAATCTTCTTCATAACTTTTCTATTTGCTTTAATCATTCAACTTTAAACATTTTCAATTAAAAGTGTACCCTCACTCCTGCGTAGAACATCCTGCCCTCTACAGGTCCCCAAACCAAGGTTGGCTCGAAATCGCTTCCCCATGGATTGCTGGCACCATAGATAGGAGTTTTCTGCTTGAAACCAGTCAGGTTCTCGCCTCCCACATAGATACTCCAATGGCGGAACCATCTCGTAACCTGCGCACTCACTTGCCCGAAGCTATGGAAACGAGGAGACCATGACTGGCTTCCATCTGCCAACTGGTAAGGCTCAGGATTTCTGCCTCCACCATTCAACTGCACGGTGGCATCAAATTGCCATAGGCCAAGTGGAGTCTTATAGGAAGCCGTGAAGAGCGCCTTATACTTGCTGGTCAATGGCTTTTCTTTCAAGGTTTTGCCATAATCGTAGGTACACTTCACATCGTTCAGGCGATAAGCCGCTGTTATCTCCAAGCCCTTCAGCAATGGATAAGAGGCATCTATCTGGAAGGTGTGCGAATAAGACTTGCCTATCAAATTATAGATGGAGATAAGCCCCTTGTTGGCATCATAATCCACCACCGCTTGATTCTTGAAGTCGGTATAGTAATACTCAGCGTTCAGTTTCAGTGTCTTGCCAAACATCGGGATGTAGAAAGCGGTACTCAGTCCATAGTTCCAAGCCTCCTCTTGCTTAAGTCCATCCCCCGTAATCTGAAACTCCCTGCCACTCGCCAAGAGATAGTTGTACTCTGCCAAGCCAAATACCGTGCGATAGCCCTTACCTGCTGACAGGCGGATGCTGATGGCATCGACAGGCGAATACTTCACGTGGAAACGAGGGGTGAAGAAGCTGCCATAAAGCGAACTATGGTCGAAACGGACACCTGCCATCGCTGTCAACTTCGTGCCTAACGTATAGGTGTATTGGGCGTATGCTCCTGGAGTCGTCTCCTTCTCGTTCATTCTCTGCATCTCCGACAAAAGGTAAGGAGAATCTTCTTGCCCTACTGTCGGTCTTGGAGAAATGTTCACATTGGCGCGCTGTCCCAGGTAATCATGGTTGGCGCTCAAACCTACCGACAAATTGTGCTGATGAGTAAAATTGGTCTCAAATATCAGCGAGCCATAGAGATTCTTCTCATTGAGGTCGTAGAACCTGTTGCCATACTGGGCATCGAGCTGGTGCATCGAAGCTGAGGACATGAAGGCAATATTGGTACCATGCTCGTGATTGAGGATGAAGGCATGTTTCATATAACCCTCATAACGGTTGGTATGGAGCTTGATTCGATAAATATCATCACTATGAACATGTTCCTCATCCTGCCCACTGGTACGAATCTCCTTCAAAGCCCCAAGTCCACCATGAAAGATGTAGTGCTTGCCTTTATACAGCCAACGGTTCTGTACATTATATTGTTCTCTGCCTGGCATATCATAGAAACCATCGCCATTGTCATCATGGTTTTTGAGGATATTCTCATGATGCAACAATATCTCCGTTGCCCACTTATCCGACAGATGAACGTTGGCATCGGCGTTTGCTTCGATTCGGCTCTTGGTATCACCAAAGAGGTTTACCTCCACCTGTTGCTCATCCTCTGGCTTCAAGTAATCCACATTGATTTGACCTGTAATCGACTCATAGCCATTCTTCACCGAAGCACTACCCTTGGATACTTGAATGCCTTTCATCCAAGGTCCCGGCACATAGCCCAGGGCGTAAGGGATGGCTGCACCACGGAAATTCGGCAGATTCTCGGTGAGCATCTGTACGTAAGTGCCCGAAAGACCGAGGAGTTTGATTTGTCTTGCGCCCGTCGTGGCATCATTATAAGCCACATCCACCGAAGGGTTGGTCGTAAAACTCTCGCCCAGGTTGCAACAAGCCGCCTTGAAGAGCTCATCCTTGTTCACGGCGATGCCATTCACGGCACCAGCCAATCGGGAAGTGCCCGACTTACGAGCCACCACCTTCACCTCCTGCAAGGTCTCGTCCTTGAAAATGGAATCCTGAGAGGAGGAATCTACAGAGTTATTTTCTACAGAATTATTATATGATGATGACAGAGACACAACCTCTGTCTTATTGTTTTTTGCATAAGTCTCAGCACCAATAACCAGCAAGGCACTGAGCAATATATATCTTGAATACATAAATATATTTCCTTTTATCCGAATCTTAAATCTTCGCTCCGGATGATTTTACCATTTTATATATGTATGCAACCCTAAGATTTTACTGATAGGGATAGGCATACGACAATCTTGGCTGCAAAAGTACAGAAAAACTTTTGCAACCTATTTGCAAATATGGAAAAATCAAATAATCAGGAAGTTAAGGAGGGCAAGATAAGCCCTTGGAGGCGAATGCGGAACATTCAGATTCCAATATCTTGCCTTCTGAATGCTACAGATAACAGGACGAGGCAACGTCTGCCAAAGGGCTGGCGCGATGCCTGCAAACACTGGTGCTGCATCGAAATCCAAGTGTTGGATAGAGACCGTAGGCGATAGTTTCACCAGCTCCACTTCCATGCAATGTTTGTTCACCTGTGCGCCCAGCTTGCCTAGGCAACAATCATGGTGCATGCTACGTTTCACGCAACAGTCAGTCACCATACCCACCATCACCTTGTCATAATGAAGGCAGTGCATGACGGTAGTACCCACGCTCAAGTAAACCACCATGAGCGAGAGCATCAAAGCCATCAATATGTTGAGCGAACGTTTCATACCTATTTTTTGCACCTTTCTTTTCTCAAGTTGCAAAATTAAGCATTTTCATCAGAACAAGAACTTAATACCCCTATAATTTAATAACCTTTAACAGCTCTTGAATGAGCATGAATGCCCCCACACTTTCTGTTAATCTTTACTATATTCCTGCGAGAAAACTTGCAGGATAAAGGGAATATGAGTAACTTTGCACACGAATTTCTGAAACTATTGTCTTACAAAGACATAAAATAAGAGAGAAACTATTTTTTAAGGATAATATTGACTCATAAGAATAAATGAAAAAAGGACTATTTGCACTCGCGCTGGGTACCTTTACCTTGGGCATCGCTGAATTCATCATCGAGGGCATCATCACAGACATCGCCAATAACATGAACGTTTCTATCCCGGAAGCAGGACATCTCATCTCCATCTATGCACTCGGCGTCTGCGCCGGAGCTTTCTCGCTGATTCTCATGCATAAATACAGGCCCAAGAATATCCTGATGTTCCTGGCTTCGCTCATCACCTTCGGAGCTGTCATCGCCTCAGTAGCACCTAACTACTGGCTCTTGCTCTGCGCCCGCTTTATAGAAGGTCTGCCTCATGGCGCCTACTTCGGAACGGGTACCATCGTGGCGGTAAAGATTGCCAAAGAGGGTAAGGGAACCAATGCCGTGGCGATGATGTGCGCAGGTATGCCGGTGGCTAACCTGCTGGGTGTGCCGGTTGGAACCTTCCTGAGTCACATGTTCAGCTGGCGAGTACCTTTTGTCAGCTGTATCGTGCTCGGACTCATCACCTTATACATGATTCACAGATGGGTTCCAAATGTAGAAGCGCTGCCCAACAACGGTATGAAGGCACAGTTCCACTTCCTCCGCAACAAGGCTCCGTGGCTCATCATCGCCGCCACCTTCCTGGGCAATGGCGGCATCCTCTGCTGGTTCAGTTATATCTCGCCGCTGCTTCAGATGGAGGGCGGATTCAGCGCAGCCAGCATCTCTCTGCTGATGATTCTTGCAGGCGGCGGAATGGTAGTAGGCAATCAGGTGAGTGCCTTGCTTGCCGACCGCTTCAAGCCGGGTCGCTTTACCTGTTATCTCCAGTTTCTGGCAGCAGCGGCACTTCTGCTCACCTTCTTCCTCGCCCCTTTCGGCTGGGTATCTGTGGTGCTGATGTTCATCTGCTGCGCCTGTCTTTTCGGCATAGGATCGCCTGAGCAATTCCTCATCGTGAAGCATGCCAAGGGTGGCGAAATGCTGGGCGGCTGCTGCATTCAGGGTGCCTTCAATCTGGGTAACGCCATGGGAGCTTTCCTCGGTGGTATTCCTGTTGCGATGGGATTAGGATACAACTTCCCTGCCCTTATCGGTGTGCCGATGGCATTGGCAGGAGCCATCTGTCTGCTGATTTTCCATAAGAAATATGAATAAAAATGCGATAATCCGAAATAAATGATTATCTTTGCAAACGAATTTCAAATAAACAAAGAAACATGATGAAACTTAACAAGACTTTCCTTACCCTGGGCTTGGCCGCAGCACTCCTGCAGATGCCAGCCTCATCGTTCGCACAGACTGCGGGCGGTAACCGTCAGAATCCTCTTTTAACAAAGAGCAATCTTCCATTCGGTGCTCCTGACTTCAGCAAGATTCAGGAGAGCGACTACCTGCCAGCCATCGAAGCGGCTATCAGGGAGCAACGTGCCAACATCCAGAAGATTGTAAACAACAAGAAGAAGCCTAACTTCCAGAACACCATCCTCGCCTATGAGGAGAGCGGTGCGCTGCTCGAAAAGGTGACTAACATTTTCTTCGGTCTCACCAGCGCCCACAAGACTCCGGGCATCGCCGAAACCGAAAAGAAGGCTACCCCATTGCTGACCGAGCTCGATAATGAGATTTCGTTCAACAAGAAACTCTTCGAACGCATCAAGTATGTTTACGACAACGAATATAAAAAACTCAAGGGCGAAGACAAGCGCCTTACAGAGGTTATCTATAAGAGTTTTGTACGCTCAGGCGCCCTCCTTTCTGCCGAGAAGATGGAGCGCATGAAGCAGATCAACTCCCGCATCTCTGAATTGCAGCAGGAATGGGGCAATCTTCTTCCTGCCGCTACCAACAACGCCGTGGTTTGGGTAAACAGTAAGGAAGAGCTCGCCGGATTGAGCGATGCAGACATTGCACAATGCAAGAAAGATGCTGAGAGCCGCGGAGGCAAGGCGCCTTACTGCATCGTCATCATCAACACCACCCAGCAGCCTATCCTCACCAATCTCCAGAACCGCGAACTGCGCAAGAAGGTGTATATGGCAAGCATCCACCGTGCCGATGGTACTAACCCAAAATTCAACACCTTCCCTATCGTAACCGAGATTGCCAAGTTGCGTGCCGAGAAGGGCAAGTTGATGGGATATGCCAACTATGCCGACTATTCGCTCGAAAAGACGATGGCTAAGAACAGCAAGAATGTGGATGATTTCCTGAAGCAGCTCATCAAGGAATATGCTCCTAAGGCTGATGCTGAAACCAAGGCGATAGAAGCGTATGCACAGAAGACTGAAGGCAAGGACTTCAAGCTGCAGCCATACGACCGATTCTATTATTCTGCGAAGATGAAGAAGGAGATGCTCAACATTACCGATGATGAGATTAAGCCATACTTCAACATCGACAGCGTACAGGTGAACGGTGTGTTCTATGCCGCCCATCGTGTTTACGGACTGAACTTCAAGCAGCGCAAGGATATTCCTACTTATCACCCAGACATGAAGGTATTCGAGGTAAGCGACAAGAACGGCAAGCCAATCGCCCTCTTCTACAGCGATTACTTCCGCCGTCCTACCAAGCGTGGCGGTGCATGGATGAGCGCCTTTGCCAAGCAGAGCAAGCAGCGCGGCCAGTTGCCTATTATATATAATGTATGCAACAATGCCAAGGCACCGGAAGGTCAGCCATCTCTCATCACATGGGATGAGGTTACTACCCTGTTCCATGAGTTCGGTCATGCGCTTCACGGAATCCTTTCCGACTGCAAGTACAATACCCTTTCAGGAACAGCCGTTGCCCGCGATTTCGTAGAGATGCCATCCCAGTTTAACGAATCGTTTGCATCTATTCCTGAGATATTCGACCATTACGCCCGTCATACCGAGACCGGAGCTGCGATGCCAGCCGATCTGAAAGAGCGCATGCTGAAGAGCATCAGCTTCCAGACTGCTTATTCACTGGGCGAGAATCTGGCTGCTACCTGTCTTGACCTTGCCTGGCACAAGATTAGCGAGGATGAAGTTCCTTCACCTTATATGGCAGGCGCCTTCGAGAAGGAAGAGCTCCACAACATCGGTTTGCTCAACACCCAGATTCCTCCTCGCTACAGCACATCATACTTCAACCATGTATGGGGCGGCGGTTATGCTGCAGGCTATTACAGCTATCTCTGGACAGAGGTGTTGGCTGTGAACATCGCCGACTACTTTGCAAAGCATGGCGCCTTGGATCCAGCCGTTGGTCAGGCATTCCGCGATAAGATTCTGAGCCGTGGCAACACCAAGGACCAGATGGAAATGTTTACCGACTTTACAGGTATGGAGAAGCCAGATGCTTCCGGATTCCTGAAAGCAAGAGGTTTGTAATGCATAAAATTACGATATGAAACAGACCAGCTTTCATTCAGTAAAGTTGAAGATAAAGCGTACGGCACTACTGGTAGTAGGCCTTACGCTTTTTCAGATTAAAGGGTGTGTCATAAGTTAATGACACACCCTCTTTCTTTATCCTTTAATAGCCTGAGGTGTCCAGCTCTTCAGGAATCTGAGCACCTTTTCTTCGTTATATCCCTTACCTTCTTCCAGGAAACTGGAATCCTGGATATGGAGAACCTTTCCGGTTTCATCAAGCACCACAAAGACCGGGAATCCGAAACGCTGAGGATTGTTCAGTCGCTTCATCAGCTGCTCAGCCTTCTTCACCGCCGCATCACCGGCAGTTTTTCTGCGATTGTAGTTCACATGAATATATTCGAAATTATCATTCACCATCTTGTTGACCGCAGCATTCTTCTCTACAAAATCGGCAAACTTCAAGCACCATGGGCACCAGTTACCACCTACCTGACAGATAACAAACTTGCCATTCTTCTTGGCTTTAGCCAAAGCCTCATCAATCTGAGCCATCGGATCGATGCTTTCATTATACACCTTCTTGAGAGCAGTCTGCATCTGAGCAGGTTTCAATGCTCCTGCCTGGTCGAGCGAATCCAGTTTCTTCATCATCTCCTCCGCCTTCACGGTAGAGAATACAACCTTACCTTCCGGATTGATAAGATAAGAGGTAGGAATCCATGAGATGTGATAATCCTTGGAAATCTTTGTTTCCTTCCATTTCTTAAACTCACAGTATTGCAACCAGCTATACTGATTATCGCCCAGATATTTCTTCATCTTCGCCTCATCGGTATCAAAAGAAACACCCACTACCTGGATCTTGGTATTGTATTTGTCATAGATAGCCTTCACCAGCGGCATGTCTCTTCTGCAGTCTGGACACCAGGAAGCCCAGAAATCGAGCACGGTCCAGACACCCGGAACCGTCTTTCCGTCTTTATCCTTCTGAGTCTTCTTATCTGAGAGTTGGAAGATTTTCTTACCCGTCTTACTGTCAGTAATCGTGAAGTCGGGAGCCTCGGTGCCTACTGGCAGCAAGTCAAGCGATGTCTGTGCTCTACCGACGACAGTCGTCATCAGGAGCAAAAAGAATAATAGTTTCTTCATACAATTTTTCTGTTTATGTCTGTTACTTCAAATATATATACTTCAACCTACAAAATTACATCATTTTCCAGTATCAAGTCCATAAAGCAAGATTTTATTACAGAAAATTAACCATAAAAGACTAGAACTGATAATAAATGAACGGCTGTACACTCTCCTGAGAAACCTCAACTACCATCTGCAGACAGATGATGAAGAGCAGCAGTTTAGCCATCCAAGGCAGGAGGATGAACCGCGCCTGAAGACGGTGATACTGGCGCTCGGTAAAGAGATAGCTCAGCATGACACCGATGATGCAAAGCGTCCAGGCAGGACGGGCATGGAAGAAAGGCACCAGATAATCGATACTGAAATCATTTGCCACCTTATCATACATCTTCCCCAACACGCCCAAATCCTTGGCACGGAAGAAAGACCACGCAAAGCATATATATAAATAGGTGATGAGCCAGCTGAGGGAATTGCCAGCCAGCGTACGGGGAATGCTTATGTCCAACTGACGGCTGAAGAACTTATGCACCACAAGTCCGAAACCATGAAGAGCACCCCAGATGACGAACATCCAGGAAGAGCCATGCCACAAACCTGCCACCAGCATGGTGAGGAAGTTGTTGAAATACATGCGCACCTTTCCCTTCCGGTTTCCACCCAGCGGAATATACACATAATCGCGGAACCAGAAGGAAAGCGAGATGTGCCAGCGACGCCAGAACTCAGTAACCGAGAGTGAGCGGTAAGGGAAATAGAAGTTGTCGGGCAGATAGAAACCCAGAATGGCTGCCACACCGATACTCATATCGCTGTATCCCGAGAAATCGAGGAAAATTTGGACAGGATAGCCGAAGAGCGCTGCCAGATTCTCGAAACCCGAGAAGGTTTGCGGCGCATCAAACACCCAGTTGTTGAACTGTGCAATATAATCGCTCAGCATATTCTTCTTGACCAGTCCCAACATGATGAGGAAGAGTCCCGTCCAAAGCATTCTGCTGGAAGCCTGTTCGTTTCGTTTCAGTCTGGGTACCAGATTGGCGGCACGGGTGATAGGACCCGCCATCAGCAGCGGAAAGAAGGTGAGATAGAAGCAATATTCCAGGAGCGTTACTTCCATGTCAAACTTGCGCTTATAGGTATCTACCGCATAGCTGATAGCCTGGAAGGTATAGAACGAGATACCTACAGGCAAAGCGATAGACTGCAGCGAGAAGTTGGTGCTGAACATCTCGTTGACTACATCGCCAATGATGAAATTGGTATATTTAAAATAGCACAGCAGAGCCAGGTCTACAAGCACTACGAAGGTGAGCAGCGCCTTGCGTGCCTTCCCCTCATGCAGTCTCATTTCCTGGGTTACGGCATAATTGATACAAGCCGTAAGCGGCAGCATCCACATCACCATTCCGTTCACCTTATAGGCAAAGAAAAGGCTGAAGCAGATGACATACATCATCATGGCTGTGCGCGAATAGCTCTTGAGCAGGGTATAAATGGCAAGGAAGAAGATGAAGAGCAGCGCAAACGGAATGCTGCCCATCATCAGCGGAGAATCTGCCTGATAAACAAACAGCCGCTCTATCCAATGCCACAAGGCACTTATTTCGAATGTTGAATAATTCATTTGTCTGTTCTGAAGATATTATTTATTGAACTCTTTCTTATATGGAGTCTTTATGGTTTACATGCTTTACCGCTGGAACCGTCTTGTCAGCAGCAGCCGGAGACGTTTTTCCTGCAGTTGCAGGTTCCTTGGTTGCAGCAGGACTTTCTGTGGTTTCAGGCACAGTTCCCTCTACAGGCCTAGAAAGAGAATCCTTCTTCACAGCCGTACTGTCAGCCCTGTGTTTGGTTCCAGGAGGCAAGATGGTAATCTGTCTGTATCTGCGGTCACGCTTATCCGGCATTTCCAATCGGAACGGATGCACACAATGACCGCTATTCATCCACTCTACAATCTTATCCATCCACATGGCTGATGAAGCCATAGTCGGATGCCGGCCGTCTTTCTGGCGTTCGAAGGTAAGTTTGTAACTAGGATAATAGCCTCGTGGTCCCATCACCTCACGGAGAAGTTTGTTATATCCATTATCCTCACACCAGTTTGGCGGACCGATCCATATCGTCGGAATATTACCTATCTTGCTCAAGATGGCACGGATGCGTTTTTCACATCCCTTCATATCAGACGTATACAGTTCGTTGCTGCCCAGACATACAAAGACATGGGTAGGTTTGATACGTTGGATATAATGCTGCAGGGTATCGGTAGCAGCCCAGTTTCTGGTGCCCGAACTCACCCAGGTAATACAGGTGAGTTTATGACCGTTCTTGTTGGCATAATCAGCCAGTCGCAGACCTAGATATTCCGACATCGAGTCACCGAAGATCAGTACTCGCTGCGCCGCCGTATCCACGGGTTCCTTTATCATGCTGTCAGCCTTTTCCTCTTCAGCAAGCTCTGCCTCGCTTTTACTGGTGAGCGCATCCATTCCAATCTGTTTCAGCGGAATGTTTTCAGCCACTTGCTCTGGAATAAAGGCATAAGCCAGCAGTCCTCCAATGGCTATTGCCAGCAGGGCTATCATTTTCCAGGTTTCTTTCATTTTATATTTTTAATGAGTTTTGGTTATTCTTTTTCTTATACATTCGCCCGACATTACAGCTGAAAGGGAGTGAGCACATTGAGCAACTTTCCGAAATCGGCCTTCGAGATGCGCCTTCCTCTCAAGCTGCGCACCTGCGGATAGTCTTCGAAATAGTTCTCCATCGTAGTATACCACTGATGAGAAACCACTTCCCTGACCGTCTTCAGTTGATTTTCGATGCGACGGGCAAAACTCGGATTCACTCTCGAGAGATAATGTCTTCCATCATTCATTTCGATGGCAAGCATCAGATAGATTTGCGGTCCCTTCTTCTCTTTCCTGCTTTTTACGGTTTCGCTTACCTTCCACCCCTTGGTGGATGTCGATACTCTGATATCCCAGCCATACTGGCTGTTGAGCTTATCCATCAGTCCCTTGAACACAACCCCGTGAGCCGAGGTATCTTTCAGTCCCGTATAACCGATGATGTAATGTATCATCTCGTGGAGCAAGACACTCTTTGCCTGCTTGTCGGTCATATCATAATAAGTAGACATGGAGAGTTTGAAATCGTAGAGTTTGGTGCGTCCCCATCTGGAGGCCCGCTTATAGGCAAGTTGCCCCAACCGAGTCTTGGCATGAGTAAGTCCGAGTTCAGGAACAGGCAGCTTTCCCCCGAAATATTCCTGGTCGAACCGACTGAACCACTCCTCCATCCATTCTATTGTAACAATCATGTATGTATATTTATTCAATAATTATTCAGTTCTGTATATCAGATACTACAAAACGTTTGCAAAGATACAACTTTTTCTTTGTTTCTTTCAATATTTATCGAAAAATGCGTAACTTTGCACGCAAATTTACAACAAAAATGAACAAGACAGCACAACATATCATAGATATTAAGAATGTGTCGAAAAGATTTGGCGAGAAAACAGCCCTCAACAACATCAATCTCTATGTGAGAAAGGGCGAATTTATGACCATTCTGGGTCCTTCGGGATGCGGAAAAACGACATTATTAAGACTTTTGGCAGGGTTTGAAACCGCCAGCGAAGGCATCATTACCATCGCCGGCAACGATATTACTAACCTTCCTCCTTACAAGCGAAATGTAAACACGGTATTCCAGAAATACGCTCTGTTCCCTCATCTCAACGTTTACGACAATATCGCCTTCGGTTTGAAGCTCAAGAACACACCGAAGGAAGAGATTTTGCCGAAGGTAAAACGTGCCCTGAAGATGGTAAACATGAGTGATTATGAATATCGTGATGTCAACTCGCTTTCGGGCGGTCAACAGCAGCGTATTGCCATCGCCCGTGCCATCGTCAACGAACCGGAAGTTCTTCTCCTGGATGAACCGCTTGCAGCACTCGACCTCAAGATGCGTAAAGACATGCAGCTGGAGCTGAAGCAGATGCACGAACGCCTGGGCATTACCTTCGTATACGTTACCCACGACCAGGAAGAGGCCCTCACCCTGAGCGACACCATCGTAGTGATGAGCGAGGGAGAGATACAGCAGATAGGTACACCAACCGATATCTACAACGAACCAGCCAATGCTTTTGTTGCTGACTTTATCGGCGAGAGCAATATTCTCTGCGGAACGATGGTCCACGACTGTCTGGTGAATGTGGCAGGTACTGAACTGCCTTGTGTAGACAAGGGCTTCGGCTGCAACCAGGAAGTGGATGTCGTGATACGTCCTGAGGATATCGAAGTTTCCACCGATACCGCCCATGCCCAGTTTGTGGGCAAGATAACCTCTTCCATCTTCAAGGGAGTACACTACGAGATGCTGGCAGAAACCGAGAAGGGCAACGAATTTCTCATCCAGAACTACAAGCATTTCGAAGTAGGTCAGACGATAGGAATGAGCGTGATACCCGACAATATTCACATCATGAAGAAGGAGCGCATCACCAACACCTTCGATGCAAAGGTAAACGGCGACGGAACGATAGAATTCCTGGGCTGCGAATACCAGATGGAGATTCCGGAAGAAATAAAGGACAAGATTCAGACCGATGAAAACGGAAACGAAACCATCCGGGTGAACGTACCTTTCAACAAGATAGAACTCTTCGACAACGAGAGCGAAGGAACCTTTACAGGCGACATCAGCTTCATTCTCTACAAGGGCGACCACTATCATCTCACCATCGATACCGACTGGGGCGAGAAGCTCTATGTAGATACACAGGATGTATGGGATTTAGGCGATCATGTGGCTATCACCATTCCTCAGGAGAATATTTCGTTTGAATAAAAATTATTAATTCCTAATTATCAATTATAAATTGAACATTATCAAGTTTATCTCTTCGCGACAAAGCTGGTCGATACCTTACGCCATCTTTGCAGCGATATTTGTGGTACTGCCATTGCTTCTCATCGTAGTGTTCGCATTTACCGATGAGAACGGAGCCCTGACGCTCTACAACTTCCAGAAGTTCCTGGCACACCCCGAAGCCATCAACACCTTTGTGTATTCGATAGGCATCGCCTTTCTCAACACCCTGCTCTGCATTCTGCTGGGCTATCCGGCCGCCTATATTCTGACACAAACCAGAATGAAGTATGCCAACACCATCGTCATGCTCTTCATTCTGCCGATGTGGGTAAACATCCTGGTGCGCACACTTGCCACCGTGGCCCTCTTCGATTTTGCCGACCTTCAGCTGGGTGAGGGTGCCCTCCTGTTCGGTATGGTCTACAACTTCATCCCATTCATGATTTACCCTATCTACAACACCCTGCAGAAGATGGACCGCAGCTATATCGAAGCAGCCGAAGACCTGGGAGCATCGCCTTGGCAGCAGTTCTTCAAGGTCATCCTGCCCCTCTCCATGCCGGGCGTAGCAAGTGGCATTCTGATGGTATTCATGCCAACCATCTCTACCTTCGCTATCTCGGAACTGCTGACGATGAACAACATCAAGCTCTTCGGTACCACCATCCAGGAGAACATCAACAATTCGATGTGGAACTATGGTGCAGCCCTCTCGCTCATCATGCTCTTCCTCATCGGTGCCTCCACCCTCATCGCAGGTGATGGCAGTAAACAGGAAGGAGGTATCAGATGATGCAGTCATTATTCAGTAAGGATATGATGAAGAAAGTATTCTGCCAAGGCTATCTCTGGTTGCTCCTGCTGCTACTCTATTCCCCTATCTTCATTATCATCATCTTCTCGTTTACCGAAGCCAAGGTGATGGGCAACTGGACAGGTTTCTCGCTACAACTCTACAAGAATCTCTTTGCCGAAGGTACACACCATTCGCTCACAGCGGCACTGGTCAATACCGTAACCATCGCCCTGATTACCGCAACCGTATCCACGCTCTTTGGAACCCTGACAGCCATCGGCATCTACAACCTGCGCAACCGGTATGCACGTAATGCCATCCAGTTTGTCAACAACATTCCGATACTCAACGGCGACATCATCATCGGTATCTCGCTCTTTCTGCTCTTCATCACGCTGGGCATTCCGCAGGGCTATACTACCGTGGTACTCTCACATATCACCTTCTGTCTGCCATACGTTATCCTGAGTGTGATGCCAAGACTGAAGCAGATGAATCCGAACCTCTATGAGGCGGCACTCGATCTGGGTGCCTCTCCGATGCAGGCGCTTCGCAAGGTCATCATCCCTGAAATATTGCCAGGTATGATTTCCGGTTTCATGCTTGCCATCACGATGAGTATCGATGACTTCGCCGTCACCATCTTCACGATAGGTAACGAAGGTCTGGAAACCCTCTCCACATTCATCTATGCCGATGCCAGAAAGGGAGGACTGACCCCAGAACTTCGTCCGCTGAGTACCATCATCTTCGTACTGGTACTGGTGATGCTGATTATCATCAACAAACGTTCTGAGAAAAATAAGAAGAAATGAGAATGAAGAACAAGATATTTTTAGGAGTCAGTGGAGTAAAAGGAGTTAAGGCCATCGTCTTTCTCTTTCTTTGCCTGCTGATGATTCTGCCGCTCTCTTCCTGTTACAACAAAGAGAACCGCGAGGAGATTCTGAAGGTTTACAACTGGGCTGATTATATAGATGAAGACGTTCTTGCCAACTTCCCGAAATGGTATGAACAACAGACCGGCAAGAAGATCCGGGTCATCTACCAGACCTTCGACATCAATGAGGTGATGCTTACCAAGATAGAACGAGGTCATGAAGACTACGATGTGGTATGCCCGTCAGAATATATCATCGAGCGCATGCTACGCAAAGACCTTCTCCTACCTATCGACACCGCCTTCGGCAAAACGCCCAACTATATCAGCAACGTATCACCATACATTGTTAAGCAGATAGATGCCACCTCCAACAATGGCCGCATCGCCCACCATTATGCCGTGCCTTACATGTGGGGAACCTGTGGCATCCTATATAATAAGGTACACGTACCTATAAATGATGCACAGACCTGGGGAACTTTATGGAACAGAAAATATCAGGGCAAACTCCTGATGAAGGATTCCTACCGCGACTCCTATGGCACCGCACTCATCTGGGCACACCGTAAAGACCTGGAAGCAGGCAAGGTGACCATACCACAGCTGATGAACGACTATTCACCCGCTGCCGTAGCCACAGTAGAGAAAGAACTGAAAGCTCTGAAGCCAAACATAGAAGGATGGGAAGCCGACTTCGGCAAGGAGACCATGACCAAAGGCAAAGCCTATCTCAATATGACCTGGAGCGGTGATGCCGTCTGGGCTATTGAAGAAGCCGGAAAAGTGGGTGTAGAACTGGGATATGAAGTACCGAAAGAAGGAAGCAATGTATGGTTCGACGGTTGGGTAATCCCTAAATATTCCCGCAATCCGAAGGCTGCCGCCTATTTCATCAACTATCTCTGTCAGGAAGACGTGGCACTCGCCAATATGGAGACTACAGGATATGTGAGTAGCGTGGCAGGCAAGAAGGTATTAGAAGCAATGAGCGATACTGAGGTTTATCCCCAACCTGTAAATCTGGCCTACTTCTTTGGCGAGGAAGGCAGGAATGCCCATCTCAACCCTATTATGTATCCAGACAGCAGCATAGTAGCCCGATGCGCCATGATTCATGATGCCGGCGATCATACTCCCGAGGTATTGGATATGTGGTCGAAGGTGAAGGGAGACAATCTGGGCGGCGGCATCGTTATCTTCCTGCTAGCCGTAGTCCTTGCCCTCACGGTATTCGTTGCCATCAAGAAGTATGAGCATTACAAGCACAGAAGGCTGTCGAGAAAACACCGCAGAAGACATGTGGTAAAGGTAAAAAGGTAAAAAAGTAAAAGGGTAAAAAAGTAAAAGAGAGGGGGAAAACCTATTTTATAGGGGAAAATGAACATTTTTTGAAGGAAAAGAGAAAAAAGTGTCGAAAAAATTTGGTAATATCAAATAAAAGCATTACCTTTGCACTCGCTTTTGAGATATAAAGCTTTTGGGTAGTTACCAGAGTGGCCAAATGGGGCAGACTGTAAATCTGCTGGCTATGCCTTCGGTGGTTCGAATCCATCACTACCCACTTTTCCCAAAAAATAACTCAAAAATTTAAGAGTCCGACTTTCGAGAGAGAGCCGGATTTTTTTCTTTTCATATAAATCCTGAACAAAAGAAGAAGAGTAATATCACTCTCCTTCTACCTGCGTCTTTGGCCAATTCACCAGATACAGCATTTCTGTGGCTCGTGTAAATGCAGTATAGAGCCAATGGATATAATCGGGAGTAAGCATATCATCCGTCATATAGCCCTGGTCTACATAGACATGCGACCACTGTCCACCCTGCGCTTTATGACAGGTAACGGCATAAGCAAACTTCACTTGCAGAGCATTGAAATATGGATCCTGCCGGATTGCCTTCATACGGTCTGCCTTCAGTGGTATGTCCTGATAATCTTCCTCTATCTTATGGAAAAGCTGCTCTTGCTGATCATGGGTCAAAGCAGGAGCCTCACTCGTCAAGGTATCCAGCAATACCGTAGCCTCCAGTTCATAATTATCATAATCGGGGAATTTCAACAGAAGGGTGGCAAAATGAAAGCCGTAGAGGTCGATGCGACGGCTCACCTTCATCACCTTCGCCCTATCGCCATTAGCCAGGAAAGCAGGAAGTTCGTTACTTTGAACTTTTCGTTCTTCACTTTCCTTTATCTTCTTTCTTTCTTCCTCCATCCAATAATAATTGTTCTTCACAATCATCAGCATGTCGCCACTCTCCAGTTCCTCTTCCCTATCAAGCACCATGTTGCGGATGCCCTGGTTGAAGATGTTGGCGCGCTTGTTGCTACGAGTCACCACAATGGTATCGTCAAGTCCTACATGATGATAACTGTCGCCAAGAGCCTCGATGAGTTCTGCACCCGGCATCTCCCTGATATCCGAGAAACCGGAGAAACGGATTTTAGGCAGTTGAGTAATGTCATCGTGGGTAATCATCTGGCGGATACGGGTAGCATTAAAGAGGATGCCCGACTGCTGGCTCTGGCGGACTACTTCGTTCAAATCGCACTCATAAACCGACAGTCCATATCCCTGGAGCATCGCAGCAGAAAGAGCTGGTGATTCTTCCTCACCAACAGGAGGCAACTGTGCCTTATCGCCAATCAGCAAGAGGCGGTCGTTACGTCCCTGATACACAAAATGAATCAGATCATCTAGCAGACAACCGCTGCCAAAGGTGGTTCCGCCCAATCCCAGATTGGCAATCATCGAAGCCTCATCCACCATAAAAAGCGTATCAGTATAGAGATTATCATTGAGATTGAACTGGCCATCCACTCCGGCAAACGCCTTTTCGCGATAGATGCGGCGATGAATGGTATAGGCAGGCATCCCGCTGTTCAGAGAGAAGACCTTAGCCGCCCTACCCGTAGGAGCAAGGAGCATCACCTTCTGGCGAACGGCACGGAGCGTACGGACGATAGCACCCGAAAGCGATGTCTTACCGGTACCCGCACTACCCCGGAGAATCATCACAGCATGAGGATTGCTATCCGTCATAAACTGCACGAAAACATCGAGCGCCTGAGCCTGTTCTGGGGTTGGCGGAAAGCCAAATTGCTGTAATATCTGATATTTTAACTCTTCAATGTTCATATTTCGAAAACTTTTAGTATCTTTGCAGAAAATTTACTGCACCTATTTGCTGTGCAAAAGTAATAATACTTTTTGAAATGAGAAAAAGAATAAAGAATAATTATATTTTGGGAGCATGCGTCATCATCATGATGCTACTCTGTATTCTGAGTGTAAGCCAGCCCATCCGCTTCCAGAAAGCCATGGCTAGCAGAGAAGCAGAGGTGAAGGAGAAACTGATGCAGATACGTCAGGCTGAAGAGAAATACAAGGCGAAACACGGCGTATATACAGGCGATTTCCCGACACTGGTAAAAGGCAAGTACTTACAGGAAGATGCCCAATACATTCCTTATGCCGACGGTAAGAAGTTTACACTCGCTGCCACGGTTATCGTAGGAAAAAGCGGTAAGCAGATTCCGGTGATGGAATGTGGGGCCGGCTATGAAACCTTCCTCGACGGACTCGATGAAGGTTCCATCCAGCAGAAGATAGAGGAGGCCAACTATGCCGGCAGCTATCCCGGACTCAAGATAGGCGATTTAACGACAGATAATAACAACGCAGGTAATTGGTAACAGATATGCAAATAAAAGGTAACAACATTCAGCAAGCACGACTCACCATCCGCGTGAGCAGAAACACCCTCAGTTTTTCGGTAGTTGACCGTGAAGCTGAGCATCAGCTCATCTATGAACCTTATACTGTAAAGAGTGGTGTTTCGATGGCAGCCAACTTGCGTCAGGCTTTCAAGGAGAGTACTCTCCTGCAGCGGGGATACCAGAAGGTACGCGTATATCTCGATTCGCCTATCCTGCTGGTTCCTATCGAAGAATTTCATGAAGAGGATATCGATGTGCTCTATCAGCATGCCTTCAACAGTCATAACAGCGATGCCATTCTCTACAGAGTGCAGCCGGAACTGAATGCGGTAGCGGTATTCCCTATCAACAAGGATTTGAAGATGGTGGTAGAAGACAACTTCAAGGATGTCCGCTTCACACCTATCATGCAACCGATGTGGCACTATCTGCATCATCGCAGTTTCACCGGCATTCACCGCAAGCTCTATGTTTATTTCCACGACAAGAAGCTGGACGTTTTCGGTTTCGAGAAGAACCGTTTCAAATTCTTCAACTCGTTCAATGCCGAGCATGCCAAGGATGCCCTCTATTTCATTCTCTATGTATGGAAGCAGTTAGGATTCAACCAGATGCAGGATGAGTTGCATGTATCAGGCAATGTTCCGGATAAGGATTGGTTCCTCTACAACACGAAACTCTACATCAAGAAGACCTTCATTCTGAATCCTGCCGCCGAATTCAACCGTGCGCCCATCACAGAGATTAAAGGTCTGCCATTCGATTTGATGGCGCTGTACTTAAGTAAGTAAAGTGCGTTGACAAAAAGGCGCTAGCCCCACTCAACATTCAACATTTAATATTCAACATTTAATATTCAACATTAAAACAAATGAGAATCATAACAGGACTATATAAGGGACGCCATTTCGATATTCCACGTTCGTTTAAGGCGCGTCCGACAACAGATTTTGCAAAGGAGAACATCTTTAATGTTCTGCAGGGATATATTGATTTCGAAGATACCTCTGCCCTCGACCTTTTTGCCGGTACGGGCAGCATTTCGCTCGAACTGGTATCACGAGGCTGCAGCCGGGTAATCAGCGTAGAGGCCGACCGCGATCATGCCAACTTCATACGCCAATGTTTTCAGAAGTTGGGCGAAGACAAAGATATTCTGATTCGTGGTGATGTATTCCGTTTTCTGAAGACCTGCAAGCAGAAGTTTGACTTTATCTTTGCTGATCCTCCATACGCTCTGAAGGAGTTGCCGCAGATTCCAGACCTCGTTCTAAATGGCGACTATCTCAACGAAGGAGGCATCTTCGTCTTTGAGCATGGCAAAGACTATGATTTCTCCGAGCATCCACGATTCCTGGAACACAGAAGTTACGGAAGCGTAAACTTCTCGATATTCAGATAGAAAAAATCCCCGTTTGCACCAGACAAGATGCAAACGGGGATTTATTCGTTACAACAGCGGCGAGAGTAATCTTACCGTACTCTCGAAAAGACGCTGCAGGAACGGACGTTTTACGAAATAAGATACATCATCTACCAGGATGCTCTTCGCCTCATCCCGCAGATAGACAGCCTTCACGCGCTGTGCCATCCCCTCATCAAAGAAGAACGCATTCGCTTCGAAATTATTCTCAAAACTTCGGAAATCGATATTCGTACTGCCTATCGTACAGAGATTATCATCACTCACCAGCAATTTACTATGATTAAAGCCTGCCGTATAGAGATAAACCTTTACGCCAGCCTCTATCGCCTCCATCACATACGAACGTGATGCCCACTCTACCAGTTTGGCATCAGCATGACGGGGCAACATCAGACGGATATCCACACCCGCCAGAGCTGCTGTTCGCATGGCAAACAATACGGGTTCAGTTGGCAGGAAATAAGGCGTTTCCATATACACATACTTCCGGGCCTGAAGCAGGATGCGGACATATCCCTGCATAATGTCAGGCCAAGGACTGATAGGACTGCCCGTAACTATCTGTACGAGACAATTGTTGTGGATATGCACACTGACCGGTGGATAATACTGGCGATTGGTAACCAACGTACGGTCTACGAAATACCAGTCTACCAGAAAGGCTCTCTGAATGGCGTAAACGCCACCGCCCTCAATACGGAGATGTGTATCGCGCCAAGCCTGTTTCTTATCACCCTTCACATAGCGCAGAGCTATATTCATGCCGCCGATAAAGCCCACCTTACCATCTATGACACAGAGTTTGCGGTGGTTACGATAGTTTACCTTACTCGTAAAAGCCGGAAAGCGGACTGGCATGAACGAATGTACATCAATGCCTGCATCACGCATACGTTCAAAGAATTCATCCTTCACCTTCCAGCAGCCTACATCATCATAAATCAGTCGCACCTCTACTCCCTGCTCCGCCTTATCAATCAAGGCATCAGCTATCAGATATCCCAAGGCATCGGCTTCGAAGATATAGGTATCGAGATGAATATGATGCTTTGCCTGTCCTATATTATATAATAAGGTAAGGAAGAAATCGTAGCCATCGGTATAAATATCCACCTGATTATCTTTAAAAGGCAGCGCCCAACTCTGGTTGGCAAAGAGATTCATCAGCGGTTTATTGCTGTCTGGCAGGTGAAGATTCTCCTGCTCTACGAACTCGAGCATGGAGCGCTTGGTGAGCTGGTCCATGCTGCGGTCGCTGATAAGCCGTTCCTTGCGGGTATTCTGTCCGAAGAAGAAATAGAAGATGATACCCACAAAGGGGATGAAGAAGAATACCAATATCCATGCCATCGTCTTGGCGGGCTGACGATTGTCCATCAAGACGGTGATGATAGCCGGAACGGTTATCACGACATAAAGCAACAGATATATCCAGTGAAAATAAATCATATAGCATTTCTCCTTTTAAATCTCTAATACTTCATTACAGAGTTCCTCCCCACAGGACAGGAGTTCCGGTTAATTGAAGATATTGTTTGCCTGACTCGCCAGAAGCGTGTTCATCTGCTTGAGTTTCATAAACTCCTGCAGCAGTTCACGATTGGTCGGATTCCTGGCAAACTCCTGCTGTACCTCAATAATACGCTGAGCAATATAATGAGTACGGAAGCTCAAGATGTCTTTAAAGACAAACTGACGGAGCTTATCGGCGCTCATCTTCATCTGCAGACTAGCCGTAGATACCTCCTGGTCACCTGTAGGCAAACCTGCCAACCTGCTGATTTCCGGATTCGGATGATTGGCAAAATAAGTTTCGGCGACAAAATCATCTTCTTTTTCGAGATGCTCCACAGCCTCCTGCATAATCTGATTATATAAATCATTATGAAACTTAAAGCCATCTCCACCCAAATCAAGACTGATATACTGGGCCACAGCTACCTCCACATCATTTCCGTCTACATCCTGTACTGTGATGAGCTGGTCGCCATGATGAATAATCAGCTGTACCAGAAGTCCTTCTACCTCCAAGAGTTTATCCAGTGGGGTAACCGCTCTCATCGCTGATTGCGCCTGCTGCGCTGCCGCTACAGGCGAATCTTTCAATCCCGCAGCACGCCGCTCAGCCTTTACCTGCTCACTCATACCATTGCGCACAAAATTATTCAAGGCATTCACGATAATTGCCTCGTTCACGCCCAAACGGTGAGAACAGTCTGTGATATAAGAAGCGCGCGTTATCTGATTCTTGATTTTAGAGATGCTCTCTACAATCGAATTGATAGCCTGGCTTCGCTTTACAGGGTCTGTCACGCCGCGTAGCAGAATATCGGTCTTAAACTGTATGAAGTCGGTCTGATTCTCCTGAATATATCTTCTGAATTCCTCTGCCGAATGACTGCGGGCGAAACTGTCTGGGTCATTGCCGTCAGGAAGAAAGAGCACCTTTACGTTCATCTCTTCTTCGAGCAGCATATCGGTACCTCTCAGCGCAGCATGAATACCCGCATTATCGCCATCATAGAGAAGAACGATATTACTGGTAAAGCGGTGCAGCAATCTAATCTGATGCACGCTCAGCGCTGTACCCGAGTTGGCCACTACATTTTCGATGCCACACTGATGCATCGAGATAACATCGGTGTATCCTTCCACCATAAAGACACAATCCTCCTTGGCTATCGCCTTCTTGGCCTGATAGAGTCCATAGAGTTCGCGCTCCTTATGATAGATAACGCTATCAGGCGAGTTGACATATTTCTGGCTGATGCCCTTGGTTCTGCTGTCGAGCACTCGTCCGCCAAAAGCCACCACCTTGCCGCTCACGCTGAACCAGGGGAAGATGGCTCTGCCCGAGAAACGGTCAAGAATCTTATCCTCACCCGACTTATTGCCGGCTTCGTCCTTATCCACCTTGAAGCAGAGTCCCGTATCAACCAGATATTTCGGATTATAGCCAGCCGCCTTAGCCGCTTCAGCAAGAGCAGTACGCTTAGGGAGCGCAAAACCCAACTGGAATTTTCTGATGATATCATCTCTGAAACCTCTTCCTCGGAAATAAGCCATACCGATAGCGATGCCATCCACATCATGCAAGAGAATATCCTGAAAATATTTCGCCGCCCAATCGTTGACGATAAACATGGATTCCCTTTCGCTCTCGCGCTGTTTTTCTTCATTGGTCAGTTCCCGTTCCTGAATCTCAATTTTATATTTCTTGGCGAGCCAGCGAAGGGCATCTGGATAGGTCATCTGTTCCAGTTCCATCAGAAAGTTGATTGCATTGCCTCCCTTTCCACAGGTAAAGCAATGACAGATACCTCTTGTTGGAGATACGGAGAAAGATGGATTGGAATCGTTATGAAAAGGACACAAGCCGACATAATTGATGCCACGCTTCTTGAGCGTAACAAATTCAGATACCACCTCTTCTATCTTGGTGGCATCCATAATTTTTGCTATCGTCGGTCTGTCTATCATTATATATATTCTTTTTTCTGTTTTTACTATGCAAAATTACTATTTTTCTTTGAAAACACAAAGAGAAACGGACAGAAAAGTAAAAATGAAACATATTAAAATCTAAAGGTTACATAAAAAAAGGTACATTCGGATAGTTTTGGCTACCTTTGCAACCGGCAAAAACACATTGCTGACAATCGGAAGATAACAACAAAATAAATAAACATGAAACTAAACAACATCAAGCAAACATTCCTGGCTGGCGCTGCCCTGCTCTCAACAATCAGCATGAGCGCAGCCGACAGATTTGTGAATTTCAAGCAAGGAGACTTGCTACTGAATGCCAACAACCGGGTAGAAATCTACATGGATACCAACGACTGCAAGGGAGTGAGCTATGCAGCTCATGCCCTGCTGAAAGATATCAAAAGTGTGAGTGGAGCCACAGCCACCCTCACTTCGGATGCCGGTTTTCTGAAAAAAGCCGACACGTCCCGACCAGCTATCCTCGTAGGCACCATCGGCCATTCTGCAGCCATCGACCAACTGGTAAAACAGAAGCGCATCAACGGAAATCTACTGAAGGGCAAACGTGAAAAGTTTATCATCACGCTCATAGATGGTCAGCTCGTCATTGCTGGCAGCGACCGACGAGGCACCATCTACGGCATCTATGAACTCTCGCAGCAGATGGGCGTATCGCCTTGGTATGACTGGGCAGACGTGCCTGTAGAGCACCACGATTCTATTTTTGTAAACAAGGGTATCTATACAGATGGCGAACCAGCCGTGCGCTATCGTGGCATTTTCCTCAACGATGAAGCACCTTGTCTTACCTCCTGGGTAAAGAACACCTACGGCACCGGATATGGCGACCACCGTTTCTATCAGCGCGTTTTCGAACTGGTATTGCGACTGAGAGGTAACATGATGTGGCCTGCCATGTGGGGCTGGGCTTTCTATGCCGATGACCCGGAAAACGAGAAGACGGCAGATGAGATGGGCGTAGTGATGAGTACTTCCCATCATGAGCCGATGGCACGCAACCACCAGGAATACGCCCGCAACCGAAAGGGATGGGGACCATGGAACTATCAGAAGAACAAGACAAACCTGCAGAAGTTCTTCCGTGAGGGAATAGAGCGCATGAAGGGAACTGAACAGATTGTAACCATCGGAATGCGCGGCGACGGCGATGAGGCGATGAGCGAAGAGGCTGATACAAAGCTGATGACCAACATCATCAACGACCAGCGTAAGATTATCGCTGACGTAACCGGAAAGAAGGCAAGCGAAACCCCGCAGGTCTGGGCACTATATAAAGAGGTATTGGATTACTACGACAAGGGCATGAAGGTGCCTGATGACGTAACCCTCCTGCTCTGCGATGACAACTGGGGTAACGTGCGCCGTGTGCCGAATGCCAAGGAACGCAAGCACAAAGGCGGTTGGGGCTTATATTATCACGTAGATTACGTAGGTGCTCCAAGAAACTCAAAGATGCTCAACGTTACTCCTGTGCAGAATCCTTGGGAGCAGTTGACGCTTGCTTACGAGAATGGCATTGACCGTCTCTGGATTCTCAATGTTGGCGACCTCAAGCCGATGGAATATCCTATCAGCCAGTTTATGGACATGGCTTGGAATCCACGTAAATACGATGTAAACAACATCACCCGTCATACCCGCGACTGGTGCGCACAGCAGTTTGGTGAATCGCAAGCCGATGAAGCTGCCCGCATTCTTAACCTCATCTGCAAGTACAACGGCCGCTGCACCCCAGAGATGCTCAACAAGAACACCTACAGTCTGGAAAACGGTGAATGGCAGGAGGTGGTAAATCAGTATCTCCAGCTCGAAGCCGATGCGCTGCGCCAGTACAACAGTCTGCCGGCATCCTATCACGATGCCTATTGCCAGATCATCCTCTTCCCTATCGAGATGATGAGCAATCTGCACCAGATGTACTTTGCCCAGGCACAGAACCATGCCCTCTACAAGCAGGGCAATCCAAAGGCGAATGTATGGGCTGATGAATGCGAGCGCCTCTTCAAGCGCGATTCACTCATCTGCGACTATTACAATCATAAGATGGCTGGCGGCAAGTGGAACGGAATGATGACCCAGAAGCATATCGGCTATAAGAGTTGGAATGATGATTTCGAGAAGGATACCTGTCCGGAGCTCTTCCGGATATCAGCTTCCGAGGCTCCCGTTATCGCCGAACACAACGGTGTGGTGGAAATCGAAGCACCTTTCTTCGCATCGAAAACCGATGCTACTCCTCAAGGCAAGGAGAAGGAGGGCGCCAAGTGGGTCCAGATTCCGTTCATGGGCAAGAGCCTTGCCGGAATGACGCTTATGCCATACACCAAGGGCGTGAAGGGCGCCAGCATCACCTATCAGTTCAAGATGAATGCCCTGGCACGAAATGCCGCTTCATCCAACACCGCAGACAGCAAGAAGGTGCGCATCCACGTCATCATCAAGTCAACCCTGGATTATCAGAACAAGGGCGGCATGACCTATGGAGTAAGCGTAGATGGAGCCGAGCCGGTCATCGTCAACTTCAATCATGATCTGAACGAGAAGCCGGAGAATATCTACGACATCTACTACCCTACGGTAGCCACCCGCATCATCGACAAGGTGATAGAAGTAGAGCTACCAGCCACCGGCGACGGTATCCATACGCTCACCCTGACGCCTAACGACCCAGCCATCATCTTCGAGAAGATCGTGATAGACGGAAGAGGAGGGAAAGGGAGAGTCAAGGTAATATAAAGGTATAATATAATAATAAGGTTATAGGCACGCCCCCGAAAGGATGCGTGCCTATTTTTATAAAAAAAATGGTTAATTCATTTGGTAATTAGAAAGTTTCCTCGTATATTTGCAAAAATTATCAAGAGAAATCGCTTATGTGTAAATTTGAAGAAATAGAAGGTTGGCGTCTTTCCAATGGCAAGACCATCCGAGAGATCAAAAATGCCGTACATGAGAAGATAAATTTGGGGCGAATATATCTCATCATTAGCATTTTGCTTGCTTATATGGGAACTATTAGCATGCAAGCTCAATCATGCGAGGGTCGAGTGTACCTAAAGAATGGTATCCAGCAACTCTATGAAAGTAATGACCGAATAGACTTGCCACGCAAGAAAAAGGATGTTCAAGTTTATAGAAACTTCTTTTCTCGCCAATGCACTAGCGATGTGATTCCTTTCGCCAACATTGATTCTGTAGTGGTGTGGAATGCCACCTCCAAGCAAAACGTACGCACACTTGTTCCTTTGGAAAATGTGGGATGGAGTTGGCTATATATCAACCACCCACGATTGCAAGTCTATATTTATGCCTCCCAAGGTTATTCCGTGACGGACATGGGAGGAATGAAAGCTAGGCAATGTAACACAGCAGCAGCAATGTTTTTCATCCCAAGCAAGACGGCTTGCGACTTCTATGTCAGACAGACTGATGGCAAGCTTATATGTCTGGGAGATACCTATAAGAAATGCGACAAATCCTTTATCCGAGAACTTTGCCACTGTGTAGGACTTTCGCAGGAATGGGAAAAGAAACTCATTGGACTAGGTGAACACAACCGAAGTTCTATGATACAACGAGTGATAGAAGTATTAGATGACAAACAATAAATAACAACTAAAAGAAAACAATATGAAAGCAATGAAGTTTTGGCTGCTCATGGCAGTAATGGTGGTAGCGATAGCTGCACACGCTCGCAAGAATGACGACCCAGAAATGCGTCATGTTCGCCTCACTATGATGGATGGCAAACAGATAGAGGGCTACATTCCTAAGAAGTACATGGGGTGGGCGCTAGAATATCAAGTAAGACTTGCCGAGAATCCAGATGGCAAAAAAGCCAAGAAGTACGATGCTGAGAAAGTAAGCAAGATGGAATGGCTTGCACTCACCGAGGAACACCCTGAAGGCGAAGTGTGGGAACATTGCCAAACGATAGCACGTAATTCGATTAGGGCTGTAAAAGAGGATCGCCTTATGGAACTCCTTTACCGCGGCAAGAATGCATCTGTCTATCAAGTTCACGTATTTCTGCCTGGCAATGGCATAAACACAGGAAACTCTTGGGCTACTTGGTATGCACTGAAGCCTAATGGACAGGAAAGGGCATTTATTCTTTACAATGCAACGCTTGGCAAAATGGGAAGCCTGGATAGACAATTCAAGGATCAAAAGGAATATGAGGGACTGAAGAATTACATTCTTGAATGGTGGAACAAAGATAAGTCTTTAGCTAGGAAGCAACTGAATGATGGCGTAGCTATCTTTAGCCATATCTATGATGAATGGAAAGCAGCTTCCAGTAAACAATAATAGTTCCTGCGGAGGGCACTTTCGTGCCCTCCGCAGGAACTATTATAATGATCGGGATTAAGATTCTCCGACCAGCCAACACTACACACAACTTAACTACCTATATAAATGACTGATTATAAGCATACTCTGGTGATTGCGAAAGGAGAATGAAATTTTAATTACTGTTTTTGAGAAGCTATTCCCGAAGGTGACTTTATGTCGAATCGGCTCAAAATACCATACCAGTTCCCTTTCGGGGTATGATGATCACTTTTTTTATAATATTTCACTTCTCTCTCAACATCCATTCCCACGTAGGAAGAACATGAACCTGCTTGCCATCTATCTCAAGTTCTTCCTTCTCCTCCATCGTAAGAATATATCCCTCAGCCAAGCCATAAGCATTCATGGCTTCCATCAGCCCCTCGATTTCTCGCTTGCGAGTTTTCTCGTCATTCATCACTATCGTTACTTGATAAGCCTTCATGATTCTCATGCCCTCTCTAACAACAAAGTCGCACTCCTTCTTATCTGCATGATAAAAAACATCATATCCGCGGCGTTTCAACTCGCTGAATACATTTTTTTAAGTAAACAACCAAATAAATCTTCATTTTTGTTCATTCAGAATGAGTAATTCTGAGCAAAAACACTCATTCTAAATGAGCGTTTCTTGAAAAGCGCCTTTTATTCACCTTCTACCTTGCATCCACTGAACCCCATTTCCTGCGCCTTCTCAGGGCCGAAGGTGTAATAGATAGTCTCAGCCTCATCACATACCTCCCCCTGCGAATTGCCAAGGGTGAGATGGATGGCAACAATGTTGTGACTTATATGATGCAAGGAAGCTATTATAAAGATGCAAGAAAACAATTATAACGATGCAAGAAAGCAATTATATCGATTGCGTGACATTTGTCATGCGATTATACGACACTTATCATACGGTCGGATGACAAATGCCGTATAATCACATGACATATACCAATGTTTAAATAAACCTAATAGTTTACACCAAAAGATACAAGTTATCACATTATTATATATATTTGCATCATCTTTCATAGAAGACAAAGAATATAGAAAACAACGAACCATCAAACAACAAGAAATATGGAACTGAAATACGACATTTACATGCTCAACAATGCCCAGGGCACAGGAGAAAAGCGCCAATACATTCGTATCGTGCAGCATGAACCTATGACCGAGAAGCAACTGCAAGAGAAAATCCAGAGCCGTTGCTCACTCACCAAGGGAGATGTGGCTGCGGTGTTGGCAGAGCTTCATGACCTTATGGTGGAAGAATTCTCCATGGGACGCCGCTTTTATATCCCAGAGATAGGCTACTTCTCCATGTCGGCTAGCCTAGAGATGCCAGAGGAGAATCCAGACAAGAAGATTACGGGCAAGGAAGTACGCATCACCGGCATCAACTTCCGACCAGAAGGTAAGCTAATGGAGGAAGTACAGCGCAACGTCCATTTCGTCCGCTCCCGCTATTCCAACCAATCTACAAAATACTCCGAGGAAAAGATGTTAGAGAATATCAAGGAGTATCTTCAAAAGAATCGTTACATCACCACTCGCATCCTGCGCATCCTCTTTGGCTTGACTCCTTACATGGCACAGAAGTGGCTCACTCATTTCTGCGAGAAGGGTATCATGGAGAAGGAAGGCACCCAGCATGCTCCTATCTATTTCTTGAAGTGAAGGGAGGAAGAAATTCTATATTTCAATTTAATCATCATTATTATGACAAAGGAAGAGCTGATAGACAGAATCAACGACATCGAATGGGAGGACTTCGAGGCTAAGGAGGCCAAGAGCGAACTCCCTAAGAATATATGGGAAACCGTAAGTGCATTCGCCAACACTTCCGGCGGATGGATAGTGCTTGGAGTGAAGCAGAATGGCAAGAAGTTTGAAATCTCCGGAGTTGACAATGCAGAGAAGTTGGAACAAGACTTTTTGGGTACTTTGCGTTCCCAAAAGTTCAATGAGCCAGTCGATGCCAAGAGTATGCTCTATCATATAGATGGACACAGGTTTTGGCATTTCATATCGCCTCATCACCCCACAAGCCTATCTACTATAACAATCCACAGAATACATTCATCCGATTTGGCAGTGGAGACCAGCGAGCAACCAATGGTGAGATAACCGCCATGTTTCATAACCAATCATTCGGCATCAAGTCTGAGCAGATACTCTTAGACTCCAATCTCTCCATGCTCAACGAGGATACCATTCGCGACTATCGCAATTACTTCAAGCTATACAGTCCTCGACCTAATCTGATAGGCAATGACATCGCCGACTTCTGCAAGCGCATCGGCATCGCCGATAATGAGGGACATCTGAATTATGGCGGCTTGATGTGCTTTGGCAAAGAAGAATGGGTTCGCCGCTATGTCCCTACGTTTTGGATGGACTTGGTGGAGATTCCTGGCAGAAGCGTGAGAGAAGCACGAACTCGCTATACCTATCGCATCCCAGAGCAAGAGAACCTTTGGGAGTATTTTCAGATTATGATCAGGAGACTGCGCCTCATCGTGGATACGCCTTTCATGATGAACGATGAGGGTTTCAATGTGGAAGATCGCTCGCAGTTTAAGATTTTGCGAGAAGCATTAGTCAATATGCTCTCTCACTTCGATCCATTCAGCACCATTCACTCCTGCATTCATATCTATACCGACAGAGTCGAGTTCTTCAATGCCGGTGGCTATCCTGTGCCTATATCCCAACTGGGCAACCATCTCTATTCCAATCCTCGCAACCCGATTATCGCCAAGATATTCAGACTGGTAAATCTATCAGAAACCATCGGTTATGGTTTCGACATGATGAATGAGTGGAAGAAAATCACAGGAAATGACGTGACTTTTGAGAGTGATATCTGCACCAGCACTGTCACTTTTTGGCTGGATAGTGACAGAGTTAGTGACAGAGCTACTAACAGAGCTACTAACAGAGCTACTAACAGAGCTACTAACAGAGCTGAAGGTGATAATACATATACAGATGCAACAGACAAAGTTGTATCCATTCTTAAGTTCTGCAAAGAACCAAAATACAGAAAGGAAATATACGATTTAATTGGTGTTACGTATCAACAATGGAACTTCAAGGCATTCATCGAACCTTTGCTACTTCATGATTATCTGGAACTTACGGTACCAGATAAGCCGACAAGTCCTAAGCAACAATACAGAACGACCAAAAAGGGTTTGTTGTTCTTGGAGACAATATAAACAATCCGACTCTGTCGTTTTGTTTTGATACAGAACGACAAAGTCAACGACAGAGTCAGATAATTCAAGCTCTGCTACTTTTCATGAAATAGTAACAGAGCTAGTAACTATGTTAGTAACCATGTCGGTAACTATGTCAGTAATTATTTTCAAAAAAAGAAAAATTATGAACGATATAAAACTTACATCAGATAAAATAGGGAAAAAAGAAGTTAAGAAACTACGCCAAAAGCTTTTGAAAGACTTTCTTCACACATTTCCTCTGGATTCGCTCCAAGGCATGACTTTGGAGCAATATACCAATTTGAACAAAGATGACTCTTTCTGCTATTGGCTAGAATCTCGCACATACGAGTTGGGATCTATATGGGGTGGCTCATCATATAAATTTGGTATCTATGAATATCGTATTAAGACCAATATTCACAACACAAAGTTTATCAGCGATGAAAAATATGCTTGGTATGCAAGATATAATAAGCCTACAGCTCAAGAAGCTTTCAACGTAGTAAAGAACGCTATCATCAAAATTGCAACAAACGCCAGCAATGGAAACTTTGAGGTTTTAGATACGATCACAGAATTAGGAGAAGGCTACAGATGGAAGATAGCATTCTTATACTCCAACAACCAACTTATCCCCATTTACAAGAAAGACATGCTTGTACAATTGGCAACACATTTTGGTTTAGCAGGAGCTAAAGCTATGCCTATATCAAAACTTCAAGCTTTCCTAATGCAGCAGAAAGGAGACAAGGACATCTTTGACTATTACGAAGAATTGCTTACTATTTTGAAAGAATTAGACTATGTTCAGACTACAGAAGCTACAAATGAGACAGAAGACAATATCAACAAGCAATATTGGTGGCTCGTAGCCAGCCCTAAGATTTGGAGTTTCTCCAAGATGAAGGTCGGTGATATACAAGACTATACTCTTTACAATGAGAACGGCAATCCAAGAAGAGTCTTCCAGAACTTCGTGAATGCCAAGAAAGGGGATATTGTCATAGGGTATGAGGCTAACCCAGTGAAACAAATCGTTGCCATTGCCGAAATCGACACACCATCAGATGGGCAGCATATTTGTTTCAAAAAAGTTGAATCCCTGCAATACCCTATCGATTACGCCTCATTCAAGGATGCACCAGAGCTAAAAAGCATGGAATTCATTCAAAACAAGAATGGCTCACTATTCAAAGTTGCCCCTGACGAATATGAGTACCTGATTGATCTCATCAGAGAATCCAATCCAAAAGAAGAAAACAAACAGCTGAAACCCTATACACAAGAGAATTTTCTCAATGAGGTATATATGAGCGAAGAAGACTATACCAAGCTGCGCTTGCTCTTGCAAAACAAGAAGAACATCATCTTGCAAGGAGCACCTGGCGTAGGTAAGACATTCTCCGCTAAGAGATTAGCTTACTCTATGATGGGGGATATAGACGAATCGAGAATCGAATTCATCCAATTCCACCAAAATTATAGCTATGAGGATTTCATGATGGGGTATCGACCAAACGAAGATGGTGGATTCGAACTCAAAAAGGGAGTTTTCTATAACTTCTGTAAAAGAGCCCAAAGTAATCCGGACAAAGATTACTACTTCATTATAGATGAAATAAATCGTGGAAACCTGAGCAAGATATTTGGTGAATTGTTAATGCTAATAGAAAAAGACTATCGAGACACAGAAATTAAATTGGCTTATAATGGCGAAATGTTCTGTGTGCCAAGCAACCTATATATAATAGGTATGATGAATACAGCAGACAGAAGTCTTGCCATGATAGACTATGCCTTGCGCCGTCGATTTAGTTTCTATGAAATGACTCCTGGATTTGACACTGAAGGTTTCAAGAAGTACCAAGAGTCCATAGGAAATGATAAGTTTGATAAAGTTGTCAATGCCATAGTTTCACTCAACCATGACATTATCAATGACGATTCACTTGGTTCGGGATTCTGTATCGGTCACAGTTACTTCTGCTCTTCCAAGCCAAATGACATCAACGATTTGTGGTTGGAAAATATCGTGGAATACGACATCAAGCCAATGCTTAGAGAATATTGGTTTGACAACGATTCGAAGTATCAAACGGCTGTAGAAAAACTATTAGACGCACTCAAATGACGAAAGACAAGAACATATTCATACTCAACATCTACTATATGCTCACTTATGCTTTTCGTGAGCTAAAGCAGAACAATTATGAAGAGATTGCTGGTGAGAATTTCGACAACATACAACAATTGTTTGCCGAAATTCTCATCAAGGGTATCTCATGTCAATTGAAACAAGGCATCCTCAAGCAATATATCATTCGCAAAGACTCACTCCCTACCCTTCGTGGAAAACTTGACTTGAAAGTTACCATACAAAACAAGTTATGCAGAAAGCAAGAAATCGGTTGTGAATATGATGAGTTATCGGAAAACAACATCTTCAATCAGATTATAAAAGCTACAGTCTTTGGACTTCTCAAGCACGGAGCCATCAAAAAAGGTCAAAAGACTAAGCTAAAGAATCTCATGCTGTTCTTTTCAGGCATCGACATCATAGAACTAAGCACGGTAAAATGGAACATGCTGGCATTCGACAGAAATAACAAGTCCTATCAAATGTTGCTTTATGTCTGTTATTTCCTTACCGAAGATATTCTGATGACAACTGAAAAGGGAAAATATAAGATGAAATCATTTACGGATGAACACCTTTGTCGCCTTTTCGAGAAGTTTGTCTTAGAATACTATAGGGCTAAACATCCTGAATACAAGGCTCAAGCTGCACAAATAGATTGGAATATCGACCGAGAAGTATCTTCCACTCATGTTCTTCCTATCATGCAAACTGACATATTACTTACTCTCAATGACCGAACGCTCATCATTGACACCAAGTATTATGGACATACCATGCAAGTGCAATTTGACAAAGCGACAATACATTCTAACAACTTGTACCAAATTCATACATATGTCATGAATAAGGACAAACTGCATTCGGGCAAAGTGGATGGCATGTTGCTTTATGCTAAAACAGACGAAGACATCACACCCAATGGAAGTATGAAGCTTGCGGATGGCAATACCATATACTTCCGCACTCTTGACCTCAACGTACCTTTCGCTGAAATAGAGAAGCAATTAGAGACCTTCGTATCGTATTCTAATTACTAAAAAGCGCCGATACTGGTGCCAAAAGCGCATAAAAAAATCGACTTTTGGCACCAGTATCGGCACTTTTCTATGTTTTTCTGCTTATTTTTCGATATTTTATAGTATCTTTGCCCCATCATCAAAACGACAAAAGATATGCAGCAAAATATAATAGGAAGAAAGCGAGAAATCAACTTGTTGGAGATTAGCCAAGAAGAAAATTGGAATGAGCCGTGAGGACATCATGAAATCCTTGAAACTCACTTCTGGTGGAAAGTTGACCGAAGCCTTCAATGATTTGATAAGTTGTGACTTCATCAGAAAATACAATGCTTTCGGCAACAAGAACAATGGTGCCATGTTCCAGTTCACAGATTTGTACACCTTATTTTATTTACATTACACTAACAGAGCCCCTTTTTTAAGAGAGCTCAGTAATTCTAACATATCTGCTTATGTTAATATTTCTCCCCAAAAATAAAATAGACATTATGCAAAGAATGATTATCACTCTTTGCATAATGTCTATTCCTTTTTTCCAATCGTTTTCTAAAAGGTATTCAAAGACAAACTTAAAGATAGATATTCCTTCTGAGAATATTCATTTTAGAATGCAAGTATATAAAGGCAAGAACTATTTTATTTTACCGAAAGTAGCTTTAAACTCTTTAAATAAATATATGGATAATGAAAGAATTTGGCAATGGCAGAAAACATATATTATTGGCAAAACAAATGTAATATTAGACAGTTTAAAAGCTGGAGACATCGTTGGAGATATATGTACTGGTTTTTATAAAATTCGTAAGAAAACTTCTTTTAGATTATTATATTTTATTCCACCACAAAAAATAGGATATGTCATATTACCTTATATGTATAATGAAAAAGCAAATAGACTTTATGTTAAAAATATTAGTGATTATATAACTACACCGGATACAAAATACCTCTATTCTATAGATGATAATCACCTTATATGGATAGAAAATACACCATCTTATGAAAAAATACCGAATGAAGTATGTCGTTTGCAGATATATAATCATCCATCACTAAGCGTAGAGAGAGAATTAAAGGAAGAATATTTTAAGAAATAAGAGTTCTAATGGCTTAAAACACAACTAAATAACTTTGCTTGAAAGGGAAAAATAAAATAAAATTCGAGAGAGTAAACTAAACTGTGTCAAACTACAATAAATGTAGTTTGACACAGTTTTTTTAATTATGGACAACTTATAAATCGTTTACTTTAATAAAGAGTTTAAATGGAACAGCCGTGGAAACAAGGAGAACATGCAGCTCAGTTCTTCCTCTAGCCTCAATGCCAAGCTTTACAAGGCTTTCTGCAAGAATCGTTTCTCGGTTACGCTTGAAGCTAACGACATCTTCAACAAAAGCAATCGTGACATACGATTCTACAATAAGGATGTTACGCTTTGGCAAAGCAGCACCAGCGACAGCCGTGCCTTGCTCTTGACATTGCAATATAACTTTAACACATCTAAGAACCGATACAAGGGTAAGGGTGCTGGTAATGAGGAATTGAACCGTTTCTAATTCTAAAGAGCCTAATCTTTCTCCTCCAACCATTCTTCCAGCACCTGGCAATACTCATCGTTTTGCTCGGCAAATGGCATGTGTCGGGCTCCTACGAAGAGATGCCACTTGGAATCTTGGATACCATCATAAAGCGTCTTTGCTACCAATGGGGTGCAGAGGTCGTTGGTGCCACTCATCACCAAGCAAGGCACTTGGATTTCGCCCAGACAGTCGGTGTAATCATAATCACGGAGCGTACCAGTAGGAGTGTATTCATTTGGTCCCCAACCATGGAGATAAGCCTCAGCACCAGCACGCTTCTTCCGGCGAAGACACTCTGGACTATCCTCCGTCACCTCACCGGCACAATGCAGGAGCATGAAGTGTTCATTCGCCTTGGCATACGCCTCGCTCGAAAAGTCATCCTTCGCCTCAGCCTCGGCAATGGCACGCTGGTCTTCCTCCGACATAAACTTAATCATGCGATGTTGCTCACTTGCCCACAGTTTGCTGCTCGAAAGGGTGCTGCTGAGGATGGCTGACTTCACGCCCTTTGCTTGCTTCTCTATCAGATAGATGATGGCGAGCATGCCACCCCACGACTGTCCCAAGAGATGAAAATGGTCGATGTGGAGATAGTCGATGAGCACACAGAGTTCGTTGAGCCAAGTCTCAGGAGTCCAGAGTTCGGGATGTCCCTCCACAAATGAGTTGCCACAGCCCAACTGGTCGTACATGATGACAGCTCTACCTGATTCCGCTACCCTATCCAATAGCTCGAAATAGTTGTGGGTACTGCCTGGTCCACCATGCAAGAGGATGATAGGGCTCTTGCCCTCCTCTGTTTTACCTACGATACGATAATATGTTTGATAGCCCATGAAGGGCATATAACCTTCCTTGATTTCCATTGTCTTCAAATGTTTTTATTGTTACCTAAACTGTGTTATCTAATTTTGCTGCTCCTATACCTTATTATATAGTCTTCATTATTCTTCATATTCGGTGGAGTTTTGAAAAGACATGTATATCACATTTATCATGTGCATATATTATGATGTGCAAAAATATAAAAAATATGGCAATTAAACAAATATATCTTGCTTATTTTATCAAAAGAACTTAAATAATTTGGCTGTTTCTAACTAATGCAATATCTTTGCATTCTAAATAATAATGAAACCAAATAAAAATAGAATATATGTTTAGTGGAATCGTAGAAGAAATGGCTACCGTCGTAGCTATCAGACATGATAAGGAGAACATCGACTTTACGTTGAAGTGCTCTTTCGTTGATGAACTCGGCATCGACCAAAGTGTGGCGCACAACGGCGTCTGCCTCACCGTGGTGGAAATCAAGGACGGTACCTATACCGTTACCGCCATGAAGGAAACCCTAGACCGCAGTAATCTGGGTCTGCTCAAGGTAGGCGACAAGGTGAACGTAGAGCGTTCTATGGTGATGAACGGCCGTCTGGATGGTCATATCGTACAGGGACACGTGGACGAGACTGCCAAATGTATCGCAATGAAAGACGCTGATGGCTCTACTTATTTTACTTTCGAATATGAGCTCAACAAGGAAATGGCAAGAAAAGGCTATTTCACGGTTGACAAGGGCAGCGTTACCGTTAACGGCGTTTCGCTCACCGTCTGTGATCCTACAGACAACACATTTACCGTTGCCATCATTCCTTATACCAGAGAGAATACCAACTTCTGCGACATCGAAGTGGGAACGGTAGTAAATATCGAATTCGACATTCTGGGCAAATATATCGCTCGACTCAAGAGCTTTGAATAAGCCAGCAAAGTTAAGTACGGACGTTCTAAAAAACATGCACATTTCTTGCGTTTTGCGCACAAAGCAAGACTAAATGGGCATTTTTTTTATAAAATATTTGCGTAAGCCATAAAAAAGTGTTACTTTTGCCCCCGTGTTTTGTCCCAAATTGAACATTGGACAGTAACTTATTGGACGATAGCAAGTCTGACAATCGCACTAGACAACGTACAACTTGAGTACTGAGCACTAACAAACTTAGGAAATTATAACAATAACCATTTTTAAAAATATGAGTTTAAAAATCGTAGTACTTGCCAAGCAAGTACCTGACACAAGAAATGTGGGTAAGGATGCGATGACCGCCGAAGGCACAGTAAATCGCGCTGCCCTTCCTGCAATCTTCAATCCTGAAGATTTGAACGCATTGGAGCAGGCTCTCCGATTGAAAGAGCAGAATCCAGGTTCTACAGTTGGTATTTTGACTATGGGTCCTCCACGTGCTGGAGAAATCATCCGCCAGGGTCTTTATCGTGGTGCTGATACGGGTTGGTTGCTTACCGACCGTCTCTTTGCCGGTGCTGATACATTGGCTACTTCCTATGCCCTTGCTACTGGTATCCAGAAGATTGGTGACGTTGACATCGTGATCGGTGGTCGCCAGGCTATCGATGGTGATACAGCCCAGGTAGGTCCGCAGGTGGCTCAGAAGTTGGGATTGAACCAGGTAACCTACGCAGAGGAAATCCTCAAGGTAGAGGATGGCAAGGCTACTATACGCCGCCTCATTGATGGTGGTGTGGAGACTGTTGAGGCTCCATTGCCATTGGTTATCACCGTAAACGGAAGTGCTGCTCCATGTCGCCCATGCAACGTGAAGCTCGTAATGAAATATAAATACGCTACCTGCCCTATGGAGCGCAAGGGTGATGAGCCTTGGGCCAACCTCTATGAAGAGCGCCCTTACCTCACCCTGAACCAATGGAGCGTTGCCGATGTAAATGGCGACCCTGCACAGTGCGGTCTGAGCGGTTCACCTACCAAGGTGAAGGCCGTGAAGAACATCGTGTTCCAGGCTAAGGAAAGCAAGACCTTGACCAGCAGCGATGAAGACATCGACGGACTGATGAAGGAATTGTTGAACGAAAGTATTATCGGATAATTTTGAAAAGACAATGAACAACGTATTTGTATATTGCGAGGTAGAAGGCACAACCGTTGCCGAAGTATCTCAGGAATTGCTCACCAAGGGTCGTAAGCTCGCTAACCAGCAGGGCGTGGAGCTCCATGCCATCGTGGCTGGTACCGGCATCAAGGGTCAGGTAGAGGATCAGATTCTCCCTTATGGTGTAGATAAATTATTTGTTTTCGATGCTGAGGGATTGTTCCCATATACTTCAGCTCCTCATACAGACATTCTCGTCAACCTCTTCAAGGAGGAGAAGCCTCAGATTGCACTGATGGGTGCTACCGTTATCGGTCGCGACCTCGGTCCTCGTGTTTCTTCTTCATTGACCAGCGGTCTTACCGCCGACTGTACAGAACTTGAAATCGGTGATTACGACGATAAGAAGAGTGGTAAGCACTATGAGGGTCTGCTCTATCAGATTCGTCCTGCCTTCGGTGGTAACATCGTGGCTACCATCGTCAACCCAGACCACCGTCCACAGATGGCTACTGTCCGCTCTGGCGTGATGCAGAAGAGCATCTACGAGGGTGAGTGCAAGAAGGAAGTGGTTTACCCAGAGGTAAGCAAGTATGTTCCTGCTGAGGACTTCGTAGTGAAGGTTCTCGACCACCACGTAGAGGCTGCCAAGCACAACCTGAAGGGTTCTGCCATCGTTGTAGCTGGCGGTTATGGCGTAGGAAGCAAGGAAGGCTTCGACCAGCTCTTCGAGTTGGCTCATCTCCTCCATGGCGAGGTAGGTGCTTCCCGTGCTGCAGTAGATGCAGGCTGGGTAGATCACGACCGTCAGATTGGTCAGACTGGTGTTACTGTTCATCCTAAGGTTTATATCGCCTGCGGAATCTCTGGTCAGATTCAGCACATCGCCGGTATGCAGGATTCAGGCATCATCATCTCTGTGAACAACGATCCTGATGCTCCAATCAACAAGATTGCCGACTACGTTATCAACGGCAATGTTGAGGATGTGGTTCCTAAGCTCATCAAGTACTACAAGCAGAATTCTAAATAATCTGCATTACACATTATTTAAATAAGAAAAGCAAAATGGCTAATTATTATACAGACCATCCTGAGATAGAGTTCCACTTGAATCATCCGCTTATGAAGCGTGTTGTGGACTTGAAGGAAAGAAATTATGTAGAAAAAGACCAGTTTGAAGATGCTCCTGTCAACTATGAGGATGCCATCGAGAACTACAAGCGATTGCTGGATATTACCGGCGATGTAGCTGCTAACATCATCGAACCAAACTCTGAGGATGTTGACCTCGAAGGTCCACACTTGGAGAACGGTCGCATGATTTATGCTAGCAAGACATTCGAGAACCTCGATGCTACCCGCAAGGCTGGCCTCTGGGGCTTGTCAATGCCTCGTCGTTACGGCGGTTTGAACTTGCCTAACGCCATCTTCTCTATGGCTTCAGAAATCATCGCTGCTGCCGATGCCGGTTTCCAGAACATCTGGTCACTCCAGAGCTGTATCGATACACTCTATGAGTTCGGTTCTGAGGAGCAGCGCCAGAAGTACATCCCTCGCATCTGCGCAGGCGAGACCATGAGTATGGACTTGACTGAGCCTGATGCAGGTTCTGACTTGCAGCGCGTAATGCTGAAGGCTACACAGGATGAGGACGGCACATGGCGTCTGAACGGTGTGAAGCGTTTCATCACCAATGGTGACTCAGACATCCACCTGGTTCTGGCCCGTTCAGAGGAAGGTACCAAGGACGGTCGTGGTCTTTCTATGTTCATTTACGACAAGCGTGATGGTGGCGTAACAGTTCGTCACATCGAGCACAAGTTGGGTATCCATGGTTCTCCTACCTGCGAGTTGGTTTACAAGAATGCCAAGGCAGAGCTTTGCGGTAACACCCGTCTGGGTTTGATTAAGTACGTGATGGCTCTGATGAATGGTGCCCGTCTGGGTATTGCTGCTCAGAGTGTAGGTGTTGAGCAGGAGGCTTACAACGAGGGCTTGGCCTATGCCAAGGAGCGTGCTCAGTTTGGTGAGAAGATCATCAACTTCCCAGCTGTATACGACATGCTTTCAAGAATGAAGGCTAAGTTGGATGCAGGCCGTTCACTCCTCTACTGCTGCGCTCGCTACGTAGATATCTACAAGGCTTTGGAAGACATCGCCCGCGACACCAAGCTGACTCCAGAGGAGCGTCAGGAGATGAAGAAATACACTCGCTTGGCTGATGCGTTCACTCCATTGGCAAAGGGTATGAACTCAGAGTATGCCAACCAGAATGCATACGATGCCATCAGCATCCACGGTGGTTCTGGTTTCATCATGGAGTACAAGTGCCAGCGTCTGTTCCGTGATGCCCGCATCTTCTCTATCTACGAGGGAACCACCCAGCTTCAGGTAGTAGCAGCTATCCGCTACATCACCAACGGTACTTATCTCAGCATCATCAAGGAGATGTTGGAGAACGAGGTATCAGATGATTTGAAGGCATTGAAGGAGCGCGTGGCTAAGCTCGTAGAACTTTACGAGGCAGCCATCAACAAGGTGAAGGAGGCAAACGATCAGGCAGTCCACGACTTCCTGGCTCGCCGTCTCTACAACATGACTGGCGACATCGTAATGTCTCTCCTCATCCTCGACGATGCTACCAAGGCACCAGAGATGTTCCAGAAGAGTGCCAATGTTTATGTTCGCATGGCAGAGGAGGAAGTTCTCGGCCATTCAGCATACATCCAGAACTTCAAGGCAGAAGATTTGGAGAGCTTCAAGGCATAAGACATTTATAAGAATAAGATAATTAAAAAAGTCCGTGGGCATTCATTTGCTCACGGACTTTTTCATTTTATTTTTCTTCTTTGTATTACTTCGAGTCATTGTTGTGTCTGCCACAATTTTTTGCTGCGGATGTCTTGCCGTAAACTTATTCGCTTCATGGTTCGACCTAAAAGTTGGTACATAGTCGTACAACTAAAGAGGGTTGCCACTAGGCTCAGCAGTCGGAATCTTCTAGAAACAGGCTTCGTATACTTAATATATTAGTTCATTGAATCTGATTAAACACCTTTCGTTACTTACCCAGTCGTCTCGGTGCGTTTATTCAGTCATATTAGGCTTTAGCTGTAAATAATAATCTCTTTTTATAATCACAGCCATTCCCGAAAAGTGAAACAAATAACCAAAATCGGAAATAGGGATTTTCCCTTCTACTTTAGGGAATCCTTCTCTTTTTATTTCAAAAGAAAGCTGTACTTTTGCAACCATAAAACAATATAATAACTTATAAAAACAGTATCGCTTATGAAAAGAAATGAAGTAATGGCGCTCATCGCCACAACCATATTGATGTTTGCCGTATGCCTCTCGGCTTCGGCTAAAGGAAAAAGAAACGTGGAGCGGGGAATGACCAAGCAGGAAGTAATAGCCATTCTTGGAGAACCTAAACTCACCAGTTTCGACATGTTTGGGGACAAATGGGAATATGCCAAATATCATAATCTGTTTGGAGATTCCAAGTACATCACGGTCTTCTTCGACAGAAACGGAAAGGTAGTGCAGTACGATACAAGAATCATAGAACCCAACAGCCAGACATCGAATGTACAGCAGCCACAACACCCTACTCCACCCCTCTACGATGGAAGATGTGATCCAGATGGCAGAATGGATTACGGCTATTGTCTCGACGATGCTTCCTTCACCAAACTATATAATAAGGTGAAGAAGGCAAGCTTTGATGACAACAAGTTCGACTTGATAGAAGTAGCTAGCCTCGGCTGTTACTATTCTTGTGCCCAAGCCGTCAGCATGATGAATATATTCACTTTTGGCGACAGCAAGATGAAAGCCCTCAAACTGATGGCTCCTCATATCATAGATTTGCAGAATGCCATTATCATCTATCAGCAATTCAGTTTTGAAAGCGAAAAGCAAAAGGTAGGAGAAATATTAAGAAGCAGCAGATAATTATCTGGTATCTTAAAAAAATGATATCATCTATGATATAAAGAGACTTTTTATGTTAAATTATACATATTGTTTAGTCGATTTAACAAAATAATTGTATTTTTGCAAAGTCAATTAAACAATATTGAGTTATGATACAAAAAGAAGTAATCAGAGAAATACTCTTGGAGAACAGAAAAGAAGTAGAATTACAACATGTCGTTCCAAGAAACTTCCAGATGGAAGATTTTGCCAACTATGTTCTGATTGGCGTCAGACGAGCTGGCAAATCTTTCATGCTCTATCAGCAGATTCAACAAAACCTGAAACGGGGAATCACCTGGGACTCCATGCTCTACATCAATTTTGAGGATGAACGTCTGATGGGGATGACTGCACAAGAACTTAATCTTATCCTTGAAGTTCATGGTATGATGTCAAAAGAACGTCCTATTCTATTTCTTGATGAAATACAAAACATCAACGGTTGGGAAAAATTCGCACGCCGATTGGCAGACAACAAATACAGAGTCTATATTACAGGCAGCAATGCAAAGATGCTTGGCAGTGATGTAGCTACAACTTTAGGAGGACGCTATATCACCAAACACATCATGCCATATAGTTTTCCCGAATTTCTCCAAGCCAATGAAGTGTCTTATGATTCAAATACTCTCGCAACCACCTTTGGAAGAGCTGAAGTACAACGATATTTTACTAATTATTTCCGTTTTGGCGGTTTCCCAGAAGGAGCAAGACTAGCATCAAAAAGAGATTATATCAATAGTGTATATCAAAAGATTTACCTAGGAGACATTGCTTCTCGTAACAAAATTGAAAATCAATTTTCTCTTCGAGTTCTATTCAGAAAATTGGCAGAAAGTGTAAAGCAACCGATTTCTTTTACACGTCTCACAAATATAATAGCATCTACAGGTGCAAAACTAAGCAAACCTACACTCATTAACTATCTTGAGTACTCTAAAGATGCATTCTTGGTTTATCCCATCAAGAATATTGCCGACAATCTCACTCAACGTGAGACCAATCCCAAATACTATTTTGTGGACAACGGCATCATCAGTATACTTGCCCTGGATGTTGACACATCATTATTGGAGAATATGGTTGCGATGGAGCTACTTCGAAGATATGGACTGGAAGAGCAAGTGTTCTTTTACAACAAGAACGTGGAAGTAGATTTTTACATACCAGATGCCGCAACTGCCATACAGGTAAGCTACAACCCCAAAAAGTCTGATGAAACTTGGGAAAGAGAATCAACTGCACTTATCAAACTATCAAAAGTACTTGATTGCAAAAGACTTATCATTCTTACATATGAATTAGAAGAAAATATAGAACTAAAAGGATTGAATATCGAAGTAATACCTGTATGGAAATGGTTACTCGATACATAAATTGCAAAATAAATGAATACAAAGATATTATCAAAAGACAAAGACCCGATGGGTGCCGCTATCCTTGATTATCAGAAATCGGGAAGAGCAGGAAGATTACGTGTGCTATCATCTATGTTCGAAGAGGACGAAATGCCGGTGAAACATCTCTTCAGAAAAGTTGAGGAGATGCCGATGCTGGAGCAGAAGGCCTTGCAACTCACAAAAGGGCGTGTACTGGATATCGGAGCCGGCAGCGGCTGCCATACGCTCGCCTTGCAGGAGAAAGGCTTGGAGGTAAAAGCCATTGATATTTCTCCTCTGAGCTGCGAAGCGATGGAACTGAGAGGAGTAAAGGATGCGGAATGCATCAATCTTTTCGATGAACATCTGGTAACAGGGTTCGATACCATCCTCCTCCTGATGAACGGCACTGGCATTGCCGGGAAAATAGAAAACCTCCCTACCCTCTTCAACCGTCTCAAGGCTTTGCTCAACAAGGGCGGACAGATTCTTATCGATTCCTCCGACCTCAAATATATCTACGAGAATGAAGACGGAAGTTTCGACATCAATCTGAATGGTGCCTACTATGGTGAAGTGGATTATCAGATGATTTACAAAGACATTAAGGGAGACTGTTTCGACTGGCTCTACGTAGATTTCCCATTGCTCAAATCCATCGCCGAAACCTGCGGTATGCATGGTGAACTCGTGGCAGAAGGCGAACATTACGACTATCTGGCTAGGATTTTCTAAGTATATAAAGATAAAAGGAGTTAAGATGATGGTCTTAACTCCTTTTTATCTTTTCTTTCTATTTAATCGTCGAAATCGTGACGTCCGAGAAATCATTCATATAATCCAGAATCTCCAGCGTATGGAACCCCCGTTTGGCTTTTATTTCAATGCTCGCCTCCACAAATTCTTCCTTAGAAAATCTCCGTTCTTTCAGTTCGTAAGAATGAACTTCCATGCCTTTCTGTTTGATTTTACTGATGAATTCCTTCACGCTGTCCCTTGATGGAGCAGAGAAATTCAGTTCGATGGTAGAGGTTCCCAACTGCGGTATCAGATAATTCAGCACCTCCAGTCCCATCAACACCATCATCGTAGTAATAGCTGCAGCCACATACATTCCCGTACCGCAAGCCAATCCGATAGCTGCCGTCACCCACAAGCCAGCAGCCGTAGTCAACCCCCTGACCACATTCTTCTGGAAGATGATGGTACCGGCGCCCAGGAATCCGATACCCGAAACCACTTGGGCAGCCACACGCGAGGAATCCTTCAGATCAAAGCCAAATCCATACTGGGAAACAACACAGAAAAGCGCACTACCCAGGGCTACCAGAAAGTGAGTTCGGAACCCAGCCTCCTTGGCACGGTATTCTCTTTCGATACCTATCGCTCCTCCCAAAATGAGAGCTAGAGACAGGCGAACAGTCAGGTCTATATAGGTTGCATCCATAAATATCCTTTCTTTTTAAAAGATGAAAGAAGCATCACAAAATGCCTCTATTTGATGTTATCAATGCAAATATACAACTTTTCTTTGAAAGAAAGGCAAGATTTTCAAAAAAATAATGTATCTTTGCAACTGTTAGTGCCAATTTCGGCAATTTATTCACAAATACACATTTATTTATATACATGGCAACAGTTGACGACAAGAAGATCATCTTCTCAATGGTGGGCGTATCCAAGATTATCCCACAAAACCAGAAACAGATTCTGAAGAACATCTACCTATCGTTCTTCTACGGAGCAAAAATCGGTATCATCGGTTTGAACGGTGCCGGTAAATCTACGTTGATGAAAATCATCGCAGGACTTGAGCAACCTACCCAGGGTGAGGTGGTTTGGAGCCCAGGCTACTCTGTGGGCTACTTGCCTCAGGATCCTCCGCTCGACGAGAACAAGACCGTGAAGGAAAACGTGATGGAGGGTGTGCAGAAAATCTATGATGCACTCGCTGAATACGAGGACATCAACAACAAGTTCGGTCTCGAAGAATATTACGGAGACCCTGATAAGATGGACAAGCTGATGCAGCGTCAGGCTGAGGTGCAGGATATCATTGATGCAACCGATGCCTGGAACATCGACTCCAAGCTGGAGCGTGCGATGGCTGCCCTGCACTGTCCTCCTGGCGATTGGCCTGTTACCAATCTCTCGGGTGGTGAGCGCCGCCGCGTGGCTCTCTGCCGCCTGCTCTTGCAGAAGCCGGATGTACTCCTGCTCGATGAGCCTACCAACCACCTGGATGCTGAGAGCATCGACTGGCTGGAGCAGCACCTGCAGCAGTATGAGGGTACCGTCATCGCCGTTACCCACGACCGCTACTTCCTCGACGACGTGAGCGAGTGGATTCTGGAATTGGACCGTGGCGAGGGTATTCCATGGAAGGGCAACTACTCTTCATGGCTCGACCAGAAGACCAAGCGAATGATTCAGGAGGAGAAGACTGCCTCTAAGCGCCGCAAGACATTGGAGCGCGAGTTGGAATGGGTTCGCATGGCACCTAAGGCCCGTCAGGCTAAGGGTAAGGCCCGTCTGAACTCTTACGAGCAGATGCTCAACCAGGAGCAGAAGGAGCGCGAGGAGAAGCTGGAAATCTTCATCCCTAACGGTCCTCGTCTGGGTAACAAGGTTATCGAGGCTCAGCATGTAAAGAAGGCGTTCGGCGAGAAGGTTCTCTTCAACGACCTCAACTTCATGCTTCCTCCTAACGGCATCGTAGGTGTGATTGGTCCTAACGGAGCCGGCAAGACTACCCTCTTCCGCCTCATCATGGGCTTGGATCAGGCAGATGGCGGTACATTCGAGGTGGGTGAGACCGTGAAGCTGGCTTATGTTGACCAGCAGCACAAGGACATCGACCCTCAGAAGACCGTTTACGAGGTGATTTCCCAGGGCAATGAGACCTTGCGTCTAGGTGGAAGAGATGTGAATGCACGTGCTTATATCAGCCGCTTCAACTTCTCGGGCACCGACCAGAGCAAGCTCTGTAGCGTTCTCTCGGGTGGTGAGCGCAACCGTCTGCAGTTGGCTTTGGCATTGAAGCAGGAAGGCAACGTATTGCTCCTCGATGAGCCAACCAACGATATCGACGTGAACACGCTCCGTGCCTTGGAGGAAGGTTTGGAGGCATTTGCCGGTTGTGCTGTAGTTATCAGCCACGACCGCTGGTTCCTCGACCGTATCTGTACCCACATTCTTGCCTTCGAGGGCAATGGTGAGGTCTTCTTCTTCGAGGGCAGCTATTCTGAGTATGAAATCAACAAGGCACGCCGTCTGGGCGATACAGAGATCAAGAAGGGTCGCTATCGCAAGTTGATGGAGGAATAAAGATTCGAAAAAGAAAAGAAGGACTTGGTTCTGAAACAATAAAAAACAAAAGAAAAGGTGTGTCTTTGCCTTAAGACACACCTTTTTTGTTTCTATGCAGCCGTTTTCAAAAGCTTTACCAGATGCAACCAGGACGTTCAGGAAACTGCGTCGCGACGTATCTGGCTGTACGTCGGGACATAACGATTATTACGTCGGGACGTATCAGATGCTACGTCGGGACGTAATTTCTTCTTTGTCGCCAGTTAAATTGCAAAAAAACAAATGAAAAAAGCCTAGCATTGAACCGAAAAAAGGATTTTTGCTCAATACTTTCTTAGTTTTCACCCCAAAATCCCTCTAAAACACCTATATTTCGCTGGTTTTTATGGCAATATATGGCAGATAAAACCGAAGAACAGAGAATTGCCATACCCATAACACATTCGTAATCAAAGAGATAACCTATCTATATGGCAATATGGCAATTCCTTGACGCAAAAAAAAAATATATAATACAGCATGCTAGACACACATAAAAAAGGGAAGCGCCGAAACGACACTTCCCCATGGATTGGATGAGTTATATAATCATCTGTCTCGCGACATCTTATTCTGCGTATGCTGTCTTGTAGGCAGAGTCAAAGAACATAGCGCAAGAACCTACACCAGTCTCATACTCATGCAGCTTCTGACCAGTGCTGTCATACTCCACTACATAGCCGTTACCATTATAGTCGGGAGTACCTTTATCGCCAATTTTATAAGAGAGCACGAAGATATGACCGTTCAATGGGTCGGCAAAGATTCCGCATGGGCTCACAGGCATCTCAGAGAGCGTCAGCGCCTGTGGTTGTGTACTTCCTGCTGCAAGCACACTCACACTAGGAGTGCCTCCAAAAGGTGCATTGAGCACAAAGAAATAAGGACGAACCACCTGCGTACGTGTTATAGCACCAGGGGTTACGCATACAGCATAGTTGCCATCTGCCACCTTCTGTGACTTGCCCTTGTCGAAGAGTACCACACGGAGGGCATTCTCGCCAGTGGTCGCATAGTCAGGAGCAGGTCCATACACAGGGTTGTCGATGACATAGACACGCCCCGAAGCATAATAGATGCTGGTAGGATTGTTCACACCCTCGATATTCTTTGTCTCTACATTGTCGTTGTAAAGATTGATGCAAGAGATGTTTCCACCACCAGCACCATAGTTGCTGTTGGCAACGTAGAGATTGCCATTACCGATGACCAAGCCCTCAGGATAGCTGCCCACCTGCCATTTCTTTTGAAGAGCAAAGCTTGTGGTGTCCACGGCTGCTACATAGCCTCCGTATGTAGTGAAATATACATTTCCACCACCAGCGATAATATGGCGAGGCTCGGCGCCCTCGGCATTGCCCAGCAACTCTGTGGTCTTGATTTGCTTGATGCTCTGCTTGGTTTTCTTGTCGATTACCTCGATAGTGTTGCTCTGGTCTACGGCGAGATAAATCTTGTTGCCATATACGATGCCGTCATTGGCAGTATTACCGAGCGTACGACCGTTAGCAGTCTTGAATACGTTCTGTGTAGCTGTGCTTGAAGCATAGTCGATGGCTGTGAGAGAGCTCTCGATCTTGCTATACATGTTACCAGAATTCACAACGTAAGCGCCCGTACTATACACCTGGAGATAAGTCTCAGGATCGTCTTCGGCAGGATCGCATGATGTCATCACTGCAGTGCCCATCAAGAGCACCGCCAAACCTAATAAATACTTTTTCATTGTCTTTTTTCTGTTTATATTTGAATCTAAATTGTTACTATCTAGAAGTTATATCCGATGCTTAACATCCAGCTGCGGCGAGGCATCGGATAATGCCCTACGAGTTCATACTGCTCCGACAGCAGGTTCTTCACATCCATCCTGACCTTCACGCCTCTCAGGGATTTCCCCCAAAGACTCAGTCCGTCGAGCTGGCGATAGAGCGTCAACCCCATGTCCCAGTAACCCTCCACTTCGGTGCCGTCATAGTGCTCGTTGTTGGCCCATCGCTTGCTCATTCCCTGTCCATGGAGCGAGACATTCACCCAGGGATTCTCCCACCCCAAGGCAATACTGCCCGAGTGCAGAGGGATATAGGCTACCTGATTGCCATAATATCTGGACGAGCGGTCGGTATGATTCACCACATGCTGGTAGCTATACGACCCTTGCAGCGAGAGTTGCTGCCCCGGAGCCATCTGCCAGGTGCCACGCAAAGAAGCATCCACGCCAACGACATCAACCCGTGCCAGGTTTACGGTACGCCAAACGAACATGTTGTAAGGAACGCCCACAATCTTGTCGGTCACCCGATTGCAGTAGCCGTCCAGCGTTGCTTGAAGATTCCATCCCCTGTAACGCAGGGATTCACCGTTTCCCCCATCTCCAGAAGAAGTTTTTTTCCACGTAAGCCCGATATTCAACTGTCGGGTTTTCTCAGGCTTCAGATCAGAACTTCCATAATGGAAGAAATAGTTCTCGTTGAAAGTAGGAACCCGGAAGATGTCCTTGTACGAAGCCCTGAGATAAAGCTCATCGCTGGCAGTACCATTCCCCAGGAGCCGATAAGAAAGCGAAAGCGATGGCGAAAGCCGGCGTGCATCCTTGGCAGCCTGTCCTGCTTTGGTAGGATTGGCGCTGCCTTGCTGAGTCTCTATCTTGCGCCCCAGGCTGTTGAGGTAAACTGAAGCCAACATTCTGGCAAGAGCCACCCATCTTCCCTTCGCATATCGGACGGAGAGCGACTGCAGGATGCCATGCCGGTGAGGTCGCAGGTCGGTGGCGAGGGTGCTGTTGAGCGAGTTCATCATCCAGTCGGCAGAGTAATCCACCGCCCAGCCATCATCCGGCATCCACATCAGTGCTGCCGAAGTATAATATTCCCTCTGCCAGTAGGTAGCATCATTGCGCCGATTTGCCACGAGCGTGTCCTGATAGGCAGAACTCGCCCAGTTCATCTTGGCTTGCACCTTCAGCATCCAACGGTCATCAAGACTTCCGGCTTGCCATCTCGCCTGAGCAAAGGCGTTACGGTCGTGCAACTGCTCAGCAGTTACATCGGTATAATATCTCACGATACCAGGCAACTGTCGGTCGTTGTCATAATAGTAGAGCTTTGCCCACAATTGGCTCCGGCTCATGCCATCGGCTCGCCTGCCCATCATCCAGTGCATATTCAGTTCGCCATGCCCCGAGTTCATCCGGCTGTTGGTTCTTCGCTCATGGGTAGTATATTTACCATTGTGCAAGATGAAAGGATAGTTGTTTTCGGCATAGGTGTACTCACCCATCGCCTGGAGAGTAAACCTATCAGACAATCTCTGCACATAGCGCAGATAAGGCGAGACATATCCGAAAGACCCCATCTGCAACTGAGTAGAGAGGTGAGGCTGCTTGTCGATGGGAATCTCGCTCATGGTCTCGATGGCAAGCAAAGCTGCCACCGAGGCTTGCCGGGCCGAGATGAAGATGTCGTCGTTGTCACCAATGGTGAGTCGCAATGTCTGCACTTGGTCGAGCGAATAACGGGACACATCTATTTCGCCGCCCTGACATTCGCTGAGCAGCACACCATCGTAACTCACTCCCGTATGTCCCGCTCCGAATCCACGCACAGCTACCGTTTTCATTCCTCCTGCCCCACCATAGTCGCGCAGATTGATGCCTGGCATGCGGTGCAAGGCGTCGGCCATATCCGTAACGCCAAGCCTTAACATATCCCCCTTGTCCAAAAGCTGGAGAGGCGATGTGCTCGTAAGTATCCGGTGCTGCCGAGCATTCACTTTTACTTCCTGCAAGTGCTCGGTACGAATGGAATCTTGCCCCATACCCACTTGTGCATACAACAGTAGCAAGCCACCGAGACAAAATATCCTCAATGCCTTCATTCATTCTATCTTTTATATTATTATCTGTGTCTCCATCACGAACCCATCCCACGGGGTTGGATAGAATCATCGGAATCTCCTATCCTAAAGACACTCTTTCATCATATTGTTTCCGATGGCAACGGCAGGTCTTCTGACTTGCGTCCTCCCAGCATCTCACTCTATGTAAACATAAAAAGATGCAAAACTCATGGCAAGCGGTCTTCCCGAAAAAATGTCAGTGACCATGGTGCTTGCCGCAATAAGACGCTTACAGCAGCGGGACTGTCCGGGCTTCTCACCCGATTCCCTTTTAATCACTACGCACAAACCATGCCTGCGGCGGCAGGAAGTGGCAGCAAACCAATTGCGCTTGCAAAGATACAATAAAAAAAATGAATAAAAGATTATTTTACCTGCTTTTTTATTCTACATGCGATAAAATAATCTTTCATTCATTTCCTGTTTTATTATTTTACTTCTTGATTTTATCTTTTTACTCCTTGAGCATTTTATGTTTTCAGAAACATTTATCCTTTTAGGATTTCCTGAAGTTCGGCGAAATCATCAATGATCCATTCTGCAGTGGCAAGCTGCTCCCGGGTTCCGTTTCCATAAGTTACGGCACAAGCCCTGCAACCGGCATGATGCGCCATATCCACATCAAAGTTCATATCGCCCACCACAAGGGTTTCATCTGCCGTTCCCTTCATCTCTTTCAATGCCTTGAAAACCATATCGGGAGCCGGTTTTGCATGCTCCACATCATCGCCAGCCACGATAGAAGAGAAAATATCTTCCAGCTGCATCTGATGCACGTATCCATCCAGCGAGCAATGGTTTCGACTGCTGGCCATACCCAGAATATAGCCCCGTCGGTGTAATTCTCTCAGGGTTTCTATCACATGAGGGAAGGGCTGCACGATCATCGTCTTCTTGTTATCCAGGAAAATCTCGCGATAGGTTGCTGCGCATTCCATTCCCGCCTCAGCACTCATTCCGAAGAGCGAGACGAAAGCCTCATCCAGTCTTAAACCGATGGTCTTGGCACAAGCCTCATCCGATTTCACCTCTAGTTTTCTTGCACGCATCGTATCCTGCAAGGTCTTCACGATGAGACTCTGCGAATCGCCGATGGTTCCATCAAAATCAAAAATTATATACTTCATTATTTCTTATTCTTTTTACCCTGTTTTGATAATCGGGCGCAAAGATACGGATAATAACTGAAACTACAAAGCAAATTGCCTACGAATCGCCTTGATGATATTGTTACGGGCCACACCCGGCTTCATCGCTTCTTCTAAAGGCATAGAATCAGGAGTAATCTGAATCACTCTATCAAAGCCTGCATCCAGCATCGCCTGCCTGTCGCTTACGCCACCCGAAACGAGCCAGATTTTCTGATTGGCACCATGCTCCAGAATCCTTTGCGGCAGTTTCCCCATCAAGGTCTGTTTATCACTATGTCCCTCGCCCGTAATCACGAGATCTGCATCCAGAATGAGCGCATCAAAACCTATCTCATCCAAGAGAAGCTCAGCCCCAGGACGAGCCTCAGCATTGAAATATTGCAGGAAAGCATAACCCAAACCTCCGGCTGCACCAGCTCCAGGAACCTCACTTCTATCATATCCGAAATGCTTGGCGCTTACCTCGGCAAACTTCCTTGCCCTATCATCCAACATCTGCACCATCTTAGCATCAGCTCCCTTCTGAGGCGCAAAGACATGAGCCGCCCCGTTTTCGCCACAGAGCGGATTGGTAACGTCCGAAGCCAGCACAAAACTGCATTCCTGTCGGATTTTCTTCCAGTCGTCGCCCATCGCCTTGAGCATTCCGATGCCGCAATCGGATGTGGCGCTGCCGCCCAAGCCCACGATGAAACGGCGCACGCCCCGGCGATAAGCATTCATAATCATCTCGCCCACGCCCCAGGAAGTAGCCTTCATCGGGTTGCGCTGTTCAGGCTCAATCAGAGCCAGTCCGGCGGTCTGCGCAATCTCGATAATCGCGGTATCATCCACGATTCCGTATTCCGCCTCAATCCATCTCATCAGCGCATCATGGGCATGAATCCTCACTCGCTCTCCCTTCATCGCCGAGAGAAAAGCATCGAGCATCCCCTCTCCCCCATCACTCATTTCCAGGGTAATGATTACGGGAGAAGCAGCATCAGGAGACAATTTCTTTATTTCGGGAGAAGCATCATCCGCATTCCATTCCTTCACTCCCAAAGCAATCGCCTCATTTACCTCTCTGCTCGAAAGGCAACCCTTATAAGAGTCACAAGCAATTATTATCTTCTTATATCCAGCCCCATCCATCAGTCTGAGGCCATCATTTTTCCTATCCATATCCTATTTATATTATATCATTCCAAGAATCATCGCCTATCAAGCGATTCCCCTTTCAGCCCGCAAAATTAGCCATTATTCCTGAAACCACAAACCTTTTTGGGAAAAACTTTCAAAAACAGATGCTTCTGATAAGAGCTGATAGAAAAAAGAGGTTAAAACATTTGGCTATTAAAAAGATTCCTCGTATTTTTGCAGTAGATTTTTCAAAGGTTTTCTAAAGGTTAAAGGCTTATGTGCAAATATGAAGAAATAGAAGGTTGGCGACTCTCGAATGGCAAGTCGATTCGGGAAATCAACAATGCCGTACACGATGAGGTGGAACGAATCTACCTGGAAGCGTGGGCGAAGGGCATTTCCGTGCCGTATTTTGAGGGGAAAAAAGTTTTTCTAGCTAATCCTGACGGAAGTGATGATGAAGTGACTTTTGATGTAAAGACTAGAAAATATACTGTTATCCAGCAAGTAGCAGCTCCGGGAAGGGGAAAAATGAGTTACCTGCTCCATGCATAATCCTCAAAAAAAATTGCAACTATGACACGACGACTAGAATTCACCATTATTGCAGGACCAAACGGAGCTGGAAAAAGCAAACTTGGCCCATTCTATTCAAGTGTAAAAGCATTTGATGGAGATCAACTTGCCATGAAACTTCGTAAGGAACATCCAGACTGGAAAGATTCGTGGATAGAAGGAACCGTTATCTCCACACTAATGAAAGAGAAAGACGAAGCTATCCTATTAAAGAAAAATTATGCCTTTGAAACTAATTTCTCCTCAGATTTACCTGTCAATCTTATCAAAGATTTCAAAAATGCAAACTATAAGATTTGTTTGATATATTTCGGTCTATCTCATATTATCGACTCCTCCACTCGTGTTGACCAACGCCATATATTGGGCGGTCATAATGTAAACCAAGACGTGATAGAATATAACTTCACGGAAGGCATCAAACGAGTAAGAGCCTCTCTACCACTTTTTGAAAACATTCTTTTCATTGATGGCACTTCCGATTTTGGCGACATTGTTGCCATTCACATCGAGAAATCAGGCAAGCATCAGATAACAGATCACCCAGCTGAGTGGTTCGACAAATACTTCAAAGAAGCATTCGATGCGCTTGTTGATGGATAGGAAGAATAGTTCTTTTACAAGATTCTAGCAAATCATTTTATACCCAATCCCCCTCACATTGATGATTCTGATATTTTCATCGGCAGATAACTTGTGGCGGAGCTTGGTGATGAAAACATGGAGACTGCGGGAATTGAAGAAGCTGTCATCGCCCCAGAGTTGCAGGAGAATATCCTTGCTCTCTACCACATTGTTCTTGCTCTCCACAAGCATGCGAAGGATTTCTGATTCACGATGTGACAGTTCTGTATCCTTACCTTCCAACTGCAGAATCTGACTGGTAACATTCAGGCGATAACGACCGATGGAGAGCCACTGATCAGCAGCATCCGGATTATCAGAAGAAACATTCCCTTCTTCCTGTTCTTCAGAAGAATTTTTTCCTACAGAAGCCCGATGACAAAGCGACTTGATACGGACGATGAGCTCCTGGATGGCAAACGGCTTCTTCAGATAATCATTGCCACCCAATTCAAATCCCTCTACCACATCATTCACAGCCGAACGAGCCGTGAGGAAAAGCACAGGGGTACGGGAATCCGTCTTGCGGATACGGCGCACCATCTCGAAACCATCCATTTTGGGCATCATCACATCCGCTACCAGCACATCAGGCTTCTGTTCATCAAACATACGAAGCCCCTCTTCGCCATCATGCGCCGTGCGCATCTCGAAGCCCTGCGCCTCCAAGGTGTCGCTCAGAATCATCGCCAAGGATGTTTCGTCTTCTACCAGTAATACTTTTATCTTATTCATTGCTTCTTTTTTACTTTTTTACCCTCTTACCTTTTTACCTTTAAGAAAATGCAGTGTGAAGCAGCTTCCTTTTCCCGGCTCGCTTTCTACGGAAACAGAACCGCCCATTTTCTCCATCAGGCTCTTGACATAGAAAAGCCCGAGACCATAGCCCTTGACCGTATATTTATTGCCATCCGTCACCCGATAGAACTTGTCGAAAATATAAGGCAAATTATCATGGGCAATACCGATTCCATTATCTGATACGGAAACCAGCACTTCATCCTCGGCTTTTTGGAAAGCCTTGATTTCTATCTTCACGCTATCTTCAGAATACTTGATGGCATTGTCTATGAAATTGCTCACGATGTTTGAGAAATGCATCCGGTCGGCATGAACCATCAGATTTTCCGGTTCTACAGACAACGAAACATTCACTTTTTTATCCATTCTTACTCCTGAATTCACTTTCAGCTGATGCTGGGAGATTAATGGTTCAATCACCTCCTTCATTGGAACTTCCACAATATTGAGAAGCATCGATTTCCGTCGTTCCATACTCATCGACAGAATCTGTTCCACCAATCCACTGAGCGTCTGCAACTGCTTCTGGGCGATGGTGAGATACTTACGCGTCTTATCAGGATGCTGGAGCATTCCGTAGTTCAGCAGGGAGTCGGTGGCAGCATAGGCTACGGCTATCGGAGTCTTTAATTCGTGCGTGATATTATTGGTGAAATCACTCTTCATCTCATCAAGCGTCTTCTGCTTGAGCATCGTATGAATCAGGAACCAGAAGACGAAAGCCAGGATGAGCATGATGAAGAGCGATGTGGCAAGGATACCTGCCATCTGGCTGAGCACAGTCATCGTAAGCGGCTCTAGGGTGAGGACATATTTCTCCTCATTCGCCTCCCCCTCATTACAAACCACATATTGGTATTGCTTGGCATTGGCGGAAGGCACATACCCCTTCGTCATCACTTTCGCCAATACCTTCTTTCCTGCTAAAAGCTGAATCTGATGCGGAAGGAGATGAGCATTATCGCCCACCAGCAAACTGTCTGAAAGCATCTTGGCAACCCATGCACTGTCATAGTCATTGATGTCTGGTTTGGCGATTTCATTCAATTTACCAAACAGTGCCTGTTGCACCATAGTTGCCAGCTTGCCCGACATCATCATCATCAATTCCTGATTCTTGTCATCTTCACTACGCTTCTCTTGCTTGGTAAAAGTTGTTTGAACAGACTGAACGATCTTTCCTCCACGAACCTTTTTCACCTTTACCTTTTGATCAATATCATCGTCTTCATCCATAGAAAAAGCAACAGCACCCGTCAGTTGTCTATGAGGCCCTTTATCATCATTGCGCAATCGTTCGATTCGCTTCTTCATCTCCATGAAGTGAGCGTACTCCATTCCACCCTTAATTTTCGCTTCAACCTCCTTTTCCTGAGACTGATAAAGCCCCACGAGCCAATAGGTCTGATATGCGAAGATGCAGACCAAAGCCGTGATGACAAGCGTAACTATGTATTTAAGATGCAACTTCATTCTTTCCTTTATTAAAGATTTTTCCAGATGAATTAAATACTCATTTTCTGAAAATCGGATAAACCTCCGTGGTATTCTTCCATCCCCATTTACCATTCTTTTGTGGCGCAAACTCTCGTCCCATCTTGGCTCCTATCCCCCAATGTTGATTGAACATCACTTCCATGAAGCCACCATAGCTGCTCTTGGGATTGAAAGGAGACATGATGACGCTTCGAGGGTCAGAGGTTTTCGTTGGAACATATTGTCCATAGAATCCCACTGTGAGCCAGTCGTTTACCTGATAAGCCATTCGCCCACCAAAAGAAGCTTTGGTGAGATTGCCCAATCCATATACTCCCGTGTTTATCTTTTCTATCCCGACATAAGGAGAAAAAACAAAACGCCCGAAATTTTGTTGATAAACAACCCCTGCAGTCTGCCTATTCATCAGTCCTGGGACTTCAATACCCGAAGAATATACCGCCATCGTACCCAAATTCGGGGAAGGAAGAGAAATATGAGGTATTGCATTCGGCGCAATCTCTAAAGGTTTTCCTTCTTCCGACATCCAAGGTGCATTCGATTCAGAGTAATAAGATTTGCCTTGAAGTACAGGAAATCCACCGAGCGAAGGACGAGAATATTCCAACGACATACCTTCCTTAGGTAAAGATGCCTTCGGAATGGAATCCAAAGAAACACTCTTCACTTCCTGTGCTTGCATTACCAATGTACAAAAGCAAGCCACAACTGCCAATATGAATATTCTTCGTTTCTCTTTCATGCTTGCAAAAGTAATAAAAAAGAAGATAAGTAAGATACTTTTCAGGGAATTATTTCTGATTTGATAAGACTAAATAACACTTCTGATAAGACTTGATAATCAAAATTCCTTGCTGACACGAGATTTTTGCAGTACTTTTGCAACCGAAATCGGGAGGATTCCTTCCAAAAGAACGATAAAAAGATAAGAAGAATATGAAAAGATTGGTTATATTAAGCGCTTGCCTGGCCATCAGTCTTGCCGGCTGGGCACAAGGAAACAGAAATGATTCTCTGAGAATGGACAGCATCATCCATTCCCTCCCCGATGTGATGGTAAAAGGCAACCGACCTATCGTAAAGGTAAAAGGGGCGACATTGACCTATGACCTGCCTCAACTCATCAAAAACCATCCGGTGGATAATGCCTATGAAGCCATCAAGCAACTGCCTGACGTGAGCGAACAAGATGAAGCCTTGACCCTCAACGCCCAATCCGTAACCGTGATGATAGACGGCAAGGCTACCACCATGACGAGCGAGCAGCTCTATTCGCTTCTGAAAACGATTCCTACCAGCCGCATCGCCAACGCTGAAGTTGTCTATTCAGCCCCAGCCCGCTATCAGGTTAAGGGACAAGTCATCAACCTCCTGCTGAAGCACAACACAGGCTTTCACTCCCTGCAAGGCGAGTTCTTCGGCGGCTACACCCACCAGAACCGCAACAGTTACACAGAGCGCGCCTCCTTACTCTTCACCAACAAGAAATGGGAAATAGACATGCTCTATTCCTTCGGTCATGGCAAGAGATATTATTACTATGAAAATGAGTTTGCCCACACCTTGACTGATGGCACTTCCTATGCCTTCTCTACACATAGCGACAATACCAAACGTCATCTCAACCACAACATCCGACTGGGAATCAACTATCATCTGGCAAAGGATCATCAACTCAGCTTTGCCTACACCTCACAACTCAATAACACGAGAGGAACTTCAGAGGATGATGGCGATTTCACATCCCATCTCAGAATCCATGCCAAGAGTCAGTTTCACAATTTCCGCCTGGATTACTCCACACCATTCGGCTTCTCGGCAGGAGCAGAATACACCTATTATAATTCACCGGATGAACAATGGCTGAAAAGCAGTCTCACCTATGAGATTTACGACATCACAAGCCAGCAACGAATCGACAAATGGCACGCTTACCTCAAGCAGGAACACGACTTAGGAAAAGACTGGGGCTTAAACTACGGCATCAATTACACCACAACAAGAGACAAGAGTTCGCAGGAGAACAACAACAAGTCTTCTGATGGCAACACCATTCAAAACGAAGATCAAATGAGTTTCTACATCGGAGCCAGCAAGTCGTTCGGCCAAAAACTCACGATGGAAGCATCGCTCATGGAAGAATATTACCACACCCCAATCTGGGATGAGTGGAACCTCTTCCCTACACTCTCCATCACCTATCTTCCAAAGGCTGGACACATCATCCAATTCGACTTGGATTGCGACAGAGACTACCCTACCTATTGGTCGGTGAAGGACTTCACCACCTATAATGCGGGCGGATATGGAAAGATTGTTGGAAACCCGACGTTGAAGCCATCACGAGACTTCAGCCTCTCGCTTACCTACATTCTGCACAGCAGATACGTGGCAAGTCTCTTCTTCAACAATTCGAAAGATGAATTCCGTCAGCTTCCTTACCAGAGCGACACGAAGAAAGAGATGGAATACAAGCATGTCAACTTCGACCATGTAAACCAGGTAGGCTTGATGCTCACAGCCCCAATCAACATAGGCAACTGGTGGCAGAATCGCCTTACTTTCACTGGCGTATATCAGAACGATAAGAATTCCCATTTCTATGATCTTCCATTCGACCGCAGCAAATGGTTCTGTCAAGCCCAGTGGAACGGCACTTTTTTCTTTGGCAAGCATGTGCTTCTCAACCTCGATGCTTCCGTCCATACCGACGCCATCCAAGGAATCATCGACATCCCAGCCTCAGGCTATCTCAACGCTGCCCTCACCTGGAAGCCTCTCAAGGATGACAAGTTCCAGCTGAAAGCCTACTGCAACGACATCTTCGAGACAGGCGACAACCATCTGCACGACACCTACCGAGGTCAGCACGTCATCAACAAAATGTACTTTGGCAGAATCATAGGTCTCTCCCTCACCTATCGTTTCGGCGGCTACAAGGCCAAGCAGCATGAAGAAGTAGATACTTCCAGATTCGGGAAATAAAACGAGAAAAGCTCACCAAGACCCTCAAAGTCCTGACGAGCTTTTCTCTTTTCATATACTCTATTCAAGTTTCTTTACTTCAAAATATTGACATATCCCTTATTCTGTACCAATTCAGAATTTAAATCGATGCATTTCTGAGGAATCGGGAAGACGGTGGTGTAGCCGGAGGATTCACCCTGAAGAGGCGTACGGAGATCGTAGGCACCGGTGAATTTGCCGAAACGGATGAGATCCTGACGACGCCATCCTTCCCATACCAACTCCAGCAACCGCTCTTCCAGAATGTTATCGAGCGTAGCCTTACGGTAAGGCATTCCCACACGGGCACGAATCCTATTCAACTCCTCATCACCATTCTCTCCGTTTCGGACCTTTGCCTCTGCCTTCATCAATAAAGCATCTGCATAGCGGAAAAGAACTATGTCGTTACTCTGCAACTTGCCGTCCATATAAGAGGTTCTATCCACCTCATACTTCGCCATCCTCGCTCCAGCCGTCTTGACAAACTTACTGTTGGTTAGGTTTTGAGCCACTTCAAAAGGCTGATACTCCAACGGCTTTCCATTATCCATCAGCAGTTCATGACCATCTACCTTTACCACTCCCGCCACAAAGTTCATCTTGCAACGGGCATCTTCATCAGCCTCGCCATAATGATTGGCTTTCATCGTAGAAATCGTGGCACAGGTACCATTCTCACTTCCCCATCCCAAGACACCGCCATGCGTATAATGGTAAGAGCGGAAGAGATAATGGAACTGGTTGGTATAGATATTCTTATCCATCGGAATCGTGAAGATATTCTCCTTCGATGTCTCATTATGCGTAGAGAAATTGAATGAATCATCCGACTCAAGGACATAGCCTTCTTCTGCCAGTTTATCACAATAATAAATGCAGGTTTCCCAGGCATTCAACTTCCTGCAGTCCACCTTATCGCCATTGCGCAAAGAGGCATCAGAAGCCGGCACAGAGAAATGAATGTCACTTCCCTTCGGACGGCTCGCATAACCCTGGGTCCAGTCATCATACATATAGATTTCTGCATTCAAAGCCAACTTCGCTAACAGAAAGTTGACTACCGGCTGGGTGATGCGACCATAATAATTGCCTTCCTTATTGCTGTGCTGGTCGGGAAGTGAAGGCAATACCTGCTGCAACTCCTGAAAGACAAACTGGAAGATAGAACTGCGATCTGTCTGACCTTGGAACAGGCTGGAATGGAGCTGTTCAGCACTGGAAAGGACCAATGGAACCCGACCGAACATGTCCATAGCATAGTAATAGGACATAGCCCGGATGGCTCTTATCTCAGCCCGATATTCCTCCTGCTGTGCGGCAGAAAGCAGGGCCGACTTGTTGCTGATAATATCCAAAGACTTATTAGCCAGCACGATAACCTTATAAAGGTACTTCCACGTATCATAAAGAGACTGGTCATCGGCACTCCACCGATGCTGGTACATGGCATTCCAGAGGCCACCATCATACCAGTCGCCGCCTCGAATCGGAATCATCGCCTCATCGGTGGTCAGCGTATTATAATCGTAAATGCCACGGCAGGTGCCCTGGATGCCCTCACTCTCGTTAGCTCCACCTATATAATTATAGAGCGAAGCCACTGCATTGATATAAATATCAGATGCAGAGCCATAGATGGCATCCTCGTCCAACTGATCCTTAGGATGTTCGTCCAGGCAGGATGTCATAGACAATGCCGCCAACAGCAGAAATAAAAATCTATATCGTTTCATAACTTTCTGATTTTAGAATTGAACACTTAAACCCAATGAGAAGGTTCTGTAAACAGGATAAGTCCGCTTATCATCAATACCCATCGTACTATTCACCACGTAGCTGTTAATCATCGGAGTCAAGCCGCTGTAACTGCTGATGGTGGCAAGATTGTTGACACTCGCCGAAACTCTGAGCGACTGCACCACACCCTTTCGGATAGGGATATCATAGCCCAGCGTGAGATTCTCAAAGTTGAGATAATCGCCCTTTTCCAGCCAATAATCAGAAACATTCTGGTCAACGATATTCTTCTCAGGAGCTCCCTTCAGCACATTATAATCCGGGAAACTCGACATATTGGTGTAGGCTAAGCCCGTACCATTGAATATCTTATGTCCGAAGGCTCCGTTCATCTGCAATGAAAGATACCAGTCGCGATAACGGAAACTGATATTGGAACCCAACGTTACCTTAGGAGTAGCCTGACCGGCAATATATCTGTCACCGCCATCACTCAAATCTACGGTTCCGTTCTTGTCCAAATCTTCGATATCATAGCGGTAATGCCCATTTCCATCTTCTATAATTCCCTTGCAATGAGGAAGATAGAATACCCCCAAAGGCTGACCAACTATCTGATAGACCACATTGTTGTAACCACCATGCTGACCGGCACCCGACAAGGCACCCATCGCAGTAATATCGGCTGCCGACATCTGCATTCCGTCATATTCACCACTCAGCGAGAGGAGTTTGTTCTTCTGCCAGGAGAGATTCATATTGATATTCAGTTCCATGTCCTTCTTCTGGATAGGAGTGAAGGAAACGCCGACCTCCAAACCCTGGTTGCTCATAGAACCCAGGTTTGCCAACAGTTTATCATAGGCAAAAGGCGGAACCGGCACATCATAGGCATAGAGCATGTCGGTGGTCTTGGAATAGTAATATTCTGCCGTCAGAACCAGCCGGTTGTTCCACAATCCCAAATCAGCTCCGATATTCCAGGTAGCGCGGGTTTCCCACTTCAGATCAGGATTGTTATTGCTAATCATTCCCATCGTAACCGTAGGAGAACTGTTCACCGAAACAATACCATTCTGCCGCACCGTATTCAAAGTGGTATAAGAAGATATTCCGCCAAGATTACCTGAGCGTCCATAGCCCGTACGCAGTTTCAGCATGGTAATTTTCTGGAGAGAACGGAGCCATTTCTCCTGCTTCATATCCCAGGAAAGAGAGACGGATGGGAAGAAACCCCAGGTATGGTCATTGCCCACCATCGAAGAACCATCGCCACGCATGGAAACCGAAAGACTATACTTATTATATAAGGTGTAGTCGACATTGCCCATCACAGAAGCCAGGGTCGGATCTTCGTAATTACTGTCTGTCCCACCGAAAGGCCGTGATGCAGCGGCACCTATATTATGGTAATACATGTCGTTGTTGGTGATTCCCTTCGCAGAAGTCCAGAATCCCGTTCGGATATCCTTCTGATATTCTGCACCCACCATTGCCTTCAGATTGTGGATTCCCCACGAATACTGATAGTTAAACGATACATTGGCAAGCCAGTCCTCGCTCTTGAACTCCCCACGATAGAGATTGCCCTGCGCCCAAACCCAGGTAGGACAAAACTGGTTGTTCTCGTTGGAAGCATAACTGTATGCTCCGAAGGCAGAAACACTCAGAGAATTTGTCATATCATAGTTCAACTTCAGATGAGCATTGAAGTTCATGTTCTTCGTATCATTACGCTCCTTGAGCAAGGCACCGGGAGGATTCACCTGAGATGCAGCCCCATTCTTTACCCAACTGCCGTTCAGCTTATCATAAGGATAAGTAGGATTCATGGCATCGGCAGAATAGAAAAGCGCCTGACTGTCGAAGATATCATTGTTCTTGAAAGACGAACCGAACACGCCGAAATCTCCCGTCAGTTTATCGCCAAACGCCTTCTGGGTGACATCAATCTTGGCCACCAGATTACGATAGCCCTTGCTCCGAATAATCGTGCTATGGTCGATATAGCCAAAAGAAGCGCGGTAGTTGCTCTGCGGAGTGCCACCGCTGAAGGCCAGATAATGGTTCTGAATGTTTCCGGTTCGGGTAATCGCCTTGCGGAAATTGGTATCATATCCCTTATTGTTATACTCCAGCCCATACTTCTGTGCAGCAGCTATGTATTCGGCGGCATTGAGCATCTCCATACTTTTGTACATCGCCTCTATACCATAGTTTCCCTCGTAAGAAATCTGAAATCCCTTACCCGTACCCTTCTTGGTCTTTACCTGGATAACGCCCGAAGCACCACGGGAACCATAGAGTGCCGTTTCGCTGGCATTCTTCAGTACTGTAAAGCTCTCGATATCGGCGGGATAGATTGTAGCAAGCGTCGCCACATCAGAAGTAACACCATCAATAATCACCAGAGGATCATTGCCGCCCATGATAGAAGTTGTACCGCGAACCCGGACGGAGTTCAACATAGCAATACGGTCAAGACCATTGGTAGTGACGTTAACACCTGCCGTCTGTCCGCTCAAGGCATCCAGGGCATTATTGAGCACACCCTTCTTCAGAAGTTCAGGCTCCACTACACCCACCGAACCTGATAAGCGCAAGGAGTCTAGCCCTTCGATGTTCACAGACTGAGCACTGAGGGTTTGTGGTGCAAGAATCATCGCACCCATCGCATAAAATATGATTTTTAAGTTCTGTTCCATAACTATTTCATCGTTTAGTCAAGGTTCAAATCGATTTTCGATTGCAAATATAATAAAAAAGAGTGATTCAAAGTCCATTTCCTTGAAAAAACTTCAAAAAAAACGCAGGCTTAAGAGTTAAGACAGAAGAAAAGCTCGCCAAGACGTTCAAAATCTTAGCGAGCTTTCTCTTTTAATATCAGTATTTTATTTCACTTTCACTTCTATCACATTCTTCGCAGCCTCAGCACTCGAACCACCTACGAAAATCTGATATTTGCCGTGAACCACACGCATGGTATTGGTCTGGGAATCCCAACCCTCGAAACTCTGGCGAGGCAGACTGATGGTTACCTGCTGCTGTGCGCTGGCAGAAAGCGACATCGCCATCAGCATCGCCATAAAAAATAGTTGTTCCTTCATTGATCTTATATTATTTATTCGATTTATGCTTTGATTTTTAAGTTGGTGACAAAGTTACACTTTTTTGTTGAGATAACCGCATCATCTGGCAGAAAAGTTTAAAATATTTATCCTTTCGTGCCAACATTACCACTTTCAGTCCGCTGGCACATAAGTTGCAAAAACAGAGAGTGAAAGCTGAAGCTAAAAAATAAAGGGGTTCGGAAGAATGACGGAGTTTCGAGGCGAAGGCAAAAGAAATAACAAGAATATTAACAAGCAGAAATCCCGACGGAGCCGTAAGGAACCGAGAGGACGAGTAAAATAAAATTTGGAGGTTTTAATTATGTTGTTAGCACGTAGAAATAATGATTCAGATTGGTTGAGTAACTTCTTTGATGATACTTTATTCAATACCGAAGTAATGTCACGTATGAATGCTACTGCTCCTGCCATTAACATCAAGGAGACAGATAAGAATTACATCATGGAGGTTGCAGCTCCTGGTTTGAAGAAAGAGTGGGTTCGTGTAAACATCGATAACGATGGTAATCTGAACATCGCCATCGAGAACAAGATGGAACACAAGGATGAAGACAAGCACGAGCACTATCTGCGCCGCGAATTCTCTTACAGCAACTACCAGCAGTGTTATACGCTGCCTGAGGATGCTGATCGTGAAAAGATTTCAGCAAAGGTAGCTGATGGTATACTCGAGGTCGAGATTCCAAAGCTTACTCCTAAGGAGGAGGCTAAGACTACAAAGAACATCGAAGTCAAATAATCATCTCCCATAAATGATGGAGGCAGATTCCAAAGCAATTTGGAACCTGCCTTTTTTTGTGTCCTTACCTGAAACATCGCATTTCTCATCTACCTTATTATTATGATTTTCATGGAGCAGCCAAGAGTTTTTCACCATAAATCTTTTTTCTTCCATAATTAATATGTAATTTTGCAGGCAGAAAAGCAGACATGAAAACTTCTGCTTATAGATTTCAGAATATTAATATAAGAAACAGATGAAGAAAACAATTCCAGTAATAGGCATGGCTTGCAGCGTATGCTCTGCCAATGTTGAAAAGAAGCTGCAGTCGCTCGAGGGCATTAACTCCGCCTCGGTTTCCCTGGCAAGCCGAACTGCCCTGGTAGATTATGACCCCGACATTATCTCTCTGGAAGATATGAAACGGGAAATCAGCAACGCCGGATACGACCTCGTTATCGAAAACGACAGAAGCGTGGAGGAAATCAACCGCCGTGAGTTCACCCTCCTGCGCCGCCGAACCCTCGCTTCCTGGCTCTTCGCCATCCTGACCATGTGTTTCTCCATGGGCTGGATTTCCCTGGGTATGGAGCAGAATATGATTTCAGATGGCGTTGCCTCGGCTCATCACTCGAGTTCCTTCGCCAACCAGATTTGTCTGCTCCTGGCACTCGCAAACCTGCTCTACTGCGGCAAACAGTTTTATGTTTCCGCCTGGAAGCAGCTCCTGCATCATACGGCAAACATGGATTCGCTCGTAGCACTCAGCACCCTCATCGCCTTCCTCTTCAGCACCTTCAACACCTTCTTCGGAGAAATGGTATGGGGAGCGAGAGGCATAGAATGGCACACTTATTTTGATGCTTCCGTGATGATTATCACCTTCGTGCTGACCGGCAGATGCCTGGAAGAAAAGGCAAAGGACAGTACGGCGAGCAGCATCCGACAACTGATGGGAATGCAGCCGAAAACCGCCCGACTTGTGACTTACGAGAAGATAGAAGGCACCAACGACTACAAGATGGAGGAAGTTCCAATTTCCACCATTCAGATAGGCGACATGATAGAGGTAAGAGCCGGCGAGAAGATTCCGGTGGATGGCGTGGTTACCCAGGCAGAGAGTTTCATGACTCCCGATGCTGCCTATGTAGATGAAGCGATGATTAGCGGCGAACCGACTCCGGCGATGAAAAAGGCAGGCGACAACGTGCTGGCTGGCACCATTCCGAGTCAGGGAAAGCTCCGCATGAGAGCCAAGCAGATTGGCGAGAACACCGCCCTGGCACACATCATCCGCATGGTTCAGGAGGCGCAGGGCAGTAAGGCACCCGTGCAGCGCATCGTGGATAAGGCGGCACTGATCTTCGTTCCAGCCGTGGCAGCCATCGCCCTCATCACCTTTTTAACATGGTGGCTGATAGGCGGCAACGCTGCTCTTCCGCAGGCCATTCTTTCAGCCGTAGCCGTATTGGTCATCGCCTGTCCTTGCGCCATGGGCTTAGCTACTCCTACCGCCCTGATGGTGGGCATCGGCAAGGCGGCGCAGAAGCAGATTCTCATCAAGGACGCGTCGGCACTGGAGAATCTCCACAAGATCAACGCCCTCGTCATCGACAAGACCGGCACCCTCACCATTCCTAACCAGAATATCGATTTCACCAAGCAGGAGGATTTGGATCTGGAGACGAGAGAGACCCTCAAGCCTCATGCCCAGGAAGCGATGAAGCAGTTGCAGGAAAGGGGAATAGAGGTCTATATGATGAGTGGCGACAAGGAGGAAGCGGCTCACTACTGGGCTGAGAAAGCCGGCATCAAGCATTACCAGAGCAAGGTGCTACCTGGCGACAAGCAGGCTTTGGTAAAGAAACTTCAGGACGAAGGCAAGCAGGTAGCGATGGTAGGCGACGGAATCAACGACACCCAGGCCCTGGCCCTTGCCAACGTGAGCATGGCGATAGGAAAGGGAACGGATGTGGCGATGGATGTGGCGCAGATTACGCTGATGAGCGACGACCTTCTGGCGATTCCGGAAGCCGTAAAACTGAGCCAGAAGACGGTTCACATGATTTGGCAGAATCTGTTCTGGGCGTTCATCTACAACATCATCTGCATCCCGTTGGCAGCCGGCGCCCTTCATATCTTCGGCATTGATTTCCAGATAACCCCGATGTGGGCAAGTGCCCTGATGGCCTTCTCCAGCGTAAGCGTAGTGCTTAATTCGCTGAGACTGAGATTGGCGTAAAATGAAAGAAAATGGATTTCACTCCATAGCCTCCCCTTCTACCTTGCAGCAGTCGAACCCCATCTCTTTGGCTTTATCAGGACCGAAGGTAAAGTAGATGGCTTCGCCCTCATCACAAACCTCGCCTTTAGAGTTCTCCAGAGTCAGGTGGATGGTGACGATGTTGCGGCGCTGGCTGGCGATATGACCACGCACCGTAATCTGCGAATCGGTGGTCATCACAGGTTTCTTGTACTTCACGTTGAGCTGCATCGTCACACCCGTGGTCTGCAGTTTGCGGTTGATGACCCAGCCTGCCACTTCATCCATCAGCATACTGATGATTCCGCCATGCAGGGTATTGATCCAGCCCTGGTAATTCTCGCCGGGATTCCAGATGGTAAGCACATCCTCACCCTCTTCCCAAAACTCAAGATGCAAACCTACAGGATTGTTGGGGGCACAGCAAACGCAGTTGTAACCCTCCTTGTTCAAATATGGATTTAATATCTTCTTCATTTTTCTGATTGATTAAACTGATTAAAAAGACCTCGCAAAGGTACGAATAATATCTGATAAGGCAAAGATTTTTAAATATATTACGGTTAATTTTCCATAATAAATACCTATAAATAGGGATAATAAAGAAAGTTCTTTTATTTAGAAGAAATAAAAATACTAATAAGTATTGCAGGATTTTAAAATATTCTGTACCTTTGCAGCATGAAGATTATACAAAAACATGAAGAAATGAAGAGAATTATTTTTATTATTTTAGGCAGCATCAATATCTGCCTTGCTCATGCACAGAGCTTTAACGGACAATATATTTCTGAATGGCAATGGGATATGAACAAGAATACCAACCTGGTGAATCAGCTGAGATTGGAACTGAGCGTTCCGATAGGAAAAGGAAAGGATTCCTTCGAGGCGGCAACGCTGCATGTGGCAAAGACCAACGATGGCATTATTGATGACTGGCAGGGATTTTCTAACATAGATGCAGACAATAACTTCGCCATGCTTGCCGTGCTGGGCTACATGCACGAGTGGAATTCGGGCCATCTGTTTGTTGGTGTGAGAAACGTGAACGAGGATTTCTTTACCTCTGATGTTACGGCACTTTTCCAGAACAGTTCAGAGGGAATCTTCCCTACTATTGCATCCAGCTATCCGATAGCCAACTATCCGTATTCGGGGCTGACCCTTTACTTTGATGTAACCAAGGGAGGATGGACTTTCAGAAACAGTCTGTATAACGGTGCAGGGTATAATGGCTGGAAAGCCCACGACAATCCTTTCCTGGTTCGCCCGAAGAAGGATGGAATCTTCAACATGTCGCAGTTGGAGTATGAACATAAAGGTGGAAAATATTTTGCGGGTGCTGCCGTTCATACCCGTCAATATCCGATCAACGAGGATGGCGAAATGGTTTCTGCCGATGAATCCAAGGGCAAGGTCACCTGTGCCTGGTGGGTTTATGGAGAGCAAAGTGTATGGAAGGCTGGCGACAAGAACATTTCGTGCATGGTGCAATATTCCGAGAACACCAGTCATCAGAATGCCTGCTACCGATACGCCGAACTGGGCGGCGCCTATCAGGACGAAAAGAACGAGTGCGGCTTGTCAGGCCAGTACGCCCGCTTCCAGCAGGGTTCAGAATATTCGCTGGAAGTAACGTGGAAAAGACAGCTGACGGAATCCATTTCCCTTCAGCCATCGTTCCAATACATCAAAAACGACAATGGAGATTTCACGACACTCAGTGCCCGACTCTATGTCAGTTTCTAGCAATCCATTTCGGCAAGACCAGGGTGCCCATCACCAGGAAAGGGTAATAGAATATGGCGCGCCAGAGCATGGCGGCAAGGATGGCTACTGAGGCCTCGGGCAGGAAATCAGCATAATAAAGGCGGAACATCAACTCTGCCACGCCACTTCCGCCAGGCGTAGGACTCAGAATGGAAATCATCCACATCACCCATTGGCGGCACCAAGCCACCAGCATATTGCCCTGACAATGGAAGGCAATAAGAATAGCTACCACGATGGCGAATCTCGACAGCCACGCCAGGGAAGTATAACCCATCAGTTGCAGCCAGAATCTTCTGCCCTCCAGCTTTGCCTCCTCCGAAGCCATCGTCATCTCCTCGGAAAACTTCTCTACCTTGGGCAGGAATCTGCGAAGGAAAGGAATCTTGCAGCATCCCTTCAATACCCAGCCCAGAATCTGAGGACGATGCAACAACAAGAGGTAGAGGATGGCCATCCAGACTGCAACGATAAGGGTGCTGACGATGAAGATAACCTGCACTCCGCCCTTAATCCATTCGTTCGTAGCATCCACAGAAATCCCCACTCCATCAGCCAAGCTGAACAAGAGATGCGATGGAACACAGAAATAGAGCAACACGCAACTGATGGCAAGAAAAGCCTCATCAGCCAGCAGGGCTGCAAATATGGTGAAGATACTTCTGCCCATAGAAACTCCCTCGCGATTGAGATAGACAAAAACCAAACCACTTCCCCCCACCGCCGAAGGAGTGACGGCAGAAGTAAACTCGCAAAGTACATTGATGCGGAACGCCTCGGCTACGGATAACTTACGCTGGCAGAGATGACGGAAACGGAGGGTGAGCATCAGATTCTGGACCGCAAAGAGCAACACGCCCATTACTACCCCCCAAAAGAACCTGGGAGACAAATCTATCCTGCTCAGAACTTCCACATCAAACTCCCGAATCATCATTCCAACGATGACCACCAGTCCGATGGAAGCCGCCAACCATAAATGCCATTTTTTCATATTACTCTCAAAATAAAACTATACCTTATTATATATAGTAATATAACGATTAAATGGCTAATCTATTTTGTTGTCTGTCAATTAAATGCTGATATCTGTCCAAAACTTCTACAACTACGTCATTCCAAGAGCGCACCAGAGTCTCCGCGGCTGCCGTATAGTTCATCTACACCCAACTGCTCGCCGTCTATCGCCGCCTTTGCCAAATCAATCGTCAGCGAATTGCCGAAAGGAGTTTTGCGGATAATGCTGTAATACTTTTTACCGCTGCAAAGGTATTTAAAGGATGTTACTTTCGTGTTACAAAGAAATGAAAGAAGAGTGAAAGCATTGCCTTTTTACAAAAAGATTTAAAAAATGGGACTGAATAAAACAAGGTAACGATATTTTGATTATTTTTGCAGTATTATTGCAAAACTAACAGATTTAAGATATGAAAAAACTACTCTTATCCATCGCCTTCCTGCTCCCTGGTATGGGAATGATGGCGCAGACTCAGGTAACGACTGCCGAAGGTATCCTCGAAGGAAAAGACCTCTCAGGCATCACAGTATTCAAGGGTATTCCGTTCGCTGCCCCTCCGGTAGGAAATCTCCGCTGGAAGGCTCCGCAGCCTGTACAGAAATGGCAGGGCGTTCGCGAGGCCAAGGAGTTCGGACCGAACCCGATGCAGGAACCTCTCTTCGGCGATATGAACTTCGGTACGAAGACCAACAGCGAGGATTGCCTCTACCTTAATATATGGACACCGGCAAAGACCATGAAGGAGCATCTGCCGGTACTCATTTATTTCAACGGCGGAGGACTGATGGCGGGTAGCGGAAGCGAACCTCGATATGCAGGCGATGCGATGGCACGCAAGGGCATCATCTCCATCACAGCCAACTATCGTGAGGGCATCTTCGGATTCTTCGCCCACCCACAGCTCTCTAAGGAAACATCCTACAAGGGTTCCGGCAACTATGGATTCATGGACCAGGTGGCTGCCATCCAGTGGGTAAAAGATAACATCAAGGCTTTCGGCGGCGACCCTAACCGCATCACCATCGTAGGCGAATCGGCAGGTTCCATGTCGGTCAGCGCCCTGATGGCTTCCCCTCTCTGTCAGGGACTCTTTGCCCAGGCAATGGGTTCCAGTGGTTCGGTGATGGGATTCAAGAAGGTGGCTACACAGAAGGAAGCCGAGGAGAAAGGAGTGCAGCTTGCCCAGAAAATAGCCGAGAAGATGGGTAAGGAAACCGGAAAGAAGGTGAAAAAGAACGTAGGAATGAAGAATCTCGACGACCTTCGTGCCCTTCCTGCCGAGAAACTGATGAAACTGGCGGAAGTAAGAGCGGTTCCTGTCTATAATATCGACGGTTATTTTATGAAAGAGCAGCCTGCAGAGGTCTTTGCCAAAGGCGAGCAGACCAAGGTACCTCTGCTCATTGGCGGTAACAACCAGGAGATGACTCCTGCAGCCGTATTGATGGGCAAGCAGCCTACCGTCGAAAATCTGAAGGCGGGTGCCAAGGCTACATTTGGAGAAGAGAACATCGAAGAACTCTTCCGCCTCTACGGCATCAACAGCGATAAGGATGTATTGGAGCAGCCGGGCGTGAACCTAGCTTCGGATATCTTCCTCGATTATTCTACATGGAAGTGGGGCAACATGCACAAGCTGACCGGCGGACAGCCTGTTTACCGCTACCGCTATTGCCATCCTCGTCCTGCAATGGCCATCAAGGGCAAGGTGGCTGCATTGGCTGGCGGCGTGGTAGATGCCAAGGAAGATGCGGCTCCAGCGCCACAAGACAAGGGAGCCGTTCATTCTGCCGACATCGAGTATGCAATGGGTACATTGCCAACTAACCGCGTGTTCAACTGGCAGCCGGAGGATTATATGATCAGCGACATCTTCAGCCAGTATTACGTCAAATTCGTAAAGACCGGCAATCCGAATGGTCTGGGTCTGCCTGAGTGGCCATCCACCAACGGCAAGGCAGTAGCCCCTGTGCTTCAGATAGACGTGAATACCGTCGTAAAAACTGATGCCCAGATGGAGAAGCGCTATGATTTCATAGACAAACTGTTTTGGAAGAAGAAATAATTCTCTCATTACATTGAATCAATCGGAATACAGATTTCATTGAATAAACCAGAAATAGAGATGTTTCAGAAATTCATTATCAACAGAGACGGAGTACTGAAGTTCGGGCGTGTCTACCTGCACCGTGACATGCTGTCACCCGGCGAGCAATGCACCTACGGGGGCGGTTTGTGGAAGATAGATGAAGGCAGAGGCGCAATCGTGCTCTACGGCAGAAGTTTCGACTTCGGTCCTCCCGATTTCGACTTTGTGAAACAGATAGACTGGACGGGCTTGGGCGGCACCCCTCGCCCGCTCTTCTATCTGCCTCATTGGCCTAGCGAAGAAGAGATTGTGCCAGTCATCATCAATTAAGAAAATAGTATAATATTCTATAATTTTCTGTGTAAAACTTGCGGATTACAGAATAAAACACTATTTTTGCAAAGAGAAATCCTTCTCGGGGAAAGTGCTCTCTAAGAGAAAAGATTCCGTAAATAAGTAACAATTAAAAAGCAGTATAGTATGAAAAAGAAATTAGTTTTGACAGCAGCCGTCATCGCAGCATTATCAGTTGTCTCCTGCAATGGCAAGAAGACAAATAGCCAGGGGGCTGACCAGGATAGCCTCAGTTATGCTGAAAATGATTCGCTCAATTCCAACGATGTCATTCTCGATTCCATCGCCGGCACCTATGAGGGTACTCTCCCTGCTGCCGACTGTCCGGGCATCAAGACTGTTTTGACGCTCAACGCCGACAGCACCTACCAGTACTCAGCCGACTATCTGGAGCGCAAGGATGGTCACGACGAAGCGAGCGGTATCTTCAAGGTATTGGCTAACAACGTGGTAGAAATCACCCGTCCATCGAGCGGCGAGACATCTTACTACAAGGTAAAGGATGCCAACAGCCTCATCATGACCGATTCGCTGGGCAATGAGCCTGAAGGCGCCATGGCTAAGCACTATGTGCTGACTAAGAAAAGGTAAAAGAGCCTTTAAAAGATAAAAGGGTAAAAAGAGCACCCTAGCGTAACATTCCGCTAGGCTCTTTTTACCTTTTTACTTTTTTACCTTTTTACCCTTTTACCTTTAAAACGCCTTTTTTGCCGGTTCTCACAGCGCCATTATTACAAACCTGTTACATTCCTGCCTTTCAAGTTAAAATCAATTAAGTTTTGCACCGGAACCTTCGCTATTCCAGATATTTTTCCTAATTTTGCGCCCACATTTCTAAAGGATGAAATGATTGGTAAGATTCAACGATAAATAAGGTGTTATATACTAAATAGATTAAGGATAAAGAAAAATGGAACATGTTTTTACTGAATCGATGTTTTTGGTGGGATTCGTGATTTTCATCGCCGCCATACTTGTATTAGACATGCTGGTCATCGACCGAAAGGCACATGTGGTTTCTATCAAGGAAGCAGGTTCATGGACGGCTGTATGGATTATTCTCGCGCTCGCCTTCGCCGTATTCATCTATTTCCATGGTGACATGGTACACGGCATAGAGAACTTCGACGACCTGAAGCTGATAGCCTCGCGCTATGCTTCGCATCTCAAACTGGACCCGAACGACTATGAGGGGAGTCTGCAGCAATACCGGCACTATATGACTATCTCCTACATCTCGGGTTATCTGATAGAGAAAACGCTCTCGGTAGATAATCTCTTCGTGATGATGATGATTTTCACCTCGTTCGGAGTGGACAAGAAAGATTACCAGCACGTACTGAACTGGGGTATCCTGGGAGCCATCGTGCTGCGCTTCGTCTTCATCTTCGCGGGTGCTGCGCTCATCAGCCGGTTCGCCTGGATATTGCTCGTATTCGGAGGATTCCTGGTTTACAGCGGTGCCAAGATGTTCCTCAACAGAAACAAGAAGGAAGAGATCAATGCCCTGGAGCATCCGGTAGTGAAGTTCATGCAGAAGCGCCTGCATCTGGGTCCGCTGGTGATGACGGTGGTATTCATCGAGTTCTGCGACCTGATTTTCGCATTCGACAGCATCCCAGCCGTATTCTCGGTATCGCTCGACCCGTTCGTGGTGTTCTTCTCGAATATCTTCGCCATCCTGGGCTTGCGTGCCCTCTTCTTCCTGCTGGCAGCGATAGCAGACAAGTTCCGCTATCTGAAGGTGGGTGTGAGTGTGCTGCTGGTGTTCATCGGTGTGAAGATGCTCATCCACGATTTCTTCGAGATTGATGCAGTCAGTTCGCTGGTATTCATCATCCTCGTACTGCTCGTCAGCATCGGGGCTTCGGTGGTGATTCCGCAGAAACAGGAAGCGTTGGAAAATACGAAATAAGCAAACCATTCGTAAAGGAGATTATCATCAGGTAATCTCCTTCCAGGAAAACATAAAAAGGGCGATTGCTATTCCCCACGCAAGGGATAAGCAATCGCCCTTATCTTTTATGAACTTAGTTTAGAAAGAAGAGCAAATGAATTTTTCACTCTTCCCTCTTCACTCAATTTACTTCCAAGGATTCTCTGTTGGGTAAGGCAGGCTAGCTGGCTGATTGTAAGCGATATCCTTGATGCCGAGATACTTGAATACCTCGAACAAGGTCTTACCTACGTGAGAGAATGCTACGGCTCCGTGGTGTGGATAACCCTTCTGAATCAGTACGTGACGATAGAAGCGGCCCATCTCGTTGATGGCGAAGATACCGATACCACCGAATGAACGGGTAGGAACATCGAGAACCTCACCCTCTGCGATGTAGCTGCGGAGATTGCCCTCAGAATCGCACTGCAGACGGTAGAATGTGATGTCAGAAGCTGCGATATCACCCTCCAAAGTACCACGGGTGAAGTCTGGTTTACCACCATTCTCCAACAGGCGGTTCTGGATGAGCTGATACTTGATCTTACGGCTTGAGCACATCTTGCACTGTGGAGTGTTACCGCAGTGGAAGCCCATGAAGGTATCAGTCAACTTATAGTCGTACTTGCCCTGGATGTCCTCATCATAGATATACTGAGGAACTGAGTTGTTGATATCGAGCAATGTAACGGTATCGTCAGAAGCACACATACCGATGTACTCAGAGAGTGCACCATAGACATCAACCTCGCAAGCTACAGGAATACCGCGGCTAACGAGACGGCTGTTTACATAGCAAGGCTCGAAACCGAACTGGCTTGGGAATGCAGGCCAGCACTTGTCAGCGAATGCTACATACTGGCGAGAACCCTTGTGAGCCTCTGCCCAGTCGAGCAATGTCAACTCAAACTGTGCCATTCTGCGACTGAGGTCAGGATAGTAGCAGCCTTCGCCCATCTCCTTGGCCATATCAGCGCAAACCTCGTCGATACGTGGGTCGTTCTCGTGCTCCTTGTAAGCTACGAGAAGGTCAAGCTCTGAGTTCTCCTCAATCTCTACACCGAGTTCGTACAAGCCCTTGATTGGAGCGTTGCAAGCGAAGAAGTCCTGTGGACGTGGACCGAAGGTGATAATCTTCAAACCCTTCAAACCGAGGATAACGCGAGCTACTGGTACGAAATCCTGAATCATCTTAGCTACGTCCTCTGCTGTACCTACAGGATACTCAGGGATGTAACCCTTCAGGTGGCGCATGCCGAGGTTGTAAGAGCAGTTGAGCATACCGCAGTAAGCGTCGCCACGACCATTGATCATGTCGCCGTCACCCTCTGCAGCTGCAACAAACATACAAGGACCATCGAAGTTCTTTGCAATTAAAGTCTCAGGAGTCTCAGGACCGAAGTTACCGAGGAATACAACCAAAGCGTTGCAGCCCTGCTCTTTCACTTCGCCCAAAGCCTTGAGCATATCTTTCTCGTTCTCAACTGTAGTCTGGCAGTTGAAGATTTCACCCTTGTACTCTTTTACGATGTTCTCACGGCGCTGAGTAGAAAGCGCGATTGGAAAACAGTCACGGCTAACGGCAATAATACCGAGCTTTACTTGTGGAATGTTGTTGCTTACCATAATTAGTTTATTACTTAAGTTTTTGTATAAATTGCTTATATTTATTGATTCTTTTCTAATTGTTCGGCTGACAATTATTCATTGTTCCGAGCACAAAGGTACAAATATATTTTGTATCACCAAGCGTTTTAAGGAATTTTTAATTCAAAAAAATGGCGCAAAACCGAAATTCTGCGCCAAATGTAACATATGATAAAGTTCTTGATACATTTCATACATGTCTCTATTATCATCTGATACCCCTTTTCTGCCTTAACATCTTCTTTAATATTTTCGCAGCGGGCGGTACCGGATGGTGTAAATCTGATTGAAGTACTCCTTCCAGCTGTTCGACTCCTTGTCGTCATCACGCACGATACGGATGCCGTAGAATCGGGTACCCGTCTCCTTGTATTCCCGGAATCTCGACAACAGCTGCTGTGGCGGATCTGGAATCAGGAAGTCGGTAATCCAAAGCACATCGGCATTCACGTAATGGAGTCCGTCGTTGTCGAGAAGGTCGAACATCTGGGTCATCATCTTCTTTGCCGATGTTCCGCCTCCAATAAATGGAAGGTGGGTTGTGGTAGGCTGCCGCCGGATGCCTCGCCCGGTATGCGCCTGTCCATCTCCGTCGGACGGAGCTGCATCTGCTTCGGCTGATTCCATCATAGTGATTCCTATTCTCTTCAGGCGCTCTGCCTTGCGCTTCGCCATCAGGTCGATGGCACAGGTACTGACGGAGAAATCTATCAGGAAGCAGTCTCGCTCCAAATCTTCTGCCGTTTCTTCCAGCAGAGAGATGAGTGTAGAGGATATCCTCTCGGGCGTGCCATACATACTGGCTGAGGTGTCCAGACAGACGATCATCGGACCCTTGCGGGAGGCATGGGTAAAGCCGAGTTTGCGGGATGGTTTCGACATTTCGCTCTTATAACGGAAGGTCTGGAGTCTTCGCGTGCGATACTTATAGATAAAGAGGCCCTCCATATCCTCGTCACTGTACTGTGCCAGTTCGAGCGGGAGAAGGGAGTTGAGATCATCGCCCACGGTAATGCCCTCGATATCGCTACCCGCTGAATGCTCCATCTTCATCTCTACGCCCGATGCGATGGTGAGCCGGTCTTTGCCGTTGGCATCGGCTACTCGTCCCATCTTCGCCACAATTTCCTTGATTTCGGGATATTTGTCCTGAATCTTCACCTGGTTCAGACGGCGTTCAAACTCCGTTTCGGTCCATCCGTTCGTCATCAGTTCCCAGGCTTGTACGGCGCGCTGTTCCGAAACGCCCTTCGTCTTCATGTTGCGGGTTATCTGGTCCATCATGCGCACCAGTCCTGTTTCGAAGTTGTTCTGACGCAGGGAGATGAAGTCCTTCAGCTTGTTCAATACCTGATGGTCGATGCAGACCTTCCAATCTCTTACCAGCCTTTCCCAGTTTTCGGGTTTCGAAGCCCCGTCTCCAGTCATCAGCTTGAGGAAGAAAGGCTTATCGAACCCATCTTCAGCATGTTCCTGTTCCAGCTGGTCGAGCAAAGGGAGCCACACCAGTTCATCCATCCGCTTGAAGGGAGCCCAATCGAGCACATCATCAGCCCGATGACTCTCGGTCCAGGCACGCTGGCGCTGGAACCGCATGTGGTGGACGCATTCCACGATGAATTTTCCCACACTATCATAGAACACCTTGCTCTTAATCTTGCTGTTCACCACCTGTCGCACGAATTTCTGCATCTCTTCGCCAGTTGCTTCTATGGTTACTTTCAGGGTAAAGAGATGAATGAGATAATCCTTCAGCGGGTCTTCCTTCAAATTCCAAGGCATGGCGGTGCCTGTCGGATCAGGAATCTTCACCTGTCCCGACTTGCAGAAGTCATCCAGCATCTTCAAGTAATACTGTGCCTCCGCCAAATCCTTGTTATTCTGGTATTTCATAGGAGTAAATCCTTATTTTTTCTCCATCAGATATTCTGCGAAGATTCTTGCAGCACTCTCTACTTTGGCTGCGCAAGGGCGAGACTTGTAATATTCTGCCGTTCTTGCCGAAGCCACATAGCTGGACTGCGCTTTCTCGTGGCCCTTCAAGCCGAGGATTTCGGCACAGATGATACTGCCGTTCTGCTCCTTCGATTTAGCAAGCAAATCCTGCACCACCTTATAGCATGCCGACTTGCCCTCACGGTCATCCCCCTCGGTCTGTCCGCAATCCAAGCCAACGAGCACCACGATGCCCGAAACGGCACCGCACATCATTCTCATTCTGCCTACTCCACCACCGAAGCCGGCACCAATGCGCTTCGCCATCTCATCATCAAGACCATATAAATCGGCAAAGGCAGCCACTACCGACTGGCAGCAGCCATAGCCCTGCATAAAGTTATCCACAGCCTGGTGAACACGCGCCTCCAACTCTGGAGTCAATATTTTCTGTTCATTCATCATGTTTAGAGTCTTCTATATATAATAATGTAATAGGAGGCGATTAAACCTCATAAAGTTTCATCGTATCCTGACGGGTAAATGCCAACTCCTTATAGAAATCACGGAGATAAGCCGATATTTCCGCCTTATCATCAGCAGATGCGAAGAGATTCTCGCCCAACTGCCTTTCCAGCGAGCTCAAGCCATCAGAAAGGTTTTCTATCTCTCCCTCGTAATCCCTTCCATCCTCCGGATTCCTGCGTACACGATGATACTTAATATCCTCAGCAAGCGCATTCTTCATCTCCACGAGTTTATCTGCAAAAGGAGAAAAGAGGGCACGGATCACGATGTTTCGGATAGCATCCCGCTCTTCCGGCTCCTGCCACAGACAATGGTAGATAGGAAGCAAATCGCAGATATCCACCTCTTCCCTATCCTGCATAAAGGCTGAAGTGCGAAGCAGGCGGACGATATTCTTCCATCTTCGGTCACTCACATAGATGTTTCTGCGCTCGGCAGCCTCATCCACATTCACGGCTCTCAGAGATTTACGGATGGCGGAAATTGCATCAAGCACCTCCTCCTTCACGCCAATCTTACAGATTTTCTCCGCCCATTCAGCATACTCCTCAGCAGTAATCTTCAAATCAGAAAAATCTGCGGAATCAGATTTCCCCATAGAACCAGAAGAATCTGCGGGACCTAAGAAATCCGTGGGAGCCTCCAGCAGCATCGCCCGGAAATTCTTCTCCAGCTTAATCGGTCGGCTTTCTATTCTGATAACGAATCGGTCCCAAAGCGCCTCCAGTCCTTCTCCCTTAGCCGGCAACTCATTGCTTGCAGCCACGAGAAGTTTCAGAGGAAGATGCATTTCCCGATTGCCATTTCTGAAGATTTTCTCGTTAATCACCGTAAGGAGCGTGTTCTGGATCGCAGGTCCCGCCTTCCAGATTTCATCCAGGAAAACCACATCGGCAGTAGGCAGATAACCCTCCATCGCACGTTCGTAAGTATCCGAAGTCTTCAGTTTCTGAATGCTCACCGGACCGAAGATTTCATCGGGTGTAGAGAATCGCGACATCAGATACTCAAAGCTCTGAGTCTCCCTGAATGCCGTCTTCAACTGTCTGGCCACCATACTCTTTGCCACACCCGGAGGTCCCAGCAGGATGATACTCTCACCTGCCAGAGCTGCCAGGAGCGAGAGCGATATCTCCGTCTCCTTCTCATAAATGCCCCGGTTCATCTCACCGAGTAATTGTTTGAATCTTTCAAGCATATTCTTACTTTTCTATTCAGAATCATATAAAGACGAAAAGAAGTTAAGAGATAAAATTCATTATCCCTTAACTTCCTCATATTCTTTTATATAAATAAGGTATGGCTTACTTTACGTTGCCCACCTTAATCAAGTACTCAGCAATCTGAACAGCGTTCAGGGCAGCACCCTTACGAATCTGGTCGCCAGTCAACCACAATGTGTTACCATTGTCATCAGCCAAATCCTTGCGGATACGACCTACATATACATCGTCCTTGCCGGCGCTCTCCAATGGCATTGGATAAACGTAGTTCTGGGCATCATCCTTTACGGTTACACCTGGAGCAGCCTCCAAAGCCTTGCGGATGTCCTCAACTGCCAATGGCTTCTCTGTCTCGAACCAAACACTCTCTGAGTGAGAACGGAGTGAAGAAACGCGAACGCAGGTAGCACTGGTGCGAACATCAGAGTGCATAATCTTGCGGGTCTCGTTATACATCTTCATCTCCTCCTTGGTGTAATCGTTAGGAGTCATCTTGTCAATCTGTGGAATGACATTGTATGCCAACTGATGAGGGAACTTATTGATATGCTCAGTCTTACCAGTCTCGAGGATATCCTTATACTGCTGCTCAAGTTCAGCCATGGCAGCAGCACCAGCACCTGAAGCACTCTGGTAAGAAGAGATATGAATCTTCTTGATATGGCTCAAGTTATCGATAGGCTTCAACACTACTACCATCATGATGGTGGTACAGTTAGGGTTGGCGATGATGTTGCGAGGGCGGTTCAGGGCATCCTCAGCATTTACCTCAGGCACAACCAGAGGCACGTCGTCGCACATACGGAATGCGCTAGAGTTATCAATCATCACGGCACCATACTTGGTGATAGTCTCGGCAAACTCCTCAGAAGTGCCGCCACCAGCAGATGTGAAAGCAATATCGACATCTTTAAAGTCATCGTTATGCTGCAAAAGTTTGACCTCATAGTCCTTTCCCTTGAAGTTGTATTTTCGTCCAGCAGAACGCTCAGAACCAAACAACACCAAATCATCCATAGGGAAATTTCTCTCAGCAAGGATACGCAGGAATTCCTGTCCTACTGCGCCACTTGCACCAACAATTGCTACTTTCATAATCGAATCTTTTAATTTATAAAGTTGTTATAAGTGTAAACTGTGAAAGAGAAAGCCAGCCTCCTTATCATCTTCATGATTCCTCATTTTCTGATAGCTTCATGATTTCTCATTTTCTGATAGCCGGAAACTGCTTATTTTCTCAAATCCGCTGCAAAGTTAAGACTTTTTCTACAATATCAAGCATAAATTCCCAAAAATTATTGCTTTTTGCTGCAAATTTATCATTTTTGCTTACTTTTCTGCAAGAATATGCAGAAAATTGGAGAAAAATAGTTGCAATTACGTTTGGTAGTTCAAAAGAAGGATGCAAGCATCCTCATAAAAAAGTAAAGCAGCCACGGCTCTCTGTTCCCAGCGGAATATACTCCTTCTCACCAGAGAATCTTGTCACCTTGCCAGCAGAATGAATCAGGATGCCACGGGCTTCTGCCAGATAATTGCTCTTGTCGAGCCCTCGAAGGCGAACGCAGTTCTTGAACTTCATTCCACCTTTTCCTATCATGACATATCTTCTAAGACTCGTGCATCCACTTCCAGGGTTATTACTGAACTTTGGTTGGGCATCCGTATTCCCTTTACCGCTTCCATGCATGCAATAGCTGCTCATCAGTCTTTTGCCACGCTGCAAATCATAGATAAAGAACCTCTTCTTGCCAGATGGTTTGGAGAAATCCACTAGGATATAGTAATCCGTACTGTATCCTCGTCTGTCGCAATAATCTCTTACTTGCGTCAGGTTCTCACAATCCACCTGATGATACCACTCTTTAGCATCCACCGTATTCTTAAAAAACGATTTTGTGAACCTATTATAAATAGGTGGAACGAAAAGAACACCGATGACAAGCAGAACCAGTATTCCCAATATAATCAATAACTTCTTCATAATAGTGCAAAAGTAGAAAAAAATAAGCAAGTAATGATGCTATCCATACGTGGATTGTATCAAATACTCGCTTATGTGTATGAAATCATCAATGCCTATAGCATCAAATCCTTGATGGTTGTACCATTCATGAATCTGCTTAAATCTACCCTTTCTCCAATACCATGCAAATGTCCGGTTTCTGAATACTGCCAGATATTGCACTTTCCTCTGCCGTCGATAGAGGGTTGTCGGGAGTTATAATTGGCGATGAAGAGATAATAACGATTGAACTTCGCCCCCATCTCCTTATTATAGAAGCTCTCGTTGCTATAGATGATAGGATACTTGCCATAGTGTTTCTTCACCAAGTCAGCAAACACCTGTATGCTATCCTGCAGCTGTCGTCCCTTCCATCTTCCCTGGATGCCTTTCTCCTCCACATCCAATACAGGAATCAAGTCCTGCTCGCCCTTCTTCACCAACTTTTGGAAATCCCGGAACTGAGCAGTTACTGAAGAGCCGGCAGACATCAGATGATAAGATCCCACCTTCAACCCATATTTACGAGCCAGTCTGATATTTCGGCGATAATGTCGATCCACATATCCCTTACCATGTGTAGCTCTGATATAAACGAACTTGATTCGCTTGTTCTTCGCTATTTCCTTCCACTTGATAACTCCATTGTGTTTCGAAACATCAATGCCGTCATATCCGCCATGCGTATAAGGTTGCCCTTTCAATCTATCAACGAAGACATCAGAATAAGATGAAGCTATGCCCACCCATCGCTTCACCTTATATGGCGACACCACATACATGATTCCCAGGCCAACACCAGCCAAAACAACCAGATTGCCTAAGAATACCAAAGTATATTTTAACCCATTCTTCATTACATTTTTTTTTAGTTGTTTTCAGGGGACAAAGGTAATGAATTTATTTGAAACGGCATAGAAAGTAAGGGGATAAATGTATGAAATAGGGGGCTGGAAGTACGAAACTCAAGTTCTTTAGGATTATTCATAAGAAAAGCGAAAAAAACTTTGGTACTTTCAAATATTAATCGTAATTTTGCAACAAATTAGAGTATCAAAAATTAAGGAGGATTATTATATGACTAAAATAATGTCAAACTCAAAAGAACGACTAAACGATAAAGCCCAACACTTTTTCGAGGATAGCAGTACCGTTCAAGAACCAATGGTTGCCTATCGTCACGATTATGCAACAGAGGCTCATAACGAATTCGAAGAATATCCTTTTATGACATCATGCAATAATGACGAGTTGGCGAATCATGTCTTAGCTCGTGAAGAAGAATATGCTAGAACAGGCAATGCCGTTGACTTTCTAGAAATGATGGCCGATTTCAAAAACGAATTCGAATGGTAAACATACGAGTATTACCACCAACCCAAGAAGACATACGCTATTGTATCGAATATGCTAGGGATGAGTTTGGAAGGAAATGCGTTTTGAGATGGAAAAAGGACCTTGAAGCTATATACGCTCGTCTCATTATGTTTCCTTTGTCATATTCTCCAGAGCCTATTCTGAAAGATTTTCATCGAGATTATCGTAGCGCACTGCTTATGGACAACTTCAAGCTCATTTAAAAGGAAACTATAAAAACTTAGCGAGCTGAAGGATTACTCCCTTTTGCTCGCTATATTTTTATCTTCTACCATTTCACCACCACCATAATCCTTATCGTCGATGGGGAAAATATAGTTGCGTATATTACTTTACATTATTGTTCCCTGATAAAGACTTTTCTGAACGTTTTTAAAAGAAAGCATCCAATACTTCCTCAAACACATCATTAGGACTCACTTTATTGAAGAGACACATAGAAGTTTTGAGCTTCAGCACGTCAATTCCGCTTCCCATGATATATTTGATGTCCTTATCCTTGTGGAGCAAGAGCGCCTTGCAGCATTCACGGAGTCTATCACCCAGAATTTCATGTTCAACATAGGCTTTGGCTTCACCCACGCCATCCAAGCCATAGTATTTTGAATTGTGGCTATGACCGAGTCCCTTCTGTTGTGGAAAGATATACCATATCCAATGGCTTTGTTTTCTACCTCCTTTCAGTTCACTTAAAGCCTGGGTATAGGCAACCTCCTGTGCATCCAGGAAGCGCAAGAGATCATAGTGTGGCTGCTGGGCCTTTAGATATCCGATAATGTCCGAAGGTGTAGAATCGGACGCCAAGCTTTCACCAGCGACTTTTTTCTCATTATCAATTCGTTTGGGGCATTTACCTGGAACGAATAAAGCACTCAAAGACTTCACAAAAGTGACACTTAATTTCAAAAAATTCATCCTTGTTTTAACGTTTTATTAAATTATATGAAACGGCACATACTATATTGTTTACTTCTTAAATACTATCCAATTCGTTTGATATTTAGACCATGGCTTTATTGGATGTATTTCATGGACAGTTCCTACAGAATCACGATACCACGAATAATTCCATCCTGATCCCATATCTAAGTACAGAGCATATTTGACCTTCAAGTTTGCCAACTTTTCCACAAATTCGCTATAAGCCAACGCTTGCTTAGCCTCAACAATGCACAGCTTGCCATCTAGCTCGCATAATGCCCGATAAATATTCAATGGCTTATCCTTTCTAAATCTAGGCATAACTCGCCCATTATAAATAATCATATTCTGTCCAAAGCCCATACCTCTATGCTTTTCCGCTTTCCTAAGTTCACTAACGTAACTATCATACAGGAACTTCCATTTGCCTTGATACCAAACAAAAGCCCCCGTATTCGTTTTAGCCACGTAGCCTCTATAAAAAATACCACCAGACACATGATTTCCTGCTACATTGCGATGCGCAAAAGAATCCAAGCATTCCCCTGTAAATGCAGCCTCAGCACAATAGCTCACAGACATATCCGTGTCTTTGCTTGGTCGCTTACCGCAAACAAGATCTACAGTATTATAAATCGGTGTAAAGACTATCAATTCCCCAGTGTCTTTCCGATTGACAAAAGTTCTAGCATTGGAACTTGGCGCTGTATTCATTATTGTTTCAGATAGGCTGTCAGCATTTACCTCTATCACAGAAGGTTTAGGCTTATGGTTACAAGATAGCATAACCATAAGCACAAAACACATTGATAGAAGATTCAACTTTCTCATTTCAAATCATTTTCTTTTTCCGAAGATGGCATTCAACACCATCTTACCCACTTTTCTTTCTAATCCAGCCTTAGAGGTTGGAATCCCCGTCTCACGTGCAAACTTCTGTTTAGCCTGCGTGATACCGAGTGCCCGATTTAAGGAGAATGATACTCCGGGAATCTTAAACTGTTTCATTGTATATTAAGCATTAATTGTTACACCTTCCTCATTGTCAGGAACATTAGATTGAATATAAGCAGATGGATTTTCCTCTACTTTTTTTAATTCATTCTTTCTCCATTCATCAATAGCAACATTTAGAATTTCAGATTGAGCCAAAGCAATTTTACTCATCAGATCTTCATTTGCTTTCATTTCAGCCTCTAGCTTGTGCCTATTCCTTTCTGTTGAAATTGTCACCTCCGTATTAATATCATCATTTAAATCCGAAATTTGCTTATCGGCAAGCACACGCACTCGATACATTTCCGCCCTAAGCATATCATCATATGGACCAGAAGCAATCATCATTTTAAAGAATGTTGGAGCCGTCTCTATTATAATAAACAACAACATAATTACCAATGATACTATTGATAACTCAGTAGACTCAGACTTCAAATGTGAAAAAGCCTCATAACGAACACAAAAGCCTTTTTCTTCATTACCTTTCTCTATGTCCCTATTCGCCTTATCTGTATTTATAGCAATTTGCTCTCTAATTTCCTTCAATTCTACCGCATGAGTTTTTTCCCATGTTTGCAACTCCTTTTCAATTGCGGACAAATTACGTTCCTTATCTTTATAAATCAAACCATGACCAGCTTTTCCACTCAACGCTGAGCCTTCTCCTTCCTTTTTCAATTCTTCATTCGCAACAGCCAATCTTTGTTCTATTGCCTTATGTTCACTTTCTAGTTTGTCTCGTCGTTGAATCAACGAAGTATTACCTTTAGTCACTTCTTGACGAGTTGCATTTGTTCGCATAATATTATCCTTTACCAGTTGAGAATCGATTCTATCCTCAAAAATTTTCATCTCAAGAGGTGTTGATATTACAATACCCAAAAAAATTGCCATAATAATTCTTGGCAAACCAGAAGTAAACTCCCGCCAACTAATGGTAACCTTACCATCAGAATACATCGTATTAACAATAAACCTATCTAAATTGAAAATTAACGCTCCCCAAAATATTCCGAAGGCTATAGCCGTAGCCTTACTCTCAAACACCGTATACAAAGCATAACTACCCGACAAACAAGCCATTAATGCCGTAAACAAGATTGTTCCTCCCATACCTGCATATTTAGCATAGTCTGTAGGACATTGACGCAAAACTTTTCGGTTTACACCACAACATATCCAAAGAAACTCATTAAGAAAGCCTCCCCATTTTATATTTTCCAACTCCTCGTTATTACTTTTCATCGCTTTCAAATTTTAAATGTTCAACTTTATTCATAATTATATCTATTGCTGCCTTAATACGAGAGCGCAAACTACTTCCTATTTTTATTGATAATGGATGCAAAGAATTTAATTTAGCAAATTTGATTGCTGCTGGATTCAAATTCACATTTACTCCTTGCATATCAACTGATAATTCTTGCATTTGTACATTTAGCTCTACTTTAGGAGCAGGTATGTTGTGCTGCACTTGTACTGTTTTCTCAAGTTTTGGCAAAGGAAGCAAGACCGTCTTAATCTGAGGCAAAGGTATAGTCTTTATTGTCAAAGGAACTTGTTTTGTCCCAAATTCATCCTCCACCTCCAATACATAACATTTTTCCTTATCCGTTGTTACAACTTTCTTTCCAACAAGAGGAACTGTTTCATTTTCCAAGCTTACAGACTTTGCATTTTTTACATTCCAACTCAAAGTAACTGGCACTTCCTTAAACGTAAATGTCTTATCTGCCTTAAATAACACTTCACTTTCAGCAAAAACACCAATAGAAACTGACTTAGCAACTTCCGTTATGCCATCAAGAGCCATTGCCTTTATTGTGTAAGTCGTAGAAACATCTGGTGAACACTTTTTCTCACCATTCAAGGGGATAAGTTCTGAATCACCATCTGTTGTTTCTAAAGTGACTTTCTTTGCATTTTGAACATCCCAATGCAATAAAGACGCTTGCGATTGACTCTTTCTGAGTTTTTTCAAGCTCAATCCGACTTCAATCCTCACGTTCTCCACAACATTTACTGAGAGCTGAGCTACTGCCGTTTTCAATCCATTTTCGACTTTCAACTCATAGCTTTCATTTCCTATATTCAATGGATGTACTTTATATTCACGCATCGTTGCAGGAACTTTCTTTCCATTCATATATATATTAGAAGCATCATCAACTTCCCACATCAATATATAAGATTGTCCTACAACAAAACAATCTGCAGGGGTTTTAAATGATTTTATCTTTGGCTCTTTTGCATATTTGTCAACCAGTGTCGTAAATGGTTCCAAATTGCAGATGTCATCTTCATTAAGATAATCCGACAATATCTTGAGCAAAATAGGAAACAAACCTCCCAACTGCATTAAGTCTACATAAACTTGACTATTCTCTAAGTCCTTGAAATCTTCAAAAGAAAACAACAACTGCTCAGAATCTTCAACTTGATACTTTTCAACTAAAGATGATTTTTCCGCTATCGCCAATATAGAAAGATAGATTATCAGTTCTGAAAAATAATCAACTTTTTCATTTGCCAACAAATTGTCACCACGTTTAGGATGTTGATACCCTTTCAAACCTTTAATAATATCAGCCTCACCTTGCAATTCTGGAACATAAACAGAATCATAGTCAATCAAAAATAAGTTATCATTATCATCGACCAAGATATTACCATGCTGTAAATCCCCATGAGATATATGATATTTATGTAACGTAGTTATCATCTTGACAAAATTATTTGCCAAGTTCTTTAGTTTGTTTTTGTCATTCTTATGAATACAGATATACTCCTTAAGATTTTTCCCATCTATCCATTTCATTCTGGTAGTTGGATATTTCTTACCTTCAACTACGATACCTTCATCAACATATGTAAAGCTACAGAAATATGGGAGAGCAAACTTTGACAACACTTGTGAAAGTATTTGAAAATGCCCTCTTAGATTCCCTAAATCAACATACCAACAACGAAAAGCCCATTTTTCTCTTTTAACGTCTACAGGGAACACCAATGTAAATCCTCCTGTATACATTTCTACATCACCAGTAGGAAGAGTATAAAAACTTCCATTTTTGATTAAACCATCAAGCACTAATTTTGGTGTAGTCACCGAAGTTATAATGTCTTCTATATCTAACTTGAACATAGCTTATTTCCATTTTTGAGATATTTCATCAGTATCAATATCATATTCTTTATTACAAGCAGAATAACCATTATCTTTCCATTTTTCTTGTATCGAATAGATAGAATTAGAATAATCTACGATTTCTGGTACATAACCATTATTTTTCCATTTTTCTTGTGCTGAAGAAACTATTTTTTGTTCATTTGAGACAACTACATCTTCTAATGGCTGCAAATCCTCAATATTATCATTCATCAGTTCCTTCTTTATGGCAGAAGAATATTGGGCAAGATGAGTATTTGAGTCTAAAATTGCAAATATTGAACTTTTTCCCCTTGATTTTATATCATCAGCAGAAAACAGCATAGTCTCGGTATCCTTTATATTTTTATCTTTCCAAAGAGAAGGTATCTCCGCAAAAGTCATCAGGCTCGTATATATTATTAACTCTGAAAAATAGTCCGCTTTTCTTGACATTTTCTTCATCTTCCATCTCGATGGATGTTGATAACCTTCCAACCCCTTGATTTCATCATCAAAGTCTTCGAGTCCTGGCACATACATAGAGTCATAATCTACCAACACCAAACTACCATCAGATTTCACCATAATATTTCCATGTTGCAAATCACCATGTGAAATTCCAAAATGATGCAAATCTTCAACCATCGTTTTAAAACTTGCAGCAAGTTGAATTAGCGTAACAGAATCATTAATATGCTGTGAAATATAATCCTTAAATGGCATTGCGTCTACCCAATCCATGAGAACAACAGGTTGGATTCCTTCATTTGTAGCCAATCCCTGTTCCAAATAATGAAAACCAACAAAATATGGAAGTTGGATTCTTTGCAGTTCATCAGCAATAAGTTTTGTCCTTTCTTTTGCATCAGAAACATTAACAAACCAACATCTTACGGCATACTTCTTCATCAAAGTACAAAATGGAAAAACCACACAAAATCCCCCCACATAACGAACAAGTTCGTCGTTATGCTTCTCGGGATGTCCTCCCTTTAATTCTGCCGCTTTTATCAATTGCTCCGTATCTATTGCAATTTCATAATCTTCCAAACTTGGTAATTTCATATTTCTACATATTAAAGAATTTCTTTATTTTTTTATTTAAAGCATTTAATAGTTCTCTACTTCTTTTACATTTTCTGCATTTTTTTGGTAAATCTTTATCTGTTAAAGAATTAAGTTTTTCCAAAGCAATTTGCTTGTTTTCTTGTATTGTTTCTTCCCCATACTTCAACTTTTCACTTGTAAGCAAATCTTCTATCGTCTTAGAATCTACAACTGAAAGTTCTTCTCTTCCATCATTCTCCACAATTATAAGTGTACTATCATCATTATGCATTGCTTCAGAAGCACGTAACCTATCCACCACATCTAAAAAATCATTATAAGAAGATAATGCTAAAAGTTGCTCTATATAGGCTTGTTCTTTATTTTCAATCTTTTTTTTATATAAGAACTCTCCCAATGGGTCAGTTACAAGCAGCAACTTATTTCCTTCAGTTAACTTACCATTTATTGGTAAGATTCCACCTCTTCCTTTACTAAAGCTATCAAAATAATCAGGACTATTACCAAAGCCATTTTCTATGGATGGGTAAAATGTCAAAATTTTATTCTCGTTAGATACTTCCAACAAACAAGAATCTCCTAATACATATCCATCCCAACTTCCATCCTTGTCAAAATGAACGCCACAAAAAGTTGCGCCTGCGCCTTGACTCTCCATCAAACAATTCTCCAACATCCATGTTGACTGACCTATACTCTCTAATTCGGTAAGTTGCTGCCTTGCATAAGCCTGCCATTTTTTTTGCAATTTAGGAATACTTTCCGAAATATCATCAACATCAGTGTCCGTATACTCCTTAACTAACAGTTCTGCCCACTTTGCTGAAAAAATAGACTGCGATACCCCATCAGATATCGCAATCTTTTTTTTACCAGAGTTTAAACGAAAGTAATCCTGACAGTCAGCATTGCTTTCTTCTAATTTATGAGTTATATAAGCTCTTACTTTCATATTTACTTATCCCCCAGACCTTTACTTGATCCAAAATCAATTAACTTTATCAAACTAACAGCATCTGCACTAAAAACACAACCACGAGAATTTGGTTTAACAGGAAGTTCGTTTTTATGAGCAGCATCAATGTATCCCTCTGGAATCACACTAGAAATTTCATAAAGGAACTCGGCTCCCTGTCCACCATTTTTTACATCATTATCATCACAAGGAGTAATAATCTCTTTTGAAGTATCTCCAATTTCTGCATTAAAAATCAAAACATTACCATCAGAATTAGAAATATTCATAATTTCATTTGCAACAGCTTTGGTTTCTTCTACACAGACACTATTCGACTTATGATCATAATAAGGAACTCCATCCGATATATTAATTATCACAGGAGCAGGATTATCTGGTTTATCTGCCATCCAGCTCTCCACCAACTTCTTAGCCATAACAAAAGCACCACGCATATCAGTCCAAGTATCAGTATCAGTTGGCTCAACCCAAATAGGCATTTTTACAATTTTATCAACCAAACTACCAGCCCCATCGCTTACCTTTTTTGTCACGGTCTCTATTCTTTTGGGAGACTTATACAAATCTGTCAAGAAACCAGAGCACTCTTCTTTTACTTCTGCACAATAACTAATTACAGAAATAAAGCAACGGTTCTTAGGTTCCTTTCCGTTGAAATTCTTCTTTATAATATCATTTATAACACGATTTATAACACGAGTTGCAAACTCGGTTCTTGAAACAGGCTCATTCTTATATTTAAGCATCATAGAACCTGATTTATCAACTAAGATAATTAAAAGACCAGGAGTTGCAGAACTCCATTGTTTGTCATTTTTTGCCATAATCAAGAAAAATCATATCGCAAACTTGTTCCCAGAAGTTGCATTAGTTATTAAAGTTTTTATGAATTGGCGTGGGACTATTGCCTTTACGCCAGAATAGAGGTTGTGGAAGGACCTATCTGCTAGCATAGGACAATAGCCCACGCCAAAAGGGTATATTATTCCTTTCCCATTTTGAAAAGGATACAATAATCCTAAAGGCGTGAGAATACTGTTCACTATCCAAGCAGATTTCGAAACTTCCACATTTCTATTCTAGGATAACGTTCAATACGCTCATTCATTTGAGTCTTCATCGCAGCCGTTCTTTTCCGTCTGCTCCAACTCTGACCGCAAAAGTAAGCATTATTCCTGATACTGCCAAACTTTTAGCGATGTTTTTTATCCCGAAGGACAAAAAAGGCATTGAACGCTGCCATTGCCGAGAGAAAAATACTTCCACATTTCTATTCCATGGCAACAATTCAATGCCCTATACCTATATACCATCCCTTACGAAAAGGTAAACAACCAGTTACGATTATTTTTTAGTTATCGTTCCTTTTCTCATATTCACCGAGAAATTACCAAGGGATGTCTTGACTTTATAAACGCCATTCTTCGATGATACCAGCTTTGCCGACATTCCCATAAAGCTGACGCCGTCGTCCTTCTTCTCAATGGTGTACTTTCCGAAAGGAGTAGCTACGATGATGTGGTGCTTGGTGTTCTCAACTACACCATACACAGTACCGGATGGAGCCTGCTTCACCTGCTCAGCTACGCTCTTTACGGCATTTGCCACATCGGTGTTGTTACTCTTTGCAAAACTGGTTGTGGTGGCAGCTACTACCAGCATCAACGAAATCATAATCTTCTTCATACCTTATTATATATTAAAAGGGTTATACTTCATTTTCCACGTTCCACGATTTTTTCTTTTCTATCGCTTCCCGATTACGAATGCAAAAGTAAGAAAATTATTTCTATCAGCCAAATATCTAAACCTACCTTGTATGAAATGCCATTCTGAATGTACCAAATGACAATGAGGAGGCGTCATAAGTCTAAATTACAGTTGGCGCATAACAGTTGACCTACGCATGCACATCACCTGTTGTGCAAGCGCATATCAGCTGCTATGCAAGCGCACAACAGCTGTTGTGCGACCGGAGATACTAACTAACTCAAAAACATATACTATCTTTTCTAACAACTTATACTATGTTTTCCAACAACATATCAGTAACATTCCAACAAACAAAAAAGGGTGAATCATTTACTTATGACACACCCTCTTTGCTAAATCAGACGCACAATTGATCTTACCTTATAATATTATACACAAACTCATAATCGCCATTCTTCAGCCATCCGGGAACATCTTCTCTATTTTCCACAAGGCCTTATTCCTCCTTTTTTTAGTTCAAATTACAATTGCAAAAATACCTCCCGTAATATTTATAACCAAAATTCATATACCTACAAGTTTGGAATCTAGTGATAAAAATAAGAGAATTGAGAGGCTGGGATTCCTTGTTTTCTGCTCTATATTAAGAACAAGACCTATAGTTGTACAACTATAGATCTTCCTCAACGGCATCATCTTGTCAAGAAATCACAAACACCTGATTATCAATAAGTTTCTATTTCTCTTCATATTTACGATATTCTCAAAGAAATAATAAGCGTCTGGAAATACGAGAATCTCAGGCAAGCTAATGTAAAAAAGTTTCATTCTTAACAACGCCACATCACTACATCTTCGGGATATTCTTACAGATTACCTACTTCATTTTCCACCCATCAATGGTTCCCGTCTTCGATGAGAAGTTGCAGCCTATCTGATAAATCTTTCTGCCATCTGCTGCATATTCCCTGGCATAACCCATATCCTCTATCTGCTTCAGGGCTTCTTCAGCCGAACCATCACGCTTGAATTCGAAGATGTAGATATAGTTCGGAGTCTCTACCACACAATCTACCCTACCTTCGCTTTGCTGCTTTTCGATGAAGACCGTGAAGCAGCTGATCATTCTCAATACGAGATAAAAGGTGTATTGGAAGTAACGTTCCTTCTCGCGTTCATCGTCCTTACGACGCTGGTTATAAGGAATGCTGGCAAAGAAGGAAGTCATCAGATTCTCCAACTGATGGCAATCTCCCACGTCCATAGCACTCACCACTTGTAAAACAAAAGCATCTGTCGATTCTTTTGGCTGCAAATAGCTAGTAGCCACCAAAGTAAGGAATCCATTTTTCACCTCATCATTCGGAAAATCCAAAAGATAGGAATCCATATTCATGTTCCAATCCTTTATCGTAAGATAGCCACTCTGATAAATCATAGGCAATGGCGCTTCTACATCTGCTCGATAATCCACGAAACTACTTGTTGGATAATACTTGCCTGTCAATTCATTCAAATTCTCCTTAAAATGGGAAAGCAAGCGAACCAAATAAGTTGGTGTACCAGTACGAAACCAAAAGTCACTTAGTCTCTTCTTGCTCAAAGAATTCAAGATACTAAACGGATTATAGATATCGAGCATGTCTGAGCTAAAATGATAACCGTCGAACTTACGTTTCAACTTGTATTTCATCCCCTCCTCTGTAGTCTTATATCTCACAGCCATCACTTTAATCTGTTCCTCGAATGTGGAATACAACTCCTCTTCCGTAATACCGCAAAGTGCCTCGTAATGCTCATCCATACTGATGTCATCAGGTTGGTTAAAACCACTGAACACACTCACCTGAGAGAACTTGGTAACGCCAGTCAACAAAACGAACTGCAAATCGGCATCGGCTGCCTTGAAAACAGAATAAAAACCTTTCAAAACTTCTCTATTCCATTCCTCCAACTTTCTCTTCTGACCATTGATTGTAATATTCAAATCTTGGTCCAAGACATCTAGCAAAGGCTTGTCGTATTCATCAATCAAGACAACAGCACGAAGACCAGTTTTCTCATGGGCAGCTTTGAGGACAGATACAAATCGGCTTCCCAATCCTTCAGCAAACTCATCCCTCCCATATATTTTTTCCTGTCGTTCAACAAAACCTAACAGAGTTTTATCCAACATTCCTGCATCAGTAAAATTAATGCCATTGAAGTCTAAATGGAACACAGGATATTGCTTCCATTCCTTCTCCAGCTTGTCGATGGCAAGCCCCTTGAACAACTCCTTTTTTCCCTCAAAATAGTATTTCAAGGTAGATACGAGCAACGACTTTCCGAATCGTCTAGGACGACACAGAAAGTATATTTTACCATTAGTCACTAAGTCATAGACCAATGCCGTCTTATCAAGATAAACATAATCACCTTCTATGATTTGTTCGAAGTCTTGTATTCCTATAGGATATTTCATATTGCTGCCTTTTTAAATTCTTTCGGCAAAGTTACAAAAAATAATGATACAAGCAAAAGAATATTCCGAAAAAAATAACGAGATTGCAAAATACCATATTTGTGGGATTGTTGACAAGGAAAAAAAATAATACCTTTGCCTTTTGAAAATAATAGTTTAAAATCATGGTAGAAACAATGAATAATATTGGAAATAGACAGCCGGATAGCAATGCTGGCTGCAGTAAGCAAAAAGGAGTGAAGAATAAGCAAACCCGGCAGCTGGTACTATGGATTGGCGCTTTGATAGTAGGCGCCGTCTTAGGTATGTTTGGCATCAGCTGGATGGATGGTCTGATGAACTTCATAGCCACGGTCTATACCCGCTTATTCCAGCTTCTGGCAGTACCAACCATAGCCTTGGCTGTTATCACAACCCTGGCATCCTTGGGCAACCAGGCAGATACCGGTAAGATATTCCGCCACGCCATCACCTACACCTTGCTCACGACGATAGCAGCTGCAGCAGTGGGACTGGTGCTCTACAACATCGTTTCTCCAGGCAATTTACCTACTGCCTTGGTACAGAGCGGTATGGCAGATGTTCCCCAAAAACTGGGAGAAGCCAGCTATTATGACCATATTCTAGGGGTAATACCCAACAACATCATCAAGCCGTTTGCCGAAGGAAATGTACTCTCTATATTGATTTTGGCGGCAGCAGCAGGTATTGCTTTAACCAAAATGCCATCAAGCGATAAAAAAGAAGTCGTGATGAAGGGATTGTTTGGATTACAGGATCTGCTTTTCATGCTGATTCATGGATTAATCTGGGCTCTGCCTCTGGGTATCGTTGCCTTTGCAGCACAACTCTCAGCCCAGTTCTCTGCGGGTATCGTGATGGCTTCTCTAGGAAAGTACGTAGCTGTTATCCTGGGAGGTAATGTCATTCAATTCTTCATCATCCTTCCGCTCTTCCTCTTGGCAAGAGGCTTGAATCCAGTGCGCACTTTGGGTAAGATGATGCCAGCAGTATTAATGGCTCTGTTTACAAAGAGTTCTGCTGCTACGTTGCCGGTGACGATGCAGACAGCAGAAGACAGGCTGGGAGTTTCCAATCAGGTTTCCCGCTTCGTATTACCTATCTGTACTACCATCAACATGAATGGTTGCGCTGCGTTTATCCTCGTAACCTCCTTATTCCTGATGCAGAATGGAGGAATGCCTTTACCTTGGACTACGATGATTCTCTGGCTCTTCATTTCAGTTATCTCAGCAGTGGGTAATGCAGGAGTACCGATGGGATGTTATTTCCTTACCCTATCTCTGATGTCCGGTATCAATGCTCCTATCGGCATCATGGGCATCATCCTGCCAATCTATACCATCATCGACATGATTGAAACAGCAGAGAATGTATGGTCTGATTCCTGTGTCTGTGCCATGGTGGATAGGGATTTGAAAAGATAGAAACAATAGTGAGCATGCAAAAATATCACCATGATTGTAGGATAAGGGCAGAAAAACTTTGTGCTTTCAAGATTTATTCGTACTTTTGCAGTCAAAAACAGAAAGGGAGGGATGAATGCTGATGCAGAAATCCCTCTTTAAGTATAACAAAAAAGAAGAAAGCCTATGTTCCATATCGCTCAATACTTCCCTATCACTGACCCTACGTTGATATTCTTCGTAGTGCTCCTCATCATCCTCTTTGCCCCTATCATCATGGGTAAACTCCGTATCCCGCACATCATCGGAATGGTGCTGGCAGGTGTGCTCATAGGCAAATACGGACTGAATATCCTGGAGCGCGACTCTTCGTTTGAACTCTTCGGAAAGGTGGGACTCTATTACATCATGTTCCTCGCCGCACTGGAGATGGATATGGAAGGCATGAAAAAGAACAAGTCGCGACTGCTTATCTATGGCCTGCTCACCTGTTTTATACCGTTCTTCCTCACCTATGGCATGAGCATCTGGCTGCTCCACTACTCTGCCAAGGCTTCCTTCCTGCTGAGCTGCATCATGGCATCCAATACGCTGATTGCCTATCCTATCGTTTCGAGATACGGACTGCAACAGAAACCGAGCGTTACGCTGAGTGTGGGATCGAGCATGATTTCGCTGCTCATAGCCCTGATTATGCTTGCCGGACTGGTAGCATCGTTCAGCAAGCATGACGGCGTACTGTTCTGGGTATTCTTCACCCTCAAATTTGCCGCCTATTGTGGCGTGATGATTATGCTGATTCCCCGACTTACAAGATGGTTCTTGCGAAGATACAGCGATGCGGTGATGCAGTTTATCTTCGTACTTTCAATGCTCTTTATGAGTGCGGCACTTTCGCAGATAGTGGGCATCGAGGGCGTTTTCGGTGCTTTCTTCGCCGGTCTGATATTAAACAGATATATTCCGCATGTTTCGCCACTGATGAACCGCCTCGAGTTTATCGGCAATGCCCTCTTCATTCCTTATTTTCTGATAGGTGTGGGCATGCTAATCAATATCAATCTGCTGTTTCAGGGCAGTCATATTCTATGGGTCGTGTTCTGCATCGCCTTCTTCGGAACCCTGGGCAAAGCCATCGCAGCCTATATCGCCTGTCTGGGTTTCAGGTTGCCACTTTCTTCGGGTCACATGATGTTCGGACTCACTTCGGCTCATGCTGCCGGAAGTATCGCCATGGTGATGGTGGGTATGCATCTGCTCGTAGCACCGGGCACTTACCTCGTCAACGATGATATGCTCAATGGTGTGGTTATGATGATTCTGATTACCTGCATCATCTCATCCATCCTTACCGACCGGTCTTCGCAGAAGATTATCCTGAGAGACAAGGAACTGCCTGATGCGGAAGACGACAAGAAGGTGAGCGATGAGAAGATTCTGGTTCCGGTGAAATATCCTGAATATGCCGACAACCTGATGAGTCTGGCGTTTCTGGTGAGAAACCAGAAGCTGAACAGGGGACTCATCTGCCTGAATGTGGTATATGAAGACAAGGACATGCGATACAACCAGGAACAGGGAAGACGGATTCTGGAACATTGCAGTCAGCTGGCTGCTGCCACCGATGTGATGACGCAGACCCAGGTTCGTATTGCCGCCAACATCGCCAACGGCATCAAGCATGCCTTCAACGAGTTCCAATGTTCTGAGATTATCATCGGAATGCACATGCATCCTGAGGTTTCGCCGAAGTTCTGGGGAGAATTCCACCAGAGTCTCTTCAACGGATTGAGCCGACAGATTATCATGGCACGCATCAGACAGCCGTTGAATACATTGAGAAGAATACAGGTAGCCGTACCTTCGAGAGCAGAGTTTGAGCCGGGTTTCTACCGCTGGCTGGAACGACTAGCCCGACTTGCCGGCAACCTAGACTGCCGCATCCAGTTTCATGGCAGAGAAGAGAGTCTGGCGCTCATCAATGAATATATCAAGAACCGGCATCCGGAAGTGCGTGCTGATTATACCCAGATGATTCACTGGAACGAGTTGCCGCAGCTGGCTTCGCAGATATCTCCAGACCACCTGTTCGTGGTAGTAACCGCCCGTAAGGGAACCGTATCTTACAAGACAGCACTGGAGCGTCTGCCGGAGGAAATAACGAAATACTTCTCAGGTACCAACCTGATGATTATCTTCCCCGACCAGCATGGTGATTCCTACGGCGACCAGCTTACCTTCGCTGAGCCTCAGCATCAGGAAGAGATCAGTGCTTACGAATCATTCCTGCAATGGTTTAAAAAGAAGTTCAACTTAAAAAAAATGTAAAGGCAGCTTCATTCCTTAAAATATGTTTAAGAAAAGCGGAAAAACACCCTTCACCCCCTTCATCTGTAATAAATTGATTTACAGAATGTTAAATAAAAAGGTGAAGGGTGAAGGTTTGAAAACTCTATTTATATATGTACGCGTGGGTAAAGAAAAAAGAGGGTAATTCCAAAAAAGACCCTAGGGTCAAAAATCGAAAAAGCCCTAAAAAAGAATATAATATAAAGATTTAAAATATACCCTTCACCCTTCACCTCGTCACCCCAACACGGTTTCCATATCTTCTTTATCGGAGATATTTTCTTATCCTTCGGAGATAATTTCTTATCTATCGGAGTTATCTTTTTATCCTTCGGAGATATTTTCAGAATGATTTCATGGTATTTTCTGTACTTTATTTCCCGAATCCACGCAAATCGCACAAATCGCATAGGTAGGAAACGGAAATGTTGTATCTTTGCAACGTCAATCAGAAGTAACAACGAAATGCAGGATTGCTGAAAAAAAACATAAAAATTTGGAAGTTAGAATTATTCAGCGTAATTTTGCAGATGAAATAAAACAAGAAACAATATGCAAACAAGCAAATACCTATTAGCAACGGATTGAAGACCACCGGCGATGCCGATGGGTTGAAACAGCACCTACATTTTATAGAAAGTAATACAGAATTGAGTACTGAAACGAGCTTAATTTGCAAGAATAAGGCGCGTTTTGTTTTTTTATATCCCTCCTTATTTCTTTTTATCTCTTAAAATTAGGCATTTCCAAATATTTTGCTTAATTTTGCCTGCAAAATAATTTTGAGTAAGAAAATGATAGATATAAAAGGTATAACCAAGAGCTTCGGCTCCCTGCAGGTGCTTAAGGGCATCGACCTGCATATTGACAAGGGCGAGGTGGTAAGTATCGTCGGTCCTAGTGGTGCCGGCAAGACTACACTCCTCCAGATTATCGGTACCCTCGACAAGCCTGATAGTGGCAGCATCATGGTTGATGGCATCGATGTAAGCAGCCTCAGCACCAAGAAACTGAGCGATTTCCGCAACCAGCATCTCGGTTTCGTCTTCCAATTCCACCAACTTCTCCCTGAGTTCACCGCTCTGGAGAATATCATGATTCCTGCCTTCATTGCAGGCAAGAGCCGTAAGGAAGCCAAGGAGCGTGCCGAGGAGTTACTGGCGTTCATGGGCTTGAGCGATAGAGCCAGTCACAAGCCTGCCGAGTTATCCGGTGGTGAGAAACAGCGTGTAGCCGTGGCGAGAGCTTTGGTCAATAATCCTGCCGTCATCCTTGCCGATGAGCCATCAGGAAGTCTCGACACCAAGAACAAGGCTGAGCTTCACCAGCTCTTCTTCGACCTCAGAGACAAGTTCGGTCAGACTTTCGTCATCGTAACTCATGATGAGGGCCTTGCTGCCATCACCGACCGCACCATCCATCTCAAGGATGGAATGATTGAGAAGACGGTGGAAGCAGGAGCTGCTGATAGCCAGGAAGAAACAGCAGAAGTTGCAGAAGCCCCAACAACAGAAGAAAAAACTGAAGATAATATTATATGAGCAAAAAGATAAAACTCGGCGATTACAATCGCCTTCGCATCGTAAAGAAAGTTGATTTCGGTCTGTATCTCGATGGTGGTGACGAGGGAGAAATCCTCCTTCCATCCCGCTACGTACCTGAAGACGCAGGCATCGGTGACGAGCTGGATGTCTTCATCTATCTCGATCAGGAAGAGCGCCTCATCGCTACCACCGAAACCCCTTTGGCAAAGGTGGGCGATTTCGCCTATCTCGAAGTGAAATGGGTCAACGAATACGGAGCCTTTCTGGGCTGGGGGCTGATGAAGGACATCTTCTGCCCATTCCGCGAACAGAAGAAGCGTATGGTGCTCGGCAACTCCTACATCGTACATATCCACATTGATGAGGAGAGCTATCGCATCGTTGCCTCTGCCAAGATTGAGCGTTATCTCAACGAAGACCATCCTCACTACAAGCATGGTGACGAGGTGGATCTCCTCATCTGGCAGAAGACCGACCTGGGCTTCAAGGTTATCATCGACAACCAGTATCCGGGTCTCCTCTATCAGGACCAGATTTTCCAGTACATCCATACGGGTGACAAGATGAAGGGCTACATCGGAAGAGTCCGTCCTGACGGAAAGATAGATGTCACCCTACAGAAGACCGGTATTCAGCAGACTGCCGATTTCGCCGAAACCCTCTACCAGTATCTCTTGGACAACGATGGCGAGTGTAACCTTGGCGACAAGAGCGAGGCCGACGACATCTACGAGCGTTTCCACGTGAGCAAGAAGGTTTACAAGCGTGCCGTGGGCGATCTATACAAAAAGCGCCTCATCACCGTAAGCCCTATGAGCATCCGATTGGCGGAATAAAGTTTTTAGAACTATATATAATAAGGTGGCGCATCAAATGAGATGCGTCACCTTTATTTTCTTATACGGTTTACCACCCAAACCAAAGGCAGCCATCGTATGATCCTTGATAATCAATTTACCAGCAAGAAAATCTTACCATACTTGATGGTATTCGCTTTGCCTTGAAATTGCAATAACAAGGCAATTGGTATCCAAAACAATATTCATAACTATACGTTATGAAATACTATGAAGTTCCGAAATCACACAATCTACAAATTCTGCGTATTATCCATTTTTGCGTTTATCAAGCAAAAAACTGATAAACTCATCAGAGATATTAGAGATTTCTCCTTTATCATAGATTGTCAACAAATCAATGATAACGGAATCTCCTTCCTGGTAAAGATTATAAGTGATGACCCTTGCACCACCACTTTTGCCTTTACCCTTACTAGCTATTGCCATTCTTACCTTTCTGACACCTTTGCCAAGACTAGTACCTTGAAAAGGATCCTGTTCTAAGCCTGTAAGAAAAGCATCGTAATCATCAAGCATTGAACGATATTTCTTGGAAAGCTTTCTAAGTTGTCGCTCAAATTCTTTTTCCGTATAAATTTTAACCTTCATACTACGCCTCCTCTTCCCGAAGTCTTCTCAACAAATCACGAGCATTCATCGGCTTAGTCCCATTCTTCTTATGAGCTTCCAGTTCATCAAGAGCACGGTTGAGGCTTTCTGCCACATAGGCTTCCTGCTCTGCCTGACTCATATAAGTTTCCTGATAACTGTTTCCTGATTTGGAGATAGAACTGGCTAATTTTTCAGCATAGTCTTTGAGCTTAGCGACAAATTCGTCAAGCGTATATTGACCTGTAGAAGGTACTTGAAACTGAATATTAATCGTTTCCATATTATTCCTTTCTTTTAAATTAACGCCACAAAATTAAGGAAAAGAATTGGAAATGCCAAGGAAAAGAACAACTTTCTTTAGTTTAAGATACGAAAAAAACTATCAATACCAGATTTTGAATGCAGTACACGATATGATGCAAATTGGATCATGTAATCTGCATCGTGCTATTTGCATCATTCTTTTATTTTCCTTTTCAACCCAGCCTAATAAAACAAGGGAGCGAACTGCATCGCAACGCAGCCCGCTCCCTTATCTATACTGATGATTGAATTTAATCTACCTTTTCGATAATCTTCATTCCCTCTTCCACTGCCTGCATGTTCAGCGGAATCAAACCATGATGGCGCTCTGGCAATGACTTGTAAAGCGCCTTGTTCAAACCATCGGTGCTCACAACAGGACAAACCTTCAGCAGACCGCCCAAAACAATCATATTGAACACCTTGGAGTTTTTCATCTCGGCAGCCTTGTCCATCGCATCAATGCGATAAATGGTGATGTCCTTGCGCTGTGGAGGATTCATCACACCATAGCCATCATAAATCAGGATGCCGCCTGGCTTAATCTTCGGCTCAAACTTGTCGAGCGACGGCTGGTTGAGCACGATGGCTACATCATAATGGCTCAGGATAGGCGAAGAGATGCGACTGTCGCTCACAATGACCGTTACGTTGGCTGTACCGCCACGCTGCTCTGGTCCGTAAGCAGGCATCCAGGTTACCTCCTTATCCTCCATCAGTCCTGAATAAGCCAGAATCTTTCCCATAGAGAGAACACCCTGACCGCCAAAACCGGATATAATGATTTCTGTCTTCATTGTTCTAATCTTTTGTAAATGCCAAATTCAACATTCAACATTCAACATTCAACATTACATGTTCGTTGTATCCTTCAGGTCACCCTTAGGATACTGCTTAAACATGTTCTCTTCCATCCACTTGTTAGCCTCAACAGGTGAGAGTTTCCAACCGCTGTTGCAGGTAGAAACAATCTCTACCAGGCTGGAGCCCTTGCCCTGCATGCTTGCCTCGAACGCCTTGCGGATAGCCTTCTTTGCCTTCTTGATGCTTGCCACGGTCTCCACACTCTGGCGGGTTACATAACAAGTACCCTGCAGATGGCTTGCCAACTCGGTAATATTGAGTGGATAACCATGAAGATCAGCCTCTCTACCATAAGGACAGGTAGCAGTCTTCTGACCCAACAGGGTGGTTGGCGCCATCTGTCCGCCGGTCATACCATAGATGGCATTATTGATGAAGATGATGGCGATATGCTCACCACGGTTCAGGGCGTGGATGGTTTCGCAGGTACCGATGCACGCCAAATCGCCATCGCCCTGATAAGTGAAGACAAGACGATCAGGCCACAAGCGCTTGATACCCGTAGCTACAGCAGGTGCACGACCATGAGCAGCCTCCTGCCAGTCAATATCCAAATAGCGATAAGCAAAGACAGCGCAGCCAACCGGACATACGCCTACCGTCTTATCCTCCATGCCCATCTCCTCGATAACCTCGGCAACGAGCTTATGAACTACGCCATGCGAACACCCCGGGCAATAGTGCATCGGGGTATCGTTCATCAGCGTAGGCTTCTTATATACCAGATTCTCTGGTGAAATTATATCATTCATTTTATTAACTTCTTTAATGCTTCAACGATTTCCTCCGGCTCCGGTACGATACCGCCCAGACGTCCAAAGTGCTCCACAGGAGTCAGACCATTCACAGCCAGTCGCACATCCTGAACCATCTGACCGGCATTGATTTCTACAACCAGAATGCCCTTCTTGGTCTTGGCGAGTTCATGAATCTCCTTTTCAGGGAAAGGCCAGAGGGTAATAGGACGGAACAATCCTACCTTGATGCCCTGCTCACGCGCACTCTCGATGCTCTTCTCGGCGATACGTGCCGCACTACCGAAGGCTACGATAACATAGTCGGCATCATCCATCTGCTCGGTTTCATAACGAACCTCGGTTTCACGGATTTTTCTGTATTTCTCCTGAAGAGCAATATTGCGCTCCTCCATCACCTCAGGCTTGAGTTCCAGAGAGGTCATGATGTTGACTGGACGGTTCTTCGGACAGCCGATGGTAGCCCAAGGACATTCCCTGGCAATCTCCTCCTCTGTACGACGAGGCTTGACAGGAGGCAGAACCACCTTCTCCATCATCTGACCAATGACACCATCGCTCAGAATCATCGCAGGATTGCGATACTTAAAGGCAAGCGTAAAGGCGAGATCAACGAAATCAGCCATCTCCTGAACAGAAGCAGGAGCCAGCACGATCACATTATAGTCGCCGTTACCACCACCGCGGGTAGCCTGGAAATAATCACTTTGGGATGGCTGGATGGTACCCAGACCCGGACCGCCACGCTGCACATTGACGATAACGCCCGGAATCTCAGCACCTGCCATGTAAGAGATACCCTCTTGCATCAAAGCCACACCCGGACTTGAAGAAGTGGTAATGACACGCTTACCAGCACCGGCGCCACCATAAACCATGTTGATAGCCGCCACCTCACTCTCAGCCTGCAGAACCACCATACCTGATGTTTCCCATGGCTTGAGCAGAGCCAGCGTCTCTATAATCTCACTTTGAGGTGTGATAGGATAGCCGAAGAAACCATCCGCACCACATCTGATACAGGCATGGGCTATCGCCTCATTGCCTTTCATTAATGTAACTTCCTGATTTGCCATTATTTAGTCCTCCTTCTTACGATAAACAGTGATACAGCCGTCCGGACACACGATGGCGCACGAAGTGCAACCAACACACGCATCAGGTACAGCCGCCTCTACATAACGGTAACCATGCACATTGACTTTTTTCTCTGCCAATGCGATGACATGCTGAGGACAAGCCTCCACACAGAGCGAGCATCCCTTGCAACGCCCGGTGTCGACTACAATAGCCCCTTTAATCTTACTCATATTCTAATTTCTTACTAATTATCTTTACCATTGGAGTAAACAAAGCTCCTGCTGTCCACATGTCGGTTGTTATGGATTGTAGTAGTCTTTGCAATAAAAGCTCATGATATCATCCAGCATCTCCTTGGCTGCTACGGCAGGACTCTCCGGATCGAGGGCAATGGCCTCCATATAGCAGTCGAGGGCACGCTTAAAGTCACCCTGCTTGCGCCAGGCGTTACCTTGCTGATAATATTCTTCTGCTGTCATTTACTCTTCTCCTTTTTAAGTTTTGCTCTGCGAAATTACTAATTTTCGGCTAAGAAAAAGAATATAAGCCTAAGATTTAAACTATATTAATGTAGTTTTTCACAAAAATGCGCACACTATAATTCAGTGTGCAATTTTTATGAAAGATGTGCATTATTTCTACTAAAATATTCTATAAAAACACTATTCGTCATTTACCGCAGTTTTTTACGGTAAATGACGAACAGTACGATTCCCCTTAACAGAAGGTAGAGAATGAAAGCCAACCACAGGGCATGATTGCCCAGGAAAGGATGCAAGCCGAAGAACAGACCGAAGAACGAAGCCGAGGCTACGGCGGTAGAACAGAGCATCGACTTAGACTGGGTGATGCCTACAAAGATGCCATCGAAGACGAATGCCGACATGCCAGACAGCGGAATCAGCACAGCCCACCAGAAATACTCGCCCGATGCAGCTATCACCTGCTTATCGCTCGTGAGCAAAGAGAGGAAATTCTCGCCACCCACTATATATAATAAGGTGAAACCTACTGCCACGACAGCTCCAAAACCCATCGTTCTTCTAACCACCTCGCGGAATGCCCCCATGTTTCGTGCTCCGTAATACTTGCCGCTCAACGCCTCTGCCGCATAAGCAAAACCATCCATAAAATAAGAGAAGATGGTAAAGAGCGTCATCAGCAGCGTATTCACTGCCAGCACGATGGTACTCTCCCTGGAACCTGCCGCCGTAAAGAAGAGGTTTACCGCCACCAGACAGAGGGTGCGGAGAAAGATATCCTTATTGAGCGAGAAAAACTGCTTCAGCGGTTCGGCAGCAAAGAGATGCCGGCGATAGTCATACTTGCTTAACCGGCGATAACAGATACGATAGAACAGACATGCCATCAGGAATCCCCACCATTGGGCTATGACTGTTCCGAGCGCCACGCCTTCTACCGTCATACCGCCGACAAAGACCAGCAGCAGAGAGGCTATGATGTTCACCACATTCTGCGTCAGCGATACCATCATCGGAATGCGCGTGTTCTGCATACCGATAAACCAGCCCGTAAATCCGTAGAGTCCGAGCACTGCCGGGGCTCCCCAGATACAGACATAACAGTATCTCCGTGCCAGTTCCACGACATCCGCTTCCGGCGACATCGCCCAGAGTCCGCAGCCTATCAGCCATTTCTGAAGAACGAAGAACAGCACTCCTATCCCCACACCGATACTCAGAGAGCGCACCAGGAGCCTCAGCACCTCAGCCAAATCTCTCCTTCCCAAAGCCTGCGAAGTCATTCCGCTGGTTCCCATTCTCAGGAATCCGAAAAGCCAGTAGATGACATTGAATAGCATCGACCCTACGGCAATGGCTCCGATATACGCTGCATCGCCGATATGCCCGACGATGGCGACATCAACCAAACCCAAAAGCGGTACCGTGATATTGGATATTATCGACGGCACCGCTAATTGTAATATTCGTTTATTCACCTTTTTCAATTCTTAAACCTCATTTAGTTTTACTGGTATATGACCTTCAAGCTGTAACCACCTCTTTTAGAATTAAAAAATATACTCAATAAACTTACATTCATTTCGCTATTACCATCTGCTTATCAGCGAAAGCGCTACAAGCGTCAACCAAAGCCAACAGTTTGCTCCAGTTTGAGACAGGTTCCACTCTATGAGCAAAACATTTGCGCACATACACTTTTACACTTTCATTTCCAGCGGTAGCCTTAACCGTGAATTCTCCACACTCATTAGCCACCGAAGTCTCAATCTTCTTTAAAGCTTCAGCAGAGACCTTATATCCTTGCGGCAACGGAATCTCTATATTCCATTCATCAACAAACGCCATCTTGCGCCAAACATCATCGATACGCTCTCGATCCTTGCCTTCTAGTTTCAACGAACTTCCTATTAACTTACCTACCGACAACAAATAGTTATTTCCAGCGCGTTTCACCATTCCATCCATCACATAATCTACATGATAAACAAAGTTAGAACTATCTCGACGGATTCCCACGCAATCTACTCCATAGCCACCGACTTGCACAGGATCACCATCGTGATAACTACTGATTTCAGCCTTAAACGGATCTATGGCATTTTTCCGATATTCATTGAAAGCTCCTTTTAATTCAGCAGATTCCTTCTTAGTATAACAAGAGTACGGATCTTTGTCATCGTATTTCAAATATCGCCAATAAGCTTCAAGTTGGCTTGAACCAAAAAGCGTGTTATCAGGACTCACCAACGACTGACCGTACATTTTCTGTTCACCCGAATAAGTTACCTTCCTAATGATATCAAGTTTAGTACCATCAAGTTTAACCACCATATCATTCACCGACTTATTGTCTTCAGCTTGACTCACAGGTATCGTTATTTGTTCCTCGGAATCTTGCATATACGCCTTTCTTCCTTGATATATATAAGGTATCTCGGAAGCAACCTTAGGATAAGTCCCAGGGAAGTAGTACACATCAGTTCCCTTAAGGCGGAAGAACCAAGATGTAGAATTATAATTAATCAGTTTATCAACAGGCAATGCACCAAACGGAGTGGTAATGCCCATTTCTATTTCCACGCCCAATTTACGCAAATAATTAGCCACTGTATTAAAAACCCTCTGAGAAGCTCCCCCACTAACATACTCAAAAGAATAAATACGGTCAGCTTTCTCCTCGGCAGACATCCCCTCTTTTTTGGCAGACTTGAAGACGCTCTTATACGTACTAGGAAGACCAGCAGGAGAATATCCCCCCTTAGACACATAAGATTTCAGCAATTTCCAATCGTCTTGCAGGATTGGTGTTACATCAGGATTGCCTCGAACACCTTTTTGGCGCATAGCTTTCTCTACTACTGCCACTTTAGCCTTGGTCGGGGTAATATACATCTCTATAAAAGGTGACTGCTCCAAAGAATTATACCAAATGGATGATTCTGCATCTACCGGCTTATCCATAACCATATCAAGCACTGCATTTTTGTCCTTGTCTGTGGTCTGAGTAAAATCAGGGGCGCCATTCATCGTCCGATAGACGGTGGCAAGACTTTGGTCTAGCACACAGTGAACCTTGGTATAAAGGACAGGTTCGTCTTGACGAAGAACAAAATAGAAAGGATCCAGCTGTTGTTCCTGTGTATCTATTTGGTCTAGAGAAAAGACATCAATACAATCTCCCACTTCCAAACCAGGCACAGCTATCTTCTGACTCAAGTCCTTGTCATTTTTGCCTTCCTTGACATCTACATAGTCATCTAAACTTACTTCCTGTACGTTACCATTCTTCTTTATAACACGAATGCCAAGCACCGTTTGCGTTTTATGATGATATCCCCAGGTCCACTTTCTACTTTTCGTCTTGAAAGTAAACTCAGAATAATCCTTCAACGCCTTTTTGTCATTGATTTGAATTAACATACGCTCCATATCCGTACAGTCTATCTGACGAGTAAGGCGAAGATTGAGCACCAGATCAGCCGTTGCCTTACGATAATAATCCGTGCTCAACTCCCGATAATAAGATAGTATGACGGCCGAAGCATTCTTGTATCTGTCGGGAACCGTTCGTTTTTGAAAGTCAGCAGGCGTACTGCTCCAAACTTCTTGCCGCACCTTTTGCGCCAACTTCAAATAATCAGCTTTCTCGTCAGCATTCACTGACAACGTAAAGAGCTGTACCAACAGAATACTGAAGACAACTCGGATTACTTTAATCTTTCCCATAATTCAACTTTTTGACTATGAATAATACATTTAACTCACTTTTCCTTTAATACTACTTGCTCATTACAAGCTGCTCCCCAATCACTTATAATCTTATTCCAAGCAGGGATTTCGCTTCGCGGAACACGTCTGTGGTGTATTACACACTCCTTATGCATAACAATCTGATTGCCTGTTTGAGAATAAGTGCGACAAAAATCAACCCATGCTGTATGAATCTGATAAGGTGCGGGGAGACTACTGACCTCCATTTTCTCTGGAATCAAAATCTTTACATCACGTACTTCCTTAGACCGCAAGTCTATCATGTAATCGGAAACCCGTTTGGTTGTATCCACTGGAGTCAGAAAAAGGCTCTCATCGAGATTGGTATCTAAATAAACAGTACCGTCAACCAGTTGCCCAGCTCCCTTTTTCATAAAAAAAGCAGTGATATTCAAAGACTCATCCCGAGGACGATTTCCCGTCATCACTATATCCCCAATCTTATCCAATCGTTCATCAACCCCCATCGCTGCCACCAAGGCCTTCTCTTTTTCATCTTGTGCCGTAGCGTCATTCCCCACTAGTATCCAAGACTTCATATCGCCCTTCCATTTAGAGTACAATTTTCCCTTTATATCGTAGTTTCCATCATCCCCAGATTCTAAGGTTGTCTGATATGTTATAGAAGAAAAGCAAGAATCAGCAGCCAGCTCAGGTAACTTATTCATACGAAAGCTATCTGCGTCTTCTACCAAAGCCATTTTTCCTTGTATATTGTCTGGCACATAGCCTAGAGGAACATATGGATTCGTAGCATCCAGATAATATGGCTTTCCCTGATAGAAAACCGTACATATCGCATGATCAATAGATGCAATAGAAGGATTTTCCTGCAAAGAATAAGGTACATCCCATGTCCCTATATCCGTTTGACGAGCATCAAAGCCTTGCGCCTTGAGCAAGGTTTTGAGCAAAAGAGCCATAGCCTTGCAATCACCATAACGCTTACGAATAGTTTCAGCAGGTGTTGCCGGTTGATGGGCAGAAATGCCTGCCTCAAAAGCCAAATATCTGATATTCTGCTGTACCCAGGCATAAGTATTGGCTATCTTGTCATAATCGTTTTTTGCCCCTTTCTGTATCTCTCTTAGTATTTCTTCTTGATTAGGAATAGAGCAATCCACATTAGCCAACTGATGAGACCAGACAAACATATCTTGCAGACTTTGGAAAGCTCCCAACACCAAGAGATGAGGAGCACTATATCCCCAAGATGGAGAATTAGGTTCTATCAGCTGTGCAGGTAAGGAATGAATCACATAAGTAAAAACGGAATCTCCCTCTGCATTACATGTAGTACTTTTCTCTATACCAGCAGGAAGATTATATTCTTTTATCCGAAACTGCTGGAAGGCTTTTGGCTTGATTACCTCTATCTTCTTATGCTCTACATAATTAGCTTCACACAAAGGAATAGTTGTGAAATAAATAGGATTGAGATAGGTTCGAGTAAAAGAAGCCTTCAGAGTCTTGCCAACCTTTGGAATCTGATAGCTAAAGTAGCAAATCTTGGTATCATCGTAAAAGACATTACGAGGAATGGCTGACTTGTATTGTGCATATCCCTTACACTGTGCCTTGTCCAAACGAATAAACTCTCCGTAATAAGCACATGGTTGAACTAGAGCGGAATATTGGGTTACACCATACTCATAATCCGTAGTGTTAACAACAATAGTCTTACCTGCGTCATCAGTTTTGAAGACGTATCTATCATTGCATTGCAATATATGCACATTGTCATCAGCTTTTTGAGCCGAGATGGGTTGCAAAAAAGCGAAGAGCAATACCAGCATACTATCTAAATCAGCAAGTCTGTATTGGAGCATTTTTCTCATTTTCATTATACTCTGCTTCTTTTATTTATTCAGTTTGCAAAAATAAGAAAAAAAAACGAGAACAAAGGATAAGAAAAGAAATTATTTTGTTTTTTGCGTTAAAAACATATCATAATAATATAAAAAAGACAAAAGTTACCAGCTGACGATAACTTTTGCCTTTTCACTTTATATTTCTATCTTTTACATCATCATCAAACCTTAAATTTCGCAGCCTGCTCCTCAATATAGGCAGCATCGCTGAAATAGTCGATACGCATAGCCTTGCGAACCTCATCCATGGTCTGGGCTGCAAACTCGCGGGCATCCTCGCTACCCTTCTTCAGGATGTTGAATACCTCAGGAATATCCTGCTCAAACTCATGACGGCGGGCACGGATTGGGTCGAGCATCTTGTTGATGACGCTGTTCAGGAACTTCTTGCAGGTACCGTCACCGATACCACCCTTCACATACTGCTCCTTCAACTCATCCAAAGTCTTGAACTCAGGCCAGAACTCTGCGAAGTCCTCAGGAGTAGAGAATGCCTCAAGATAGGTGAACACGGCATTGCCCTCCAGATGTCCCGGCTCTTCCATGCTCATACGTGGCTCACCGTTAGACATCTTCTTCACCTTCTTCCAAACGGTCTTCTCATCGTCGCTCATGTAGATGCAGTTGCCGAGACTCTTACTCATCTTCTCCTTACCGTCAGTTCCTGGAAGACGACGGCAGCAGGCAATCTCTGGAAGCAGAATCTCCGGCTCTACCAATACAGGTGCATAAGTCTGGTTGAAGCGGCGAACCAGCTCGCGGGTTACCTCCAGCATAGGCTCCTGGTCCTCACCGGCAGGCACGGTTGTAGCCTTGAAAGCGGTGATGTCGGCAGCCTGACTCACAGGATAGCAGAAGAAACCGAGCGGAATGTTTGCCTCAAAGTTACGCATCTTGATCTCAGTCTTCACGGTTGGGTTACGCTGAACACGAGATACGCTGATGAGGTTCATCAGATAGGTAGTCAACTCAGCCAACTCTGGAATCATACTCTGGATATAGAGTGTACACTTCTGTGGGTCGAGGCCCGCAGAGAGATAGTCAAGAGCCACCTCTGTAATGTTCTGACGAATCTTCTCAGGATTGTCGGCATTATCAGTCAAAGCCTGAACATCTGCCATGAAAACGAACATTCTGTCGAAGTCGCCAGCGTTCTGAAGTTGTACTCGGCGCTGCAGAGAGCCGATGTAATGACCCAGGTGAAGTTTACCTGTAGGACGGTCGCCCGTCAATATAATCTTTCCCATTTTCTTGCAATTTATTATTATTTTTGTGCAAAGGTACAACAAAATATTGAGAAACTGCAAGAAATGGTGAAAAAATAACAAAATGAGCAGGAGAAGGAAGGGATAGCTGAACGAAAAACGGGGCACCCCTGAGGATGCCCCGCCACCAATTAAAATAATTGATTGTCGCATTATAAACTTACCGTACTACTTAGCGATCATGATCGTTACACGGTTCTTTGCGTTTTCTGCAAAAGGCTGCACACGTGCACCCTTAGATTTTTCTGTAATGCGCTCAGAAGGTATATTATATTTCTTTGTCAGCATCCAAACCACAGCTGCTGCTCGCTTGGCAGCGATGCGGTCGTTGATGACGTCATTGCCTGTACCCTTGTCAGCATAGCCGGTTACTACAACCTTTGCCTCTGTGTTCTTGTTCAGGAAGTCAACCACCTCACGGATCTTAGCATCCTCAGAAGGAGCAATCTTGTAAGAATTGATGGTGAAGAAGATGTCACGGCGAATCTCCTCTACCTTCTTCTCTACAGAAGCTGGCTTAGGCTCTGGCTTAGGAGCTACATATTCCTGCTTAGGAGCTGGTGCCGGAGCAGGTTCCTCTACCGGCTTAGCCTTCTTGGTATAGCTCTTGCCCAGGTTGATGCGTACACCTGCCAGTGCATTGAAGTACCAGTCAGGGTTATCTGCCTTCTTAGAGTTGTACTTGTCAGAAATCATGTTGGCATTGCCTTCGAGCATGATGCTCACAGCCTTGCTTACCTTGAATTCCAGGTCGATACCGGCTCTGCCGTAAGGGCGAACCTTCTTTCCCTGCCAGAGATATTCCAGCAGATAGTTGCTCTGATTCTTGATGTTGGCAGCCAGGTCGTTTACCTCCTGGTTAGCTCCTGCCCAGTTGATACCACCACCTACGAAGGCAGTAGCGTTGAACACGCGATTCGGGTTCCAACCACAGAAGAGGTTAGAGAGGTTGAACATGAAGTCCACACCCGGAGCTACATATTTCCATTTGTAGCTGGCGGTATACGGAGTACCGTCCTTGGTAGCCTTGTATCCGTTCCATCCGCCCTTGCTCCAGATACCGTTTATCTGACCACGGAGTCCGAAAACAGGAGAGAACTGGTAGCCGATGGCACCCTGGAAGTTAGGAGAAAGCAAGTCTGAGAAGCTTGCCTCACCTAAAGTATATTGCCCACCAGCCTGAACATCCAGGAACCAGTGACGCTTAAACTGATATTCGTTTCCGTCCTTGTCTGTGTAGGATGCTTGCGCCATAGCGGCTGTAGAGCCGATGGCTAACATGGCCGTTGCCATGAACAGTTTAATTGATTTCATAACTTTCTACATTAAATTTTATTTCTTTACGAATTTCTTTCCATTCACAATGTAGATACCAGAACGGTTCATCTGCTTTACCTTACGTCCCTGGACATCATAGATTACATTGTTCTTCTCAGTAGAATTCACAACATGTTCGATACCAGTAGCCTTATCATTGTCTACTTCGATTGTAATCGTCATTCTTGGGTTAGTATGACAATCACTGGCTTGGGTTGTGGTCTTGTCCTCAAGGAACTTTCCAAAGTTTGTATCTCCGAAGGTTCCCTGCAAAATTACTATAGCGTAAAGATCGGCTTTCAATTCACCTTCTCTTAGCGGTGTATCAAAGACTAACAGCAATGTCGGCGTTGTCGGATCTTCTGGATCTACATAGCTTTCAAAGTGTCCTGTACGAATCGTCTTGTTGTTGTCGTAAACTGCAAGTCTCACTTCTCTATCAGGATTAGCAACCAAGCCAACATAGTATCCAATGTTTTTAATCATAAATCCATTCAATGCAACATCCTTGACAAAACCTGATATATCAGGCAACATCTGGTATATTGAATAATCTGATTTAAGATTTGGATCTTCAGGAGAGCCGCCCTTTCCTATCGTAAAACTTTCCTTGATAGCTTGAGTCTTTACTTCCTTATTATTCTTTTCATAATGGAAGGTTCCTTCTGGGATTACCAGCTGATAGCTAGCCTTTGCCAGGTCAGTCAACGCAACAGTAAACTGATTGTCTTTTCCTGTTACCGGAGTAAAGGTAACGTCTTTCACACGCTCACCCTTCTCATTAGCAATATAGGTATCAGCATCACTCATTACTGTAACATGAGTCAACTCATCGAAAGAAAGAGTCAGGAGATCGGCATTGCTTCCTACTATTGCAGGTGTCAACTTGTAAGCTGTCTCTACGGTCTTGATAGCAGCAGCCGGTTTTTCAACCTCAACGAATGCGAAGGCACTGGTCAGATTGCTTTGCCAATATGGAGCAGCAACATCTGCTTCTGTCTGATATTTCTTGTCTGCATGATTGCACAAAGCATAAGCAACGCTAGAACTTCCCGTTACAGATGGATAAGATCCCTTGAATGAGAAAGTACCCAATGCTTTGTCTGCATCAAAGACATCACCCGATTCGAGTTGTACAGCAGAGCCATCCAGTTTGGCAATTGTAAGTTTGCTTACTTCTGCACCTGCATCAGCTGTCACTCCATTGACATTCAGCATATTGTCATCAGCATCACCCAACGTGAAGACTCCACTATGGTCTAACGCCTCAAACGCAGAAGCTTCATCAATATTGTCTACTAACAGAACCTGATTGTCACTTACGGCAAGATACTTTCGTTCATTCTTCTTATTTACACTGGCTATCTTATACCACTTTTTGTTCTCAGGAAGAAGAACATCAGTTTCATTATAATAAGCATCAATAGCAGCCTTGAATTCTGCATCTGTTGATGCCTCATTCCCGACAACTTCGTTCAAAGCGACATAAGCGGCACTGGTAACCTTAGGATAGCCCACCGAATTATTCTGCAACAATTTCAGAGCTTTCAAATATGCGGCAGAACCGACAACAACATATTCTACATCAAAAGCCTTATTGTAGCGTTCCCATTCGGCATCGCCCTTCTTGTCGTTGCAAACTACATTAGCAGGAACAATAAGTTTATAAGTACCCTTCTTCGAGATAGCACCTGCAGCGCCCTGTATTTCAAAATTAACTTTCGTATCAGATGCCTTGACAGCCTTTGCTGTCAGATAGTCGTTACCATCTTTCAGTAATTTCACGCTGGCAGCCTCATCTACATATCCAACCTTCTCTCCGAAGTCTACGGCAATAGTAAGAGGTAAAGTTTCAATGGTTCCCGCTGCAGGAGTAATCGAAACAGGACTAAAAGGAGCCTTGATGACAAAAGAGAATTTCATTTCCTTGTTCTCAAAGCCTTCCTTATCAACAAAACTCTTTGCAGGAACCGTAAGTATATATGTACCATTCTTTGCTATCTGGCTAGCAGCAGATAAGGTTACCACATTGTCTTTTACAGTAGCAGAAAGCATTTGGCTGCTCGTTCCATCAGAGAGTGTGATTTTGGATGCATCTTTAACCAGCATGTTGCGGTCGAATGTAAGATGCATGTTTTCAAAGTACTCTAAAACACTGCCATTCTCCAAATCACCCGTAGCTGTCAGAATGGTAGACGGCATGGTATAGAGTACCGTAATCTTTTTCAATTGAGCATTCTTAAAACTGTTTTTGTATATTAAGTCATGGATATCCTGCTTTTTATCATTAATCCATGTCTTGTATCCATCTTCCTGACTTCCTAATTCATCGTCTGTCACTCGAAGATCACCTACAGTACTACCTTCGGAGAAAGATACTCTGTCAAGACGTCCGATATCAGGTGCATGCACTTTCATCAAAGCCTGCTGACTGACTTTGAGATAATAGGAGATATCATGAGTATAGATGTTAGTAAAGTTAACGATGGCTGTACCCAATCCCTGATTACCCCACTCAAAATCAATAGTAATGTCGCCATTAGAGAAAACATTATCAGTAACGGGAACTTCATTACTATTACCTTCAGGTGGAGTTATGGAAGGAGTAAGGCTGAGTGGCTGACTGAAATCAAATACAGCAGTGCGCTGTATCTGAGCCCAACCGGGTGCAGACACACAAGCCAGTAATATGACAAACAATGATTTCTTCATAATAGGTAAGTTTAAATGTTTTATTAGCGCATGTTCATATCTATTTCGTCAGTAGCCGTCTTTACACACAGTTTCCAAGTGCCGTCTACTTTCACAGGATTGAACATATAAGCTGTCTTTGCCGGTTCAGCGGTTCCAGCCTGTTTTGCCGTTGCAAAGGTAACATCATATTTCACATCATTGCAGCCTTGCAACTGGAATGAGTAATATACGCGTGTATAATCCAATACAGGGAACATCTTAAACTTGTTAAGATATCTTTGTCTTGTTTCTTCTGTGAGAGGTTTCACTTCTTGCGTAGAATCGGTATATTCATGCAAATTGGCAAGCACTGCGTTATAATCCTTTGCCTTGAGTTGCGCCATGGCATCATCACAAAGTTTCAACATAGCAGCCGTATCTTCTTCTGTCAATTCGCTTCTGAATTCATCAACCTGCTGTTCGCGACTTTTCTTTTTCTCACCGCATGAGCATAATGAGAAGACCAATATAGCCAAGAGAGAATATAATATAGTTTTTTTCATACCCGTCACATTTTTAAATAAAAAGAGGGTGCGCCGCTCTTTTAGGCACACCCTCTAATTAGAGCTTAATTATTAATTTTCTTTTCAATAAATGTCTTAATCACCGATTGTACCCTTGATAGTGAACTCAACCTTAGTAGTAAACTCACCCCACTCGTAAGCGATAGTGATAGGAACTTTTACCTTAAAGGTCTCTACGTTACCACCATTGTTGTAGTACCAGATAGTACCGAACTTAGCCTTATTAGCCTCCATGAAGGTTGCCAAAGCAGCATTCTTACTTGCAGAGTTGTAAGAAGTCAAATCGTTGGTGTAAGTTACCTTACCCTTAATCTTAGGATCTGTAGCAACACCACTTCTATTACCGCATTTGAGTTCAACGTCTCCACTAACCTGATCCATTGTAGGACCGCCGCCAAGAGTTGTCTCAACATTAGCAGGTGTAGTATCGATAGTGATAGACTTCACATTGTAGTAACCCCAGAACCAGAGGTGGTCACCCCACATATTACTCTGGTTAGCTACACAACCTGCCTCAGACTCTTCTTCAGTATTCCAACCACGCCAGTCGTACAACTTGAAGAGATCAAGAGCGTAGATAACGTTACCATTGGTGTTAGCATCGATACGTGGCTCTGTAGCAACATCAATCAAGTTGATTGGACGCTCCCAAGCTGTCAGGAAGATACCATCCTTAACAAACTCAGCTACACCACAAGTATTCTCAGTTACAACACCTACCCAAGAGCGGAGCTCCTTCTGGATATTAGCATTTGCTGGTGCATAACCAATCGCATTCAAGACAGCCTTTGTTGTTTCATTCTTTATCAATGTAATCTCACTAGTAGCAGGATCCAATGTTGCAATTTTAACATAAGAAGTACCCTTTACTGCATAGAGATCTTCATTCATGAATGCACCATCTGCGTAGTTAATAGCACAACCCTCAAGAGTTTCCTGCAACTTAGCCTTGCTGAATACGTGAGAGTCGCCAGTGATATACTTGCAGAACAACTTGTTCCACTTGGTATCAGCAGCACTGCTCTGTGGAGTGATTGTATAACCACCAACTACAACAGGCTCAGGAACGAAGTAATACTTGTGAGGACCTACTAACTTAGCAACATTACCCTTCAAAGTAGAAGTAACCTTGCGGCTAATACCTAAGATATCGTTACCATCTGTAGGCTCCTTAACATCGAAGATAACAGCTTCCTTACCATTTTCAGAACCATTAAGTCCCTTCCAATACTCAGGAATCAACTCACCGAATGTCTGGTTCTTATTGATACGTGACAAGTTGTAAGTCAACTTAACATAGATGTAAGGATACTTAGCCTTTGCATTACCAATGTAACGTACATAGCGAGTTACAGTAACAGGATTAACCTGATCATGAGTCAACTTCTCAAGATCTGCAGCAGTTAAGTGCCACTTGAAGACATGGTTAGTTGTACCCTCTGTATTAGCGAAGTACTCAATATTACCAAGATCATCAGCAGCGTCGTATGTACCACCCTTCTCAGGAGCAGCCTTGAACATCTTCAGATCCAAAGTATTATTACCAGCAGCATCAGAACCGTATATGCCCTTAGAATCAATAGTATACTGCTCATCGAAGTCCTTCTTTGTCATATTCTCAAGACCCTCTGTCAATACAGTTGCAGAGAACTGAGCCCATGTAGTCTTCAAATCATCAATATCATTGCAGAGATCGAACTTAGCATCCTTTGTCAACAAATCAATTGCCTTATTAGGAGCAACCTCTGGGTTCTGGCGTGTAATGTGAATCAAGATGTAACCATCCAAAACCACCTTATCACCACGCTTAACGAGTACCTGAACCAATGGCTCACGGTCGATAGAAGTAGCAGACTCAGAAGTTGGATTACCCTCTGCATCAACATTCCATGCACGGAGAATACCAGCGTCTTTGTTAACCCACTTAGCATAACGGCTATCAATTGTAGCGTTACCGTCTACCTTGTATTCAACGAGGTTGAACTGATATGTCAAGCCCCAATCCTTACCTTCTTCTAATGACATCTCCTTCAGGTTAACACCAAGTTTATTAGGAGTACCAGGAGTAAACTGCTTAACATCCTCTACCAACATATGGAGTCCGAGGTAGCTTGCAATATCAATACCCTCTGCGCTGTTATAGTAAAGTTCGAGAGCTGCACCTGCTGGATCTGCCAAAGCCTCCTGAGGTGAGTCGTAAACGTGAACCTGAGCAGTAGCATCAGCAGCAGTTGTACCGAATGTATTAGCAGTAGGAATACCCTTTTCGTCACCCATACGGGTATTAGGCAGACCTAATCCAGCATAATGAGGTTTCAATCTCCAGTACAAAGCCTCGAGGTAAGCCTTCTGTGGCTGAATCAAAGCATAATCAGAAGTAACCTTGCCTTCAGCTACTGTACTTGCAGCAGTCTTAGCCTGCAAAGCAATCGTATTAGCTGTCTCATTCTTATCTTTAACAGTTGGGAATGGTTCCAACTTTTCAGGATGCTGAATCTTCAAACCTGCTGTAACAATACCATTAGAAGTATTGAAGAGAGCCTTACCTGCATCGTTCAACTCTGGAGAAGTAATATTTCCAAGCACTGAAGCAGTAGCACGAGTATGATAATTCAAGATTGTTGGCTCAAGAAGATTGAAACCCACAATATCCTCGTATGCCATATCAGCATTTGATGGATTCATGTGATACTTAACACCCCAAGCAGGACCATAATTAAATTCTGTTGTAACCGCAGGAACTGGACGATTAGCCAATCTATCAGGCAAATAGTTATCGAGACCTGTGACAGTCTTAGCTGGAGAACCAGGGCCAGCAGTAAGCAAGCGGCTTTCACCTCCAAGTCCTGTTTTATGTGTCAAGTAATCACCATGCAAGTAGTCATAAGTCAAAGTCTCAATACCATCCAAGTAGAGATTTGGCATGAATACCAAGCCTGTCAAATCACCAGTAAGTGAAATAACGACCTTTTCACCAGAAATACCCTTAACACCTGTGAGGATCAAGTTTTGCTTATCCAAAGTAGCGGTGATAGAGTTTGGAGTTTCTGAAACAAACTGAACGTCACTGCGTCTTACCTTCTTGCCATCCTTGTAGATATCGAAGTAACCAGATTCTGCATCAGGAACATAGTACTCATAAGATGCTGCGGATGCGCTTGTGCCTGCATCACCCTTGTCACCCTTGACGCCTTGATCGCCCTTGTCACCCTTGACGCCTTGATCGCCCTTGTCGCCCTTGACGCCTTGATCGCCCTTCTCGCCTTTCTCGCCCTGAGGACCACGAGCCAAGTTGTCTGTCTTTTTACCATTCTCATACCAGTAACCATCGGCACCGATAGTCCATGCAGTACCAGGAGCGCCATCCTTACCATTTGAAATAGTGACTGATTTTCCATCACTGAGCTTTACAGTAATACCATCACTAGTTTCTGTTACTCCGGTAACAAGACCACCACCCTTAATCAAATTCTGAATGGTCTCAATTGCTTTTGCATTAGAATCAATCTGCTGTTGCAAATTACTAATGTCATCATCGTAGTCCTTACAAGAAGTAAATGTGCTTACCGAGGCAATTGTCAATGCACCCATAAGCAGCGCGCTAAAATACTTTCTTTTCATACGGTAATAATTTATAAAGTTATACGATTTTCCTAGCCTTTCGGCAGGAAGTTATTAATTAATTCTCTATATCGAATTAAGAGTTCCGTTTGATGAAAAGAGTCTGCACTCTTAGAAAAGTTCTTCGTTCTCTTTCAAAGGTCCTCTTAGAAAAGTTATTTTATCGTTCTTATATATCGTGTGGCTTTTTATAACCACTAAGTTCTTATTGTTCTTATATGTCGTGGCTTTTTGTCGCCACTCAGTTCTTGTTGTATATGGAATATCTCCAGCCAGGAGATTTTTCATGTTGCAAATATAAGTATATTTTTCGAAACTTGCAAGTTTTTGAGCATTTTTTTTTCAAAAAAGGCTAATTTTCTTATGTTTTTTATAAAATAGCCCCCATTTTGGGCTTCTAACCCGTCCATTTTCCCTGTTTTCCTCCATTTTTCCGATATAAAACCTACACCTTATTATATATAGGGGAGATTGGCGGTCCTACACCTTATTATATATAGGGACCATCTAGATACGAATGTATGAGTATCTACCAGGAATGTTGTTTTCTGCAGATTACCGAAAAAAATCCGTTTTTCTTTGGTATTATTCCCAAATAGTTGTATCTTTGCACAAAATTACAAGTAATACTGGAGATATGAAGCAAGATACTAAAAGATAAGCAACCCCCCATCCGGCTTGAGAAAGAAGGATGGGGGATTTCTGTATTTTATACTGCTATTCCATTACGCATTATATCATCATATAAGGGTGATGGTTTGCATTCTTCAATCAACACCGGTTCTATAGATGTATCTATATTAAGGGTGGCAAGCCATAATGAAGATGTAGTGTCCAGCCAGTCGCCATTAAGCTTAGGTATAACTACTGCTACATCAATATCACTATCTTTTCTTGCTTCATTTCTACTACAAGAACCATACAGATATACTTTCGCATTAGCAAGCAATGGAAGTATTGCTTCCTTGTAGCATTTTACTATCATTAAAGCATGTTCTCTATCCATTGTTTTAAAACTTTTGTTTTATTTATTAATGTTCTGCAATATTCTGGAGTCAATTTCTTCGCTAGCTCATCTTTGTAGGATGGGTATCTTGCCTCAATATTCATTGGCATTAATTCCGCAAGAAACTTTAGCTGTTCTGATGTCATTTTTGATACTAACCCGCAGCTTTGTGCCAACTTCAAGAGGTTATGGATGTATGGAACCTCGTCTGGTTTTATAGCACTCCAATACGACTTTATTGTTTTTTCTATAACCAAATGGCACATAAAGCCAACATATAGCCATCTTCCACCGTTGTACATAACCTCAGCGGTTTCGATGTCATAGTCTGCAAGTTCTTTCCAATATTTAACTTTATCTATTGCCATACTTTTCTTGTTTTTGTGCAAAAATAGACCAAATAATTAAGATTGCCAAATTTTTAGTGTTAAAAAGATTTTTTAGAATAAAAAAATCCGTAGAGCCGGATATGTCCTTTCCTCCGTTAGGCGTTCCGGCGGATCGCCTAACAGACTAGCGAATCGTATTATACCAAGCCGCCTCATTCTGATAACTCAAGTGCTTCATTCAGCTAACTGAGCTACTTCGTTCAGCCAACGCAGTCATATTATTCAGCCAACGAAATTGACTCTTCCACCCAACGAAGTCGAATCTTTAACCCAGCGCAGTCGAATCTTCCGCCCAGCGCAGTCGTATCTTAAACCCAACGCAGTCATATCTATCGGCTCAATGAAACGTATAAACTTGTTAAATGACGTACATGATTTCATCTACTTACTTAAACTGGCTGGCTGCCCATTACACCTTATCATATATACTGGCATTGATGTGAATATCGGAAAAGTATCAATGACGATGTGATAGACAGATACAACGATATGCTTATCGAAGCTATCAGTATATGAGAGGGAGGTAGAGTTATTCCGCCAACGATGCTGGAGAAATTACGTCACGACGTAGCTGTCACTGCGTCACGACGTAACAACAACTACGTCCCGACGCAGTGACAGCTACGTCGTGACGCAGTTTCAGGAGCATCCTGCCCATTATCAAGTAAGGCTCTTTTGAAGTTCGAAAGAGCCTTACTTGAATCAAAAATAAGCCTCACTTCCATTTTTGGTGATAAAAAGACGAAAAAAGGGCTTTATCGAACGCAAAAAATCTTGTTTTGTTCAGTCGATGCACCAAGCGTTCCAATGAACAGAAAAACAAAAAGCAGACAAGAAGCACCTGAATATCAGTTAATTATACCGTTTTTAGTGTGCCTAGGGTGTGGCAATAGGTGACAATAAGGTGACAATAGAAATAGGGTCTATTGCCACCATTAAACCATTGTATGCCAGTAAGTTAGCATGCGCGTGGCAAATGTGGCAATAAAATCGAGAGTAAACTGATGCAAGTAGCTGCGTTGGCCATCGCAAGTACTTGCGAAAAGCAATGAAGCCTGTTTCGAAGGACATCGAAACAGGCTTCATTTTTTTATTCTAGAATTCTGCGTTCTTTGGTGTACGTGGGAATGGAATCACGTCACGGATGTTCTGCATACCGGTTACGAAGAGAATCAGACGCTCGAAACCGAGGCCGAAACCTGCGTGTGGGCATGAACCATACTTACGGGTATCGAGATACCAGTTCATATCCTTCATAGGGATGTTGCGAGCCTCAATCTCACCCATCAGCTTGTCATAGCTCTCCTCACGGACAGAACCACCGATAATCTCACCAATCTGTGGGAACAGTACGTCGGTACCCTGAACGGTCTGACCGCTCTTGCCACCGAAACCACTCTCCTCCACGTCTATCTTCATATAGAATGCCTTGATAGCCTTAGGATAGTTGGTCATGATAACCGGGCGCTTGAAGTGCTCCTCTACGAGGAAGCGCTCATGCTCTGAAGCCAGGTCATCACCCCACTCGCATGGGAACTCAAACTTCTTACCGTTGGCAATAGCCTCCTGAAGGATGCGGATACCCTCGGTATATGGAAGATGAACGAAGTCGGAATTCAATACGCCTTCCAGACGGGCAATCAGACCCTTGTCTATCATCTTGTTCAAGAAAGCAAGATCGTCCTTGCAATGCTCAAGTGCCCAACGGATACAATACTTGATAAAGTCTTCCTCCAACTCCATCAAACCGTCCATATCCAGGAAAGCAACCTCTGGCTCTACCATCCAGAACTCAGCCAGGTGGCGAGGAGTATTACTGTTCTCTGCACGGAAGGTTGGACCGAAGGTATAGATGGCGCCGAGTGCTGTAGCACCGAGCTCACCCTCCAACTGACCGGAAACGGTCAATGAAGTCTGCTTGCCGAAGAAATCATCAGAATAGTCAATCTTGCCATCCTCGGTCTTCTTCAGGTTGTAGAGGTTCTTGGTAGTTACCTGGAACATCTGACCTGCACCCTCGCAGTCGCTGGCTGTGATGAGCGGAGTATTGAAATAGAAATATCCATGCTCATGGAAGTAAGTGTGGATAGCCATTGCCATGTTATGGCGGATACGCATCACGGCACCAAAGGTATTGGTACGGAGACGGAGGTGAGCATACTGACGCATGTATTCGAAGCTCTGTCCCTTCTTCTGCATAGGATAGTCGCTGCCGCAGAGACCGTAAATCTCGATGCTCTCGCACTGGATTTCAACACTCTGTCCGGCACCCTGGCTTTCTACCAGCGTACCTACGGCGCTGATACAAGCACCAGTAGTAATCTGACGGAGCTGATTCTCATCGACCTTTGATGGGTCGACTACTATCTGAATATTATTAATAGTAGAACCATCGTTAAGAGCGATAAAATCGACTGCTTTGCTACTACGATGGGTACGAACCCATCCCTTGACATTCACGATTGAGCCGTAGGCTGTACTCTTGAGCAAGTCTACAACTTTAGTTCTTTTTACTTTTTCCATTGTTAATTAATAGGTTAAAAAGGAGACTAAACAGATAGTCTCCTTTCTTATTATATCTTATTATCCTTATTCAAAAGCACCCATGCGGAGCATGTCTACCTCCTTCTCAGTAAGGAAGCGCCAGTCACCGCGACGGAGATTTTTCTTAGTCAAACCTGCGAACTGTACACGGTCGAGCTTGGTAACACGATAGCCGAGACTCTCGAAGATACGGCGCACGATACGGTTCTTGCCACTATGAATCTCGATGCCAACCTGTGCCTTGTCGCGATCATCAGCATACTCTACAGCATCTGCCTTGATCTCACCATCTTCCAGGGTGATACCCTCACGGATCTGATCCATATCGTGAGCTGTCAGGTTTTTATCGAGGTGAACGTGATAAACCTTCTTCTTCAGGAACTTAGGGTGAGTAAGCTTAGAAGCCAGGTCACCATCGTTGGTCAAGAGAAGTACACCTGTTGTATTACGGTCGAGACGGCCTACAGGATAGATACGCTCAGGACAAACATCCTTTACGAGATCCATCACAGTCTTGCGCTGCTGAGGATCATCGCTGGTTGTAACATAATCCTTTGGCTTGTTGAGCAATACGTATACCTTCTTCTCCAAAGTTACAGGAGCGTCGTGGAACTTCACCTCATCGGTACGAAGAATCTTGGTACCCAACTCGGTAACAACCTCACCATTGACAGTTACCAGACCAGCCTGGATGAACTCATCAGCCTCACGGCGAGAGCATACACCAGCATTGGCGAGGAACTTGTTCAAACGCAATGGCTCTGTTGGGTCGATGTTTTCCTCCTTATATTCGATACGCTTCTTCATGCTATACTTAGCATTTGGATCGTAACCAGGAGTGTGCTGACGGAAACCGCCACCACGGTTGTTGCCATAGCCACCACCCTGTGGACGGCCATAACCGCCACGGTTGTTGCCATAACCACCCTGCTGAGGACGACCATAGCCGCCACCACGGTTGTTGCCATAGCCGCCACCCTGTGGACGACCATAACCACCACGGTTGTTGCCATAACCACCCTGCTGAGAACGAGACTGGTAGCCGCCCTGCTGACGTGGCTGATAGCCACCCTGCTGACGAGGCTGATAACCACCCTGCTCATCATTATTGTTGTAACGAGGACGATAGCCACCCTGCTGAGGACGAGACTGATAGCCTCCCTGCTGACGTGGCTGGTAGCCACCACGGTTGCTGTTGCCATAACCACCACGGCTCTGATAGCTGCTGCGCTGTGGACGCTCGCTGCTGCCTGTACTCTGCAAGCCAGCACCGAAACCTTCAGGACGGAAACCGCCTTCGCTGTTACTGCTACTTCTGTCGCTGCTGTATGCGCGATGTGAATTGATACGAGGACGCTGTGTGCGACCTACTGGTCGATAACTCTTCTGATAACCACCTGCTGGGTTGTAGCCCTCACGGGTTCTCTCATTCTCAGAAGACTGATCTTGAGGTTTGTTTTCAAATTCTGAATCCATTTTCTTAAAATACTTAATAGCCTCACGGCTGGGTTAATAAATCTAATTTTTACGTTTATATATGTACTAAAACTACAAAATTCCTTTGTGTATATTAGATACCTGTATAATTGCTTGGTGTGATTGCCATCAGTTCTGCCTTAACACTATCACTCACATTCAATCCCTGGATAAACTCATGAATAGTTTCCTCAGTCATGTGCTGGTTGGTACGTGTCAACGCCTTCAATGCCTCGTAAGGATGTGGATATGCCTCACGGCGAAGGATAGTCTGGATAGCCTCAGCTACAACTGCCCATGTATTATTCAAATCTTCCTGCAGTTTCTCCTCGTGAAGAATCAGTTTACGCAAGCCCTTCAATGTACTCTGGATAGCAATGACGCTATGACCGAGAGGCACACCGATGTTACGGAGTACGGTACTGTCAGTAAGGTCGCGCTGCAAGCGGCTAACCGGAAGTTTCTGTGCCAGGAACTGAAGAATGGCATTGGCTATGCCCAGGTTACCTTCACTGTTCTCATAATCGATAGGATTTACCTTGTGAGGCATCGCACTTGAGCCTACCTCACCTGCCTTGATCTTCTGCTTGAAGTAATCCATAGAGATATACATCCAGAAGTCACGGTCTAAGTCGATGATAATGGTGTTGATACGACGGATGGCGTCAAAGATAGCGCCAAGGTAGTCATAGTTACTGATCTGTGTGGTATACTGCTCGCGTTCCAAACCGAGTTTCTCACTGACAAACTTGTTACCGAATGCTTTCCAGTCATACTGTGGATAAGCTACATGGTGAGCATTGTAGTTACCGGTAGCACCACCGAACTTAGCTGTAATCTTGCAAGCCTTGAGCGAATTAAGCTGCTCGGTAAGACGGTAAACATAAACCATGATTTCCTTGCCCAGGCGGGTAGGTGAAGCAGGCTGTCCGTGAGTCTTAGCCAGCATAGGCACATCCTTCCACTCATCAGCATAAGTCTGGAGCTGTGCAATCAGCTCTTCAACCTGCGGATAGAAGCACTCTTCCAAAGCCTCTTTTACAGAGAGAGGCACACTTGTGTTGTTGATATCCTGAGATGTCAAACCAAAATGGATAAACTCCTTGTAAGCATCCAAGCCTCCGATCTTATCGAATTCTTCCTTGATAAAATACTCTACAGCCTTTACATCGTGATTGGTAATCTTCTCGATGTCTTTTACGCGCTGTGCTTCATTTTCGTCAAAATTACGATAAATGTCACGCAGACGTTCGAACAGCGACTTGTCGAAAGAAGCAAGCTGTGGCAAAGGTAACTCGCATAGAGTAATGAAGTATTCAATCTCTACGCGTACACGATAACGAATGAGAGCATACTCTGAGAAGTAGTTAGCGAGCTGCTCTGTTTTTCCCCTATAACGACCATCAATTGGTGATATGGCAGTCAATAAATCTAAATTCATAACAATACGTATTATATATAGGGTGCAAAATTAATGAATTATCGTGAGAAAACAGAGAAAATAGTGATAAAATAATTTAAAAGCATAAAAAAAGGTCTCTCAACATTGTTGAAAGACCTTCACCATTGTGGGCGTTGACGGATTCGAACCGCCGACCCTCTGCTTGTAAGGCAGATGCTCTAAACCAGCTGAGCTAAACGCCCTTGTTTTCGTGAGCTTTCGCTCAACAAGGTTTTGTCCAAGATTTTGTGGGCGTTGACGGATTCGAACCGCCGACCCTCTGCTTGTAAGGCAGATGCTCTAAACCAGCTGAGCTAAGCGCCCTTACTTTTCGTAAGCGGTTGCAAAGGTACGACTATTTTTTGGTTCCACCAAATTTTTCAGCAACTTTTTTCGTTTTTTCTTCAAAAAAGTGCATTTTCTGGTGTTTCTCCTCAATTTTCAGGGTAAAAACGGTCAGTTTTTGCATTTCAATTGCCAAAAACAGCCAACCAAGAGAAAGTACTTACGATGGGACTGCAAAACCTCATTCAACCCCAAAAGGTACTTATTGAGAAAGAAAAGTTCTTTTTTAAGAAATTCAAAGAAACAAAAAAGGCATTCTTCACGAGGAAGAATGCCCTATTCTATTTTTATACCTTATATTATATATACTGTATAATTACTCACCAACCTGAACAGTTGCACGACGGTTGTAAGAAGCAGGAGTCAAATCCTTAACACCACCGTTAGCCTTAACTACGATGTTCTCCTTAGCAACACCCAACTTAACGAGCTCATCAGCTACCTTCTCAGCACGAGCCTTAGAGATCTTCTGGTTAACAGCTGCAGAACCAGTAGCGCTGTCAGCATAACCGTTAACTACCAACTTAGCGTTGTTGTCCTTAGCGTACTGAGCGAGAGCCTGTACGTTTACGAGATCCTTCTTAGAAGCAACCTTAGACTTGCCGATGTTGAAGAATACAGAAACTGGAGTAGCAACATACTCCTTAACTGCCTTATCCTCTACAGACTTCTGGTTGTTCAAGAGATTCTTCAAACGGTCGTTCTCTGCATTAGCATCGTTCAACTTAGCATTGATAGCGTCGAGTTCTGACTGATGAAGAGCGTTGATAGCGTCAACATCTGGAACCTTGTTCCAAGTAGCCTTACCCAAGTTGTATGTAACACCGACCTCAACATTCAAAGAACGGTCGTGTCTTGCAATCACCTTGTCGATAGAGCGAGATGTGCTAGGCTTAGCACCTGCCAATACACCTGTGTAACCATCATAGTCGCTAGCACCTAATGCATAGTTTACATCGAGGTTGACAGCCCACTTCTTATTGATCTTGAACTCGTTCAAGATACCAACACCAACTACAGGAGCATAGCAGTTAGCGCTCATGTTACGGTTAATACCAAAACCTGCGTAAGGGATGCAATCCCAAAGACGAGCCTCGTTGTAACCACACAACATATTGCTAACATTGAACAAAACCTGCTCATTCAAAGTCCAATACTTATTTGCATTTGTTGACTTATTCTCAGAAACTACTGTACGGCCCCAAGCGCCATTGAGCTTGGTACGGAGACCGAGACCTGGTGTGAACCACTTACCTACTGCAACAGAGAAGCCGAGATTGTTTCTGAAACCCTTGAGTGGGCTCTTAGAGAAACCATTACCCTCTTCCTGGTTGCCCCAGAATGCAGAACCAGCAACGTTTGCCTGAACAAACCAATTGCTCCAGAAAGAATTTGTTGCAACGCTATACTTCTCAGTAGTTGCTGCATCCTGAGCCATACTGCCCATTGTTACGCTAGCCAATGCTAGCACTGCTAATAACTTTTTCATAACTTTATAATTTAAAAATCAATTTATATATATATATACCTTCTGAATGACGGAGCAAAGATAATACTATTTTTTGAAATAACCTTCATTTTCTAAAAAAAATAGCATTTTTCGTTAACTTTTTTAAGAAAAACGGGATTTTTCCTCGCTTTTAACCTAAAAGATGCTCAATTTCCTGCTGACGGAGGATACAAAGTACCGACTTTCCGTCGGGCGTATAATTGACATTCTGGCAGGCAAAAAGATCATTCACCAGCCCCTCCATCTCTTCATTACTCAATATCTGCCCTTGAGGTATTGCAGCCTGGCGAGCCAGACTCAAAGCCAAAGTCTGATTGATTTCATCAATGGCTGATACGCCCTTTTCTACTGCAGAAGAAACCATGTCCTGTACCAGTTTAAGAGGATTCAATCCTTCAAGTCCGCCAGGAACTGAATTTACGGCATAGCTTCCGCCTCCAAGATCTTCCAGTTCAAAGCCCATCGATTCCATTTCAGGCAGGATCTTTTCAAAGATTACCTTCTCTGACATCGGGAACTGCACAACCTCAGGAAAGAGGACTTTCTGTGAATGAAAGGTCCGGTCAGCCAACTGGCGCAAATACTGTTCGAACAAGACACGCACATGGGCGCGATGCTGGTCGATAATCATCAATCCCGATTTTACCGCAGTCATGATATACTTACCTTTATACTGATAATGGGCTGGCGATTTCTCTGCAATGATACTGTCTGGCGTATTATCCTGACTAGAATCATCGGAAAACACCATGGTCTGCTCCATCCCCTGCACATCATCCTGATCTTTGAGTCCTTCATAAAGCTGTTCCCATTTTTCATCTACCTGAGGCTTTGACTTAGGAACAGAGAAACTAGCTCCCATAGGGACAGCTCCTGTGGAAGAGGAAGACTTGAACGGATTATAACCAGGATTCAAACTGATCTTCGGTGCCGTAGCAGCCGTACTCATCTCTGGATTATAAACAGGGATGTCCGGTTTATCCTCGGTATCGAAATCAATGGTAGGTACATCATTGAACATACCGATGGACTCCTTGACCGAAGCCGAGAGGATTTGCCAGATAGCCTGCTCATTCTCGAATTTGATTTCAGTCTTCGTAGGATGTATATTCACATCAATATCCTTCGGATCTACATCAAAATACAGAAAGTAAGGCACCTGTTCACCCTGAGGAACCAGACGGTCATAAGCTGCCATCACAGCCTTATTGAAATAAGGATGTTTCATGTATCTCCCGTTGACAAAGAAGAACTGATGCACACCTTTCTTTCTGGCAGATTCCGGTTTGCCCACAAATCCAGAAACCTTACACATAGTGGTTTCTACATTTACCGGCAGGAGTTCCTGATTGAAACGCTTGCCGAAGACATCGAGAATGCGCTGACGCAAATTAGCGGCACGCAAATTGAATACTTCGGTACCATTGCTATGTAAAGTAAAGGTGATTTGAGGATTTACCAATGCAATCCGCTCGAAAGCCGTCAGAATATTGTTCAACTCTGTAGAATTGGACTTCAGGAACTTTCTTCGCGCGGGTACATTATAAAAGATATTGCTGACAGAGAAGATGCTTCCCACAGCACAGGAGCATGGCTCCTGTTTCTCATATCGGGAACCAGAAATCTGTATCAGGGTTCCTATCTCGTCGGTAGCCTGTCGTGACTTCAGTTCTACCTGAGCCACAGCAGCTATTGACGCCAAAGCTTCGCCACGGAAGCCCATGGTGCGAAGAGCAAACAAATCATCAGCCTTACGGATTTTGGAAGTAGAATGACGTTCGAAAGCCAAACGAGCATCGGTTTCAGACATACCTTTTCCATCATCTATCACCTGGATGTTGGTACGGCCAGCATCGGTAACTGTGACATGGATATTCCTGGCACCCGCATCGACTGCATTTTCGACCAGCTCCTTGATAACTGAAGCCGGACGCTGTATAACCTCACCTGCTGCTATCTGATTGGCAACAGAATCGGGTAAAAGTTGAATAATATCACTCATCTCTAAATATTAATCATATAAGAAAATGATGCTTCATTATAATCAGTCAGTCAGTTTCTGAAGTGGAGCTTCATGACGCTTAATGTTCTTGAGTTCGGAGCCCTTGGATTTACCACGCCATACAAAGATATCATTCTTATCTTTAGGACGCAAGTCCTCGAACCAGGCAAAATTGTTGAGTTTATATTTTGCCGGCGGAATCTGCGTCATAGGATACATGGTAGACGTAAACTTATTGGTCCAGATTTTCTCCATCTTCCTGCCCGGTCCCATATACATGCGCATGGTATCGGTCTCCAGATAATTCAAGCCTATGAGCGAACTGTCCTTATCATCCGTCATATAATAGATGGTCTGCACATTACCGATAGACTCTCCTTGTTTAATTTCACCTTTTTCAAAGTAAGATTTCATCTCAGAAGAACTGATCTGATTGAAATGAACACTATCCGGCATCTGCTCTACAGACAGCGCCTGTCCGATGACATGGGCAAAACGAACGGTAGAGTCGTTCATGAAGACCAGAATTTTCTCGCCCAGCAACTGACGGTTTCCATTCCAGACGATAGGATCCTTATACATGGTCATGCAGGAGTCCTGAGAATTGAAAACCAGAGAATCGCAGATGGCCTGCATATCCAGGCGATAGGCACGGACCTTAGGATAAGCATGCACCTTACGGTATACCGAATCGGTATTGATATGGAAGGTATTGATACGCATGGTATCAGAATGAACCCAAAGAGTATCTTTCTGCGAATAGTCAATCGCTACAGGATTGCGGGTGGCAAAGCCATTACCGGTTTTCTCGTTGTAACGCAGATAATTGCAAGTCAGGGAATTTTTATTTTTCTTGTCTACATAAACCACATTGCCATATCCGGTACTCTCCCCATCCTTTACATAATAGAGCGTATCACCCGTAAGTGTCTTGTCTTTATCTATAACCGTAGAGCGGCCGTAAAGCTGTGCTCTATCGGTCTTGGTATCATAATATCCGTCTTCTGTCTTGACAACACTTGCACCGGAAACAATCTTAGAAGGTCCTACCATGTGAGCCTTTGACTTACGGACATCGTAATACAAAGTATCGGTGGTAACAACATCCTTGCCGCTGCGCAACTTGACATTATAGACAAACTTAGCCTCACGCGTTTCGGTATGATACTCACCCCAATCGGCAACCAGCTTATCCTTACCATCAATCAGCGTTCCGCCGTCAAAGAAGTTTGCCATATTATACAAGCGGTCGAAATCCAAGCTATCAGTACGCAAAGTCTGCCGACGATGATGCAAGACCACATTCTTGCGTGCTCTCATCATCTGCATCTGCCCATCATACTCTGCTCTATTACAAGTGAGAGACAAGGTGTCTCCCTGCCGGTAATGAACATGTCCGAAAGCTTTCACGGAATTAGAAGCCTGATAGAAATACGCGCTGTCACAGGTAAGATGACTGCCCTGATGCAAGAAAGAGACCTTACCTTTCAATATTTGGGCATCAGGATTATTACCGAACATATCATAGTACAATTCATCTGCATGCAAAAGATATACGCGGTCACCATGAGGGCGTTTTCTGGCATGCTTCTTTGGAGCCTGCATGGCTTGCATCAGACAAAACCCAAACAGGCATAGAACCATAACCGATATGATTCTATGCCCTCTGATATGATTATTTAATCTTTTATTTATCATTTAATCCAACCTTGATATTCAAACTTACAATCCTTATAGCGATCGTTCATACGAACATAAGTCTGCTTGATTTTATTGACTACCCAATCGTGCAAGGTCTGGGCACGCTCCTTAGCCAACACAACATCCTTCATCACCTGAAAATCTTCGGTAATAGTAGCTCTATGTCCGTCAACACGGCTTACCAGTTTTACCAAAGCACAAGTGGTTTTACCCTTGGAATTCACCATCGTGAAAGGTGCAGAAACCTCACCTACCTTCATTGTATCTACCATACGGGCAACCTCGGTAGGCAGATCCTTCATCTGGAAGCGGGAAGTTCTTGACTGGTCAGGAGTAACATTGGCCATCAAACCCTTGTTGTTGCGGGTATCCTTATCATCAGACAATGCTTCAACAGCCTGCTCAAAGGTAAACTTAGCGGCACGGATATCATTACCGATAGAATCCAGACGGCCGATAGACTTATCAATAGCATCCTGAGAAACCTGAGGCTTGAGCAGGATATGGCGACACTTAATCTTATCACCACGCTTATCAATCAACTGGATGATATGATAACCAAACTCAGACTCAACAATCTTTGAGATTTTCTTAGGATCGGTAAGATTGAATGCTACATTTGCAAACGCAGGATCCAACATACCTCTACCGATATAATCCATCTCGCCACCCATACGAGCTGAACCCGGATCCTCAGAATAAAGACGAGCCAAAGTAGCAAAAGAAGTCTCACCCTTATTCACACGGTCAGTAAACTCACGCAACTGATTTTTCACACGGTTAATCTCCTCAAGAGGAATACGTGGCTGCATGGTAAGAATCTCAACCTCTACCTCTGTAGGAACAAAAGGGATACTGTCGGCAGGTAAATCCTTAAAGTATTTACGTACCTGAGCTGGAGACACCTTGATATCCTTCACCAGTTCCTGCTTCATCTTCTGAATCAGCTGTTGGTTTTTGAAATCATCATGCATCTGCTGGCGCATCTGGGTGATACTTTGCTTGCGATACTCCTCCAGTTTTTCACGAGAACCAATCATGGAAACCCAACTGTTGATCTGTTCGTCGATACCATTCATGACTTCTGACTCAGATACTTCGATACTATCGATAGCTGCCTGATGGAGAAACAGTTTCTGAACGGCAATCTGCTCAGGAATAGAACAGTCTGGGTCACCAGTATATTTAATACCTTCAGCCTCTGCCTGCAAACGGGTTACCTCGACGTCTGACTTCAGGATAGCCTCATCGCCGACAACCCAAATTACCTCATCAACCACACTACCCTCATTGATTTTCTGAGAATCGGCAGCAGCTTGTTGCTTGATATTTGCAGAATCAGCCTCATGAGCCAAAGCACTACGGCTTGCTCTTGTTGCACTAGCACTTATTCCTACTATCATCAGCAGGGCTATAAATGCCATTGTCATTTTATATCCAGTATTCATGTATTGTTTCTATAATATATTAATGTATATTGAAAGTGGTCAACATGCTATGGAAAACCACCACTTTATATTTCTTCCTCAATTGTGCGACCCATTGTTTCTCTAACGAGTCTTGATAGTCAGCAAGTACCACATCCGGGTATTCGCCATTCCGGGGCAGATTAACCTTCATCTTCTTCAGGCGCTTCATTTCCCATTTGTATTTTTTCTTATTCTTGGCATAGAAGGCAGCCAGACCTTTTCTATCAGCAGCAGCCTTATCCCAAATATTACGCTGGCAGATTTCATTCAGCAAAAGGTTTTCTACTTCCTCCTGCTGCTGGTAGGTTCCCCGCCAATTTTCTACCTTAGCATCAGCAACATATTTTTTCTGATTACCATCATCATGTTTATCCAGCAACTTGACGATATGATAACCAAACTCAGACATAAACGGTCTACTAATCTCACCCTTTCGCAGAGAGAAAGCTACTTTTTCAAAAGCCTGCACAGTCTGACCTTTTGTAAACCATGCCAAAGTCCCCCCATTGACCGCAGACCCTTTATCATCAGAACACTTTTTTGCCAGGTCAGCAAAATCTGCACCTTTGCAAAGAGCCTGATAAATAGAATCGATTCTTCTTTCCACCACTTCCTGTTCCTGGTAAGATGCTTTCTGTCCCAATCTCAAGAGGATATGTGCAACATGAACACTGCCTTTATCGGGCATCAACTCGCATGACTCGACATCATCATATCGTTTCAACACACGCCTGATATTAGGCAAAGTATCGAGATGAGCATCCTTAGCAGCTTGCACTTTCAGCTTATAATCAACAAAGCCATCGGTAAACACCTTGACACTTTTAGAATCAACCGTATTTCCCAAATGATTTTTCTGATAAAAGTACTCAAATTCCGACTTCTTGACAGATTGACCATCAATAATCATAACAATTGGGTCGGTATGAGCAAAAGCAATGCTCCCCGAAAGGAGCATTGCCGCTATAAGTGCATAAAACTTCATATTTCCTAATTATATTATTCAGGACGGCTATAGTTAGGAGCCTCACTAGTGATAGTGATATCATGTGGATGACTCTCCAACACACCTGCATTTGTGATACGAGCGAACTTGGCATTGTGCAAGTTCTCGATGGTAGCAGCACCACAATATCCCATACCAGAACGCAAACCACCAATCAGCTGGTAGATGACCTCCTGGACAGTTCCCTTGTAAGGCACACGACCAGCGATACCCTCTGGAACCAATTTCTTGGCATCCTTGGTATCACCCTGGAAGTAACGGTCCTTAGAACCATTCTTCTGCTCCATAGCCTCCAAAGAACCCATACCACGATAGCTCTTAAACTTACGGCCATTGAAGATAATGGTATCACCAGGACTCTCCTCAGTACCAGCAACCAAAGAACCGATCATAACGCAGCTACCACCGGCAGCCAAAGCCTTCACAACATCACCTGAGTAACGAAGACCGCCATCAGCTATCAAAGGCACACCAGTACCCTTAAGAGCAGAATATACATCATAAACAGCACTCAACTGTGGTACGCCAACACCGGCAACCACACGAGTAGTACAGATAGAACCAGGACCGATACCTACCTTAACACCATCAGCACCATTCTCTACCAAATACTTGGCAGCCTCACCAGTAGCCACATTACCTACCACAACATCAACCTGTGGGAAGGCAGCCTTAACTTGCTTGAGTTTCTCAATTACACCCTTAGAGTGACCATGAGCAGTATCGATAACGATAGCATCAGCACCAGCCTCAACCAAAGCCTTGGCACGATCCAATGTATCTACAGTAACACCCACACCGGCAGCCACACGAAGACGTCCCTTGGCATCCTTGCAAGCCATAGGTTTGTCCTTAGCCTTTGTGATGTCCTTGTAAGTAATCAAACCTACCAGGTGATTTTCGTTGTCAACTACAGGGAGTTTCTCAATCTTATTCTCCTGCAGGATGGCAGCAGCAGCAACCAAGTCGGTCTGGATGTGAGTGGTAACCAAATTCTCGCTAGTCATTACCTCATCAATCTTCTTGTCCATGTGGCGCTCAAAACGAAGATCACGGTTGGTAACAATACCTACAAGATGATTTTCATCATCTACCACAGGAATACCACCGATATGATAATCATGCATCATATCAAGAGCATCCTTCACTGTACTGCCACGACGGATGGTGACAGGGTCATAAATCATACCATTCTCAGCACGCTTCACAATAGCAACCTGACGAGCTTGCTCCTCAATGGTCATGTTCTTGTGAATTACACCGATACCACCTTCACGAGCGATAGCTATCGCCATTGAAGCCTCGGTAACGGTGTCCATCGCTGCTGTAACGAATGGAACGTTCAACTCGATGTTACGAGAGAACTTGGTTTTCAACTCTACCTGTTTTGGTAGTACCTCTGAATACGCAGGGATAAGAAGGACGTCGTCGTAAGTGAGACCGTCCATTACAATTTTATCTGCAACAAATGATGACATATTGTAACCTTTAAAAATTTATTGCGTGCAAATTTAGCAATAATTTCTCAGATAGAGTTCGCTTTTCACGAAAATCTTACCTTATTAATGCTATTTAACGTGATTAGTTGGCTTGTTCGGACAAAAACTTGATTCTGACGAGTCGAATTTCGTCTTCATTGTAGTCTTCACCCAATTCATCTTGAGCCGCATTCAAATCATCAGTATCGCTCTCCATGAAGTAATCGTAGATGTCATCTACATGGTCATCATCCACAACTTCCTCTATGAAATAATCGATATTCAGCTTAGTACCGCTGTAAACGATTGCCTCTATTTCGTCAAGCAATTCTGAGAAATCCAAACCTTTTGCTTCTGCCAAATCATCAAGATCTATCTGGCGGTCTATGCTCTGAATGATGCTTACCTTCAAGACTGATTTCTTGGCAACTGTCCTGACACGTAATTCCTCAGGACGCTCTATCAGATTCTCTTCACAATACTGATTGATCAATTTACAGAACTCCTTACCATACCTCTTTGCCTTACCGGCTCCAACTCCCTGTATGTTCTGCAATTCCTGCATATCTACAGGATACATCGTTGCCATCTGTTCCAGAGAAATATCCTGGAAAATAACATAAGGCGGCAATTTATGCTTCTTTGCTACTGTCTTACGCAAGTCTTTCAACATGGAGAAAAGTGTCTGATCCAAAGCACCTGTATTATGCTCGCTCAGAGGCGCTCCATCAAAATCATCAGAGAATTCCTTATCAGCAACGATCATGAATGATTCAGGATTCTTAATGAAACGCTTACCCGCAGCTGTCAACTTCAAAAGGCCATAGTTCTCTACATCTTTCTTGAGATAACCGGCTATCAACGCCTGACGGATAACAGGATTCCAAACTTTAGCATCCATATCTTCTCCTGCTCCAAACTCCTCCAGTTCATCATGCTTGTGAGAAACGATATCATCAGTAGCACGTCCCTTTACAAAATCGATGATATATTCCTGGCGGAAATTCTCCTTCACCGCAGCAACAGACTCCAAAACAACGAGCAGCGCATCCTTAGCCTCGAATTTTTCTGTAGGATGCAGGCAGTTGTCGCAGTTATGGCAGTTTTCTTCATGATATTCCTCACCAAAATAATGAAGCAACATTTTCCTGCGACAGACAGACGATTCAGCATAGGCAGCCGTTTCCTGCAACAACTGTCTGCCGATATCCTGTTCTGCTACAGGTTTGTTCTCCATAAACTTCTCCAGTTTTCTGAGGTCTTTACGGGCATAGAAGGCGATACATATACCCTCGCCTCCATCACGTCCGGCTCTACCCGTTTCCTGATAATAACCTTCCAAGCTCTTGGGTATATCATAATGAATAACAAAACGGACATCAGGTTTATCGATACCCATTCCGAAGGCGATAGTAGCAACAATGACATCAATACGCTCCATCAGAAAATCATCCTGGGTTTGAGAACGGGTAGCCGAATCAAGACCGGCATGATAAGGAGCCGCTTTGATTTCATTGGCTTTCAATACCTCTGCCAATTCCTCTACTTTCTTACGGGAGAGACAATAGATAATACCACTCTTTCCTTTGTGTTGACGAATAAACATGATGATCTGACGATCGATATCCTTGTTCTTCGGGCGCACCTCATAATACAAGTTAGGGCGGTTAAAAGAACTCTTGAATTCTTTGGCATCCATGATGCCTAAGTTTTTCTTGATATCAGTACGTACCTTATCTGTTGCAGTAGCTGTAAGCGCTATCACAGGTGCAACACCTATTTCGTTAATAATAGGGCGAATACGACGATACTCTGGTCTGAAATCGTGTCCCCACTCAGAGATACAGTGAGCCTCATCAATGGCATAGAACGAAATCTTTACTGTTTTAAGGAACTCAACATTATCTTCTTTCGTCAAAGATTCAGGTGCAACATACAGGAGTTTGGTCGTACCATTGAGAATATCATTCTTCACCTTCTCAATAGCCGACTTATTCAATGATGAATTGAGATAATGAGCCACGCCATCACTTTCACTCAAACCATTAATAACATCTACCTGGTTCTTCATCAAAGCAATCAGAGGAGAAATCACAATAGCTGTTCCCTCCATAATGAGCGAAGGCAACTGGTAACACAAACTCTTACCGCCACCTGTAGGCATCAATACAAAAGTATCATTGCCACTCATCAAATTTCTGATGATTGCCTCTTGATCACCCTTAAACGAATCGAAGCCGAAATAATGCTTCAACTGTCCTGTAAGATTAACCTGTTCTGTCATATCCACCTATTATTATATTATATATGTCTATATATACGATTAAATAGCATTCAATTGGGCGAAAAGCCCAACTGAATTATGCTGTTTCCAACTGTCCGAGATGAGATTTATCCAACTGTTGCTTGGTATACTCCAGCGTAACAGTGAATGATTTAACCTTCTCTGATGGAATCTCAAACATAGCATCCATCATCACAGCTTCAACAATTGAACGAAGTCCGCGAGCGCCCAGTTTATACTCTACCGCTTTGTCTACGATATAATCGAGTGCTTCCTCATCAAACTTCAACTTGATGCCATCCATCTCAAACAATTTCTGATACTGCTTGACAATTGAATTCTTAGGTTCAACCAAGATTTTGCGCAAAGCCTCCCTATCCAACGGATTGAGATAAGTAAGCACAGGCAAACGGCCGATAATTTCAGGTATCAAGCCAAAAGACTTCAAATCCTGTGGAAGAATATACTGCATCAAATCCTTCTTATCTATCTTAGCTACATTCTGAACCGAATTATAGCCTACTACGTGCGTATTCATACGCTGAGCTATTTTACGCTCAATACCGTCAAAAGCACCACCACAGATAAACAGGATATTCTTGGTATCTACATGGATATAATCCTGATCAGGATGCTTGCGTCCACCCTTAGGCGGAACATTAACCATGGTACCTTCCAAGAGTTTCAACAATCCCTGCTGTACACCTTCGCCACTCACATCACGCGTGATAGAAGGATTATCGCTCTTGCGGGCTATCTTATCAATCTCATCAATGAACACAATGCCCCTTTCTGCTGCAGCCACATCATAATCAGCAACCTGCAACAGACGCGACAAGATGCTTTCAACGTCTTCACCCACATAACCTGCTTCAGTAAATACAGTGGCATCAACAATGGTGAAAGGAACATCCAACATCTTAGCTATTGTACGCGCCAACAAGGTTTTACCTGTACCGGTACTACCAACCATGATGATATTACTCTTTTCGATTTCTACACCATCTTCATCCTTTGGCTGCTGCAAACGCTTGTAGTGGTTATATACAGCGACAGCCAAATTGCGCTTAGCCTGATCCTGACCGATGATATATTCATCCAGGTATTTTTTGATCTCTACAGGCTTTGGCACCTCTTTGAGAACAAACTTACCCTCCCCAGCTTTAGGAGCCAAGACCCCTGTAGACTGTATAATTTCATAAGCCTGCTTAGCACAATCTTCGCAAATGAAGCCATTGATACCCGTGATGAGTAATCTGACTTCATTTTCTGATCTTCCACAGAAGCTACATACTTTCTTTGGCATATTATAATTATTATCTCTTCTTGCGCACCTTATTATATATACGCATATTTACTTAAAACAATTCGTTATTTACGAACCAACACATTATCTATCATTCCATATTCCTTGGCTTCTTCAGCTGTCATCCAATAGTTACGGTCGCTATCAGCATAAACCTTATCATAAGGAGTATGAGAATGGTCTGAAATGATAGTATACAATTCCTTCTTCATCTTCAAGATTTCGCGAGCCTCAATCTCAATATCAGAAGCCTGACCCTGAACGCCTCCTAATGGCTGGTGAATCATGACACGGCTATGAGGCAAAGCAGAACGCTTACCCTCCTGACCAGAAACGAGCAGCACGGCAGCCATAGAAGCAGCCATACCTGTACAGATAGTAGCTACATCGCTAGAGATAAACTGCATGGTATCATAAATACCCAAACCGGCAGTAACGCTACCACCAGGACTATTCAAATAGATAGAAATATCTTTGCCACTATCTACTGAATCCAGATACAGCAATTGCGCCTGCAATGTATTTGCGGTGTAGTCATCAATCTGTGTACCCAGGAAGATGATACGGTCCATCATTAAGCGAGAGAATACATCCATCTGAGTAACGTTCAGCTGACGCTCCTCCAAGATGTAAGGGTTCATATACTGAGCCTGTGCCTTAATAACATCATCAAGCACCATACCATTCATACCAAGATGCTTGGTTGCATATTTTCTAAAATCGTTCATATCTATATAGTATTTTACGTCTTAAGCCATACGAAAAAAGAGGTTATCGACCCTTATTTCTCGTTCGGTGGAACAAAGATAATAAAAAAAGTCGATAACCTCGTATTTATTTGAAGTTTTTTTTCAAAAAAATGTTATTCCTGCATCATCTTGTTGAAATCTTCTACAGAAATCTCCTTTTCGTTGAGTTTTACAGCTGTTTTCAGAGCTGCAGCCAACTTACGGTCGATAGAGCGATCTACAAGTGCATCTGTAGCGTCACCCTTCTTGAGGATTTCCTTAGCATAGTTCTCAATGTACTCCTCAGGAATGTTGTTCATACCATACTGAGCGAACTGAGCACGAGCTGCCTCCTTAGCTGTCTCCATCAGGTCATTGTCATCAACCTTGATATTCTGAGCCTTGATAAGCTGCTCCTTGATAAGATGCCATGTCAACTCCTTGATGCTCTCAGCATAGTTTTTCTCTACGAACTCCTCGCCCTTATCCTTGTTGTTAGCCAACATGATACGCTTCAAGAGTGCATCTGGGAACTGCAATTCACCTACCTTCTTCTCGCAGTGCTCACGAACGTCGAGAATGAACTTATAATCAGAATCGTTAACGAGCTGTGCCTTCAAGCCCTCTGCAATCTTAGCACGGAAAGCAGTCTCGTCCTTCACGTCAGTATCCTCACCGAGAACCTGCTTAAAGAGCTCTTCGTTGATTTCATGCTTCTTGAAACGCTGGATTTCTGTAATCTGGAAGCTGAACTCTGACTCCAAGTCCTTAACAGCTTCACGCTCAATCTTCAGGAGTGAAGAAACCTCAGTATCGTTCTCTGGATAAGCCTTCTTAGGGTTGAATGTGATTACATCACCGAGCTTAGCATCGTTGAAGAGATTCTTCTGCTCGTCAACCTTGATGTAGCTAGGCATCAGGATAGCACCCTCTACAGTGATACCACCTTCCTTGGTATTGCCATTTTCATCAAGCTCACGCAAGTCACCCTTCAAAAGGTCATTCTCCTCGTACTTCTCAGCCTTCTCATAGCTACCTGCACGCTGAGCGTACATATCAATCTGCTGATCGAGAATCTTATCATCAACTGTGATGTTATAATAATCAACCTTGTCGCGACCATTGAGAGTTACCTTGAACTCTGGAGCAACAGCGATATCAAACATAAATGTGAAAGAAGTACCATTCTCCAAGTCAGCTGGCTCCTGCTTCTCTGATGGGAGAGGCTCACCGAGCATCTGGATATTGTTGTCCTGTACATACTTGTAAATCTGCTGACCAACGAGCTTGTTGATAGCTTCCATTTTTACAGATGGACCGAACTGACGCTTAATCATACCCATAGGAGCCTGACCAGGACGGAAACCTGGAACATTAGCCTTCTTACGATAATCTTTCAATGTCTTCTCGACATCATTCTTGTAATCTTCCTCTTCGACAACGAGGGTCAAAAGACCATTAATCTTGTCAGGATTTTCAAATGAAATTTTCATCTTGATATTTGTTATTTTATTATTGTTAATATTTTCTTTAATTCTACAGTTTTCGTGTATAACCGCAATTGGCTTGCAAAATTACACATTTTTAATGGATATACCTAATATATAAGAGAAAAAAATGATTTTTTAACCATCAGACGCTGCTTCTTTGGCTCTTTTTTGCTCATCTATGAGCTGAAAGTCCTTCTTTCTGAGCACAAAACTATTACTCAGATACTTTTCGCGCACAATCTTATTCTCTGCCAATTCCTCTGGTTTGCCCTGGAAAAGAATCTTTCCTTCGAACAGCAGATAGGCTCTGTCTGTAATGGTCAGAGTCTCCTGTACATTATGGTCGGTAATCAAAATACCGATATTGCGATACTTCAACTGCCATACAATATGCTGAATATCTTCTACCGCAATAGGGTCAACACCAGCAAATGGCTCATCGAGCATGATAAACTTTGGGTCAATAGCCAGGCAACGGGCAATCTCTGTACGGCGGCGCTCACCTCCGGAAAGCTGGTCACCCTTATTCTTACGAACCTTATTGAGACGAAACTCGCTAATAAGACTCTCTAATTTCTGCAACTGATAACTACGTGGTTTTCCTGTCATTTCCAAGACTGAAAGTATATTGTCCTCAACACTCATCTTGCGGAAAACACTGGCCTCCTGAGGCAGGTATCCGATTCCCGCACGGGCACGTTTGTATACAGGGAAATCAGTAATTTCCTGATCTCCCAGAAAGACATGTCCCTCATTAGGCACAACAAGTCCAGTTGTCATATAGAAAGAAGTTGTCTTACCAGCACCATTAGGTCCCAGCAATCCCACAATTTCTCCTTGCTTCACATTGATAGAAACTCCATTGGCAACCGTTCGTTTACCATAGCGCTTCACCAATCCCTCTGTTCGCAAAACCAGAGAATTCTGATTTTGCTGTTCGTTATTGTTAATTTCGTCCATAATTAGCTAATTTGGCTGCAAAAATACTAAAAATAAAGGAAATATCGCTTATAAAATCAAAAACTATTCATAATATTGCAGTTTTTTAGAGGATTTTGGTTAATTTTGCAGCAAAATTCAGTTTTATAATAGCATGTTAATAGAAAAATGGCTTACCACCTTCGGTAAATATCTTATATTGATGGGACGTTCTTTTTCACGTCCTGAGCGCATGCGCATGTTCTTGAAACAATACATCAAGGAGATGTCGCAATTGGGTATTGATTCTATTGGTATCGTTTTACTGATATCCTTCTTCATTGGAGCAGTTATCTGCATCCAGATGAAATTGAACATTCAGAGTCCATGGATGCCACGATGGGTTTCAGGTTACACCACCCGAGAAATCATGCTTCTGGAGTTCTCATCAAGTATCATGTGTCTGATTCTCGCAGGTAAAGTGGGTTCTAATATCGCTTCGGAGTTGGGAACAATGCGTGTCACCCAACAGATTGATGCCCTTGATATCATGGGAGTGAACTCTGCATGTTACCTCATTCTGCCTAAAATTCTCGGTTTGGTTACCATCATGCCATTCCTGGTTATCTTCAGTTCTGGCATGGGTATCATCGGCGCCTACGGAACAGCATATATTGGGCATATCCTACCACCAGATGATCTGACACTTGGCTTGCAACATTCATTTAACCAATGGTTTGTATGGATGAGCATCATCAAGAGCCTTTTCTTTGCATTCATCATTTCCAGCGTATCTTCTTATTTCGGTTATACCGTAGAAGGTGGATCTGTTGAGGTTGGAAAATCGTCAACCGATGCTGTTGTCTGTTCTAGTGTTTTGATTCTGTTTTCAGATGTTTTCCTCACTCAAATTCTCTCGTAAACTATGATAGAAGTTAGAAATCTCACCAAGTCGTTTGGCGACAAGGTTGTATTAGACAATATAAACGTCACCTTTGAAACAGGAAAGACTAATTTGATAATCGGACAGAGCGGTTCCGGAAAGACCGTACTCATGAAGAATCTCGTAGGATTACTTCAGCCTACAAGTGGCGAAGTTCTCTACGATGACCGTGACTTCACCCGGATGTCAAAAAAAGAAAAAGTCCAGATGCGCCGCGAGATGGGAATGATTTTCCAAAGTGCAGCCCTGTTCGACTCTCTGAATGTACTTGAGAATGTCATGTTTCCACTTGATATGTTCTCTACCATGAATTACAGGGAGCGCGTAAAACGGGCTCAGGAATGTCTTGACCGCGTCAATCTGATAGAGGCTCAGCAGAAATATCCTGGAGAAATCTCGGGTGGTATGCAGAAACGAGTAGCTATTGCACGTGCCATCGTAATGAATCCGAAATACTTGTTCTGCGATGAGCCAAACTCAGGTTTGGATCCAAAGACCTCACTTGTGATAGATGAACTGCTTTCAGGCATCACCAAAGACTATAATATGACTACCATCATCAACACCCACGACATGAATTCGGTGATGGGCATTGGTGAAAACATCTGCTTTATCTACCAAGGTCATAAAGAATGGCAAGGCAACAAAGATGAAGTGATGACCTCAACAAACGAGAAACTCAACGATTTAGTCTTTGCTTCCGATCTCTTCCGCAAAGTAAAGGAGGTGGAGCTGGAAGAAGCTAAAAACAAATAAAACAGTATCGTTCAAAAAAAAAGCCATCAGCCCAGAAACTGGCTGATGGCTTTTTTATTACAAAATAAATACTATCTCATTTTCCAGGCATCCTTGACCTCTACCATAGGTACCACTATCTGTTCTTTAGTACTGTCACCATACACCACTTGCAGAAAAACATCAGCAACATGATGCGCTGTATCAGCCTTTGCATTCAGTACATTCACCTTAACCATACCTTTATGTTCATCTTGCTGCTGCTCAACAAACATTTTGGCATTCATCAGCAATTGATTCTGATAGCCATTTGGCAACCGATAAGGTTGATTGTAGCCGTCTACAAACTCCTTATACTTGCCCTCTAAAAGCAAATCATAATATCCCTTGGCAGCAATACCTGCAAGATAGCCAGGATCAGGCTTTTCCTCCCTACAGGAAGAAAATACCAATCCCACCATGAATATCATAAAAATCAAAAGTTTCTTCATTTTTATACACTTTGATTCTGCATTCTTCGCTTCATTTATTTACTTCTGACGAATGAAGACGTTGATAGGACAGCCATGTAATGACCAGTTCTCACGAATCTTATTCTCCAGGAAACGGCGATAGTTCTCCTTGACATACTGAGGCAAGTTTGCATAGAACACAAACGAAGGAATCGTTGTATTAGGCAACTGGGTGCAATACTTAATTTTGATATACTTACCCTTTATGCTCTGTGGAGGATATGCCTCGATAATAGGCAACATCACCTCATTCAACTTAGAAGTTCCAATATGAGCCTTACGGTTCTGGTAAACTTCCTTGGCTGTTTCCAATACTCGGAAAATACGCTGCTTAGTCAAGGCAGAAGCAAAGATGATAGGAAAGTCTACGAATGGAGCCATACGCTTGCGGATTGCATTTTCAAAAGTATCAATTACCTTCTGATTCTTCTCCTCAACCAAATCCCATTTGTTTACTACAACCACCAGACTCTTGTTGTTCTTCTGAATCAACTGGAAGATGTTCATATCCTGGGTCTCGATACCACGGGTAGCATCGAGCATCAGGATGCAGACATCACTATTCTCGATGGCACGGATAGAACGCATCACTGAATAGAATTCCAAGTCTTCGCTTACCTTGTTCTTACGACGGATACCAGCTGTATCAACCAGGTAAAAATCGAAACCAAACTTATCGTATCTGGTATAGATACTATCACGTGTAGTACCAGCAATTTCTGTCACGATATTACGATCCTCACCGATAAAAGCATTGATAATGCTACTCTTACCAGCATTCGGACGACCTACTACCGCAAAACGAGGAATATCTTCTTCGATTGCCTCCTCCGGATTGTCCTGAAGTTTGTCCAGAATCATATCAAGCAAATCACCAGTACCACCACCTGTAGCAGCACTGATACACTGAGGATCACCCAAGCCCAACTTGTAGAACTCAGCAGCCTGATAATACTCTGCGCTGTTATCAACCTTGTTAGCAACAAGGATAACAGGCAATTTGGCACGACGCAAAATAAGCGCCACGTCTTCATCCCAATCAGTAAGGCCAGTGTTAACGTCTACCAGGAAGAGAACCAGGTCAGCCTCTTCGGTAGCAACAAGCACCTGCTTGCGGATAGCATCTTCAAAAATATCATCAGATTTTACAACCCAACCACCGGTATCAACAACCGAAAATTCTCTACCATTCCAACTGCACTTACCATACTGGCGGTCACGAGTAGTACCGGCAGTATCACTAACGATAGCGCGACGTGATTGAGTCAAACGATTAAATAAAGTAGACTTACCCACATTAGGGCGTCCTACAATAGCTACTAAATTTGCCATAAACAGTCATTATCCTCCTTCCTTTTAGGAGGTATTCAAGGATGTGGTCTCTGCATCCAAGTTAATAATTTGCCGAAGCTGACCTTGCTCCGGCCCTCGCTCTTTTGGCGAGAGTCACTCCCTCGATTACATTCAGGGAGGAGTTATTTTAGTTGATAGTTTACAGTTGATAGTTTATAGTTATTAAGGCGTCTTTAAACTATTAACTCTTAACTATCAATTATTCCGGATTATATCCAAAGGCATCAAGTTCTCGCTGAGAGCTGCGCCAATCCTTATCAACTTTTACGAAAGTCTCCAAGAAGATTTTCTTGTCGAAGAACTTTTCCAAAGCCTTACGACTCTCGGTATTCACCTTTTTCAATGCGATACCCTGGTGCCCGATGATGATACCCTTTTGGGAATCACGTTCAACATAAATCACTGCATTAATGTGGATACGTTTTTCATCTTCCTTAAATCGCTCCACTCTTACCTCTACAGAATAAGGTATTTCCTTATCATAATAGAGCAAAATCTTTTCTCGGATAATCTCTGAAACGAAGAAACGGGCAGGCTTGTCTGTCAGCTGATCCTTATCAAAGAAAGCAGGAGATTCCGGCAAGAGTTCCTTAATGCGCTTCAAGAGCATATCCGTTCCGAATTTATTCTTCGCTGAGATAGGAAGAATCTCTGCATTAGGCAACAAAGAGTGCCATTTTTCAACAATATCACCCAACTTCTTCGGATCACTCTGATCAATCTTGTTGATGAGCAAGAGTACAGGAATCTGCATTTTCTTAACCTTTTCCAAGAATTCCATGTTCTTTTCAGGGTTTTCTATCACATCAGTCACATAAAGCAGCACATCAGCATCCGCCAATGCACTCTCAGAGAAGGCAAGCATCATCTCCTGCATCTTGTAATTAGGCTTCAAAACACCAGGAGTATCAGAAAATACAATCTGCATATCATCAGTATTCACAATACCCATGATACGATGACGGGTTGTCTGAGCCTTAAAAGTTGCAATACTAATACGTTCACCCACCAATTGATTCATCAAGGTACTTTTTCCCACATTAGGGTTACCTACTATATTTACGAAACCAGCTTTATGCATAAAAAATTGAATTTAGCAAAATTTTACTATCAAGAAGTTAAGCTCTATTGTTTTTAAGCTAAAGAAACGCATCCTTACTTATTTATAGAGAAATAAGAAAGATGCGTTTCCTTATATAGATTATTATTCTATCCTATTTTTATAGATTACTTTCCGTAAGCAGCGCCATCATACGCCCACTTATAGAAAGAAGCGCCATGTACAAATCCTGCACCAAATGCTGTGAAGATGACGTTATCGCCCTTCTTCAATTGGCTTTCTGCATCCCAGAGTGCCAATGGGATTGTTGCTGCACTAGTATTTCCATAATGATCGATGTTTACAACCACCTTATCAAGTGGAATTCCAGCACGCTTGGTTACTGCCTCGATAATACGGAGATTAGCCTCGTGAGGAATTACCCAGTTCACATCATCAGCCTTCAGATTGTTCATTTCCATGATCTTCATCACGTCGTTGCTCATATCTGTTACTGCGTAACGGAATACAGTACGACCTTCCTGATAAAGATAGTGCAGGCGATGATCAACTGTAAAATGTGATGGAGGGCAAACAGAACCACCAGCCTTCATGTGAAGGAAAGGCAAACCTTGTCCATCTGTACGAAGGTATGAGTTCTGAACACCAACGTTCTCCTCTTCAGTTGCCTCCACCAAAACCGCACCTGCTCCATCTCCAAAGAGAACACAAGTAGCACGGTCTGTGTAATCTACCAATGAAGACATCTTGTCAGCACCAATCACAATAATCTTCTTGTATCTACCACTCTGAATCATGCATGCAGCAACATCAAGGGTATACAAGAATCCACAGCAAGCTGCAGAGAAGTCAAATGCGAAAGCATTCTTCAAGCCCAGCTTACCGAGGACGATAGATGCTGTAGAAGGGAACTTGTAGTCAGGTGTCGTGGTTGTTACAATCAGTGCATCGATTGTATCTGGATCAACGCCAGTCTTCTGAATCAACTGCTTGGCAGCTTTACGCGCCAGATAGCTGGTTCCGAGGCCTTCCTCTGTAAGGATGCGGCGCTCTTTGATACCCACACGGGTGGTAATCCACTCATCTGTAGTATCTACCATGCGAGACAATTCCTCGTTGTTGAGGATATAGTCTGGCACGTAGCCACCGACACCTGTAATTACAGCATTAATTTTACCCATTATTCAGCTGCTTCCTTAACGATTGCAACCTTACCACGATAGTAACCGCAAGTAGGGCAAACAGTGTGGTATACATAGTATGCACCACAGTTAGGGCAAACTGCCAATGTAGGAGCTACTGCCTTATCATGAGTTCTTCTCTTAAGTGTACGTGTCTTTGACTGTCTTCTTTTAGGATGTGCCATAATTTTTAAATGTTTAAAATTTTAATTTTTATTTTTTCAATTTTAATAGAGCTTCCCAGCGTGGATCTACAGTTTCCTCTTCTTCCTCACCGCTTCGGGCGGCAGAATGCTCATTGAGCTTTTCAATCATAGCAGGGTTGCATTTTCCAGGTGCATGCACATGCTTGATGGGAATATTGAGATCTATAAATTCATAGATAAACCAGGCGACATCGAGTATTCCTTCGTTCTCGGCCACAGTCACCAGATCATCATCCTCTGAGTACTCTTCTCCGATTTTTACGACTAGCCTGTCATTAGTCTCAATGGTTTGATCCATATCGTCCAGACAGATGTCGCATGGTATGTGAACCACTCCCTTAGTATGGAAATTGAGTTCGAAGAAGTCATCCGTCCTATTGATAGACAGACTACTTGACAACTCGCCTCTCTGAACATCAGGAGCATCGATTGCCTCAAAATATTCATTGGTAAGCTTAAATTCCTTTTCGGTTATACCTTGAGGTAAAGCTTTCAAATCAATCTTAAAAGAATCTATGTTACACATATTCAATATATACTATATTGTTTCGGGCTGCAAAGTTACAAATAATTTTTGAGATAAAATAATTTTTTATGTAAAAATCACTAAAATCACTCATTATTAATTGATTATTCTTTCTTTAACTCGATTCTGAAGGTGGTTCCATGCCCAATTTCTGTACTTTTCACCCATATTTTACCATGATGGTATTCTTCTACGATTCGTTTAGCTAGTGATAAACCTAAGCCCCAGCCTCGCTTTTTGGTAGTAAAACCGGGACGGAATACATTCTTCAAATCTTTTTTTCTTATACCATTTCCTGTATCTGAAACTTCTATAATAGCTTTATCATCTATTTCTTCCACATGGAGCGTAATCTGTCCACCATTTGCTCCCATAGCATCAACAGCATTCTTCGACAGATTTTCTATCACCCATTCAAAGAGAGAGGCATTCATCTTAACGATAACATCCTGTTCAGGTATTTCCTTCACCATTTTAACATTCTTCGATGTTCGACGATCCATGTAGTCTATAACATGATTCATCACTTCGTTCAAACTTGCAGAAACAGGTTCTGGCAGGGCACCTATCTTTGAGAAACGGTCTGCTATCAGTTGCAAACGCTGGATATCCTTGTTCATTTCAGGAATGAGTTCGTCATCCGGATAATTCATCTTCAGAATTTCAATCCAAGCCATCAGACTGGAAATTGGAGTACCCAACTGATGAGCAGTTTCTTTAGACAACCCCACCCACACCTTATTCTGTTCCGCTCTTTTGGAAGTAAGCAAAGCAAAGATGGCAATAACCACAAAGAGCATGACTACCCCCAACTGAATATAAGGATAAGCTGACAGACGTCGTATCATGAGGGATTCATCATAGCAAACCTGAATATAGTCATGCGTTGAATCATCTAGTTCAATTTTAATATTCTTGCCTTGTTTCAAGAGCCGCTGACCGATGGCAGAAGCATAAGCAAGGGAATCAGCATAATCTTTCCCTTCCACATCAACATTACGAAAAGTCTGAGCATGGTTTTCAGAATCCATTACGATAACCGGAATGGAATTATTTTCATTGATAACCTTCAATACCAAGTTCAAGTCAGTATTCTCATCGGCATTATTGAGCGTACGCATAGCTTCAGCCCAAACCGCCATACGGTTGCGTTCCTCTTCTGCTAGATCACGAACCAGAAAATGAGACACAACAAGAGAGGCGACAGCAATAAACACTGCCGCTATCACCAAAAAAATCTTCACCTGTCTTATTCTATCGGTCCAAATCATGCTGCAAAGATAATAAAAATCCGTGTAATCAACGTCATCTGCTGATAAAAAACATCTTGAGCAGATAAAAAAACAAAAAAAGCCCCGACTACTTTCGTAATCGAGGCTTCTGAAATTGAAAGGAGGCGGCTACCTACTCTCCCGCATTGCATTGCAGTACCATCGGCGCAAGTGAGCTTAACTTCTCTGTTCGGAATGGGAAGAGGTGGGACCTCACCGCAATAACCACCTGATAATGGGTTATGACGTATTTGCACACAAGCAAACGTATAAGTAATGTTGAATGTTGATTGTTGAATGTTGAATTACAACTTTCAGCACCATTCAGACTGTACATACAGTTGAAACTATGAACTTTCTAAAGAAAGTGTTCGGGCAATTAGTAATGCTCGGCTTTGACATCGCTGTCTTTACACCTGCATCCTATCAACGTCATCGTCTCTGACGACCCTCAATGGAGTTCTCATCTTGCGGCTGGCTTCGCACTTAGATGCTTTCAGCGCTTATCCAATCCAGACTCAGATACCCAGCGGTGCGCCTGGCGGCACAACTGGTAAACCGGAGGTCTGTCCATCACGGTCCTCTCGTACTAGTGACGGCACCACTCAAAACTCCCACGCCCACGATAGATAGAGACCGAACTGTCTCACGACGTTCTGAACCCAGCTCGCGTGCCACTTTAATGGGCGAACAGCCCAACCCTTGGGACCTTCTCCAGCCCCAGGATGTGACGAGCCGACATCGAGGTGCCAAACCACCCCGTCGATATGAGCTCTTGGGGGGGATCAGCCTGTTATCCCCGGAGTACCTTTTATCCTTTGAGCGACGGAGTTTCCATACACATCCGCCGGATCACTATGCCCCAGTTTCCTGCCTGCTCGGCATGTCTGCCTCCCAGTCAAGCGCCCTTATGCCATTGCACTCTTTGAGGTCGGTTACCAATCGACCCGAGGGCACCTTTGGAAGCCTCCGTTACGCTTTTGGAGGCGACCACCCCAGTCAAACTACCCACCAAGCAGTGTCCGCGTAATCACGCGTTAGACCTCAGACAGCCAAAGGGCCGTATTTCAAGGATGGCTCCACGAAAGCTGGCGCTCCCGCTTCAAAGCCTCCGGCCTATCCTACACATCGGATGACCAAGGTCAATGCTAAGCTGTAGTAAAGGTTCACGGGGTCTTTTCGTCCCATCGCGGGTAATCGGCATCTTCACCGATACTACAATTTCACTGAGCTCACGGTTGAGACAGCGTCCAGATCATTACACCATTCGTGCAGGTCGGAACTTACCCGACAAGGAATTTCGCTACCTTAGGACCGTTATAGTTACGGCCGCCGTTTACCGGGGCTTCAATTCAATGCTTCCTCTTGCTAGTGACATCTCCTCTTAACCTTCCGGCACCGGGCAGGTGTCAGGCTGTATACGTCATCTTTCGAGTTTGCACAGCCCTGTGTTTTTGTTAAACAGTTGCCTGGACCTATTCTCTGCGCCTCGCTCATCACGAGGACCCTTTATCCCGAAGTTACAGGGTCAATTTGCCTAGTTCCTTAACCATGAATCTCTCAACGCCTTAGTATGTTCTACCCGACCACGTGTGTCCGTTTGCGGTACGGGTGCCGCATGGGTTAAGCTTAGCGGATTTTCTCGGGAGTATGATTACCCACACTATCAGATTCCTCCGAGGAGGACTCCGTACTGTCAAGTTCAGCTCGGATGGTGGATTTGCCTGCCATCCTCAACGCCTACACTCTTCAACGGGGACTTCCGTCGCCCCGCGGTGGTTTCACTGCTCCGTCTCCACGTCGCCCCATGCGGCAGTGACGGAATATTAACCGTCTCTGCCATCGCCATCGCCGTTCGGCTTAGACTTAGGACCCGACTGACCCCGGGCTGATTGGCATTGCCCGGGAAACCTTGGTCTTACAGCGGGAGGGAATCTAACCCTCCTTATCGTTACTTATTCCTACATTTGCTTTACTCACCGCTCCAGGATAACTTACGTACACCATTC
>ERZ840096.64-NODE-64-length-173018-cov-14.922128_pt1 | contig 173018 bp, 147 predicted proteins | sample MGYA00519878_ERZ840096 | MGnify/ENA primary metagenome ERZ840096 (study PRJEB31850, sample SAMEA3708865) | human gut metagenome | biome: human gut; feature: human-associated habitat; material: faeces | place: China | collected 2014 ... | reverse complement strand
GCGGTTTAGCAGGTTCCTATGCTTATAGAACCGAAAAAGACAGAACAAACTATATCAAAGAGGTCTACGAAACGATTGTTACAAGGGATTTGGTACAGAAATATACTCTCCCGGACACTTTGGTTTTACAACGTCTGAGCGAGTTCCTTATGGATAATATCAGCAACCTGACTTCTCCGAATAAGGTCAGTCAGCTACTGACAGCAAATGAGACTCCAACCAATCATGTAACCGTCGGCAAGTACATTAAGTATTTGTGCAATGCTTTTGTATTTTATGATATTAAGAGATATGACATCCGAGGTAAGAAATACCTTGAAAGCTCTGAAAAGTTCTATTTGTGTGACAGCGGTATTCGATATGCAATACTGGGAAGCAGAAATATAGACTATGGCAGAGTATATGAAAACGTTGTTTGTATCGAGCTTCTTCGCCGTGGATATGATGTCTATGTCGGCAAGCTCTATCAAAAGGAAATCGACTTTGTTGCTCAGAGAGGTAGCGAAAAGATTTATATTCAGGTCAGCGACAACATTTCCGGGCAGGAAACATTTGAGAGAGAATGCTCTCCTCTGCTTCAGATTCGAGACGCTTATCCGAAAATGATTATTGCCAGAACCAAACATCCCCAATATAGCTATGAAGGAATCGAAATTCACGATATAGCCGATTGGTTGCTACAAGAATAAGCAAGGTGAAATATCTCCGTCATTCTCTTTTGAAATGATGGAGATATTTTTATTATGACGGAGATTGTAGAACAGAAAATTGTATCAGGTTGCAAAAATCCTTTCCGAACTTTTTACATAGCAGTCATGCACTACGGTGTGTGGCTGCTTATTTTTTTGTGAAAGGAGCAGATGCAAATGAAATTAGTTTTGGCTGAAAAGCCTTCGGTTGCACAGAGTATTGCCAAAGTGTTAGGTGCTGCCAAGCGTGAGGATGGCTAGGGAACATGGAGAAAGCCGCCGCGCAGACCGGGATATTCGAGCGCCGCCGTATGCAGCAGCGTATACAGAAGGCTGTTGCAGACATAGGTGCCAGCAGTATTGGAAACCGCAGAAGGCAGACCGGCGCTTTGTATCCGCGTTACGATTGCCTTGATGGGCAGCGTAGAAAAATACGCGGCCGGGCCATCCGGCACAACAGGCATGTCTATGGGCTGATACCCGGCGTTGTCCGGAATGCGGGCGTCCATCAGGTTGATCGCTACGCGTTCCGGCGTGACGGCTGTGCGGCCCCCGGCCTGTCCCACGCAAAGGACTGCGTTGGGATGCACCGCGCGAAGCGCGTCTTTCAGGATCACGCCGCTTTTGATAAATTCAGTTGGGATTTCTAGTTTACATAATTCAAGTCCCGCGATTTCATCCGGCAGCAGCCGCACGGCCTCGAATGCGGGGTTGACCTGTTCTCCGCCGAACGGGTCAAAGCCGGTGATAAGCAATTTTTTCTTCATAAAATCCCCTGTCCTTCCAGAATGCCGCACATCTGCGCGACACGGCTATCCCAAGAACAGGCGCGGCCTGCCTCAATGCGGGCATCGATTTGCTCCGGCGCGGTATCAGAGCACGATTTTTCGCAGGCGGAGATGAATTCCTCCTGGCTGTCGGCGATCTCGATGAGCGGCGCATATTGGAGGATCTGATCCGGCTGCTTCGTCGAGACGATGGGGCGGCCCGTGGCCAGATATTCATAGAATTTCAGCGGGCTCACGTCCTTGCTGAGGTCGCTTTTCGCAAACAGGTTCAGGCAGGCGTCAAAGTGCGCCAGATACTGCGGCAGCTGCTCGTTCGGCTTGAGGCCGAGGAAATGCACGTTCGGCATGGCGTGGAGTGCAGACAGGTCGACACCGGGCTTTTCCTTGCCGATCAGGACAAAACTCCAGTCCGGACGAGCCTTTGCTGCGGCTTCGAGATAGCCATACTCAATGCAGCTTTGCAGCGCGCCGACGAAGCCGAAAATCGGGTGCGGAATGCCCTGCATATCGTCCGGGAGCGGCTGCGGCTGTGCGGCCTGCACGAAGCGCTCAAAATTTGCACCGTTCGGGATCATATCCGTCTTCGGCTGCACGGTGCGCAGGCGGTCAGCCAGCGCGTCAGCGGTGGCAAAGACGTGATCCGCTTTTTTCGCAAGCTCCAGCTCCATCGCGTCGACGAGCGCCGGGTCCATGAGTCCGCCGTAGGCCGAATGCCGGTCGACGCAGTCGTAGACCAGCGCCTTATGCGGGACCAGATCGACAAGATCGGCTGTGACGGGCGAATAGACCCACAAAACAGCGTCCTCAAATCCGTGCTCCCGCATTTTTTCGCGGACGAAGCGGGCAATTTTCCGCTGGTTCAGCCTGTTTATCCAGCGGAACTTATAAAAGAATGGCAGAGCCGGCGGCAGAGCGTAAACCGTGATGTTCTCCTGCGGGTGAACGCCCGCTTTTTTATAATTCGTCAGCCCCGGCTGAGCGGCTTTGTCCTTCATGGGGGCGATATAGGTGATAGACGGGTCAAAATAGAGAATTTCTGCGTCCGGGATGCGGCTCATGACCTGCTGCTTGCGCGTCGGGATGGGGTACCACGGGGAGGTGGCAAGGCAAACGATTTTTCTCATATGGTCTCCTCCAGCAGCTTGCGCGCCGCTTCTTCATTTTCTGCCGCAAGGCGGCGCAGGCGGTCGGTCGAATACGGCTGTGCCGTCTGCATGGCGTCGTCGATCAGGGCGCACAGACTGTCCTTCGTCACGTCGTCCAGCTCCATGCAGTGCTTCTGGCCGAGATAGGCCATGAAGCCGGTGACCTTCGGGTCATACGAGATCGCGGCCAGCGGCGCGCCGACAGACGAGGCAAAGATCAACGCGTGCAGCCGCATGGAGACGATCACGCGCATTTTCTGCATCATGCCGATGGTCAGCTGCTCGTCGCGCGGGGCGGGCAGCACGAATGACCGGCAGGACAGCATTCCGGCGGCCTGCCGGTTAATCTCAAGGTCACGCGTCGGCTCAAGAGCGACGAAAACCGGCGTCAGGCCGTGCTTTTGGTTGACATAAATTGCAGCATCTACAATTGCCTGCAAATGCCCGGAAAGATTTTTCCACGGGCGCAGAACGAACATGGCATAGCTTCCGTTCGGGTCGAGGTCATTGCTCAGGAAATAGCTGTCTACTGCACCGGTGGTCGCGGGCTGCAGCAGCAGCGCCGGGTCTGCCGTGACGGAGATATCCGGCTGCATCACGCCCATGTCGGAAAGCTCCTTCCGGGAAAGATCCTCGCGTAGCGTGATTTTATCCACGCAGCGGTTGAGAATGCGCGCGGTATGGCGGCGGCTGCCCTCTCCGCTGACAGGGCCGATGCCGCAGCCGTACATCATGACGCGGCAGCCTGCGGTATGCGCCATGCGGATGGTCGTGAGGTAATAATTTAAGGATCGCGTGCTCGTTTCGTTTTGAATGAGGCTCCCGCCGCCGGAGATAAACAGCCTGCATCTGCGCATAAGCGGCCAGAAGCGGAAGGGGTCAAATACGTGTACGGAGCCGACGTGGTACCGCAGGCGCGTCTCGGCAGGATCGTGCGACATGACGTAGACCGGCATATCGCGGTCGATGGCCTTCATCTGGGCAAGGATCGCCTTTAAGATCGCGTCGTCGCCCGCGTTTCCCTTGCCGTAGGCGCCGCAGATCAATACGCCATATTTCTTTTTCTTCGGCATGGCCGTGCGGCGCAGGATGGTCTGGTAAATTTCGATCTGCTTGCCGACGGTCGCACTGATGGAAAACTCGCGCGAGGCCTTTTCATACAGATTTTCGCCGAGCTGCGCTCGCATGGCCGCAGATTCAGCCAACCGGGCCATGCAGCCGCCGAGCGCTTCGGCGTTCTGCGGCTCAAACAGGAGGCCGGTCACGCCATGCTCGATGATATACGGGATGCCGCCGACATTCGACGCGATCGTCGCGCAGCGCATACGCGCACCCTCTGTGATGGCATACGGGAATGTCTCGGAAAGGGACGTCAGCGTATTGACGTCAAGCGCATGATAAAAGCTGTCCATATCCGTGACCCAGCCCGCAAACACGACGCTGCCGGGCGGGCAGGTGTCGGCGGCCAGCTTTTCCAGCGTCTGTCGCTGCTCGCCGTCGCCCGCGATGAGCAGGCGGATATTGGGGTGGGTCTTTACGGCGATGGAGAAGCCGCGGATGAGCGTCCCCACATCCTTGACCGGATCAAGGCGGGCGGCGATGCCGAACACGACGGTATTCTCCGCCGTCTCCATGCCGACAGAGCGCAGATAGGCCTGCCTGTCCAGCTTCGGCACAACGGGAGAAAAATCAATGCCATTATAGATCGCAAACATCGTCTGCGGGTCAAAGCCGCGTGAAATAAGCAGCTGCGCCATGGCGTCGGACACGCCGATGTGATAGTCAAACATACGCAGTGCAACGGTGTTGATCGTGCCGTAGGTCAGCCGGTGCAGGGGTCTGCCCAGATAGTCAAGCCGGTAGTCGGAATGGACGGTCGTGACAATGGGCACCTGAATTTTCCGGCGCAGGACAGCGCCGGTCAGGTTCGCGCGCGCGCCGTGGCAGTGGACGATCTGAAAGCCCTCGGCGCGGATCATCTGCGCAAGACGGCCAATGGCCGTCTGTACGGACGCTTCCATGACGACCGTATCGATGCCGAGTTTCCGCGCGTCTTCGGCAAACTCTCCCTCGCGGAAGCAGACGAGCCGCACCTGTTCCGTTTTCCCAAGACCGTGCAGCAGCGACAGCACGTGCGTTTTTGCGCCGCCGACGTCGCCGCCGGAGATCAAATGCAATACCTTCATATCGGAACCCTCATTTTTGAATTGCCACTTGTTTCTTGCGGCAAGATACAGTAAAATAGGCAGGAATGTCTCCTGATATTATATCTGATTCCATGAGGCAAATCAACTGCAAACTCTTTGGGAGGTACTACATGAAACTGATCGATGAAAAAGGCCGTCTGTTCGGCAAGATCAATCTGATCGACCTGCTGGTCGTGCTGCTGATCGTTGCAGTTCTGGCGGCGGTCGTCTGGAAGCTCGGCGGCAGGAAGGCCGCAGCTGCCGTGACCGGCACGGAGAAAAAAGCCGTTTATACCGTAGAATTTGAGGATGTTCCCGCTGATATCGCGCACTTCGCCGAGACGCAGATCGGCAAATCCCTTGTCAACGACTCCAAGGTCATCGCTGCGTCCATCACCGATGTGCAGACTGAGGACTACGCCGGTGAAAACGGCCACCTGCGCCTGTATATCACTGTCGAGGCAAGCGCATCGTTTACCGGCAATGTCTACAAGGTCGGGCCGCAGGAGGTCCGCGTCGGCTATGAATACATCCTCAAGACGAGCGAATTTGAGCTGACGGGTCTGATCTCCGCGCTGGAGGTCACCGATGGCTGAAATGCTGGCTTCGAGCCTTCTGTGGCGGGTGCTGCTTGCCATCGGCGGCTGGTTTTCGGCGCTGGCGCATTCAAGCAGGATTTTCGCGTGGCTCGGCCGCACCTGGCGCGCAAGCGGAACGCGCGCATGGCTGCTCCGGCGGCTGTCCGCGTCTGACGCACCGACGCGTGAGAGCCGGAGTGCGAAGCGCTTTGCTCGGCTGAACGCGCGGCTTGCCGCGCGGCACGGCCTGAAGGACTGTCTGGACGATTCGGTTCTTTGCCGCATCTGGCGCTTTTTCGTTCGCTGCGGCCAGAACAGCCGTCTGTTTTCGTGGCTGTTCTCTGACGGACTGCATGGCGTGATCTTATTTGCGCTTTCCATGTATGTCGTGATCGACTACGTGCTGCGCGATCTTCTGGCCGTGCCGGTCCTGTCGTCGTGCTGGGATGAGTGTCTGATGCTGCTGTCGCTTGGCTATGTGGTCTATGAGCGTCTTGGGCGCGAAACGCCGCTCAAAACAGGCTGCAATCCGCTCGATCTGCCGGTCTGCCTGTTTATTACGGTCTGCTTCGTTCTCATGAACGTCGTTACGCCATATTACTCCATCCAGATCTCCGGCTTCCGCGCGACTGTGCAGTATATGCTCTGGTTCTTCCTCATTACGCGGCTGGTGCACAACGACCGGGATTTCATGCGGGTCTATCTGGCGCTCGTCATTCTGGCGGCAGTTATCGCGCTGCACGGCATTTATCAGTATATCGCAGCCGTTCCCATCCCGTCGAGCTGGATGACGCACTCGGAATCCTCTGTGCGCACGCGCGTTTACTCGATCTTCGGAAGCCCCAATATCATGGGCGATTTCATGACGATGTTTGCACCGATGGCGGCAGGACTCGCCTATTACACGAAGAACCGCAAATTGCAGGTGCTTGCGTGGGTCTGCGCGTTCTGTATGTGCCTCGGCTGCCTGTTTACGATGTCGCGCGGGGCATGGATGGCGCTGGCGCTTGCCATTGTGATCTTCGTGCTGCTGGTCGACCGGCGGCTGCTGGTGCTGCTGCTTGCGGCGGGGTGCGTTGCGTGTACGCTGCCATTTGTGCGCAGCCGCATCGGCTTCCTGTTCACGGCTGATTTCGCGGAGGCCAACACCTCCGGCGGCCGCGCGGGCCGCAAGCTCGTGGCGATGACGCTTCTGGAGCAGCGCGGAAAAGCGGCCGGCGTGGGCCTCGGCATGTTCGGCGGAGCCGTCGCCATGCAGAATCATGTCATTGATCATCAGGAGTATTTCTACGTCGATAATTACTATCTCAAGCTTATGATCGAGATGGGCTATACGGGCCTTGCCGCGTTCCTGATCACCGTCCTCGGCTTCCTTGCAAACGGCTGCCGCGCGCTCTACCGCACGGCGCAGCAGAAAAAACAGGGCCTGTCCCGGCTGTTCCCGCTGTGCGCCGGGATTTTTGCCGGACTGTGCGGCGTGTTCGTTCATTGCGGATTTGAAAACATCTTTGAAGAGCCGTACATGATGGCCTATTTCTGGTCGCTGGCCGGGCTTCTGATGTGGGCGGGCTTCCTGCGGGAGGACAAGCAGGAGGTGCGCGCATGATGCCCGTGATCCTGGCTGTCCACTTCCCTGCCAAAAAGCTTGCAAAGCTGCGCATGGCCGCGATGCGGCTGGGCGCGAAGGTGCGCGTCGTGGAAAAATGGGAGTACCTGAACGCCGTCGGCGCCCTGACGGGCGATCTCGACAGCTTTGAGAGCTTTTATGACGGTGAGGATTTCCCCGGTGAGCTGCTCGTCTTCGCGCATTTTTCAGATGCGCAGCTGAACCTGTTTTTGCAGGCCATACGCGCAGCAAAGCTCCCGCCCGTTGCACTGAAAGCCGTCCTGACGGACGAAAATAAGGGCTGGAACGTGCTTGAGCTGCGCGAGGAGCTGCAAAAGGAGCACGAAGCGCTGCACTGACAATCATGCAGAACGGCGCCCTGTGCGCACGGCATATGAACAGCACCCCATTTGTTAGGCAAGTATGATAACATACTTGGTACTAAGAAATGGGGTGTTTTTCAATGCCAAAAGGAGCAGTCAATCGGCGCCATACGCCAGAGCGCAAGAGAACTGTGATCGGGCGCTTCTTTGGAGCACTGCAGCAACCGCAGGATCAAGGCAATGCTGAAGGGCCTGCCGTCTGCGATCCGCAGGCAGCAGGCCCTTTCGGCTGCTTGAACAGGTTGTGTTCATTATTTTGTCTAACTTTTGGGGGACACTTCATTTTTGACGCCTTGTACGGGGTCAGACAATTATTTATCCTTCTTGGCCTTCTTCTCTTTTTCCTTCTGCTCCTTGCGGGCAGCCAGAGCTGCGGCCTTCTGCTTGGCAGCTTCCTTTTCCGCCGTGTTGTTGGTGGAAACAGCAAACTTGGCAAACTCAACGCGGACGCGGTCGGTGGTCGTTTCGATGACGATGGAGTTGTCCTTGATCGAGACGATATCGCCGATGATGCCGCCGATGGTCGTGATATTGTCGCCGACCTTCAGCGAGTCACGCATCTGCTGCGCTTCTTTTTTGCGTTTGTTTTCCGGGCGGATCATAAAGAAGTAGAACACTGCGATCAGCACGACGAACATGAGGATCATGGACGCGCCGCCGCCTGCTGCACCGGTGGAATCCGCTGCGGTTAAGAAAAGGTACATGGTCTTTCCTCCATATTTGAATTTCGTTTATTATATCGTGTCTGCGGCAACATTTCAAGTCGGCGCGACAGGATTTCTGAATAAATTTCCGTTTTATATTTTTTCCGCCAACTTTTGCGAGTACTCCGCGCGGAAATCGCCGAAGGTCCCGGTGTCAAGGCTGTCGCGGATACGCCGGGTCAGCGTATTATAGAAATACAGATTGTGCATGACGGACAGGCGCATGGCGAGCATCTCCTCCGCTTTGAACAGGTGATGGAGATACGCGCGGGAATAGCGCCTGCAGACCGGGCAGACGCACTGCGGATCAATGGGGCCGTCGTCACGCGTGTACTTCGCGTTTTTGAGGTTGATGCTCCCCTGCCATGTAAAAAGCTTGGCGTGCCGCGCATTTCTGGCCGGCATGACGCAGTCGAAGAAGTCCACGCCGCGTGCGACGGATTCAATGATGTTCGACGGCGTGCCGACGCCCATCAGATAGCGCGGCCTGTCTTTTGGCATATACGGCTCGACCGCCTCAATGATCTCATACATGACCTCAGTCGGTTCGCCGACGGCAAGACCGCCGATGGCGTAGCCCGGCAGGTCGAGCTTGGCGATCTCCTTCATGTGCCAGATGCGAAGATCCTTGAACGTCGCGCCCTGATTGATCCCCCAGAGCTGCTGACCGGGATTGACAGCGCCCGGCTCAGCGTTATATCGGGCAAGCGCCTCCTTGCACCGGGCAAGCCAGCGCGCCGTGCGCTCGCAGGACGCCTTGGCATACTGGTATTTTGCGGGGTTTTCCACGCACTCGTCAAACGCCATGGCAATATCGGAGCCGAGATTCGACTGGATGCGCATACTCTCCTCCGGTCCCATGAAGATCTTATGGCCGTCGAGGTGAGAGGCAAATGTCACGCCCTCCTCCTTGATTTTCCGAAGGCCCGCCAAAGAGAAAACCTGAAACCCGCCGGAGTCTGTCAGAATCGGGCCATTCCACGTCATAAATTTGTGCAGGCCGCCCATGTCGCGCACAACCTCGTCACCAGGACGCAGATGCAGATGATAGGTATTGGAAAGTTCGATCTGGGTTCCGATTTTTTCTAAATCTGCGGCCGAGAGCGCACCCTTGATGGCAGCCTGTGTACCGACGTTCATAAAAACCGGAGTTTGAACTGTCCCATGCGGGCAGGAAAACTCCCCTCTGCGGGCAGCACCCTCTGTTTTTAATACTTTAAACATAGTTACCTCGAAATTTTATTTGCCGCGTCAATAAATGGCGCAAGTTTCTGAATTTCTGAATTGCAGATATATTCCCGCAGACGGCGGGCGACAAATTTACGGGTTACAGTTCTTACACGGGTCATAGCCCATCGCAACTATACTGTCGCGTGTGCCAGTGTAATACCACTTGTTCTTCTCAGACATTTTGCTGACGCTCGTGCACCATGTATAATGGAATTTTCCAGTGTTGGTGTTGATGATATAGCTGCAATTTGCAGACGGTGTCGTTGCGCTGGTGGTGTTATCTTCGTTATTCACGCAGCTTGAATCAGCTTTACTTGATTTAACACCATTCGAATTGGACTGGCTATTTTTGTCTGGTAGGACTTCGACATCAAATAGAAGTTGATCGCCAAGGCTATTTTCCGCATATATCAAAACTGTTCCTGGCGATATTCCATATATTTTTGCCATTTTGAAATTTGGCAAGTCGCCCGGTGCAGTATCAGCCTCAACTTTTGCGATTTCCGGGTTTTCGGATGACCACTTAACCTGTCCAGATTGTGCAGCTTCAGATACGCAGGCACAGACCCATGTAATCTGCCCTACCGTAACAGTAGTGGAACTAGACGCTTCGCGTGAGCCATCTGCAAGAAACAGATTTATCGTCGGGAGGTCAAGAACATCTTTCCGCCTGAGTTCTGGTATGATGATTCTCGAAAGAATTGTACTTGCCTCTGCCCGCGTTATGGTTTTGTCCGGGAAGTAGACACCGTCATATCCCTTATCGTTAGTTCCGGTTAGGACGCCAGCATTATACAGGGTGTAAATTGAGCCCCAATGGTCAGAACACAGATCAATGTCAGGAAGTATTCCAGGAGCAATATGATTGATGTTCTTATATGCTTCTTCCGGAAGTGCTTCATCCATAATGAAAGCAAAAATCTCTCTGGTTACGTTACTCGTCCAGAACAAAGATCCCTTCCCACTGAAATAGTGGGGGAACGACGCAAATGTAGCCCAGAAATCAGCATAGACCTGATACCACGGTGATGATTGCTTGAACGAACCAGAACCGCCACTATAAATATCATGAAGCCGGCAACCAATCGCGATAGCTTCCGCAATGGTCATGTTTCCAGACGGTGAAAACGTTGACACTGTTTTGCCGTTCATCAGCCCATATTCGCAAACAGTCTTCACGCTTTCCGCATACCACGCTGTTTCAGGCACATCAGAGAACCCCGTATATTCTGTCTGTTTCTTGAAATTCGACAGGCCGGAGCTTGCAGCCTGCAGTGGAATTGCAAGTGACAGCAAAAGAACGACCGTTAGAAATAGACTTACAATCCGTTTTGGTTTCATCCTATCACTTCTCCTGTTCTAATCGAACTAATTCAAACTAATTCAAACACAAAGTTTAGAATAATCTATAATTTGTAAATTTGCAGCATTCAAATCCCCTCAGACCTTTCGTGCCAGATCCCCTTGAGTCCGAGGGGAGCCTTTGTGAGGCCGATGCCCACATTGGCCCGGCAGTTTGCACCGTTTTTACAAAATTCTGCGGCGAATTCGATACTTCCCAACGGGCCGATGTGGGCATCGGCCCCTACGGCCAAGTACGCAAGTGCATTCGAATTTGTCGAAGATTTCTATAGAACAACTGTGGTCTGTTGTTCTCTGCGCAAACTTGGTGTGTTCCAGCCTTAAATTTCTTCAATGGGAACGCTCTGTATATAGCAGCTATCCGGGCAGAGATCGACCTTATTTGACCAAACCTCATTGCTGTCTACATTGGGGTCGATATCCCAGGAAACGCAATTGAATTCGTCCAGATATACCCGTTTGAAATTGGACAGCTCCCGAAACGGTGCAAAGACCGTTCCGACCTCCAGCAGTGGTTCGCAGTCAAGCAGCCGCACTTCCCCGTTGTCAAAGCACAATCGCAGGGAAAAATCATCGTTTGCCGTCACCGACGTGATTCGTTTTCTTCCGCTTGCAAAATACTCCGCCGTCTTACGGTCAAATCCTCTGCTCAGATAGTCTTGTACTCTTTTTCCGTATTCGGCATCCGGATACGCAATGCCATCGGCAATATACATCAAAACACCCTCATCATTTCCTCCATACTTCGCAGATATAAGGCGCAGCAGTCCAGACCGCCGCGCCCAACTCTGCAATCTTTCTTGTGCTTTCAGGCGTTAGGCATTTCGGGCCGCTTCCCTGTTTCGGAGCAGACCGCCAGATAGTCGTCCACCGCCTTTTGAAACTCTTCCTCCAAGCCCTTGTACGTCATCGCCGCCTGCTCCATCATTCAAACCAGGTCGCTGTGCGTCCCGGTTCTGGACAGCAGCAGCAAAAGCTCCTGCTCCCTGTACTGATATACCAGCAGCCAATCGGGTGTGATGTGACACTTGCGGAACCCGCCGTAGTCGCCGGTCAGGAGGTGGTCTTTGTACTTCTCGTCGAGCTTCATGCCGTTGGCAAGCAGCTCGATCACCTCAAAAATGAGCCGCTGGTCGTACCCGCGTTTCTGCACCAGCTTCATATCTTTCCTGAAGCGGGCGGATATCCTCACGCTATACTTCATTCCTCTAATGCCTTCTTCAGGTCTTCCATGCTGTGAAAGGTTTCGTACCGCTCAGGGTGGTTCACCATGTCATCAGCTTCCTTCATGGCAGCTATGGTGTCTGCATTGGGAACCTCGCGCTGGATAGAAAACGGAATGCAATTCTCACGGATCGACTGCCGCAGGAAGATGTTGATCGCAGTGGACAGGTCGAGGCCGAAATCTGCGAACAACTCTTGAGCCTGCGCTTTCACGTCGGCATCAATGGAAATACTGGTTGATACTTTCGCCATCTGAAATCACTCCTATTCATTTCCTTACGTGTATTATATCACGCTGTACCTTGAAGTCAATATGTTATACATATTTTGTGGCAAGGACAGCCCCATCTTATGCAGTCCATGCAGCATCACTGCAACATTATGCACCAAAAAAGTTGTTCATTTTTATGCGCATCCCCTCAAAGCTTACGATGCGTGATGCTTTTCGCTTATCCGCGCGGCTTTTCCTGATTTTTTCGTCAGTTAAGCCGCTTTCCCCGAAAACCCTTATTTTTCGGGCTTTTCTCCGTTTTCGGCCTCGGAAGGCATCACATCTCCAATGAACATCGCGTCGCCGAAGGAGAAGAAGCGGTAGCGTTCCTGCACGGCGATGTTGTAGGCGTTCAGGATCTTTTCACGGTCTGCGAATGCGGAGACGAGCATGACGAGCGTGCTTTCCGGCAGGTGGAAGTTTGTGATGAGCGCATCCATGGCCTTGAATTTGTAGCCGGGATAGATGAAAATATCCGTCCATGCGGAGGCTTCATGGAAATACCCGTTTTCGTCAGCCAGAGATTCCAGCGTCCGGCAGGAAGTTGTGCCGACGCAGACGATCCGCCCGCCTGCGCGTTTGGTTTCGTTGATGATATCCGCGGTTTCCCTGGAGATTATGCAGAATTCGGAGTGCATATGATGCTCCGTGATTTCCGCAGCCTTGACGGGACGGAACGTGCCGAGGCCGACGTGCAGCGTGATATACGCTTCCTTAACGCCCTTGGCGGCGAGCTTGTCCAGCAGCTCCTGCGTAAAGTGCAGACCGGCTGTCGGTGCGGCGGCAGAGCCGTTGATTTTGGAATAGACGGTCTGGTAGCGTTCGCCGTCCTGCAATTCTTCCTTGATGTACGGCGGCAGAGGCATTTTTCCGAGCCGTTCCAGCACCTCAAGGAAGATCCCCTCATAGTGGAACTGCACGAGCTTGTTGCCGTCGTCCCTCTCCCCTACTACGGTCGCCGTCAGATCGCCGTCTCCGAAGGACAGCTCTGTCCCGGTGTGCGTCTTGCGGCCCGGCTTCGTAAGGCACTCCCAGATGCCGTTTCCCTGATCCTTGAGCAGCAGCACCTCGACCGCGCCGCCGGTCGGCACCCGATGGCCGAGCAGGCGTGCGGGCAGCACACGGGAGTTGTTCATGACCAGGCAATCTCCTGGCTGCAGAAGCTCAAGCAGGTCGTAAAAATGCCGGTGCGTGACCTCGCCCGTTTTCCGGTCGAGCGTCATGAGCCGGGACGCGTCGCGGCGCTCCAGCGGCGTCTGCGCGATCAGCTCCTCCGGCAGATCGTAATAAAAATCATGTGTTTTCAACAAATACAGCCCTTTCCAATACGCCGATTTTTTCCGCGATTCACATTGACAGGCAGGAATGAATATGATATGATGAGGCCGCTGGAATTCGCGGACATTTGTCCATCGTGCAAGAACATCTTATTTCTGCACAAACCAAATGTATTATATTACATTCCAAAATGATATGCAACCGGAACTTTCCGGCGAGTTTGAGGATTGGAGCTTTCATCATGGAGAAATTCAGAGTTGGTATCATTGGCGCAACGGGCATGGTCGGGCAGCGGTTCGTGCTGCTGACGGCAAACCACCCGTGGTTCACCCCGGTCGTGCTGGCCGCCAGCGCGCACAGCGCAGGCAAGACCTACGCGCAGGCGATCGAAGGAAAATGGCATATGGCTGAACCAATTCCGGAAAGCGTCAAATCCATGATCGTGATGGACGCCGAGGCGGACGCGGAGGAGATCGCGAGGCAGGTCGACTTTGTCTTCTGCGCCGTCAATATGAAAAAGGACGAGATCAAGGCGCTGGAAGAGAAATACGCGAAGCTCGAATGCCCGGTCGTATCAAACAATTCCGCCCACCGCCACACGCCCGACGTGCCGATGGTCGTGCCGGAGATCAACGCCGACCACATCCGCATCATCGACGCACAGCGCAAGCGGCTCGGCACAAAGCGCGGCTTTATCGCCGTCAAATCCAATTGCAGCCTGCAAAGCTATGTCCCGGCACTGCACCCGCTGATGAAATACGGCGTGGAAAAGGCGCTGGTCTGCACATATCAGGCAATTTCCGGCGCAGGCAGAACATTTGAGACATGGCCGGAAATGATCGACAACGTGATCCCCTATATCGGCGGCGAGGAGGAAAAGTCCGAGCAGGAGCCGATGAAGCTCTGGGGCCATATCGAGGGCGATAAGATCGTCAATGCGACGGAACCCAACATCACCGCGCAGTGTCTGCGCGTGCCTGTTTCGGACGGTCATATGGCGGCGTGCTTCGTTTCGTTCAAGGGCGAGAAGCCGTCGCTAGAGCAGATCAAGGCAGACTGGGCAGCGTTTTCGGGACACGCACAGGAATTGAAGCTGCCGTCGGCTCCCAGGCAGTTCCTGCATTACTTTGAGGAAGCCGACCGTCCGCAGACGAAGCTCGACCGTATGCTTGAGGGCGGTATGGCCGTCTCCATCGGCCGTCTGCGCCCCGATACGCAGTACGATTACAAATTCGTCTGCCTGTCTCATAATACCCTGCGCGGAGCAGCCGGCGGCGCTGTTTTGCTGGCGGAACTGCTTTGCGCGGAAGGATATATCACAAGGAAATGATCCCGAAGGGAGCGATTCTTTGAAAAAGCCCGTTTTTGAAGGCGTCGCGACTGCGCTCGTTACGCCGTTCAAGCAGGGTACGGTCGATTTTGCCGTCATGAATCAGCTGCTGGATCTGCAGCTTGCCGCAGGCGTCGACGCGGTCGTCGTCTGCGGAACGACCGGAGAGGCCTCCACCATGACGGACAACGAAAAGCTTGCGCTGATCGCGCACACAGTCAAATACTGCGCCGGACGATGCAAAATCATCGCCGGAACCGGTACAAACGACACGGCTCACACCTTGCAGTTGAGCCGTGTCGCTGCGTCTATGGGCGTGGACGCCGTGCTGCTGGTGACACCCTATTACAACAAGTGTACGCAGGCAGGGCTGATCGCGCATTATACCGCGGCAGCCGACACCGTCCCCTGCCCCGTGATTGTCTACAACGTGCCGAGCCGCACGGGCGTGGACGTCTCGGTTGAGACGTGCCGTGCGCTCTGCGCGCATCCGAACATCGGCGGGATCAAGGAGGCCAGCGGCAGCGTCCCGAAGGCCATGCGCATTCTGGACGCCTGCGCGGAGGAGCTTCCGCTCTGGAGCGGAAACGACGATCTGACCGTACCGCTGATGGCGGTCGGCGCGAGGGGTGCGATCTCCGTTTTGTCCAATGTGCGGCCTAAGCTGACGCTACAGATGGTCCGCGCCTGTCAGACTGGCGAATACGCGCAGGCGGGACGGATCCAGACGGCGCTGATGGGGCTTGTAGACGCGCTTTTCTGCGAGGTCAACCCAATTCCCGTGAAGCAGGCGCTGGCGCTGGAGGGCATTCCGGCCGGTCTGCCGCGTTTGCCGCTGACGCCCTTGAGCGGTTCGCATCTGCCCGTTTTGGAACAGATGCTGTCCGCCATGCCGGAGCCATAAAGCACAAGGTTCACCATAATTTTTTTGAAATAGAATCCGCAAAAAGTTATTCACACTGTCAACAGATTTGTCAACACGCAAATTTCCCACATATTTCGACAAATACACGTCTTTTTGCCAGTATCTTTCAGGGGCGAAAAACGAAGAACTTTCACGACATAACGCACGGATATTGTTGACATAACGCATTTTATGCAGGAGTTTTTGCAGAACCGCACGCAAAACGCCCGGCGTCCATGACTGGCCGCCGGGCGTTTTTTATTTGAGGGTTTCGCTGTGATTGAGAACGGAGACGCTGTAGAGGAACAGGACATCCTGTGAATCGAACGTCAGCCAGCGGCCAAGCCGCTCCGGCTGCACATAGCGGATATCGACTAGTGTGATCTTCGCATAGGCGCTGGTCAGAAGCGGCGCAAGGCTGCTTGCAAACGAATCGCGGAAGATCACAAGCTCGCGGTCCGTATCCGCACTGGGGTTCGTGATCGTGAGCAGGGATTTTGAGCCGGAGAGGAACACGGAGTACGGGTCCTCCCCTTCCAGCGCGGGCAGATCATAGACCGGCCCGGTGCTGTCCGTTTCATAATCGTAGACGGTGCAGCCGAGAAGCGTCTCGCTCGTCAGATAGCGGAGCGTATCCGGGGCAAGCGGCAGAGCCGACTGTCCGCAGTAGACACCGTAGAATGGCGTGTCAGCCGTCACCGTATCATATTTCTCCGACAGTTTCACACCCATTGCTTCTGCTAATTGACTTGCAACCGGCAAAATCGCCTCTTGTCTCCAGTGCAGATCAGTACGATAATAGCTGTTCAGAGACAGCACTGGCATCAGGTCGATTGCTTCCGCATAAGGCATATTCTTCTGAAGCAGCGCGGAAAACGCACTGTAGTCAAGCGACGGATAGCCATTCTGCCGCGCAAGAAACGCTCCCTTATCCGGGATCACGGCTTCATAGATTCTGGCATCTGTCCCGGACAGGTACGTTTCATAGATAGTCCGGAAGCGCTCTGCGGCATGGAGGACGGAGGACTCGTCCAACGGATATTCCAGCTTGGCGGCATAGCCGTCCGCAAGATAGATGCCGTTGTTATCCTTTTCGCGCAGCATATCCAGCAGAACAGCGGCCTTGAGCCGCCGGAAGCCGTCGCGCAGCGGGAACTGGTCGAGCGTATAGGATTCGAAATCCGTCATAAACGTGCCGTTCAGCACAGAAGCGGCCGTCAGCTCCGGCTTTTGCGCCAGCTTCCGGCGCTCACTCTGCGAAACCGTATCATCCGGCTTCAGAAGGCTCCAGACCAGAAATCCGAGCAGGAACGCCGCCGTCAGGCAGACGACTGCAAGATTCTTTCGTTTTTCCATGGGGCCTCCCCTCTAAAACCGGAAATACAGGAACGGATTGAACGAGCCGTCAACCAAGAAGGCCGTACAGACAGCCAGAAGCGCGGTCAGACCGACCGGCTCCAGAACCGCAAGAGCCGTTTTTCCTGCTCGGCTGCGCTGGACTGCTGCACACAGGCTTTTCGCCAGCGGCGTTGCGCCGACAACGGCAAGCAGGAGCAGCACGGTGCAGCTGCGCAGCTCGTACAGGCTTTCCGCACTGACCAGCGGCAGGCCCCCGCCGCCGAACATGGCGCGGATGGACTGCGCGGCGTCCTGCACGCTGGATGCGTCGAACAGTACGAAGCCGAGCGTCACAAACAGGAGTACATAGACGTGGTTCAGCACGTGCAGCTTTTGAAGTCCACGCAGCAAAAACAGCTTTTCCGCCGTGAGCAGAACCGCGTACAGAAGACCCCACAGGACAAAATTCCACGCCGCGCCGTGCCACAGGCCGGTCGCGAGCCAGACGAGCAGGATATTCAGCAGCTGCCGGGCGCTCCCCTTCCGGTTTCCGCCAAGCGGGATATAGAGATAATCGCGGAACCACGAGCCGAGCGAAATATGCCAGCGCCGCCAGAATTCCGTGATGCTGCCGGACAGATAGGGGTACTGGAAGTTCTCCGGAAACCGGAAGCCGAAAATCCGGCCAAGGCCGATGGCCATGTCGCTGTAGCCAGAGAAATCATAGTAGATCTGCAGGGTGAACGCAATCGCGCCCAGCCAGTAATACAGGACCGACAAATCGGCGGACGCGCGGAAGCTTGACACCAGCTCTCCGAGCAGATTGGCAAGCAGGATCTTTTTCGCAAGGCCCAGAATGAAGCGCCGTGCGCCGGAGGCTGCCTCCGATATGCTGTGTTCGCGTGTTTTCAGCTGCACGGCGATATCGGAATAGCGGACGATCGGCCCGGCGATCAGCTGCGGGAACATGGCGATATAGGCTGCAAGATCGATAAAATTCCGCTGCGCCGGGACCGTCCCGCGGTACACGTCCACGGTGTAGCTCAGGATCTGGAACGTATAGAAGCTGATGCCGACCGGGAGCGCAAGGCGCAGCAGCGGCGCGGACAGCCCGGTCAGCGCGTTCAGGTTTGCGATCATGAAATCGGCATACTTGAAATACGCAAGCGTCCCGAGGCTCAGGAGAACAGACAGGACCAGAAACAGCTTCGCCCGCCTGGTATCGCGGAAGCGCTCGATCAGCCGTCCGAAAATATAGCCTTGCAGGATGGAGACGAGCATGACCGGCAGATAGCGCGGCTCACCCCAGCCGTAAAACACAAGGCTCGACAGGAGCAGCACGCCGTTTTTCGCCCGTTTGGGTACGAGAAAGTAGACAAGCAGGACAGCGGGGAGAAAATAAAACAGAAACGGAACACTAGAAAACAGCATGGCGGCCCTTTCGGTTTACATAAATTGATTATTTCACGCCACGATCGGCTCGTCAGTGATGACAACAGCGCCAGAATACGCGGCCTGCAGCTTGTCGCGGAAGGTGTTGACGAGATCCTCCGCGCCGAAGCACGAGATCAGATAGTTGTCAACCGAAACGACGATCAGCTTGTCCGGGAAGCCGCACATCCACTGCTTGGCCATGATATAGTCCCGGATTTCCTTTGCCGCCTCATCCAGCTTCCCTGCATCGGTCAGGCGCAGCGCACCGCAGGTGAAGGTATTGCCGTTCATCATGTGGAACAGCGACGCGCCGTCATCCGCCATCGCGACGACGGATGCGGGGATGCTCAGCAGATATTCGACATCGGACGCGTTTTCAAGGCCGACCGTTCCGGGCTGGCCATCGGTCATGTTGGCTTCGGAATAATCGCCGCCCGCCGCAGGGAATTTTTCGTCTTCGGAATAGCTTGCCCAGACGGTGTTCAGGATGGTCAGCGCGTCGGGAATTTCCGACGCATCCGGCTGCGTGTCAGACTTTGCCGCGCAGGCTGTCAGGGAAAGTGCCGTCAGAGCGGCCAGAAACATCGCAATCAGTTTTTTCATGTTGGAACTCCTTTGGAATCTTTTTTCTGACGCGGGAAAATCCCGCGTCATCCTACAGACGCGTTTTTGTGCCGCAGGTTCTGTCAGTATACGCGATAGTTGTGAACGTTTCGTGAATAATATGCGGGCAGGCACAAATTGTGCCTGCCCGCGTGGTTCAGTGCTATTATTTTGTCAGATACCGGTGCAGCATGGCTGCGAGCTGGGCGCGGGTGGCGAGGCCGGAGGGGTTGAGCTTGCCGTTTGCGCCTTGCAGGATGCCCGTGCCGCAGGCCCAGCGCATAGCGGGCAGCGCGTAATTGGACACGGTCTGCGCGTCGCCATAGCCGGTGAAGCTGGTGGTTTCACCGGCGCTCACATCCTGTCCGCGATAGCGTGTATAACGGTAGAGGATGGACGCCAGCTGCTCACGGGTAACGGGCGCGTCGGGGCGGAAGGTTCCGTCGGTGTAGCCGCTGACGATGCCGTTCTGCGACGCCCAGATAACCGCCTTTTCATAATACGCGCTGGGCTTTACATCCGAGAACGCCGCGCTGCCGAAGCACCTCGGCTCGTTCTCCATGCGGTACAGGATCGTCACGAGCATACCGCGCGTCGCCGTGCCGTAGGGGCTGAACCGGTTGCGGGACGTGCCGTTCATCAGGCCGTTTTCGCAGACGTAGCGCACGTCATAGTAGAACCAGTCGGTGCGGGAAACGTCGAGGAAGTCCACGTTCGGCGTGGGATTGAGCGCGGCGATAATCGTCGGGTCGAATTCCCAGTGCGCCGTATAGCGGCGGTCGCCAATACTGCCTGCCGGAATCGTGACAGTCAGATTATCTTCGCCCACCAGGTCTGTGCCGCTCCAGCCGGTGAAGACATATCCGGCCTTTGTCGGCTCGTTCAGCGTGATTGCAGACGATTCGACGGTGTAGAAATCCGGGTTGCCGAGCGCTGTGCCGCCGTCCAGATCATAGGTAATGGAATAAGTATTCAGCGACCAGTGCGCGATATAGCTGCGGTTTCCGATGCTGCCCGCCGGGATGGTGACGGTCAGGTTGTCGCTGCCAGACAGATCAGTTCCGCTCCAGCCGATAAACGTATAGCCGGTTCTTGTCGGCGGATTCAGGGTAATGGTCGACGATTCCACGGTATAGAAGTCCGGATTGCCGGAAGCCGTACCGCCGTCCAGATTATACGTGATGGAATAGGTATCGAGTGACCAATGCGCCGTGATCGTCAGATTCTCGGCGGGCATGGTCGCGGGAATCGCCTTGTCCCAACCGGCGAAGGTATAGCCTTCTCTTGTCGGGTCGGCAGGCGCGGTGATGGGCGTGCCGTAGTCCTGCGTTATGGTAATATCCGCTTTGCCGTTTTCGGGTTTGACTGTGATGGTATATTGATTGATCTCCCACTTCGCCCAGTATTCCTTATTGCCCATTTCTGTACCGCCGATTGCCGTCACAGGATCGCCGGTCAGATTTTCGTTGTCATACCAGCCCACGAACGTGTGGCCTGTATAGGTCATATCGTCTGCCGTCGGAAGCGTTGCACCCACGCCGTAGGTGTATCCGGTGACATTGCCGCTGTTGATCGTGCCGCCGTTTGTGTTCAGCGTGACGGTGTAGGTATTTGCTTCCCACTTCGCCCAATACTCCTTATTGCCCGTTTCGGTGTTGCTGATCGCCGTAACAGGAGAGCCAGTCAGATTTTCGTTGTCATACCAGCCCACGAACGTGTGGCCTGTATAGGTCATATCGCCCGCTGTCGGGAGTGTTGCGCCCACGCCGTAGGTGTAGCTTGTGACATTGCCGCTGTTGATCGTTCCGCCGTTCGTGTTCAGCGTGACGGTGTAGGCATTTGCTTCCCACTTCGCCCAGTATTCCTTATTGCCCGTTTCTGTACCGCCGATTGCCGTAACAGGAGAGCCGGTCAGATTTTCGTTGTCATACCAGCCCACGAACGTGTGGCCTGTATAGGTCATATCGCCCGCTGTCGGGAGTGTTGCGCCCACGCCGTAGGTGTAGCTTGTGACATTGCCGCTGTTGATCGTGCCGCCGTTCGTATTCAAGGTTACGGCGTAGGTCGGGGCTGTCCACTGCGCCGTCAGTTTCGTCACCTCAGCCGGAACACTGTCGCCGGGGGCGTAGAATTTACCGTTGCTGCCAAGCCACATAAAGAAACTTCCTGCATCCCCGTCCGGGCGGGTCAGACCGTCGGACGCAGGCGCGGTAAACTCGCTGCCGGTTTTCACGATGATTTGAATATCCTCGGAGCTATTACCCAGCTTGCCGCCGCCAAGGTCAAGGGTAACGACCTTCAGTCCGTCAGAACCCAGTGTGCCAGGGTTCAGGACTTCAAGGACGGGGCGGAAACCGAGGTAAACGTTCCGAAACGAGGACGAGGTGTAATACCAGAAGCGGGCCGAGTTGTACCCACGGTACGCCCGGAACGACTCGGCGGCAGAAGAAGTATCCTGTCCCCACGAATACATTTTATTCCAGTTTTGGATATATCCGCTGTTCTTGTCCAGTATCCTGTCCCATTCATTATTTGACGGCGTGTCGTGTTGGGACTCACCCGAACCTGTAGAGTTACTTCCCACAGACGGTGCGCGCAGGGTATAGTCCACGCCGCCGCTGGCATAATTTTTGCCGAAAATCAGACTTTTCGTATTTAAGTCATCCCAGCTTACCGTATGCGTTACGGCATAGTCCGCCACAAACAGGCTGTGGGGATATTTGTTCTGCTGTGCATACTCCTCGGTGGTTGCCGTCGCAGACGTGAGTTTGTAGGCTTCTATCGTTCCCGCATAGGTAAAGGGAACATAGTGCAGCGACGTATCCGGCAAAGAAACCGCACCATCTGAGTTTCCGCCGTTTGCCGTTCCGGGAATATTCATCGCCGAAAGGTCAAAATAATATCTGCCGCCGGGGGTGAGGGAAAACTGCTCGTCAGGCGAATCATTAGCCAATAGCATTGGCGCAGCCAGCGCCCCCAATGCAGCGGCAGCTTCCGCATACCGGGTCATATCCAGCTCATCGATTTCCTCGTCGGAGAGCTTCTCCTTCGCCTCGTCGATAGCCTCAAGCTGCGCCTTGACTTCTTCGGCGTTATCTTCCGTGATTTCTTCTGCGTTCGGTAAACCGTTGATCATGGCCTGTACCTGATCTGCGGCACTCAGCTCTATGGGACCATTCGGATCATCGGCTCTCTCGGTGCTGCCGTTTTCGCCGGTTCTGTCCTCAACAGGGATGTATTGACCGCAGTTCTGCGGTATGGCATTCTCCGCTCCACAGACAGGGCATTCCTTGTTCATGTTGTCCGCCGTGCAGGCCGTTTCACAGCTGCAAACAGGCGGTTCTTCCGCACTGCCTTCCGCAAATGCCGTTGTGGGCAGCAGTGTCAGCACCATACAGCACATGAGCAGGATGCTGAGCAGTCGTTTTTTCATAGTTAATCCTCTCTTTCGGTGTTCGCGCTTCCCGGACTCCGAAGAAAACGCAGGGTCAGAGGGCGGCTTGTGCGGAGCTTTGCTCCGCACAAGGGAGTACTCCCTTGTGATGCAGTTTCTTCAACTGGCACGTATGCCAGTATTTTAGCATACATTCTCAAAAAAGGCAACAGGATCAAAAAATTAACTATGCTGGAAATCTGACAGCTTATTTTCGAAAAAGCGGGTATGATAAGCATATCCTATCATAAGCAGGAGGAAACAGTATGTACGGCCTTAAAAATATTGAAAAATCCACGGTTCTGACGCTCAAAGAGCAGGTCGCGTATCAGCCCGGTCAGGTTGTGAGCAAGACCCTTGCGCAGAACGACGCGCTGAGTGTGACGCTCTTCGCCTTTGACAAGGGCGAGGAGATCAGCACCCACGAATCCGGCGGTGACGCGTTCGTCACCTGCCTCGACGGCACGGGCCGCATCACCATCGACGGCGTGCCATACGAGCTGCACGAGGGCGAGTCCATCGTCATGCCCGCGCGCCATCCCCACGCCGTCTACGGTCAGGAGCAGTTCAAAATGCTGCTGGTCGTGGTATTCTGAGGGAGTCTTTTCACCTGCACGTGGGGCGGGCAACTCTGTCCGCCTCTGCGCAGCTTGCAGGCAATTGTTGAATTCCATGCAAAACGGCGGCCGATCGGCCGCCGTTTTGTTGTTCAAAAGGGTCTGGTTTCGAGATCCATAAAATCGTGGATCACGTCGAGTATGTGGATGGGTTCGAGCTGCTGATCGGTACAGAGTTTTGTCAGCCGGACGACGCCGGGACGGTTGTTGGAAAAGGGCGCGGTGATTGCAATGGTCGTCCAGCAGCCGCTCAGGTACTGCTGGCCCAGAATGCCGTATGCATAAAGCATTCTTGCCGGGCCGTGCGCCTCGTAGAGCACGTACCGGTAAGCGGATTCCGGAACCTCGCTGACCGGGTCTGCCGAAAGCGTGTCCAGCTTGTCCCACTCGGCTGAGATCCGAAACGCGGTCTGTAAAAGCGAAACAGCTTCCTTTGCAAGCTCCTGTGCACGCGGGTGCAGCGTCTGAAGCTCCGCAAGCAGCGCGTCCGCGCTGAATAATCCGCGCGCATCCGCGTATTCCGGCCCTGAAATCAGCTGGGCCGGTGAAATCGAGAGGCTTTTCGCAAGCTCCTCGATGGAATCCGAGCGCAGGCATTTGTCCCCCTTCAGATATTCCTGAAAGGTCGAACGCGGAATGCCGAGTTCCTTTGAGAATTCCAGCTTCGTCTTTCCAGCCGCGTTCATTTTGCGCTGTAATGTGGCTGCAATGTTTTTCTCTATCTGCATATACAAAGCCACCTCCTCACTACAAAAAATGATAGGAAGGAGGATGCCTCCGGTAAATGCCGCCTTCCCGGCAAAACTGCCAGCTTTCCGGCATGGCAGAAAATGCAGCGCCCGCCCGGGCCGGAAATGTGCCGCAGGCGGGCAGAAGAATTTATTTTGTGCCGAAGATGCGGTCGCCCGCGTCGCCGAGGCCGGGGACGATGTAGCCGTGCTCATTGAGCTTCTCATCGACTGCGCCGCAGTAAAGCTCAACATCGGGGTGCTTTTTGGTGATGAGCTCGATGCCCTCGGGAGCAGCAACGAGGACCATGAGCTTGATGTTGTGGCAGCCGCGCTTCTTCATTTCGGCGATCGCCGCGTCGGCAGAGCCGCCGGTGGCGAGCATGGGGTCGACGATCATGATATCGCGCTCGGCGATGTCCTTCGGCATCTTGCAGAAGTAGACGTGCGGCTCAAGCGTTTCCTCGTCGCGGAACATACCGATGTGGCCGACACGGGCAGACGGAACCATGCGCAGAACGCCGTCGACCAGTCCAAGACCGGCGCGCAGAATGGGCACGACTGCAATTTTCTTACCGGCCAGCGTCGGCTCCTCCGCCGTGCAGATCGGCGTTTCGACCGTCTTGGTGGTGAGCGGCAGATCACGGGTGGCCTCATAGGTGATGAGCATCCCGATCTCGCTGACCAGCTCCCGGAAATCCTTGACGCTGGTGTTTTTATCGCGCATGATCGTCAGCTTGTGCGCGACGAGCGGATGATCCATGACGTGTACGTGTTCTCCAAATGCTTTCGTGCTCATGATGTTGCTCCTTTGTCTTTTCTATTCAATTATTTTTTCAAATAAAAGTCCTTGTCATGCTGCCGCGTGCGCTCTGCCTGCGCCTGACGCAGATAATTGGGCGTCAGCGCAGCGGCGTCTGCCGGTTCGCCCGCGGCGATCTTTTCCATTGCGGTCAGCGCCACGCCGGAGGCCCTTTGCTGGCGCAGATGCTCAGGAAGCAGCCGCAGCGGCAGATTCTCCTCCTTCAATGTGTCAAAAACGAGCTTCGCGCCGTCGCCGGCGAGATACACAGGGCCGGGAATATTTTTCAGCTCCTGCGACAGCTCTGAAATTGCGATTGCGCGGTCCTCCGTGCGGCGCAGGAGCGCTCCATCGGTCCAATTGAACAGCGCGTTATAGATTTGCCCCTTTCGCGCGTCCATGCAGGCGCAGTAAACGCCGTCGGCGCAGGCTGCGCCGCGCACCATGGCCTCCAGCGTCGAAACGCCGTAGAGCGGGAGCTGACGGCCCCACGCGAAGCCCTTGGCACAGGCCATGCCGATGCGCACGCCCGTAAAGCTGCCTGGCCCGGCGGCGACGGCGACAGCGTCGATATCCTGTGGGGTCAGCTCACAGCCGGAGAGCATATTTTTTGCCAGCTCCATCAGCGTTCTGCTGTGGGTCTGGCCGGAATTCTGCATATATTCCGCAAGCAGGCAGCCGTCGGACAGCAGCGCCGTACCGGCTGCCTTCGCAGAGGATTCAAATGCCAGCAGCTTCAAATCGGCTCCCTCCTTCGATGGTGATGCGGCGGGTATCGGGTTCAAGCGGGTCTTTCTCGATGGTGATATGAATTGCGTCCCGCAGTGCGTCTTCCACGTTTTCGCTCCACTCGACGGCACACACGCCGCCGCGTGCAAGATAATCCTCCCAGCCGATGTCGAACAGCTCGTCCGAGGAGCCGAGGCGGTACATATCGAAATGGAACAGCGGGATGCGGCCCGTCAGGTATTCATTGACAATGGTATAGGTCGGGCTGGTCACGAGATCTGTGACACCGAGGCCCTGCGCAATGCCGCGCGTGAGGGCCGTCTTTCCTGCTCCCAGATCGCCGAAATAGGCGATCACATCGCCCGGCAGGAGGCGCTTTGCCAGTCTTTGTCCAAGCGCCTGCGTTTCGTCCGCGCTGTGCGTGGTGATCTGCATACCAAAGCCCCCTACCTGCCCCATTTTATATCTGCCGCATTATAACACAGAAATCAAGTAAAATCAATTCAAAATCATACCAAAACCACGGCAATTTGAAAATCGTGGTTTACTTATTCGTCCTTTTTTGATACAATGTAAAATTGAATTAGGATTCCTTTTTTCAAGCTTTATTTTCGCATTCAAAGGAGGCGGCTTTATGCACGGGATATGGAAAGCGATCGGCAGCTTTGTCCGGCGCGCAGATATGATCCTTCTGAGCCTTTGTATTGCCGCCAGCGTCTTCGGCATTGTGGTCATTTCCAGCGCAACAAACGTCAAGGGCAGCGCGCAGTATGTCCGCACGCAGATCCTTGCGCTGGTTCTTGGTATTATTTTATATGTCTTTTTCACGCTGGTCGACGTCGATATCATTGCCGAGCGGCGCGAGCTGCTGCTGATCTTCTCGGCGATCTTCATTCTTCTGCTGTTCCCCTTCGGCGATACCCGAAGCGGCAACCGTTCCTGGCTGGCATTCAGCTTCCTGCCGTTTTCCATCCAACCGGCGGAGATCTGCAAAATTCCGTTTATCATGATCCTGGCCAAGACCATGAGCATCCGGCAGAACAAGATCTCGCATATCTCAACGGTCCTGCGGCTCGCAGTCATCACGGTCTTCATGTTTGGCCTGATCGTCGTAGCGTCGGAGGATCTGGGTGTTGCGCTGCAGTATCTGTTTATTTTCGTCATTATGGCGTTTGTCGGCGGCGTGAGCCTTTTGTGGTTCCTCGGCGCGTTTGCGGTGCTGCTTGTAGCTTCTCCATTTTTGTGGCAGTTTCTCAGCTACGACCGGCGCAGCCGTATCTGGGTGCTGTTTGACCCGCGCATCGACCCGGCAGCACAGGATCAGCGCTACCAGATGAACCGCAGCCTGCGCGCGCTTCAGAACGGCGGGATCACCGGGCAGGGACTGTACCACGGGACGATGGTACAAAGCGGTACGATCCCCGCGCAGCATACCGACCTGATCTTCTCCTCTATCGGCGAGGAACTCGGCATGCTCGGCTGCATGGCAGTTCTCATTCTGCTGACGGCCATCATCATCCGTATCATCTATGTCGGCATCAAATCCGGCAACTATATGAACCGGCTCATCTGCGTCGGCATCGCTGGCATGCTGACGGCGCAGGTGTTCATCAACATCGGCGTGTGCATCGGCCTTGTGCCGGTCATCGGCCTGACGCTGCCGTTCTTTTCCTACGGCGGCAGCTCGCTCGTCACGATGTTCTTCGCGATGGGCATTGTATCCGGCATCAATATGCGCCCAGCGCCGGACAGCAGCGCACGGTATATCCGGCCTCCGCTTTCAGCATAAGCGGCACCAGACAATTCTCTTTGAAAGGAGTTATCAACATGAAGGTTATTTTAACACAGGATGTAAGAGGTCAGGGAAAGCGCGGCCAGATGATCGAGGTATCTGACGGCTACGCGCGCAACTTCCTGCTGCCGCGCAAGCTTGCGCAGGAAGCGACCGCAGACAACATCAACACCATGCGCATGAACGACAAGGCCACGCAGGAGCGGCAGGCCAAGGAGCGCGCGGAAGCGCTCGAGCTGCGCAACCGCATGAAGGATATGACCGTCGTCGTCACCGCCAAGGGCGGCGGAGCGGGCCGTCTGTTCGGCTCGGTCACGAACACGGAGGTTTCCGAGGCGCTTGCGAAGCAGGCCGGGATCCAGCTGGACAAGCGGAAGATCGTTCTGGACGAGCCGATCAAGTCGGTCGGCGTTTACACCGTCAAGTGCAAGCTCGGCTATGAGATCAACGCAGAACTCAAAATCGAGGTCAAGGAAGCCTAAGTGCGCCTGACCATCATTTCCCGGAAGGATGTGAACATCTATGGATGAGGAACTGCTTCAGCGGCAGGCCCCGCAGGCATTGGAGGCGGAGCAGTCCGTGCTCGGCTCGATGCTGATCGACGAGCGCTGCGTGCCGGACGTGGTCGGTATGCTGCAGCCGGACGATTTTTATCTCCGGCAGAACCGTGAGATCTACGAGACGATCTATACGATGTTCAACTTCTCGGAAAAGATCGACCCCGTTACCGTACTCAATAAAATGAAAGAGCGCGGTGTGTATGACGAGCAGAGAAGCTATGATTACATCGCACAGCTTTTGAAGATCACGCCGACCGCCGCCAATGTCAAGCAGTATTGCACGATTGTGCATGACAAGTCACTGCTGCGCGCGCTGGCGACTGCGTCGTCGGAGATCACGGAAATGGTCTACGACGGTGTCGGCACAGCGCAGGAGATGCTTGAAGTCTCGGAGAAAAAGATCTATTCCCTCCGCCGTGGGAACACCGGCGACAGCCTGCAGCATATCGGCAAGGTCATGATCAACGTCTACGACCGGTTGGAAGAGCTGGCGGCCTCCGGCAGCGAGATCCCCGGCCTGTCTACCGGACTTCACGATCTTGACCGCAAGATCAACGGCCTGAACAAGACTGACCTGATTCTGATCGCAGCCCGTCCCGGTATGGGCAAGACGGCTATCGCGCTCAATATCTGCCTGAACGTGGCGAAGACCTATGAAAAGACTGTCGCATTTTTCTCGCTCGAAATGTCGCGCGAACAGCTGGTCATGCGTCTTCTTTCCACGGAAAGCTTTGTTGAAAACCAGAAGCTTACGACCGGTCATCTGGATGAGGAAGACTGGGGAAAGCTCTCTATCGCCTCGTCCGCGCTCAGCCAGACGGATATCCGCGTGGACGACAATCCGGCTATCACGGTCGCGGAGATCAATGCAAAATGCCGCCGGCTCGACAATCTGGGGCTGGTTTTGATCGACTATCTGCAATTGATGACCGCCGCCGCGCCCGGCAAATCCGGCGATAACCGCGTAACGGTCGTCAGTGATATTTCCCGTGCGCTCAAGATCATGGCAAAGGAGCTGAATGTGCCGGTCATCTGTCTCAGCCAGCTGTCCCGTGCCAACGAATCGCGTACCGACAAGCGGCCGATGCTGTCTGATCTTCGTGAATCCGGCGCTATCGAACAGGACGCAGACTCCGTCATGTTCCTCTACCGCGACGAGTATTATAACCCCAACACGCAGGACAAGAACATTGCGGAGTGCATTGTTGCGAAAAACCGTCACGGCGAGACCGGAACGGTCAAGCTGCAATGGCGGCCGCAGTTCTTTACGTTCTCCGATCTGGAATGGAAGCATGACGGATAAAATTCTTTCGTGGATGCGCGGGCAGTGCATGACGCAGCCGGGCGATACCGTGATCTGTGCCGTTTCCGGCGGCGCGGATTCCGTCTGTATGCTGCACATTCTGCTGTCCCTGCGGGCTGCGCTTGACATTACGGTTGAAGCGGCGCATTTCAATCATCAGCTGCGCGGCGAAGAATCAGACCGCGACGAGGCGTTTGTCCGTACGCTCTGCGCCGAACTGGGCGTCGTGCTCCATGTTGATAACGGTGATGTACGCGCCCGCGCGGCAAAGACGCACGAATCCGTTGAGGAAGCGGCGCGTGCGCTTCGCTACGCGTTCTTCTCTTCCCTGCCAGGTTTAATTGCAACGGCGCACACGCAGGACGACAATCTGGAAACGGTGCTTTTAAATCTCACACGCGGCACCGGTCTTGCCGGACTCTGCGGCATTCCGCCGAGGCGTGAGCGGTTCATCCGGCCCATGCTTGCCGTCTCCCGTGCGGAGATCGAGGCGTATCTCGCGCAAAACGGACTTTCCCATGTGACTGACAGCACCAATTTTCTTCCGGACGCACGGCGCAACCGCCTGCGGCAGTCTGTCATCCCGCTTCTCAAAGCGGAGAATCCATCCCTCTGCGAAACGGCGTTTCGTATGTGCCGGCTTCTGGAGGCGGACGAAGCGCAGCTTTCTGCGCAGGCAGAGGCAGCGCTGCGGCAGGCCCGGCTTTCGGATGGGATCCGGTGCAGCGCCCTTACCGCGTATCCGTCTGCCGTCCGCACGCGCGCTGTCAAACTGCTGCTCGGCGAGATCCACGCGCCGAAGCTTTCGGAGCGGCACATCAGTGCCGTCGACCGGCTGCTGTTTTCCGAATGCCCCTCTGCCCGCGCATCTCTGCCGGGCGGATTTTTGGCGCAGCGGGAATACGACCGGCTGCTTCTTACTGCCGGCTCCCCTGCCGCATTCGAGCCGGTCACGCTTCTGGCCGGGGAATCCGCCGTTCTTCAGCCGCTTGGGCTCCGTGTTTGCTTCGAATGGCAAGAAAATTTTTCAGAAATTCAAAATACACTCTCCACTTTTGCCGTAAAGTGTGATACGATAGGCTCAACTACACAGATCCTGTTCCGTCCGCGCCGGGCGCACGACGAAATGCGCGTCTCCGGGGGCCGGAAAACGCTGAAAAAGCTCATGATCGACCGCAAGATTCCTCTGGACAGGCGCAGCCTGCTCCCTGTGGCAGCGGATGCGCATGGAATTCTCGGCGTCTACGGGATCGGCGTCAATCTTGATCGAGCAGCCGCCCCTGGCGACCGCGCGGTCATCATCAGAATAGAAGAATTAGAGAAAGAGGATTCGCTGTATGATTAACAAATCTGATATGCTTCAGGACATTGAACGCGTTCTTGTTTCCGAGGAGGAGATCCACGCGCGGATCAAGGAGGTCGGTGCGCAGATCGCGGAGGATTACCGCGGCAAGTGCCCGATCCTTGTCGGCGTGCTCAAGGGCGTCGTCCCGTTCTTTGCGGAAATGGCCAATGCCATCAGCATTCCTGTGCAGGAGGACTTCATGTGCATCACCTCCTTTGAGGGCGGTACGGAATCCACCGGCAAGCTGACGTTCCGCAAGGATATCGATCACGATATCGAAGGGCGTCATGTTCTGATCCTTGAGGATATCATCGACTCCGGCAGCACGCTCAAGATGATCTGCGAAATGTTCCGTGAGCGCAAGCCCGCGTCCATCAGGATCTGCACGCTGCTCGACAAGCCCACGGGCCGCAAGGTCGATCTGAAGCCGGATTACACCTGCTTCACCGTTCCGCCCGCGTTTGTCGTCGGCTTCGGTCTGGATTACGAGGATTATTACCGGAACCTTCCGTTCGTCGGCGTTCTGAAGCCCTCCGTCTATCAGGATCAGTAAGCTGATCTTTCTATCTATTCTTTCAAAAGGAGATACTCCGTGAATCAACAGCCCAAAACCGTACAGACGATCATTCTGATCGCGATTCTGGCGCTGGTTCTTGTGGTGATCTCTTCGTCCCTGCTCACGCAGAACAGCAGCAGGCTTGCCTATTCCGACGTGCTCGACCTGTTCGAAAATGAACGGGTCGAGTCGTTCGTTTTACAGGGCGACACGCTGACCATGACGCTGTATGCCAGCGATACGGCGCAGGCAGGCACGGCAGCCGCCAGGATCGGAGACATTGAGACATTCCACAAGGACCTCGACGAGACCATTGCCGCGCAGAGCGCGTCCGGCATTCTCAAGTCCTACAACTATCTTCCCGCCGTCAACTCCATCTGGCGGTCTGTCCTGCCTTATCTCGTCGTCGGCGTTGCGTTGCTGTTCGTCTGGTTCATCCTGATGAACCGCTCCGGCGGCAGCCCGAACGCCATGTCGCAGTTTACGCGCGCAAACGCCCGCTTCGGCGTTCCGAACGGCGAAGCCGTTACCTTCAAGGACGTTGCAGGCGCGGATGAGGAGAAGGAAGAGCTTTCCGAAATCGTAGAATTCCTGCGCGACCCGGATAAATTCAGACAGCTTGGCGCGAAGATCCCCAAGGGCGTTCTGCTGGTCGGCCCTCCGGGCACCGGCAAGACGCTGCTGGCAAGAGCTGTCGCCGGTGAGGCAAACGTCGCGTTTTTGTCCATTTCCGGCTCCGATTTTGTCGAGCTTTATGTCGGCGTCGGTGCAAGCCGTGTGCGCGACCTGTTCGATCAGGCCAAGCGTGTTGCGCCCGCTATTGTATTCATTGACGAGATCGACGCGGTGGGCCGTCAGCGCGGCGCAGGTCTTGGCGGCGGTCACGACGAGCGCGAGCAGACGCTCAACCAGCTGCTCGTGGAAATGGACGGCTTCTCTGCAAACGAGGGTGTGATCGTCATCGCGGCGACCAACCGCAAGGATATTCTCGACCCCGCCCTGCTTCGTCCCGGACGGTTCGACCGGCAGATCTATGTCGGCGCGCCGGACTGGCGCGGAAGAGCGGAGATATTGCAGGTCCACGCACGCAAAAAGCCGCTGGCAGACAATGTCGATCTGCCCGCCATCGCAAAGGCGACCGCCGGCTTTACCGGCGCCGATCTTGCGAATCTGCTGAACGAGGGTGCACTGCTTGCTGCGCGGAACGGCAAAGCCGCCATCACGCAGCAGGATCTGGAAGCTGCCATGATCAAGGTTATTGCAGGTCCGGAGAAAAAGAGCCGCGTCGTCAGCCACTCCGAAAAAATGCTCACTGCCGTCCATGAGGCCGGACACGCCGTGTGTATGTATTGTCTGGACTCGCAGGATCCCGTGCACCTGATCACCATCATCCCCCGCGCACAGGCGGGCGGTATGACCATCAGCCTGCCGCAGGATGACAAATCCTACGCTTCGCGCAATGAAATGTTCGAGACGGTCGTCTCCTTCCTTGGCGGACGTGTTGCGGAAGCGTTGAAGCTGTGCGATATCTCTACCGGCGCTTCGAACGATCTCCAGCGCGCAACAAAGCTTGCGCGGGATATGGTCGCGACCTACGGAATGTCGGACGCGATTGGCCCTGTCTCCTATTCGTCGAGTCAGGAGGTCTTCATTGGCCGGGATTACGAAAAAACGAAGCCCTATTCCGAAGCAACGGCAGGCGAGATCGACGTGCAGGTGCAGTCGATCATGCGCGAGGCATACAAGCGCTGCGAGGAGATCCTGACCGCGCATTCGGAACGGCTGGATAAGATCGCGGGCTTCCTGATGGAAAACGAAAATATGAACCGCGCTCAATTTGAGGCGGTCATGCAGGATGAAGCATTGGATGCTCCCGAATCGTAAGGAACCAGCTTGCGCGCCGCAGAGACTGCGGCGCGCAAATCATTTGGAGGACATATGTATTACCGCTCCCTGAACGCGTATCTGCGCGAGACATTCGGCTGCAAGGTCTATAAGCTGGCGCTTTCCGCCGGATGCACCTGTCCGAACCGCGACGGGACGCTCGACGCACGCGGCTGCATCTTTTGCAGCGGAAGCGGTGAATTCGCCGCCTCCGCCGCGCTCCCGGTTTCTGAACAGCTTGCCCAGGCCAAACGCCTTGTCGCGGCAAAGGCCGGGCCGGATGCCCGATATATCGCCTATTTTCAGGATTACAGCAATACCTATGCGCCCGCCGATCAATTAAGGCCGCTGTTTCTGGCCGCAATCGACCGGGATGAGATCTGCGCGCTGTCCATCGCGACCAGACCGGACTGCCTGCCGCCGGAGATCCTCGCGCTGCTCGCGGAACTGCGGGAAAGGAAGCCTGTCTGGGTCGAGCTTGGCTTACAGACGATCCACGCATCCACTGCGCGGTATATCCGGCGCGGCTATCCCCTTTCCGTGTTTGACAATGCCGTCCGGCAGCTCAAGGAGCTGGATATCCATGTGGTCGCGCATATGATCCTTGGACTTCCCGGCGAAACACCGGAGATGATGGTGCAGACCGCACGCTACATCGGTCAGAGCGGTGCGGACGGCATCAAGCTCCATCTGCTGCACGTTTTGTCCGGGACAGACCTTGCTGAGGACTACGCCGCCGGAAACTTCGAAACCATGACGCTGGATGCGTATCTGTCCGTACTGGAAGACTGTCTGCGCGTGCTGCCGCGCGAGCTGGTCATTCACCGTATGACCGGAGACGGCGCGAAGCGCAGCCTGATCGCTCCCATGTGGAGCGCGGATAAAAAGCGGGTCCTGAATGCGCTCAACCGCCGGTTCCTGTCCGACGATCTGGAACAGGGTTCGGCGCTGCTGCTCTGAACGTTTCTTCGATTCTGAATATTTTTCGAAAATGTCGAATAGAAAAAATGATTGACAATCGTGAAAAAGCGTGTTATTCTGATTCAAGAGTAACGAATGCGGGCGAAAAAGCCCGCATTCACGTCGTTTTCGATATTCTCGTTCCAGAATATCGAACTTCGGCGAACTTAGTTCGACTATATCGGAGGAAAGAGAACATGAAAAAAGAAAACCTGTTCGTCATTCTGACCGGTGTTGTCATCGGCATCGCAGCACTCGTGCTGACGGCGCTCGGCAACCCGGCCAACATGGGCTTCTGCATCGCGTGCTTTGAGCGCGACATCGCAGGCGCTGTGGGTCTGCATTCAGCTGCCAAGGTCCAGTATGTCCGCCCGGAGATCATCGGCCTTGTGCTTGGCAGCTTCCTGATGGCGCTGGCCTCTAAGGAATGGAAAGCCAGAGCCGGTTCGTCTCCCGCGCTCCGCTTTGTGCTCGGCGCATTCGTCATGATCGGCGCGCTTGCCTTCCTCGGCTGCCCGCTGCGCATGGTGCTGCGTCTGGCTGGCGGCGATCTGAACGCCGTTGTCGGTCTGGCCGGCTTCGCCGCCGGTATCTTCCTCGGCACGATCTTCATCCGCAAGGGCTTCACGCTTCAGCGGAACTACGCCACCAAGACGCTCGACGGCACGGTGCTGCCCGCTGTCATGGTCGGCCTGCTGATCCTGTTCCTGGCTGTTCCCACGCTGTTCAAGCTCTCTGAGGAGGGCCCCGGCTCCAAGCACGCCCCGTTCCTGATCGCGCTGCTGATCGCGCTGGTTGTTGGCGCGCTGGCACAGAAATCCCGTATCTGCATGGTCGGCGGTCTGCGCGACACGATGATGTTCAAGGATCTGCACCTGCTGTGGGGCTTCATCGCCATTTTCGTCACAGTCCTCATCGGCAATCTCTGCCTGCATAAATTCAATCTCGGCTTCGCCGGACAGCCGGTTGCACATTCCGACCATGTGTGGAACTTCCTCGGTATGCTGCTCGCGGGCTGGGGCTCGGTGCTGCTGGGCGGCTGCCCGCTGCGTCAGCTCATTCTTGCCGGCAGCGGCAACGCGGATTCTGCCGTTACGGTGTTCGGCATGATCGTCGGCGCTGCGTTCGCACATAACTTCGGCCTTGCCGGAAACGCGGCCTCCGAAAGCTCTGCGGGCGGCGTTTCCACCAATGGCCGCGTCGCAGTGGTGCTCGGTATCGTGATCGTGCTGGTGATCTCCATCGTAAACAGCATGAAGAAGCAGGAGGCGCAGAAAAATGGTTGATGCAAGAGGCTATCTCTGCCCCATGCCCGTCGTGATGGTGCAGAACGCGATCAAGAAGGACAATCCCGCTGCATTGGAAGTTCTCGTCGACAACGAAACTGCCGTTGAAAACATCAAGCGCTTTGCCGCGCACAGCGGCTATCAGGCGGCTGCCCGTGAAGACGGCACTGATTATCACCTGACGCTCACGAAGAAATAAGCAATACGCAAAACAAAAAGCCGTGAAATTCCGATGGGACATTCGGAGTTTCACGACTTTTCTGATTTTTGTAGTACGTCAGCCGGCGCTGCAGCGGATGGCAAGCCTTGACTGGCCGCCGACGGTACAGGTGAAGAGTGTCAACGGCCAGCCGCCGCTGGTCATATCGGATATGGCGTAGGGAGAAAGCGTTTCAAGGGAATCGACCTTGTAGCGGAACACATTCCCGTCCATGTCTGTAAACGTGACCGCATCGCCCGGCTGGAGCTGCGGGAGGGACGCAAAATGGCTGCGGTAATTGTGCCCCGCAATGACGAGATTTTCAAGATACGCGGAGCCGGAGTAGCGGCAGGGCGCGATCTGCAGGCCGGGATAGCTCCATGTGCTGATGATGGGGAGCGACAGGCCGAGCGCGGGGATATCCAGAACGCCGATGTAGCTCTGGCCATCGATCTCGCGTTCCGGCATGGGCAGCTCCGGATTCAGCACATAATCCGGGACAAATGCCTCCTCTTTCCCCTCTCCAGTGGGAGACTGGGAAAGACTTTCCTGCCGGGGCAGGTCGGGTGTCAGGCGTTCAAGGACAAGCTCGGCAGCGTCGCCTGCGGCTGCATCGCGGCGGAGGTTATAGGCCGTGAGCAGCAGCGCGGCGAGAAGGAGCAGCAGCCCCAGAATCGTGCAAAGCGTTCCGCGTTTAATCATGGTCATTTTTCCTTTTCAAGAGCGTGCCCAAAATCAGAAGCAGCAGGCCCGCCGCAGCGAGCACCGGAACCGGCCACCAGAGAAGCCCCGTCTGCGGGAGCTTCTGCCCCTCCGGTGTATTGGTCAGAATGAACGTATCGCCGGTTTCCCGGATGCTTGAAATGTAGCCGGGAACGGCGTTTTCCTGTATTGTCCAGACGATCTCCGTGCCGTCCGGGTTATACCGGGGAAGGCCGCTCCATGTGTACTGCCAGCTGTCCGTGCGGCTGATAGTCCTTGTGTCGTAGACCGTGCCGTCCTTCAGGAGTGTGACCGTGATCGTATCGGGGCGTTTCTGCTCATAGCCCGCGTCGTCCCAGCGCTTGATCACGGTGTGCGTTGTGCTGTCTTCGTCCGGGCTTTGCGGGTTGTAATGTTGGTGTCCGCCGCAACTTTTTCAGCCGTGGCAAGCTCATAAGGTGCTCGCGCACTGTCGCCGGTGTACATCGGGAGCAGATCAGTCTTAACGGTCGGATTGCCGTTTTCGTCGCACTGCATATCGCTGACCTTAAGATCCGCCCTGCGGGAAAGGACGAACTTTGCACCGGTCAGCGGAGCCTTGGTCGTGCCGTCGATTTTGGAAACGATCATGGCAAACGTCCATGCGTGGACAGAGCTCTCAGGCGTTTTGCCGATGCCCTCGCCGTTGGGGTTGTTGCTGTACTCAAGATAAGCGGTGTTGGTGTTCTTACCTTCGCCGATGATATAGAAGTCGGCCTTGTCATTCAGAACAGCGGTATAGTTGACGCACAGGTCATTGCCTGCCTCGATCACGCCGTCGGCGATAGCCTGCTTGATATCGATAGAAAGCTCGAAATGATCGGCTTCCTTGCCGTCGACCATGATCTTGCTGGTAACAAGCGAGCAGTATTTACTGTTGAGCTTGTTGTTCGGATCATTCTTGATCTCAATGGAGAAATCCTCCTCGGATTTGAAGTGTGGAACAGCAGGGCTTTCAGTATCTGTAACCGTTCTGAAATTTCTTTGAAATCAATTCGAGATCGACTGTTCATAATCTGGATAATAAGTTGACATAAAATCATTAAGAATTCTTAAATATTCGATTTTTCACGGAAAAAGCGGACATTTCCCGAAAACCACCTATTGCGTTCTGAAAATCATTATGCTACGATGTCTCTAGAAGATGGGCAGGAACAGCGCTCCGCGCAGCCCCTGCGAACCGGTGCGCGTGTGGGATCCCATACGCGTACCATGCGCTCCCGGCAAGTAAGCGCCTGCCGGGGATGAAATTAAGGAGGAATTGCTTATGAAAAAACGTTTTGTGGCGCTTCTGCTGTGCCTTGTCATGGTAGTTGGCCTGATCCCGGCGGCGATGGCCGCCGGTCCAGAAGCTGACCGGAATTACATCACCTTCAAAGCAAACGATGGAAGCTATGGAAGTTCCAGCGAAAGACTGCAGCAACTCACAGAGAGTGACGTTGCAATTGGCTGGGTCACGCTCCGTGCGAATGACTTTAACAGAGATGGCTACACCTTCCTCGGCTGGAGCACCGAACCCAACGGCCAGAAGATCTATAACGACGGCCAGACTGTTTCCGTAACCGAACTGTTCGGCGGACGCACCTACGCTGTTCTGTACGCTGTCTGGCAAAAGGACGGTGTGACGCCGCCCGTCGGCCCGTACACGGTGACCTACCGGCAGCGCACGGAGGTTTCTCTGACGGATCCCGACGTCGTTGACGCGAATGTCGGCGCCATGTACACGGTCAAGAACTTCCCACAGACATGGACTGTTCCCACAGGCAAGGTATTTGCGGGCTGGACGACGAACGGCAGCAACCTCTATGCGCCCAACGAGAACATTGTCCTCTCCCAGAACACGATTCTGTATCCGGTCTACCGCGATACCGTGTCGACCTGTGAGATCACCTACAACGATGCGCGCGATCAGCAGGAATGGAAGGTCACGGTCAACGTAGGCGATTTTGTCTACATTGACCTGAACGGCGGCACCGAGGCCTATCTCGACAATGTCAAGATCACCGCTTCCGGCAGCTACACAGTCACGCGCTCCTGCACGCTGACGTTTGCCTACAAGGGAGCGCAGAAGTCTCTGGGCTGGGATTATGACGCGGCAAGAACCCGCTTCACAGCCAGATGGACGGTTTCTAACGTCAAGGTCACATATTATGACTTTGACTATGCGCGCGTTATGGAAGAAATGTTTGCCTATGGCGGTTCCATTACCGTCAACCCGAACGGCGGTACGGCCTATCTGGACGCTACCTATGTGGACAGACAGACAGTGCTGAACGTGACAAAGAACGCGACGCTTTATGACGCGACCCGCACCGGCTACAAGTTCTACGGTTGGGATAAAACCTATGACCGCAACGGCCAGCCTGTCTTTACCGCCATGTGGACGAAGAACGGTCAGGCGGACACGTATGACATCTTCTACTATGACTTTGATGATGCCAAGAGCGAATATGCCCGCTTCTACGCGAATACGCCCATCGTCATCGATCCGAACGGCGGCACGGCCCGGCTGGATACCATGTCTTTTACAACGAAGCAGTCGTTCCGGATCAACCGGGATTACACGCTCTCCGACGCGGCCCGCACCGGCTATAAGTTCTACGGCTGGGATCTGACAAAATCCGGTGATACCTACACCTTTACCGCCATGTGGACAAAGAACGGCCTGTCGGAAACCTACGACGTCTACTACTATGACTACGACGACGCCAAGAGCAAGTATGCCCGCTTCTACATCGACACGCCCATCGTGATCGACCCGGCCGGCGGCTCAGCCCGGCTGAACAATATGCCGTTCGCAAACAAGCAGTCGTTCAAGATCGACAAGGATTACACGCTTTCCGACGCGGCCCGCACCGGCTACACGTTCTATGGCTGGGATCTGACGAAGTCCGGCAATACCTACACCTTCACCGCCATGTGGACGAAGGCCACGAGCACGGTTCCGTATATGCTCAACGGTGAAGACCATTACGCCTATATCAAGGGTTATCCCAACGGCTCGTTCAAGCCCAACGCGACCATCACCCGCGCCGAGGCGGCTTCCATCTTCTACCGCCTCCTGACGGATTCGACCCGCAAGACCTACTCCACCACCTATAACACCTTCAAGGATGTTCCGGCCAAGGCATGGTACAACACGGCTGTGTCCACCATGGCGAAGCTCGGCATCGTCAACGGTGGCTCTGACGGCTATTTCCGTCCGAGCGATCCGATCACCCGCGCGGAGATCGCCGCGATGATCGCCCGCTGCGATGGCAATTCCTATGGGAACGCCTACACGAACTTCTCCGATGTCAAGGGCCACTGGGCGGCAAACTATATCGCCAGAGCCTATGAGCTTGGCTGGATCAACGGCTACGGCACGACCTACGCGCCCGACAAGTACATCTCCCGCGCCGAAACAGTCGCCATCCTAAACCGCGTTTTGAATCGCGCGCCGCAGACCACCTCTGATCTGCTCAGCGGCCTGAACACCTTCAACGATGTCAGCGTCACGTCCTGGTACTATCTCGATGTCGAGGAGGCTGCCAACAGCCACACCTACACCAGAAAGACCAACGACTATGAGTATTGGGATAAGCTCATCTCCGACCCGAGCTGGCTGTAAGACCTAAATTCCACAAGAGGGGCGGCGAAAGCCGCCCCTCTGCTTTTTCGCTTCATCACCCAAGCGTTAAAACACCGTCACGATCTTCGCGTTCTCCCGGCTTCCGTACCGCCACACATCCAGCCGTCCTTCCGTCTTCGTGAAGCGTAGCGGCTGCGGAGGCACTGTGTCCAGCCGGTGCAGGACGGTCAGCTTCAGCTTGAGCGTCTCCGGGTGAATGGCCTTGATGTACACGCATACCGGCTGGCCGGGTTCCAGTGTATCGTCCCGTTCTGCCAGCCCGCACAGATTCGGTGTCAGCGCAATAAACACGCCATAATCCGTTTTTCCACAGGCGATCCCCGTCACGGTCTGCCCCGCACGGAACCGCGCCGCGTTTTCCTGCCACGTTCCGAGCAGTTCCCGGAGCGTCAGCCCCACGCGCCGCCGCGCCGGATCAAGCGACTGGATCAAAACGGGCAGCTGCTGCCCGACCCGCAGCAGCTCACGTGGATGCGTCAGCCGCGATACGCAGAGATTCCGCAATCCGAGCAGCCCGACCGCGCCGCAGCCAATATCACAAAACGCGCCGAACGGCGCAAGCCCTGTGACCACGGCAGGCAGAATGTCCCCGGGCCGCTTTTCGCGGAAGATCTGTTCCAGCGCTGCCTCCTGTGCGCTGCGCCGGGACAGAAGCGCCGTCCCATCCGGTGCGAAGCCCATGACAGTAAAACATACGGGCCTTCCCACGCGCGACAGGATCGCGATATCCCGCGTTTCGCCGCCAAGAATGCCGCGCGCGGCCTCTGCACGCGGCATAACCCCTGCGCAGCAGCCGAGTGCGATATGCAGGTCATGCCGCTCGTCGCATTTGATCGCGGGCGCCTGCAAAATTTTCCGCTGCTGCATCGCCAGCAGCAATTCCTCTTTGGTATACCCCTCCGGCTGCGGGTGCAGCCCCTCCGGAAGAAACTGATGCATAAGATCCCCCCAATTCCTGCTCCAATATATGCAGGCATGGGAAGGAAGGAGATAGAACCATGGACGTACAGGTCGGCGATATCCTCGTCATGAAGAAGGAGCACCCCTGCGGCACAAAGCAGTGGCTCGTACTGCGCAGCGGTATGGACTTCCGCCTGCGCTGCACCGGTTGCGGGCATGAGCTGATGCTGCCGCGCAGCAAGGCGGAAAAAAACATCCGCCAGATTCTGCGCGACGGGAAGCAGATCTGACATTACAAGGAAAACATGACGAACGATAGGCCGCAATTCCGCTTGGAATTGCGACCTCTTTTTTTGCTTCTGCGGCGTATGCTTTTGGAACACGGACAAACAGGGGGGGAATGCGGATGACAGTCTATGCAGACGAGGCTTTTTTGCTCAATGGTGCGGTGGATTATCTGCTGCTCATCTGCGCGGCGAAGCTTGGCGGCGGCCGGATCGCACGATTACGCCTGCTGGCAGCGGCTCTGTTCGGCGGATTGTACGCGGCAGCGGCGCTGTTCGCCCCGCTGGGCGTTTTGCAGGGACTTCCGATGAAGCTGGTGAGTCTTGTTATCATGCTGCTGATCGCCTTCGGCGCAGGCCGGCAGACGCTCCGCACGGGCCTTCTGTTTCTGGCGGCAGTCTGCGCGTTTGCAGGTGCTGCGGTCTTAGCCGCGCAGCTGTTCGGGACAGGCGTTTTGGTTCTGCCGGGCGGCACGTTCTACGCGGTGAGTGTTCTGGGCCTCCTGCTGCTGGCAGGGCTTCTGTATATGCTCTGCTATACCATCTTTTCCTGCACGGCCCAGCATGGCGGTGAGATCCGGACCATGACGCTTCTGTATGGAGGAAATCGGGTCCCTGTCCGCGCGCTGCACGACACCGGCTGCACGCTCCGCGACCCCATGACCGGCGAACGCGTGCTCGTCGCGGAGGCGGACGCGCTGCGGGCGCTTCTGCCGGATGCGTCCATCACACCCGCCGCGCTTGCAGACCCGGCGGAGCTGCTGCTGCGCCTGAAAACACGCGCCCCCGCGCTTCCGGCGCGGCTTTTAAGTTACAAATGCGTCGGTACGCAGATGGGGCTTCTGCTGTGTCTGCGCTGCGAGATAGAGGTCAAGCCGGGTGTTCGGAAGCGCTGCCTTGCAGCCTTTTCCCCAACGCCCGTTTCAGACGGAGGAAATTATGATGCGCTGATAGGAGGAACGATTGGATGAAATTAGAGGCTATTTTACAGAAGCTCGGCCTTTTGCAGCCGGGGAAGATCATGTACATCGGCGGCAGCGACGTGCTGCCCGCACCGCTGAAGCCGGAGCAGGAGCGGCAGGCCGTCGCCGCGCTGGAACAGGGCGACGAGGCAGCCAAGCAGCTGCTCATCGAGCATAATCTTCGCCTTGTCGTGTATATCGCGCGCCGGTTCGAAAACACCGGTGTCAATCTGGAGGACCTGATCTCCATCGGAACCATTGGTCTGATCAAGGCCGTCAATACCTTCCGGCCCGACCGGAACATCAAGCTTGCGACGTATTCGTCGCGCTGCATCGAAAACGAGATTCTGATGCACATCCGCAAAATCGCCAACCAGAAGACGGAGGTTTCGCTCGACGAGCCGATCAATACCGACTGGGACGGCAACGAGCTGCTGCTGTCCGATGTGCTCGGCACAGACGGCGATATCGTTATGCGGCCGCTGGAGGACGACGTCGACCACCAGCTTCTTCGTCAGGCGCTCGGACGCCTCCCGGAACGGGAAAAGCAGATCGTCTCCATGCGCTTCGGCCTCGGCGGGCGGCAGGAGAAGACGCAGAAGGAGGTCGCGGATATCATGGGCATTTCGCAGTCGTATATTTCCAGGCTCGAAAAGCGCATCATGTTGCGCCTGCGCCGCGAGATCTCACGGCAGATCTACAGCTGAGAGGGACTTGCAAAACAGATTCAAATGTGATATAAATTTATCGATACAATATATCGATATCAGCAAAGGAAGCGGTTTCATGGAGAAAGAAATATCCCGCGCAACGCTTAAGCGCCTGCCGACCTATCTGGCCTATCTGAAAGCCATGCCGGACAGCAGCGGCGTCAATATCTCCGCCACGGCGCTTGCGGCGGGGCTTCATATGGGCGAGGTGCAGGTGCGCAAGGATCTTGCGCTCGTTTCCTCCGGCGGCCGCCCGAAGATCGGCTATAATCGTGCCGCGCTGATCGCCGATATCGAGCAGTTTTTGGGCTACGGCAACACAAACGATGCCGTTCTAATCGGCGCGGGCAAGCTTGGCCGCGCGCTGCTGGGGTATTCCGGCTTTGCGGAGTACGGCCTCAATATCGTCGCGGCGTTTGATGAAAATGACGCTATCATCGGCACCTCCAAGAGCGGCAAGCCCATCATGCACCTGTCGCGCCTCGGCGAGGTCTGCCGCCGCGACCAGATCAAGATCGGCATCATCACCGTCCCGGCAGAGCAGGCCCAGAGCGTCTGCGATCTGCTCATCAGCAACGGGATCCTCGCCATCTGGAATTTCGCCCCCAAGCACCTGAACGTGCCAGACCACATCCTCGTCCAGAACGAAAACATGGCTGCTTCCCTCGCGCTTCTCTGCAAACACCTCAACGAGCAGATGAAAGCAGAAGAATAACGGGATTCCGGAAGTTTTTTCTTGAATTTCCGCGCGCCATGCTGTATAATAAACAGCAACGCCGGTGTGTTGGAATGGTAGACGAGGCGGACTCAAAATCCGTTGGGGTAACACTCGTGTGGGTTCGAGTCCCACCACCGGCACCACCGTCGCCGCGAACTGTGCAGGTTCGCGGCGATTTTTTATGCTGGAAAACAGTCAATAATCGCGTTTGCAGAGGACACCTTGGAACTGTAATCCAGATGCGTGTAGATATTTGAGGTTGTGGAAATGTCGCTATGCCCCAGCCATTCCTGAATGTCTTTCAAGCTGACACCGTTTGCATAGAGTACTTCCGGTTCATGAGCGGCAGTGAGGACGTAGAGCGGAAAAACATCCCGGAGCCGGAATTTGTCCCCTCCGTCACATATTTTACCCACGACACCGGCATCATGTCTGCCTCAGTAGCCCGGGATTTCCACTACCTTTTGCTCATACCGGAGCCGGAGCGCTATATCACTGTCTCACTGGCCGCTCGGCAGCTGGGGATCAGTCAGCAGGAGGCTGAGCAGATCCTTTCGGAATTCTACACCCAGCGGCTGCGACAGGGTAGAATAAACATTCCGGTTTCCCGGCACAGGGCACACAGCCACACCGTCCGGAAACGCACCGGAGGATATAAAACGCCGCCTGTCGGAGCAATTCCGACAGGCGGCGATCCCTTTCTGGATACAGAGCTGCCTCAGATGATTTTGGAGCATCATGCTGAGGCAGCCCCTTTTATGTAGGAAGCTGGTTATTTTTCGTTTCATGCTTTGGAACGCCTACGTCGGAGGCGGCTTCCATCTTGAACTTGTCCATGGCTTCACGGGCTTCCGGGATGTTGATGTTGGAAGAGTTACGGTTCGTCATAGTTCTGCATCTCCTTACTTGTTTTGGGGAAATCCGTTTTGATTTCCTACAACCGTAGTTTGACCCGATGCAGGCTTGTTATGAATGGGAATTCGCGGGTCGGCTTCCATGAAATTTTTTGATGCGCATTTGTTCCGCGAATAAAAAGAGATACGGACAGAAGAATCATACTTGCGTCCGGCGCATGGCTATGCTATACTGTTGGTGTACACACCAAAAACGAAGGATGTGATCCGGATCAGCATTACAAGCGCAAGCCTGCCCGCGAAAAAACGAATTCTGACCGTCTGCGTCAGGCTCTTTCTGGAAAAGGGCTACCGGCGGACGACGCTGGCGGAGATCATTGAAAAGGCCGAGGTTTCCTACAGCACGTTCCAGAACATTTTCCGCGCCAAGGACGGTGTGCTGACGGAGCTGGTGGAGTTCATGTTCTCCAATCAGTTCGCCATGGCGCGCAGCATGACGGGCGCGCAGCTGCCGCCGGTGTATACCTACGCCGTAGAAACGGCCATTCAGATGACGCTGACGGAGCTGAACGAAAATCTGCGCGAGATCTACATCGAAGCCTACACGCAGAAGGAGGCTTCGGACTACATCTTCCGCGAGACGGCGAAGGAGCTGCAGCAGATCTTCGGCCCGTATCTGCCGGGGCGGACGGCGCGGGATTTTTACGACATGGAGATCGGCTCGGCCAGCATCATGCGCGGCTACATGGCGCACCCGTGCGACGCGGAGCTGACGCTGGAAAAGAAGCTGCGGCTGTTTTTCTGCATGAGCCTGCGGGCCTATCGCGTCCCGGAGGACGAGCTGGAGCAGGTCATCCGCTTCGTCGAGGGACTGGACATCCGCGCCATCGCGGAACGGGTCATGCACGCGCTGTTCGAGGCGCTGGCCATGCGATTTGAATTTTCCCTGCAGGGAATCACGGAAACGGAGGAACACAAATGAAAAAACGACTGCTCAGAAATCTTCTTATACTCGGTCTGCTGCTGGTTGCGCTGACGGCAGCAGTGTCGGCACAGTACACCGCAGACGTAAACGGAAAAAAAGTGCGCACGAACATTTTGATTGAATACTTCTGTAATAGCTGCGGTAAAACTCATGCTTTGGAGGACAGTGATTATACGATAAACAGTTTCCAGGCACGCACCGCAGATGGCACAGCGAAGCCGTTGACCGAGTGGAAGTATGGCGATGGTCTCGTCCTGTCCGCAAGCGTCAAGGCCACTACTTTCACGGCGTGTCCTCAAGAAACGAACATCAACGCGCAAACGTTTGACTCTGTCGTTATTGAGGCTGCGCATGTTGGATATTACTGTCATAAACAGTTCGCCTTCATAATAGTCAGGGACGGGGATTTTCGATTCCGCTTTTCTTCCGTCGACTATCTTTTCACCGCAGAGCACCATGCGGCAGGCCCCAGCTCTTGTGAAGAAGATGGCTACAAACAGGAGTGCTGGCTCTGCCCCTGCTGCGGCCAGTGTCTTGATGCAGAGTATACAGCCACGGCAAACGTGATTCCTGACAACATCATCCCCAAGCTGGGGCACGACTTCGATGAGAACGGCGTCTGCACGCGCGACAAATATCATGCCGAAGCGTATATTTATAGTTCTCTCACCAAGGAAAAAACCTATTACGACACTGCCGCGAATGCGATAAGCAAGGCTACAGCTCCTGCTGAATCGGTTCATGTCGTTTCTTATACTCGCAATGACCCCATCACCATCAATAAAATTGTCTATCTCACCGTTGCGAACGGCGTCACCGTTCCCGAGATCCGGATGGAATCATTCTCGGATGGGAGCACAGTTGATTCTTCTGTGAAAATCGATAACTATGGAACCGTAAAACTGTTTTCTTCGGCTGCAACGGTTCCAAGCCGATATCCGGGTGTCAGCTACACGAATCACAACGTCACCGAACGGATCACGGCAGCAAGTACAATTGCTGTGCAGGTCATGCAAATCTCGAATAAGGACAGCGGAACCATCGGCGAAATCAACATCCCACAGACTGACAACCCAACACCGAAGGTTCAGGTTACGAACAACGGCGGGAAAATTGAGCGCCTGACCGGTTCCCCCAAAAATGTCGAACTGCGCAGCGGCACGGGAAGGTATGGGACGATCACAACCGCAGCCGAGGGCGGCTCGGTGGATTCGCTTCTGAATAAAGGCTGCTATTTCTATTTCCCGAATGGTGGGCTGAAATGGGTCAACAGCAATGCCGGAAAAACAGTTTCCGACGTGATCGTCTCCAGCGCGCCGTTCACGGTGAAGGTCAAGCAGGGTGACACGGAACTGGAACCGTCCAATGGCAGCTATACGGTGGAAGGCGTAAATGTGGGCGAGGACGTTGCGCTCAGCGCCGTTTTCACGTCCAACGAGAACGGTCTGACGGTGGACGAATCCAAGATCACCAGCCGCTGGTATTACAAGGGCGAGAGCAAAACTGCCGCTGACGGCAAGGCACTCACGCTGGAAAACATCCAGTATGGTGTCTATGACCTGATTTTTGAAGCGAGCGAAAGCACATACGGCTTCACCACCAGCATCAGCGTCACGGTCAACGTGACCCCGCCCGCGGAGAAAACCGCGATCTCCCTCAAGACGCAGCTCACCTCGGACGATTACACAAAGGTCTATGACGGCACAAAAAAAGCGAGCGCCATTCTTCCTCCCATTGAATTCCAGCTCGCCGATGGGCGCGAAATTCGAATCCCGGCAGACTGCTACACCTTCAAGGCGGAATACAAATCCCCGGATTGTGTTCCGGACAACAAAATCATCGTCGAGGTAACGCTGACCGATGTGGGCAGCGAGCACTATGAGCTGACGGGCGGCAGAATCGAAGTCCCGGCGACGATCACGCCGTATGATGGCGAATGGCGTGACGGCAAACAGGAGTACAAGGCATTCTTTGTAGAACTCAACTATGATACCACCGAACGCGACGGCTACCCTTCCATCGGTAAACCTGTTCTGAAGTATCTAGATCTTACAGGATACTTATTCGATTCCGAGGGTAAGCAGAATCGCACGATACTCACACCCGAATCTGGTTTTAAATACTCGTTCTATCATCTGCGTCCGGGCGCAACGGAACCAGATCCCGATCTGGATGAGCTTCTGACAGAGGATTCTGTTTTCACATATTCGGGAGAGTATCGTTTCTACGCCGTTGTGGAACCCAGCCTGAATTACAAGGAGTGCATAACGGATCATACCTACTTCCCAGTCCGCGACAACTATAGCGGAGCACATGCACACGATCAGAAAACCTATGCGGCATGGGACGGCGGCAGCTTATCTATCGCGGCCGGAGGGACAGCCGCCCGCTATCTTTCCAATGCGCAGCCCAACGTCAACGCAGAGCTGGTTCTCGGTCAGAACAAGACGCTCGATCTGTGCCTGTACAACAAGACCGTACACGTCATCGGCTCCAGCTACGACCAGATCTATCTCGCCGGCGGTTCGACGCTGGTGCTTTCCGACTGCACCAAAACCGGCAAGATCATCGGCAGCAAGGTCAAAAGCGGCTCCGGCGGTGTCGCGTATGTGAAGAATGGCACGCTTTCGGTCTATGACATCAAGCTGACCGGCGGTTCCGCATCGACCGGCGGCGCAGTGACCGTTGATGCAAAGGGTGTTCTGAACATCTACAGCGGCGAAATTTCCGGCAACACCGTCACAAGCGGCAAGGGCGGCGCGATTTACATCAAATCCGGCGGCGTTGTCAACATTTACGGCGGTACAATTAAGGACAACCACGTCTATTCCGGCGACGGCGGCGCAATTTACGTCGAAGCGGGCGGCACGCTGAACCTCTACGGCGGCACGATCACCGGCAATACGGCATCCGGTCTCGGCGGCGGTATCTACGTCGAAGCGGGCGGCAGGGTGAACATTCAGGGTGCGCCCGTCGTCACAGGCAACACCGCTGGCGGCAAGCCCAACAACGTCTATGTCTGTGTCGACAGCACCTCTCCCCTGCTCACGATCTCCGGTGAACTGACAGACGGCGCAAAGCTCGGCGTCAGCACCGACGCTTCGTACCCCGTGCTTCTTGCGGGCAGTACGCATGATTACAGCGCGTATTTCACCCCGGACGATCCGGACGCGTTCGTGCTCTTCTCCGGCAGTGCGCTGACCCTGTGCGCGAAGCCCTCGGCCACACTTGCGGGCGACACGCTGACCGTCTCGACCGGCAGCAATTTTAAGTCCGATGCGTTTGTGCTGTTTGTGGCGGAATATGGCGCGGACGGCCGGCTGCTCGCCGTACACAGCGAGAAGATCACAGCTGAGTCCGGCACGTATACCTTCAAAGTGCAGCCCGGCGCGGAAATCAAATGCTTCCTGCTCCACGCCGACACCTACGCCCCGCTGTTCGCGGCCTTCTCCCCCAAGGCATAAGCACTATCGCAAAAGTCCGACGGATGGAACTCCCATCCGCCGGACTTTATTGTATAAAGAAAACCACCGTAATTCTATCAAAATTACGGTGGACTTATGGCGGAGTGGGAGGGATTCGAACCCTCGGACGGCTTTTGACCGTCACACGATTTCCAGTCGTGCTCGTTATGACCGCTTCGATACCACTCCATGATATCGGCTGGCCGTGTCAAACCCCGGACAGCCTTAATATCATACACAAAAGCTGTCCGTTTGTCAAGGGTTACTTTTGAATTTCTTCAAATATTGCGCGAAGCTCCGCTTCGGTCAGGGGACGGTGCTGACCCGGCTTCAGATCACCGAGCGTGAGCTGCCCCTCCTGCACGCGCCGCAGGCGCGTGACGGTCAGCTCTGCACGCTCGCAGAGCCTGCGGATCTGCCGGTTGCGGCCCTCGTGGATCGTGACGCGGAAAAGCGCGGTCGTGCCGGCTTTGTGCAGAAGCTGCACAGCAGCGGGAGAAGTCTTGCGGCCGTCGATTTCGATGGGCTGCGAAAGAGACTGCTCCTTCCCTGCTATGTACCCGCTGACCCAGACGAGATAGGTCTTGTCGATGCTCTTTTTCGGGTGCATGAGGGCGTTTGCCAGCACGCCGTCGTTCGTCATGAGCAGAAGGCCCTCGGAGTTATAATCCAGCCGCCCGACCGGATACACGCGCTCCGGTACGTCCGCGACGAGCTCCGCGACGGAACGCCTGCCCTTTTCATCGTGCATGGTGGTCACGAAGCCGCGTGGCTTGCAGAGCATGAGATAGACCGGCTGCGGCTCCTGCCGCGTTTTGACGCGTGTGCCATCCAGCTCGATCACGTCCTCCTCTGCGTCGGCCTGCTCGCCAAGCTGCGCGGTGTTGCCGTTGACGCGGACGCGGCCCGCCGCAATCAGCTCCTCCGCCCTGCGGCGCGAGACGCCTGCGCAGCGCGCCAGAATTTTTTGCAGTCGTTCTTCCATACGATCCTCCTGTTCTGCGGATAGACGGGCGTGTCGCGCCCAAGAACGGCAAAGCCGTAGTCCAAAAGCGCAGTGTGGTCGCGCCAGTCGTCCGGGTCCGAGATAGTGACGGCGATGAGCATCCTGCCGTCACGCTCGGCAGCGCTGACGAGAATGCGGCCCGCATGGCGGGTATAACCGGTCTTGACGCCGATACAGCCGTCATAGCGCCAAAGCAGCTTGTTGTGATTGGTAAGCGTCCGGCCCGCGCAGACCGCAGTTTTGGTCGAGACGACCGCGCGGAGCTGTGCGTTTTGCAGCGCTGCCTGCGCAAGGTGGGCCAGATCGAGCGCAGTGGAATAATTTTCGCCGCTGTCCAGCCCGTGCGGGTTGGCAAAGTGCGTCTGCGTCAGGCCCAGCGCACGGGCGCGCAGATTCATCTGGCGGACAAACGCTGCTTCGCTGCCGGAAACGGAGATTGCCAGCGTCAGGGCGGCATCATTGCCGGAATGGAGCATCATGCCGTAGAGCAGATCGCGGCGCGTCAGCGTCTCAGCCTTTTTCAGGTACATACTGGAGCCTTCCAGCCCTACGGCGGCGTCCGGCACGGTCACAGTTCTGTCCAGTTCTCCCGCTTCGCAGACGAGAAGACCGGTCATGATCTTTGTCGTGCTGGCGATCAGCGCGCGCTGCTCGCCGTTTTTCACGTAAAGGCACTCCCCTGTCGTCCCGTCGAGCAGTGCGGCGCTTTTGGCCGACACCTGCGGAGGCGGCGCGAGCTGTGCGGCGCTGGATATACCCGCCGCGCCGAGGAAAAAGGCGGCGGCGCAGAGTGCCGCCGCCGCTTGCCGGATCGTTTTTTGACCGCTGCGTTTCATTCTGCATCACCCTGCCGGGAGTTTGTGCAGAATACGCGGGTTTTATGCTTCTTCCGCTGCCTTTTCGGCCTCTTTTGCGGCTTTCTTTTCCGCAAAATATGCCTCGCCCTTTTCCAGCAGATCGGGCAGCAGCTCGATCAGGCGGTCGACCGACGTGGAGGCTGGCTCCGCGACCGGGAGCATACGCACGTTCTCGCCGCGGATCACAAGAAATGCGACCGGCGTGATCTTGATTCCCGCGCCTGCTCCGCCGCCGAAGGAATTATCGCGGTTCGCGGGCATATTTTTCGTTGCGAAATCGCTGCCGCCCCCGCCATAGCCGATGGAAACCTTGGTCACGGGGATGATCGTCACGCCGCCGGGCGTGGTGATGGGGCTGCCGACGACCGTGTTGACATCGATCATATCTTTAATCTTGCTCATGGTATTGGTCATCATATCAGACAGAGGATGTTCCATACTTTACACCGCCTTTTTTCGTTCGTTCAGAATTTTCAGGAACCGGATGCCAGCGCGCAGCGCAAGGGCCAGCGACCGACCGATGGTGATCGTGGTCACAAGATGCGCGTCGACCTGTGTGTTGCTTATAGTATAATCGAGCGCAGGCCGAATGTCACGCTTTTTTATGACGAAAAGCCGCTCTAAAGACGGCGTGATCGCGCCGATGGCGGCCCAGGCCCGGCCATAGCCCATAGCGGCCTTTGCCGGATCGTCGCTGCCGCCGATACGGACATACAGCGTCAGTTCGTTCACGCGGAGCTTGCGGCGCAGATCGCCGAGCGTATCAAGCACAATATCCAGCAGCTGCAAAATTCCGTCCACGCCGCCGGAAAGGATCGGATTTGGCTTTTTTTCCTGCGAAGCGGCTTTTTCCGGTGCCTTTTCCGGTTTCTTTTGCTGTTTTTGCTGTTTCTTTTTCTTTTTTGGCTTCTGCGGCAGAAGCTGAAGGCGGATGGGGCCGAGCTTCGCCGCAAGAAATACTCCCTCCGCATTATAGCGCGCATCAACGCCGACGGGGATGCAGCCGATCAGCACAAGGGCAGCAAAAATCGCAAGAAGCGTCATCCACCATGTCCAAGTCATAGCGGGATCTCCTGCTGCACAGGCGCTGATGCATCCGGCTGCGTGGACTCCTCCTGCTTCTGCTCCAGTGGCTCGACCTGCGAGGGATCGACGTGCAGGTCGACCTTTTCAATCTCCGGCAGCTCGGCCAGCGATTCCAAGCCGAACACGCGCAGGAAGTCCGGCGTCGTCTCATAGACGATGGGGCGGCCTGGCACGTTCAGCCGTCCGCATTCGCGGATGAGCTTTTTTGTCACAAGGGCACTGACGCAGTAGGCGCTGTCAACGCCGCGGATCTGTTCGACAAGCGCCTTTGTCGCGGGCTGGTAATACGCGATGACCGTCAGCGTTTCCAGCTGCGACGGCGAAAGCTTCGGCGGCTTGCGCGTTTCAAGTGTTTTGGTCACATATTCCGCCATTTCCGGCGACGAGCACATCTGATAGGCGTTTTCCAGCCGCACAATGCGGATGCCGCTGCGGTTGAAGCTCAGCTCGTCCATCAGCGTCTTGCACGCTTCGTGGATTTCTGCTTCATCGTGTTCGAGCGTCTGGCTCAGGCGTTTGGCGTCCACCGGCTCTCCGGCGGCAAACAAAACGGCCATCAATGCCCGCTGTAAATCATTCTGCTCCAAGATTAGCCTCCTGATCAGGAAATGTCCGTCTGCACGTCGGCATCCGGCGCTTTTAGAAAGGTAACCGCCATATCGCCGCGTTCATCCTCTCCGATGGAAACGGAGCGAAGGCGGCACAGCTCCAGCACGGCGAGGAACGTCGCCACGATCTCCGACCGGCTGCGGCTGCCCTTGAACAGGGACAGAAAGCGCATGACACCGTGGGCAAGCAGGCGGCTGATGACCTGTTTGGCCTTCTGCGTGACCGGGTACGGCTCTGTGCCGACGATCCCGGCGAAGTTGGACGCGGGCGGCGGCAGACGGCGCTCTGTCCGGTCCTGCATGGCAGCAAGCGCGGCGGTCAGATCGGACTTGTCGTGCCGGTAGCGGTAGGTTCTGTCCGGCTGGTACGGCTCCGGCCCCTTGGTGAACAGGCCGAGGCCAAGCTCATTGCGCACAGCCAGCTGCTTCGCGGCCTTCTGGATCTGCTGATATGCATCCTGCCGCTGTCGCTTCTGGAGGGATTCGACGAGCTTGTCCATCTCGCTCTGCGCTTCCTCCTGCTCCGCCTTGGACAGGAGCATCCGCGTTTTGATATACATGAGATAGGACGCCATGGCGATAAACTCGCTGGCAATTTCCATATCCATGCGCTTCATTTCGTCCAGATACGCCAGATACTGCTCCAGAATAGCGGAGATCTGGATATCCTGTATTTCAATTTTATTCTTGCTCAGCAGCAGCAGGATCACGTCCAGCGGGCCGTCGAAGTCCTCGAGCGTCTCGCCCTTCGCGTGCACGACGCTGCCGAGATGGTATCGCGGTTCATCCATGCAGATATAACTCCAAAAAATAAGTTCAGCGCAGCGCAAGCAGCAGCCGCACCGGCCATGTGCCGATGGCTTCCAGCCCATTCAGCAGCCCGTCACGCAAGAATTCCAGCGGCACATCGAGTACGCCGGTCAGGAGCAGGAGCATCAGAAGCGCCATGCCGTAGCGCTCATAGCGCATGAGCCAGAGATAGGCCTTGTCGGACAGGCAGGAAAAGAGCACCTTCGACCCATCGAGCGGCGGGATGGGAAAGACGTTGAACACGGCAAGGCCCGCCGAAATGATCTCGACATAGTAGAAAAAGAGTGCGAAGACATAGACGGCTGTCGAGCCGGAGAAGTAGTACCAGTAGGCAAGCACACCGTAGAGCAGCACAGCCAGATAGGCCAGCAGAACGTTGGACAGCGGGCCTGCTGCAGCGGTGAGCGCCATGTCGCGCTTGGGATGCTTGAAATACCGCATATCGACCGGGACGGGCTTCGCCCAGCCGAAGCGGAACAGCGCCATCATAAGCAGACCGCCGATATCAATATGCCGCAGCGGGTTGAGTGTCAGCCGTCCTGCACGCTTTGCCGTCGGGTCGCCGAGCCAATAGGCCACGAGTCCGTGGCACGTCTCATGAAACGTGATGCACAGCAGCGACGCGGCGACGAGCACCGCCGTCTGCCATACGCCGTCAAACTGGAGCTGCTTCAGCCATGCTACAAATCCGTCCAAATCAAATCTCCTGTCTGTCGATCATGGGTTCACACCAGCTCGATCTGCTTTGCAGCGGTGAGCGGCGTGTTTTTCTCTGCGTCCAACTGGAACACGCGGACAAAGCCGGTCTTCGTACCTCGCAGAACGACGGAAATACGCGTATCCAGACTTTGCACGGGTACGTATTGGACATCGACCATCCGCCCGTCCGCGTCATAAAGCGCGATCAGGTGCAGGCCGGTGAACTCCGGGTCATAACTGACGTTCACGCCCTCGTCTGAGACGGAAACCTCCGGCGCGGGACGGAAGACAGAGACAGAATACCGGTAGTCTCTGGTCATGTATTGAAGGCGGACATAGGCGGTCTGTCCCTTCTTGAGTTCCATTCCCGCTACTGCAGGCGATCCGGACTGCAGTGCGCCACGACGCTCCCAGCGCGTGACGCTCCCATCAGATATATACACCGCAGCATAGGATTCTCCGGCAGCAGTGAACAGATAGACGCCGTCAGCCGGTGCTGTAAACCGGAAGCAGCGTTCGCTGTCGCCGGTTTTGTAGAGACAGGATGTTGTCTGCCCTAACTCCAACTCTGGTATCGTTGTAAACCCGATGGTATAGCTGCCCTCCGTCTGAATGCGGATGAGGGTACTTTCGCCCTTTTTCAGATAGAAATTGCGTGCCATCGGATCGTCCGACAAAACGCCGGATCGATAAGTGCGGCTCGTTTCATAGACTTCTGCCAATGCGGTCGATTTGAGGGAAAGGACATATACGCCGTCCTCCGGCGCGAAGAATTCCCAGACTGTTTCCCCCGTACTGCCGGTCTTCTGCGTGTCAAGCGTGAGCAGCTGCGCGGCAGGAGCCGGGCATTCATACCAATCCGTGTAGATTGTCCCGTCGTCCGCTTCACAGAACGCACGGAAGGAATACTTGGCAGACGCATCGCTCTCAAACGAAATGCAGAAGGATGTGATATATCCCTTGTTCAGATAAAGATTCGACGAAACACGGTTTGCCTCCTCCTGTCCGTCTTTCCGGTATTCAACACCGAACGGCAGGCTTCCTTCGGGGCCGCTGCACGCCAGAATGACCGCACAGCGGCCATCTCCGCGGAACGTCTGCATGACAGAGCACCACGGCTTGTCCGCATTGACCTGAAGCGTACTGAGCTTCACGGTTTTGCTGCCGTATTCATATACGGCTTCGCCATAGATCGTATACTGGCCGGGCAGAAGCTCCGCGCTCCAGCTTGCAACACGGCAGGGCGCATTCTCTGTAGATTCTCCATACGCCATGCGCATAGCCTCGCCGCGCCAGAGGTCGATCCGCAGATTATCGGAGCTTCGGATCGCATAAACAACCGGCGTCACCGTAATGGAAGGCGTGCAGGTCGTGAAATTGGAAATATAAAAGCTGAATTGCTCCCCTGCTGCCAGCGTGTTCTGTCCGTAAGCAATCGCCGAGCAGATGCCGGTATTGTCATCGGCAGCCAATGTATACACCCTATGGTACAGCAGCTTCTGGCTTCCCGCATCAAGCGTCACGCACGCAAGCGACGGGTCGACCGGCCGCAGCACCACAAGGGTCCGAACAGCCGTTGTCATGCCCTCGTACCGGACGGATTCCGGCTGCTGATAGCCCTGATACGCCAGCACCCAGCCGTCATACAGAACCGAGTCGTATTTTTCGTAGACGGACCACGTCAGCTCCGTCCCGGCAGGATACAGGGAATCGACGCTGCCGAAGCGCAGCGTGCCATAGCCGCCCGTTCTTCCATCGAACTCGGGAATGGATACGGACACGGACGCGTTCGAGGCGTCCGGCGCGGCAGCGCTGACGGTAAAGGAAATGGAACGCGTGTTGTTCAGAAGATAGGCTTCCGATATACCGCTGGCCGTTACGCGGATCGTGGCTTCATAGCTGCCGGCAGCAAGGGAATTACAGGTTTCCGAAAGCTTGACATAGGCATTGGCCGAGAATCTGCTGACGGAGCGCTGGCTGTTTTTTTCCCAGACGGTCTGGCCGTTCTGCGTGATCGTTGTGACGATTTGCAGTCTTGCGCTGCTCAGGTTCACTGCGCTGTTGTTCAGCGCGATCCCGCCGATTTTGAAGGATTGGTTGGCAGGGATCGTATCAATGCCAAGCTCCAGATCATCAAACGTGGAAGCGCGGACGTACAGATCCTGAACGGAAAAATCCGCCGAGATGTTTTTGTTGTGGGTACCGGAGGCGTCCTGCTCCAGCTCTGCGCGGTAGGGTTCCAGAACGGTAAAGCTTTCGAGCCGCCACGGGAACGTCGAGGGATAGTCCAGCTCCCAGCTGTCGGCGCCGAAGCCGTCGAACATCCCGTCCATCATCATGACGCGCAGCCGGTTCGGCGCCTGGCGGCGCAGTGCGCCGTCGTATTTATCGGAATCAGAATCGGAAATGAAAATGGCGGGATAGGCTTCCTTGCTGTAGGGGCTGGCGGACGTGTCATGCAGATAGCCCCAGAGCGTGATAGCGTGGCCGCCGATGCGGAACGAGGAGAGATAGTTGCCGATGGAAATGCCGACGGCGCAGTCGCGCTCCAGCGCGTCAAGCACCGGCCGCAGATTGTCGATGTGGTTGGAAATTTCATAGGTCTGGTACAGACTGTCGGCGGGATACTCGGAAAGATACTTTCCGGATTCGCCCGGCGCGCGCAGCTGCGCCCAGCCGTCATTGCCCTGCATGGCGTAATAGCCGTTGAAGAACCAGTCCAGCCCGTATGTATACGAGCCGCCCGCGTCTGTAAACGCTGAAATGAACGACTCAAACAGATCGTCCTCTGTCCGGAAGCCCGCTTCGCTTCCCCAGCCGCTGAACCGGAGCATATTGGACGAAGCGGCAGCCCAGCAGAGGTTGGCGTCCGAGGCGATCTCCCCTTCCGCAACATCCGTGAATTCCTTTTCCGCGTCAATGAAGTCCACGTTGGTGAGGCTGAAATAGCGGTCCTCCAGCGCACTGGCCGTCAGCTCTGTCTGCACCTGCTCCAGCGTCGATTCTGTCAGGCCGGTCAGGAAAATTTCCCGCGTATCGTCGATGGAAAACGTGGTCTTGTAAAAACCGGTGCAGGTGGGCGCGCCGCCGCTCATCACGGCGGCATCCGGCTCGGAGAAGCCGACGGGCGTGACGGTCATCAGCAGCCGTCCGTTATAATAGATCGAATAAGAGGCGATTTTTGCAGAGCGGACGGAATTCGCAAGCCCGTCCGGATTCAGGACGCCGCTCCGCGTAAGGGTATTTCCGTCTGTGTCCTCCATGCGGGTCGTAAAGCCCGGCTCCGGGTCGAGCCGCAGCACAGCCAGCGTCTCCTGCGCGGCAAATACCTGTGTGCAGAGCAGGACCAGCAGCGCAGCCAGCAGCAGACTGCGTACAAAACGCCGATTCATAAGCAACTCCTCAATTTCTTTATTTCTTTCTAAATAATAGTATTATATCACCGGAAGCCCGTGACCGCAAGAGTAGAAATCAGGCCGTGCGCTGTGCCGTTTCAGGCAAAAACCCGTCTGTGCACAGATTGACTTTGCTGCGCCTGTCTGGTATTCTTATGGTGTATTTATGCTGCGGCGCAGGAGGTCAAGCTATGTCCGCTTACACCAAGCAAGCCATTAAAAATTCATTTTTGAAGCTGCTTAATGACCGGCCGCTCAATCAGGTCACGGTCAAGGCAATCGTGGAGGACTGCGGCATCAACCGCAACACGTTTTATTATCATTTTACCGACATTCCCTCGCTTGCGACGGAGATCATCACCGAACGGGCTGACCAGATCATCCGGCAGTACGCCAACCCGGATTCGCCGGAGGCGTGTTTGAATGCCGCCGTGCAGTTCATGACGGAAAACCGGCGCGCGGTCATGCATATGTACCGTTCGATCAGCCACGATACCGTCGCGTTTTATCTCATGCAGATCTGCCGCCACACGGTCGAGGCCTACGCGGCGGCAGCCTATGGCGATCTGCCGCTCAGCAAAGAGGACCGGGAGATCCTGATCCGCTTCTGGCAGTGCGAATGCTATGGGCAGATCGTTGAGTGGCTGTCCAACGATATGAAGTACGACATTCAGGCGCAGTTCAGCAGGCTCTGCACGTTTTACCGCGGCGGATTTGAGGCAATGGCGCGGCAGGACGCCGATACAGGCATTCCGTGCTGATTGCCCGTTCCCCTTTTTCCCCGCATCTGCTATGATATCATGTAATACATCATGCTTTCACGGAGGTTCCTGATATGCGTTCCGGCTTTATTCTTTCCTGTGAGTCTACCATTGATCTCCCCTATTCCTACTGCGAACAGCGTGACATTCCCGTTTTGTTCTATTCCTATCAGGTCGACGGCGTCAGCTATGAGGACGACATGGGGCGTGATCCGGAGGCGCTGCCGCAGTTTTACGGCTTTCTGGACGCCGGAAAGCTGCCGAGCACAGCGCAGCTGAACGAATTTCAGTACGAGACGTTTTTTGACGCACTTTTGCAGCAGGGCGACGTGCTGCATATCGCGTTCGGCTCCGGTATGACGGCGTCCGTGCAGAATGCGATGCTTGCAGCGGAGACGCTGCGGGAGAAATACCCGGAGCGGAAGCTGACCGTGATCGATTCGCTCTGCTCGTCCTCCGGCTACGGTCTGCTGGTCGACGGCGCAGCCGATCTGCGCGACGAAGGAAGATCCATGGATGAGATCGCGGACTGGGTACTCGAAAAGCGTCAGAAGGTCCACCACCAGTTTTATTCCACGGAGCTGAAATTCTACCGCCGCAGCGGGCGTATGTCCGGCGCTGCCGCAGCGATCGGCACGGTGCTCGGCATCTGCCCCATCATGCGTCTGGACGACAAGGGCCGCATCATTGCCTATGACAAGGTCCGCGGCAAGAAAAACGCCGTCGCGCGCACCGTCGAGACGATGAAGCGCCACGCCGAAAACGGAGAGGATTATTCCGGCAAGGCGTTTATCTGCCACTCCAACTGCCTTGCAGATGCCGAGGCGACGAAGGCCGCCGTCGAAGCCGCGTTTCCGCATCTGAACGGCGAGGTGCGCATCTGCGATATCGGCACGATTGTCGCGTCGCATTCCGGCCCCGGCACCGTCGCGGTATTCTTCTTTGGAGACGACCGCGCACCGGAGGGTTCGGCTGTTTAAGCTTTTTCTAAATATTGACCCGGCTTTCCTCGCAGGAAAGCCGGGTCAGCTTTTATCCCTCTGCGGCCTGCAGCATTCTGTCGATGAGAATGCCATAGCCCTGTGCCGGGCTATTGACGAGCACGTGCGTGACTGCGCCGACCAGCCGTCCGTTTTGCAGGATCGGGCTGCCGGACATTCCCTGCACGATACCGCCTGTTTTGGCAAGCAGCGCCTCGTCCGTCACGGTAATGAGCAGGTTCCGGCCATTTTTCGCGTCTGCATCCACACGGTCAATGCGGATGGCAAAACGCTGCACCTGATCGCCGTCGACATTTGAAAGGATCTCCGCCGGGCCGGTCACGACCGACTCAGCAGGAGCCGTTTCGACTGTCTGCCCCTGACGCGGATGGGTCATCGTGCCGAATATCCCGCAGGCTGTATTTTTGTCCACGGTTCCCACCGTGTCCGTCACATCGAAAAGTCCGTGCAGCTCCCCCGGCGTTCCGCGTGTACCGGCGCGGATCTCAGCAACGCTCGACCGCACCAGATAGCCGGACTGCATCATCAGAAGCTGCGTCCCGTCCAGACTGCTGACGCCGTGGCCGAGCGCACCGTAGCTTCCGGTTTCGGGGTCATAATAGGTGACAGTCCCGATCCCCGCGATATGGTCGCGTACCAGAACGCCGAGCCGGTAGCCGGACGGCGTTTTTTCCGGCGTGACAAGAAACTCTGCTTCCCTTCCGCCGCGTTCCACCCGCACGACAATCGGCTCGCTTTTCTGAATGCTTCCGAGCAGCGCCTGCGCGCTGTCTGTTTTCTTTCCGTCCGCCGCAATGATCACATCGCCCTTCCGGATCCCCGCCTGCTGCGCAGGTGTGCCGCTCTCTACCTCCGTGACCATCAGTCCCTCCGCATAGAGCTTGATGCCGACTGTATATCCGCCCGGAACCAGCGCGCGTCCGGCTGCGGCAGTCTGGCAGCACAGCGCAAGCGCAAGAACGAACGCGGCCAGCGCGGCCGGTATTTTTCTATAAAAAATGTTCCGCCTCATGTTCTCATCCTCTCCGCAAAAGTCTCAGCGCCATTATCTTGACCCGCCGAGCCGGAAAGAAACCGCGCATGGCGTATGTAAAAGAAAGTCTGTTTTCCTTGTCATGAATTAGAAATTCTCCGTTTTTCGAGAAAAAAGAAGTGTGTATCGGCAAAAAAGTCCTGCTTTTCCGCCGAAATCCAGAATTGCAGTTTCCATCTCAATTTAATTTCTGCAAAAAAAGAAAAATTAGTCTTGACTTTTCAGAATAAATCGTTATAATAATCATGCGCTTCGGAAAGAAGCTCAGCTAGGGGATTTGTGTAACGGTAGCACACCGGACTCTGACTCCGTTTGCGGGGGTTCGAATCCCTCATCCCCTGCCAGATGAAAAATCCGTAATCCAAAAGGATTGCGGATTTTCTCTTTGTGTATCATTTATCACGAAATATCAAACAAGATCCTTTCTGCAAAACGCCCGGCAGACAATCCGAATGTCTGCCGGGCGCTCTGTATTTGTGGTTATCTCGTCAAAACCGTGCCTGCCATGCTGCCGGTGAAGGCGTCGTTCAGGATGGCCGGGCGGCCAGCGACGAAGACAGTATCCATACCGGCGGAGAACTGCGCAGGATCGGAATAGGTTGCGCAGGTATGGACGGCGGAAAGATCAAAAATATTCAGGTCTGCATCCATGCCGGGCGCGAGAATGCCCTTTGTTTTCAGGCCCATGACCTTTGCAGCACGGCCCGTGCATTTATGCACGGCAGATTCGATGGAAAGCGCCCGCTTTTCGCGGACGAAGTGCTCCAGGAGCATTGTATACGTGCCATAAACGCGCGGATGGAGCATCCCGGTGGTGGGATAGGTGCTGTCGGAGATCACGCAGCTGTGTGCGTCGCGCAGGATATCGCAGATATCGTCCTCGGCAGCAATGAAATCGATCATGGTCACGTCGCAGTGCGCAGCCTGCAGCAGATCAAACAGTGCGGTAAAGGGGTCCTTCCCCTGCTGCTCCGCGATGGCGGCGATGCTCTGCCCCTCATACTGCCGCAAATCCTTCCGCGAGATGCTGGACGCGACAATATTCTCAAAGCCGACGAGAAGCGAGATATTTTCAAAGTCGCTGCCGGTCAGCATACGGTCTTTCAGCGCTTCGCGGAACGCGGGATCGGCCAGATTCTCGGTCAGCACTTCCAGACCGCCCTTCTGGCTCTCTGGCGGCAGAACGTGGACAAGCTGGGTCGAACCGGCTGTATAGGGATAGACGTCGCAGGCGATCTCCACGCCCTCCTGCCGGGCCTCCTGCATCAGGCGTAGCATTTCCGGCGTGCAGCGGTGCCAGTTGGCCTTGCCAATGGATTTAAGGTGGCTGACCTCGACGGGGGTATGCAGTGCCTTTGCGACGGTGATCATTTCGCGGAGCGCGTCGACCACGCCGCTGCCTTCCTGCCGCATATGGACTGTGATGGGAATGCCGGAATTTTTAAGCGGCTGAAGCGCTTCGATGAGCGCTTCGGTCGAATAGAAGCAGTCCGGCGCGTAGCCGAGGCCCAGCGAAACGCCGAGCGCGCCTGCAGCAAGCTCCTGCTCGATCAGGCGGTGGATCTCAGCCATCTGGGCCGCGTCAAGCTCGGGCGTACCGAAGCCTGCCGCGCAGGCGCGGATGGTGCCGCTGCCTGCCAGCATGGCGGTGTTGATGGGGCTGGGGGTCTTTTTTGCAGCGCACAGATAGGAAGCGAGGCTGGAAAAATCGGCGTTCTCCGGCAGCGCGCCCGCAACCGGGGTCAGATATGCCTCGATCTCTTTTTTGTATGCACCGGCGCAAGGCGTGACGGACAGGCCGCAGTTGCCGTTGACGATCGTGGTCAGGCCCTGCTTCAACTCAAGTTCGCCGAAATGCGGACGGAAGAGCGCCGCGTCGGCATGGCGGTGAATGTCGATGAAGCCGGGCGTAACATACTTCCCTGCTGCGTCAAGGACTGTCCCGGCAGAAGCATCCTTGAGATCACCAACTGCGGCGATTTTTCCGTCTTTAATCGCAACATCGCCTGCGGCCGCCGGTGCGCCAGTTCCATCGATCAGAGTACCGTTTTGAATCAGATAATCAAACATCTTTCTTTTTCCTTCGTATAGACGCAGAGCGCAAGACCGGTTCTCCGGCCCTGCGCTTTGCTTTTTTATTTGACAGGTTGGATGTGCCAGATGTCTTCGGCATACTGGCGGATGGTGCGGTCAGAGGAGAACTTGCCGGCGGAGGCGACGTTCATGAGGCACTTGCGGCCAAAGGCGATGCGGTCGCAGTAGTCATGGTTCACGCGCAGACGGGCCTTTTTGTAGCTGTCGAAGTCGTAGAAGATGAAATACTGATCCGGCTTATGCCAGCTTGCACCTTTGAGCAGAGACGTATAGAGCTCGTGCTGCTCTTCATCAGTGGGAACAGTCCCGTCGATCAGGGTGTCGACGGCGCGGCGGAGGTTCGGGTTGGCCTCGTAGAAGCTGCGGGCGTTGTAATTGGGCTTTACCATGTTGATCTCCTCGACGGTCGCGCCGAAGATATACTCGTTCTCGCTGCCCGCCTGTTCGGCGATCTCGACGTTTGCGCCGTCGAGCGTGCCGAGCGTCACAGCGCCGTTCAGCATGAGCTTCATATTGCCCGTGCCGGAAGCCTCCGTACCGGCCGGAGAGATCTGCTCGGAAACATCGGCGGCGGGGATGATATGCTCGGCGTAGGAGCAGTTATAGTTCTGCACGAAGACGACCTTCATGATGCCGTCCATGGCGGGATCGCTGTTGATGAGATCAGCCACGCGGTTTACATAATGAATAATTGCCTTTGCACGGCGGTAGCCGGGGGCAGCCTTTGCGCCGAAGATAAAGGCGGTCGGTGTGAAATCCTTGATGCTGCCGTCCTTGATAGACAGATACAGATCCATAATGCTCAGTGCATTGAGCAGCTGTCGCTTATACTCATGCAGGCGCTTGACCTGCACGTCGAAGATGAACGACGGATCGAGCGCGACGCCCTCATGCGCTTCGATCACGCGGCAGAGCTGACGCTTCTTTTCCAGCTTGATGGCGTTGAACTGCTTGATGGTCATTTCGTCGATCCCGGCCTTCAGCCCTTCCAGCTGGTCGAGGTTTTTAAGATACCCGGTTCCGACCTTGCTGTCGAGCAGGCCGCAGAGCTCCGGATTGGACAGGCCCAGCCAGCGCCGGGGCGTAATGCCGTTGGTCTTGTTCTGGAAGCGGTCGGGATAGACGGCGTACCAGTCCTTGAACAGATTGTCCTTGAGGATCTGGGAATGGATCTCGGCGACGCCGTTGACGGCGGTGGACATATAGACGGACAGATTTGCCATGTGCGCCTGCCCATCCTTGACGATAAAGAGCTTCGAATGCGGATGCTCCTGCTTGAGCTTTGCGTCGATGCGCTCAATGATCTCGCAGACCTCCGGCACGACGGAGCGCAGCAGCTCCAGGTCCCACTTTTCGAGCGCCTCGGTCATGACGGTGTGGTTCGTATAGGCGAACACGCGGCGGGTCAGCTCAAACGCGGCGTCAAAATCCAGTCCCTCGGCCATCAGCAGACGGATCAGCTCCGGAATGGACATAGCGGGATGCGTATCGTTCAGCTGGACAGCAATAAACTCCGGCAGGCGGTAATAGTCCGTGCCGTGCTGCTGGCGGTAGTCGCGCAGGATATCCTGCAAAGACGCGCTTGAAAGGACGTACTGCTGCTTGACGCGCAGGCGCTTGCCCTCCCATGTGGAGTCGTTCGGATACAGAACGCGGGTGATATCCTCGGCCTTGTTCTTCTTTTCAAGCGCCTTAACGTAGTCCTGCGCGTTGAAGGCGTCGAAGTTCAGCTCCTCCTCGGCCTCGCACTGCCAGAGGCGGAGCGTACCGACCGTCGTTGTTTCATAGCCGATCACGGGCATATCATACGGGACGCAGTTGACGGTCTGGTCGGCAAATTTGACCTTGACGGCCAGCTTGTCACGGCGGTGGCTCCACGGGTCGCCGTATTTCGTCCAGTCGTCGGCATTTTCACGCTGGCAGCCATTGACGAACGACTGCTTGAACAGGCCGAAGCGATAGCGCAGGCCATAGCCGGTCAGCGGCAGGTCGAGCGTCGCGGCGCTGTCAAGGAAGCAGGCGGCGAGACGGCCAAGTCCGCCGTTGCCGAGGGCCGCATCCTCAATGTGCTCCAGGCACGCAAGATCGACGCCCTTTTCAGCAAAGGCCGCTTTCATCCCGCGCAGAATGCCGAGGTTGAAGAGGTTGCTGTAGACCAGACGGCCGACGAGATATTCCGCGGAGAAATAGAACGCGCGGCGGCCCGGCGCCTGACGGCGCTTGGTCTTCGTCCATTTGTCGCTGATCTCCATCATGATGACCTGGCCAAGCGCCTCATGCAGGCGCTCCGGGGTCGTTTCCTGCAGCGTCTCGTCATGCTGGAAATGCAGCAGGGCCTCGGTCTGTTTTACGATTCGTTCCGAAAATTCACTCATAGGTTACTCCTTCCATGGGACTCCACCGGGCAAAGCTGCCGGCGGCCTTTAAAGAAGCGTCCACCTATCCGGCAAGGACAGGTGGACGCCAGATGACTGTAGGTATTATACACGATTTGACCGCTCTGTCAAACCTGCAATTTTTTGGGCCAGCGCTTCGTTGGCCGCGCCGGGCAGCATACGCCAGCGCCAGTTCGACTGCAGAAGTCTGCCAGGTTCGTTCATACGCGTTTCCCGGCCCAGACGCAGATAGTCCTGCATCTGCATGATAAACAGCTGTGCCTTGGACTGCATACCGGCCTCGATGATGGCGTCGGCCAGATCGTCCTCCGCCGTAATGCCGAGATAGCTGCGGGCATAAGCGTCCGTTTCTGCGTCAATTCCCTCGCACCACTGGATAAGCGTTTCATTGTCGTGCGTGCCGGTGTAGCAGATGGCGTTTTCAGGATAGCGGTCGGGCAGATAGTTGCTCGGCTCACGCGGATCAAAGGCAAATTCCAGCACCTTCATGCCAGGGAAGCCGGAATCAATCACAAGCTGCTGTACCTCCGGCGTCAGGAAACCGAGATCCTCGGCAATAAAATCGGTATCCGGGAAATTCTTCCGGATAGCATTTACAAGCTTCATGCCGGGACCCTTGACCCATTCGCCCTTGCGGGCCGTGCGGTTGACAGCAGGAATGGCCCAATAGCTTTCGATGCCGCGGAAATGGTCGATGCGGACGACGTCGAAGCTCTCCCCTGCCGCGCGCAGGCGGCGCATCCACCACGAGAAGCCGTCCTGCTCCATATGTGCCCAGTCATAGATGGGATTGCCCCAGTACTGGCCATTGGCGTTGAAGCCGTCAGGCGGGCAGCCCGCAACGACGCGTGGACGGCGGGTACGGGTCAGCTGGAAATTCTCCGGGTGCGACCAGACATCGGCGGAATCCAGCGGAACATAGATGGGGATATCGCCGATGATCAGCACGCCGTTTTCATGGGCATACTCCCGCAGCCGCTGCCATTGCGTATGGAAGCAGAACTGCAGGAACCGTTGAAAATCAAGCTCGTCGTGCAGCAGCTCACGGTAGTACGCCATGGCCTCCGGCTGGTGCATCCGGATGTCAAGCGGCCACTCGGTCCACGGGCCGTCGTTATAATATGCCTTGACGGCCATAAAGAGTACATACTCCTCCAGCCACGCACTCTGCTGGCGGACATATTCCGTGTAGCGCTCCGTCGGGGCCTTGTGGAAGCGGCTCCAGGCCAGATGCAGCACCCGCAGGCGCTGGTCGTACATCTTCGAAAAATCGACCTGATCGGCGCGGCTGCCCCAATCGACGCGGTCAAGCTCCTCCTGCGTCAGGTATCCGTCCTTGACAAGCTCGTCCAGATCGATCAGATACGGGTTCCCGGCGAAGGTAGAGAACGCCTGATAGGGCGAATCGCCATAGCCGGGCGGGTTGATCGGGAGGATCTGCCAGTAGGTCTGCTTTGCCGCTCTCAGAAAATCAATAAAGTCATAGGCTGCTTTGCCCATGCTGCCGATGCCGTAGGGCGAGGGCAGCGAAGTAATGTGCATCAGGATTCCACTGCTTCTTTTCATACTATCACTCTTATTTCGCTTTCGTTGAAAACAGGCAAAAGCAGCGGTTGGGCGCTGTTTTCAGCTGTTTTCGAGTTTTCTGACGCTTTCACGGTTGGAAAGCGTAAACGGTACGGTCAAATGGCGGGCCTGCCCGCCGCGCTCGGTGCAGTCCATCAGAACAGAAAAGCTGCGCCGGGCCAGAAGCTCGACAGACTGGGAAACGGTAGAAAGCTTCGGGGTATAGAAGCTGCCGATCCTCAGTCCATCATAGCCGATGATGGAAATATCGTCAGGGACGCGCTTTCCGGCGTCCACCAGTGCGCGGATCGCGCCGATGGCAATGACGTCTGCCATGGCGAACACAGCTGTGACCTGCGGTGTGTCGCGCAGGACGGCCTGCATACCGGAATAGCCATCCTCATAGCTGTAACGGCCGGTGTGGTAGTAGATCTGCTCGTCGAACTGCATGCCGTTTTTCCTGAACGCTTCCACGCAGCCTTCATAACGCTGCGCAGACGTATCGGATAAAAGCCGGTCGCCGCCGAGAACAGCAATGTTTCTGTGGCCGCAGCGGATGAGATAATCGACAGCGCAAGAAGCGCCCTGCCGGTCGTTGGTCGTAACGCTGGACAGGTTCTCAAACGGCAGATCACTCGCATCGTTTGTAACAATGACGGAGGGCACATGGATCTTGTCGAAATCGCTGACAAAATGACGGTTCGTCGCACCGAGGAACATCACGCCCATGGGCTTGCGCTCCCGGCAGAGCTTGACGGCACGAAGCACCTCGTTATCGTCTTCATCGATAAAGTCGACAATCAGCGGATGCGAGGTGCGCGAGAAAAGGGACTGCAGATGCTCGACCATACCGGCAAACAGCTCGTTGGCCGTACCCTTGACAATGATGAGTACGGTGTTGGAGCGCTGCTGCTTTAAAAGCTGTGCGCTTTCGTTGAGTTCAAAGCCGCTTTCCTGCGCAATGGACAGAATCGCCTGCCGCGCTTTTTCCGAAACATTCGGCTGGTTATTGAGCACGCGAGAGACAGTTCCAAGCGAATAACCGCTCAGTCTCGCAAGATCCTTGATCGTCATATCTGCTGTTCTCCTTGGTTTTGCTGATTCTGTATCACTATCATACAGAACCTCTGAAAAATCCACTTAAAACAGACTAATTTCTTTATCCCTTTACCGCGCCGGCAGCAACGCCCTTGATAATATATTTCTGGCAGCAGAGATAGAAGATGACGACCGGGACGATGGACATCAGGATCAGCGCCATAGTCGCACCCATGTCGACGGAGCCGTAGCTGCCCTTGAGGTACTGGATGTGGATGGGAATGGTGCGGAATTCGTTGATATCAAGGACCAGATACGGCAGGAGGTAGTCGTTCCAGACCCACATGATCTCCAGAACGCCAACGGAAATGAAAGTCGGCTTCATCATGGGCAGGACAACCTGGAAGAAGGTCTGCACAGGGGTGCAGCCGTCAATCACAGCAGCCTCTTCAATGGAGCGCGGGATGGACTTGACAAAGCCTGTGAACATAAACACAGCGAGGCCCGCACCGAAGCCGAGGTAGACAATGGGAATTGTCCACGGGCGATTGAGCTTCAGAGTATCGGCGGTCTTTGCCAGCGTGAACATGACCATCTGGAACGGGACGACCATGGAGAACACGCACAGGTAGTACACAATGCGGCAGACGAGGCTGTCGACACGGGAAATATACCACGCGGCCATGGACGTGCAGATGAGGATCAGAGCTGCGGAAAGCAGCGTGATCATCAGGCTGTATTCGACGGATTTATAGAACGGGTAGTTGCCGAAGGTCATACCCTTGATATAGTTCTGCAGCCCCATGAAGGTGTTGCTTGTGGGAAAGGCAAACGTATCAAGGTTAATAGCGGCGTTGGTCTTGAGAGAGTTGACCAGAACGATGAAGATCGGGTAGAGATACGCAACGGCAATGATCGCAAACACGACCGTCAGGACGGTATGCGAACGGCGCTCTTTCTGGAAGCCGGTATTTTTCATTACTGATCGACCTCCTTCTTTCTGGTGGACACAAGCTGGGCAATGCTGATGATCGCAACCAGGATAAAGAACACAACTGCCTTGGCCTGTCCGGGGCCTTTGGAGTTGGAGGTGTTGGAGTTGACGATGTTCAGAGCCAGCATTTCCGTGGTCTTGATGACGTTGCCGTCAGCCAGCGTCTTAAAGGGCGAGCCGCCCGTGAGGGCCAGGTTCTGGTCGTAGAGCTTGAAGCCGTTGGTCAGGGACAGGAACGTGCAGATGGTGATAGACGGCATGACGTTCGGGATTGTGATGTTCCAGAGCGTTTTCCAGCTGGACGCACCGTCGATCTTTGCGGCCTCCAGCATATCCTCCGGGATTGCCTGCAGGCCTGCGATATAAATGATCATCATATAGCCTATCTGCTGCCAGCACATGAGGATGATCAATCCCCAGAAGCCGTATTTGGTTTCCAGCACGACGGCTGTGTCGAAGTTGCTGAGGATGCCGTCGAAGATCATGAGCCAGATATAGCCCAGAACGATGCCACCGATGAGGTTCGGCATGAAGAAAACGGTACGGAAGATGTTCGAGCCCTTGATACCCTTAGTCAGAACGTAGGCAACAGCAAAGGCCAGAACGTTGATGATGAGCAGGGATACGAGCGCAAACAGTGCCGTATACCAGAACGCGTGGAGGAAGCCCTCATCCTGGAAGATGGTCTGGTAGTTTTTCAGTCCCACCCACGTCCACTTGCTGGTCGTCTTGAACTTGCAGAAAGACAGGAACAGCCCCTTTGCAAACGGGTACAGGAAGCCCACGCAGAACGCTGCGAACGTCGGCAGCAGGAACAGCCAGCCCCAGCGCTGGATCGGGCGGCGGATCAAGCTGCATGACAGAGCCGAATCGTCATGTTTTTTCTTCTTCATCATGCTTCTCCTTTATTATTTATATACTTTCTTGACAATTTCACAGACAAGCGTCCGGCCTCCGGGCGTTTGTCCGCAAAATCTTCGGCTGCGGCAGTTTCTTTTCTGTAAAAAAGGGGGCTTTGCAGCCCCCTCTTTACTTTTAGTCACGCCTTATTGCTTATGCGTTTTCCTTTGCATACTGGGTTGCCCAGCCCTGCACGAATGCAGTCTCGACAGCAGACCAGTCGCCGGTACCGGCAGTGTACTGAGTCAGAGCGTCGACAACGGCAGCGCGCCAGTCGTCAACAGCGGGAGTCCAGTTGAATGCCCAGGTCACAACGTACTTGCCATCGGCAGTGTACTTGTTGGCATCCTGGAAGAAGACGTTCTCCGGCTCCTTGGCGTCCTTGAACGGGCAGGGGCCAAACTCTTGTGCCAGCATTGTGGTGCCTTCGTCAGAGGTAACGACCCAGACGAGGAAGTCGATGGTCGCCTGAATGTCCTCTTCAGAGGATTCGTTGTTGATGGCCCAGCAGTTCTCAGTGCCAGCGCACAGACCGGCTTCTTCTTCGCCGTCAACGCCGCAGTAGATGGGGATCATAGCCAGATCGTCGGGGTTCATGCCGAACGTGCCGGTCAGGTTGGAATATTCCCAACTGCCGTTCTGATAGAACGCAGCCTTGCCCTCGCCGAATTCAGCCTCGGACTCGTCGCCGGTCGCGGTAGCCAGAGCAGCGCCGGTGGTAGCGGAATCAGTGATGTAGAGATCCCAGATGTTCTTGAAGTTGTTGAGGTAAGCGCCGGTGATGGTGGCGGGCTGCGCGGTCACGCCGTCATCACGGAACTCGTAGAACAGCGGCATGTTGGCCAGATGGCCGGAGAAACGCCAGCTGGAGGAGCCGTCGAGGCCGGCGGAGGAGAATGCGTCGAAGCCGAGCTCGTCAGCGCGGGCATGGATGTCGTCAGCGACAGCCTTCAGGGATTCGAAGTTGGTGATCTCGTCGATGGAGTGGCCGGCCTTCTCAAGCAGAGCCTTGTTGACGATGATGCCGAACGCCTCGTAGCAGTAGCCGATGGAGAGGGTCTGGCCGTCTTCACCCTTGAGGTTGAAAGCATCGGTGGTCATCTGATCCATGATGGCAGTGCCGTCGAGCGGATAGCAGTAGTCGCCGTAGGAGTTGATGGCGCCCTGGTTGCCGCACTGGAACAGGGTCGGAGCGGAGCTCTTGTCGAGCTCGGCTGCGAGGGTGGTGTCATAGGTGCCGGAAGCAGCAGTGACGACCTTGACGGGAACGCCGGTCTGCTCGGTGTAGGTGGCGGCGAGCTTCTGCCAAGCTTCGTCAGCTTCGGGCTTGAAGTTCAGGTAGTAGACAGAACCGGTCGCTTCGGTCGCGGCGGGCTCTTCCGTCTCGGTCTCAGCGGGGGTGGTCTCTTCGGTGGTGGCCGGAGTTTCGGTTTCGGCCGGGGTGGTCTCTTCGGGCTGAGCGGGCTCGGTCTTGGTTGCGCAGGCAGCCAGGCCAAGAACCATCACGAGCGCCAGAAGCATTGCGATGATCTTTTTCATGGTATTTCCTCCTGAATGATTTTTGAATTCTGGAAACGTTTCCATTTCCAATGACCATATTATACTACATTTTTCTGATCTGAGCAATCAAAATTTGTTCCGAAAAAATTTTCAGCACTTTGCACGATTTCAAGGCTGCAAAATTGTGCAGTTTGCTTCTATCCTCTTTCCGGCTTGCGTTTTTTCTGTTCAGTCGATATAATATTCTATATTCTTTCCTGAAACGAGGCGCGCTATGAAGTTCTTCAATTATGATTCCCCTTTTTGGTCGTTTATGTCGCGGATCGCAGACCTTGTCATTGTAAATATACTGTGGCTGGTTTTCTGCATCCCCGTGTTCACCATCGGCGCATCAACGGCGGCAATGTACCGCGTGACGCTCAATCTGGTGCGCGGTGAGGGCAGCGGTGTCGTCCGCAGCTTCTGGGCGTCGTTCAAGCTCAATTTCAAGCAGGGCGTTCTGCTGTTCCTGATCCTTCTGATCCCGACGCTGCTGGTGATCGTTGAGGTTGAGATCTATCTGTCCGGTGCGGTGGCACAGTCGGTCTGGATGGGCGTGATTTTCTGCTTCCCGGCGCTGCTCGTTTCGCTGGTCGGCGCATACATCTATCCCCTGCTGGCGCAGTTCGACAATACCATCAAGAACACACTCAAAAACGCCATTCTGCTTTCGATCGGCAACCTCCCTTATTCGCTCGTGATGGCTGCGCTGAATCTGTCCGCGCCGCTCCTGCTCCTGTTTGCGACAAGCTTTTTCCTGCGGACGTGCATTTTCTGGATCCTGATCGGCGGTTCGCTCGTCGCGATGTTCAATTCATATCTGCTGCGGAAAATTTTCAAAAAGTATTTTGATCTGGATTAAATGCGCGCCCGGTGCAAGGCTGCACCGGGCGCATACTTTTTATCTTCTTAATGCCGCGATCAGTTCCAAAAGGCCGTAGACAATGGGCTGGTGGAGCAGGTAGATGAACAGGGACTGGCGGCCGCACCAGCAGAAGAACCGCGCGATCGCGCTTTCCCGGAACGTGCCGGGCAGGCGCGTTTTTTTGTCCGCGTAGACCGTCCTGCCGAGAACTGTGCCGAGCATATACCAGCCGAGGTGCGGCAGGAGCGGAAAATAATCGCTGGACGCGAAGCCCTCATAGGCAAAGCCGAACAGGAAAAGGAATTGTGCCTCCACGACCGTGCCGGAAATGAGATAGCCGGTCACAACGAGCACAACGCCCATGGCGGCAAGCGCCTGCGTGGGCAGCTTTTTATAAGCGGGATAGAGCATCATGCAGACGCCCAGCAGATGCAGTACGCCGAACCAGACGATCACATCGCGCGAAGCCATGCCGAGGCGGTACATCCCGAAGGTCACAAGCGAAATGAGCATTCCGCAGGCAAAGACGATGCAGCCGCGGCGGAAGCTGCGCGAACCGAGCGTAGCGCAGCAGCCGGACAGGACGACGAAGATCACGCCGCCATACTGCTGGATGAATACGTACCACGCGGGCAGGTGCAGATCAAGGCCGATAAAATAGATCAGATCAAAAATCAGATGGATGAGGATCACGCAGAGGATGCAAAGGCCGCGCAGCGCGTCCAGCTCCCAGATCCGGTCGGTTTTTTTCATGGAAATCACCTGAAATCATTACAGCCTGCCGCGGAACGCGGCAGTCTGCCGAAATAAATTACGAATTCTTTGCGTCTTCCAGCGCCTGACGCTCGGCTTCTTCCTCTTCGAGCACACGGTAGGCAACCTTGCCGACCAGCGTTTTAGGCAGCTCGGGCCGGAACTCGATATCATACGGCATGGCGTATTTTGCGATATGCTGGCGGCAGTAGTCGAGAATCTCCTGCTTGACCGCGTCCGACGGCTCGTAACCGGGGCGCAGGACGACAAAGGCCTTGACCTTCTGCATCTTATACGGATCCTTGACGCCGATGACGCAGGACAGCAGCACCTTTTCATGGCCGTCAATGATGTTTTCCAGCTGGCCGGGATAGACGTTATAGCCGGAGGTGATGATCATGCGCTTGATGCGCTGGGAGAAGTAGACAAAGCCGTCCTCGTCCATCTTGCCAAGGTCGCCGGTGTGCAGCCAGATGCGGCCGTCCTCATGGCGGCGGAGGGTGTTGTGCGTTTCCTCGGGGTTGTCGACATACTCGAGCATGACCGACGGGCCGGAGACGCAGATCTCGCCTTCGAGATTCGCGTCCAGCTCCTGTGTCGTGCCGGACTTTACAATCTTATAATACGTATCCGGGAACGGGACACCGATGGAGCCGACGCGGTTATAATCCTTCGGCGTCAGGCAGGAGGCCGTGACGCATTCGGTCAGGCCGTAGCCCTGACGCACCTGCACGGAAGCATTGTGGGCCTTGAGGAAATCGTCGACCTTTTTCTTCAGCTCGATGGACATACTGTCACCGCCGGAGAACACGCCCTTGAGGCAGCTGAGGTCTGCGTTTTCAAGCTTTTCTGCGCGCAGCAGCGCCTCAAACAGCGTCGGGACGCCGGGGATGATATTGGGCTGCTTTTTGATGAGCAGCTCGGCGTAGGTGTTGACGTTGAACTTCGGAACAAGGATGCAGCACGCGCCGCCAATCAGGGCGGTATGGATGCCGATGCCGAGGCCGAAGCCGTGGAACACGGGCATGACGGAGAGCATCTTCAACCCGTCGATGGGCGAGAAGCCGGAGGCAGCGATGGTCTGCAGGCCCAGCGCGTTAAAGTTCATATTGGACAGGAGAATGCCCTTGGTCGTGCCGGTCGTGCCGCCGGAATAGAGGATGGACGCGCCCTCCTCCGCCTTGCCGAACTCTCTCGGCAGGGGCAGGTCGCGCTTTTTGCCGACGCGCTGGAATTCCGACCACCAGATGTAATTGCCCTTTTTCGGGGGCTTGGGGTATTTGCGGGCTGCCGTCAGGGCATAGCCGAGGGCAAGATGCGGGTACAGCTCGTCCTCGATTTTGGCAAGCAGGAGCTTGCAGTCCGGATCGTCAAGCTCGGGCATGATGGGTGCGATCTTGGCGTAGAACTGGTCGAGCGTAAGGATGCACTTGGAATGCGAGAAATTGAGATAGAACCTGATCTCCCCCGCAGCGGAAAGCGGATGGATCATGTTGGACACCGCGCCGATGCGGTTCAGGCCATAGAACGCGTGCAGGGCCTGCGGGCAGTTGGGCATACAGATGGTGACGCGGTCGCCCTTTTTGATGCCCATGGCGAGAAACGCCTGCGCCGTCTCGTCGATCTTCTGCATGAACTGCGTGAAGGTCGTCTTTTTGCCCATGAATTCATAGGCAGGCAGCTTCGGATTGCGCTCTGCTGCGGCCTTGACCATCTGATAGATGGTCTTCTGCGGATAGGACAGATGATGCGGCACATTGCCGTAATACTTTAACCAGGGAGCGGAAGAGGAAAGACTCATTTTTTTCATCCTTTCGAGCGAGTTTTTTCACACGCCTCTGCCGCCTCATTCACACACCAAAGGCGGCAGTTATCTGCATTATACCTGTTTCGGCCCGAAATAGCAAGATTTTCTTACGGGCAGATGCGACGGTTTGTCTTATTCCTCATATATTTTAAGGAGCTGTCCGGGCGGGCGGCTCCTTTTGTTTGTATTTTTCCATAGCGCTGCGGTTTCTCCGACAGCAGCAGAAGGTTGACGCTTTCCGGTGCTCAGGAATGTCTTGCCTTGTCGCAGAATGCACGGACCTCCCGTTCGTCGATCACCGTACGCCTCTTTTATCTATACTGTAAGCGGCGGTTCCGCTGCCGCGCTTGGGCAGGTGCCAGAGAATACATTTGCGCTCTGCCCGGCTGATGGAACTGGCTTCCTGTCCGTTATGCAGCATATGTTCTGTGAAACCGTCGTTCTGTACACGTATGAGGACGGAGCACTGCATAAGCAGACGCTGCTGTATGAAGTCCCTGTCGATCAGCTGCCCAAAAACGCGTCCACGCCTCTGGATGAGATGGGTACCATGTCTTCACATGGTTCCGCACCTACCCGGTCGACGATCTTTCCGGTCTGTCCCAGTCCGGCGTTTCGTCCGGCTCCAATGCGGATATTGTCGCTCTGCTCAAAGCAGAAGCGAGCGCTTCCTGAATTTCTCTGCAAAACGCGCGTCTGTCTGTAGCAAAGCCCGGCTCCGCGCAGGAGCCGGGCTTTGCTTTGGTATTAATCCGCCATGCCGTATGCCTGCTCAAAGAGCCGGTAAAACGGAAGCAGGAATCGGAACCCGTCCCTGATCCATTCCGTCAGCTCCGGGCCGCTGCTGCGCTCGTCGAAGGGGTGCATACTTTCGATGGAAAACGAGCGCATATTATAAAGTCTTCCAACCGGTTCCCCGGCATGGCCCTTCGGCCTTGCATAGGCGGGGCCGGAAAGCGTATATTCCTGCTGCGCGTCCAGCTGCCGCAGGAGCTTTTCGGCGCGCTTCGGGTCGTTGTCCAGCATCCGCCGCAGCTGTACGCCGGATGCTGCCGGCATCCACCAGCCCGCGCCGCAGCCGTAGCCGTCCGCGCCGACCTGAAACCAGAAGCACGGCGCTTCGCCGCGGTTCTCGATCGCGTTCTGGAACGAAAACCAGATATGGTCGTTGAGCGGCCCGCGTCCGAACAGCCGCCGCGCGTCGCGGTAAATGCGTGAAATGTGGACATTCAGGTGCAGATCGGGGTATGCTTCCTGGAACCAGTCGTAAAGGTCCCCGGCCAGCGCCTTTGTCGGGGTCATGACCGCGTCCTGAAATTCCTGCTTGTGCTCTGCGAACCACGCCCGGTCATTGTTGAACCGGATGCCCCAGAACACGTCGACCGTCTGGTCGGTATAGCCTGTAAACATTGCTTTTACTCCTTCTGATTGCGAAGATAGGCCAGATAGCCCTCTAAAATCAGGCTGGCCGCCACGGCGTCGACCGTGTTTTTGCGTTTTTTGCCGTGATAATTGCTTTCGTTCAGGATCTGGTGCGCCTCGATGGTCGTGCGGCGTTCATCCCACAAAACGGGCTTTATCCCGACTGTCTGCTCCAGAAGCGCGGCAAAGTCGCGGTAGAGCGCGGCACGCGGGCCTTCCGTGCCGTCCATATTGCGCGGGAAGCCCATCACGAGCCGCTGCGCGCCGCTTGCTTTAAACATCCGTGCCACTTCCTCCGCCGTCTTTTCCGGCTTCCACGAGTGGATCACCGCCGTCTGGCCGGTCATCCAGCCAAGCGCGTCTGAAATGGCCACGCCGGTGCGTGCGTCGCCGTAGTCGATCGCCATGATTTTCATGCAGTCTCTCCCTGTTTCCTGTTTTTATATAGTATAGCAGATTTTTTGCCTTCCTGCAATTCGCGAGAAAATTTTCCTGTTTTCTTGAAAAAAACCTGTTGACCTGCAATGCTTTTTATGATAATATGGCTCTACCTGTGAAAAAGGGGTTTTCTTTTTTTGCGCCCATTTTTCAAGCTGCGGGACGCCACGTAGTTTCGGCGTCATCTAAATTTTCAATAGCCGCAGTTTTGCAGGGAGGCAAGTATTAAGGAGGTGCCGAATATGCGAGTTAAGATCACGCTCAGATGCAACGAATGCAAGCAGAGAAACTACAACACCATGAAGAACAAGAAAAACGACCCCGACCGTATCGAACTGAAAAAGTATTGCAGATTCTGCAAAAAGCAGACTGTGCACAGCGAGACGAAGTAACACATCGGACAAGCAGAAAGGGTGAACATCATGGCAGAAGCGAAAAAGGAAAACTTCTTTGCCCGCACTGGCAAGCGTCTCAGCCGCTGGTTCCGTGAAATGAAGAGCGAGCTGAAAAAAGTCGTATGGCCGACAAAGAGCCAGATGGTCAACAACACCGTCATCGTTCTGGTGTGCACACTGATCGTCGGCATTTGCATTTGGGTCTTCGATGCTGTAGGCGGCGTCGTCGTCAACGGTATCATTACCCTGGTCAGAGGCTAAAGCATGGCGGAAGCAGCAAAATGGTATGTTGTGCATACCTATTCCGGCTACGAAAACACCGTCAAGGCTACCATCGAGAAAACCATTGAGACCCGCCATCTCGAGGATCTGATCCACATTGTCTCTATCCCCATGGAAACTGTGACCGAGATCACCGACAACGGGCCGAAAACGTACGACCGCAAGGTATTTCCGGGCTACGTTCTCATCAAGATGATCATGTCCGACGAGGCATGGTATATCGTCAAAAATGTCCGCGGCGTGACCGGCTTTGTCGGTTCCGGCACGAAGCCGACTCCCCTTACGGAGGAGGAAGTGCAGCAGCTGGGCATTGAAAAGCATGAGATCGTGGTCGCGTACTCTGAAGGCGACAGCGTCCGCATCAACGACGGCCCGCTGACCTCCTTCATCGGAACTGTCGACCAGATCGATATCGAAAAGAACAAGGTTCGCGTCATCGTCTCCATGTTCGGGCGCGAAACGCCGGTCGAGCTGGAGCTCGATCAGGTCGAACTGGTCAACGACTGACCCCGCAGGAACGCGGAACGTGGGAGGGGCTTGACCCCCGCCAAATATACGCGCGTGCGCGCGTATCACCACATTTATTCAGGAGGTGCTCATCATGGCACAGAAAGTAACAGGCTATATCAAGCTGCAGATCCCCGCTGCAAAGGCAACTGCGTCGCCCCCTGTCGGCCCGGCTCTCGGCCAGCACGGCGTCAACATTTCTCAGTTCATCAAGGAATTCAACGAGCGTACCAAGGATCAGGCTGGTTTTAAGATCCCGGTCGTTATCACGGTTTACGCTGACCGTTCCTTCTCCTTCGTCACCAAGACCCCCCCGACCCCGACCCTCATTCTGAAGGCTCTGGGCATCGAAAAGGGTTCCGGCGTGCCCAACAAGGACAAGGTCGCCACCATCACCAAGGCACAGGTCAAGGAAATTGCCGAGCGCAAAATGCCCGACCTGACTGCAAACACCATCGAAGCCGCTATGAGCCAGGTCGCAGGTACCTGCCGCAGCATGGGCATCGTGGTCGTCGACTGAGTTTGACCGCAATAACAGCTTGACCGAGGTATATCGGCAACAGGCCGAGCCTCATAAATATGTGGGAGGAATCATTCCGAATCACCACTAAGGAGGAAATTACATTGTTTAGAGGTAAAAAATATAAGGACAGCGCGAAACTGGTCGACCGCTCCACGCAGTACGAAGTTCCCGCTGCTATGGATCTTGTTGTAAAGACCGCTTCCGCCAAGTTCGACGAGACTGTTGAAGTCCACATCAAGCTCGGCGTTGACTCCCGTCACGCTGACCAGCAGGTCCGCGGCGCGATCGTTCTCCCGAACGGCACCGGCAAGACCCGTAAGGTTCTCGTGTTCGCCAAGGACGCCAAGCTCGACGAGGCCAAGGAGGCCGGCGCCGACTTCGCAGGCGGCATGGAGCTCGTTGAAAAGATCCAGAAGGAAAACTGGTTTGATTTCGACGTCGTCGTCGCTACCCCGGATATGATGGGTATCGTCGGTCGTCTCGGTAAGGTTCTCGGCCCGAAGGGCCTCATGCCCTCCCCCAAAGCCGGCACCGTGACCCCCAACGTCACCGCCGCCGTCAAGGAGATCAAAGCCGGTAAGATCGAGTACCGTCTCGACAAGACCAACATCATCCACTGCCCCATCGGCAAGGCTTCCTTCGGCCCCGAAAAGCTCGCTGAGAACTTCAACGCACTCATGGGCGCTGTTATCAAGGCAAAGCCGGCCGCTGCAAAGGGCCAGTATATCAGAAGCTGCACCGTTGCCAGCACCATGGGCCCCGGCATCAAGGTTGCTACCACCAAGATCTAAAAAATAGCTCTTGACATTCGCGCAGATTCTGCTATAATATACAAGCTGCCAAAGACAGCAGGAGATAGTTTATCGTAACAGGGTTCGCCCTTCCTGCCGAGGTTCCGCACAAATGGTAACATTTCTGTGTCCTCACGTCTTTGGCGTGAGGACATTTTATTTTCAGAGGTGACATTCATGCCCAACGCAAAGGTACTTGAAAGCAAGAAAACCGTCGTTGATGCTCTGTCTGAGAAAATTCAGAACGCTACTTCTGCTGTTTTTGTAGACTACAAGGGCATCACCGTCGCGCAGGATACCGAGCTTCGCAATCAGTTCCGTGCTGCGGGAGTCGAGTACGCTGTCGTCAAGAACACCCTGACCCGGTTCGCTGCCAATAAGGCCGGCTACACCGAGTTCGATGAGCTTCTCAACGGCACCACGTCCATGGCTTCCACCACCGACGATCCCATTGCACCGGCTCGCGTCGTCTGCGAATTCGCAAAGAAAAACAAGAACGTCGTCAAGATCAAGGGCGGCATGGTTGAAGGCAAGGTTCTGTCTGTTGAAGAACTCATGTCCTTCGGCGAACTGCCCTCCAAGAATGCACTTGTTGCACAGGTTCTCGGCACGTTCCTCGCGCCCATCTCCTCTCTGGCAGTTGTCCTGAACCAGATTCTGGAGCAGAAGGGCGGCGCTCCTGCGGAAGAAGCTCCCGCAGAGGCCTGATCCATCAAACAATAAAATTTTGACTGAAACATTTTACTGAACAATTTACTGGAGGTAACTACAATGGCATCCGAAAAGATTACTGCTATGATCGAAGAAGTTAAGACCCTCACCGTTCTTGAGCTGGCTGAGCTGGTTCATGCTCTGGAAGAGGAATTCGGCGTTTCCGCCGCTGCCGCTGCTGTCGCCGCTCCCGCTGCCGGTGCTGCTGCCGCTGAGGAAGAGAAGACTGAGTTCGATGTCGTCCTGAAGGCCGCTGGCGCCAACAAGATCGCTGTCATCAAGGTCGTCCGTGCTCTGACTGGCCTGGGCCTGAAGGAAGCTAAGGAACTCGTCGACGGCGCTCCGAAGAACCTCAAGGAAGGCGTCTCCAAGGACGAGGCCGAGAAGATCGCTGCTGAGCTCAAGGAAGCTGGCGCAGAGGTCGAGGTCAAGTAAGTTTACTTGTCACCAAAAAAATTCCGGGCTGCATCTGCAGCCCGGTTTTTTGCAGAATTATAAAATTATGTTAACCAGCATACAGAGCAGCACGCCGATCATTGTCGGGATTGCCGCCGCCAGAAGCGTCCACCGGAAACTGCCCGTTTCGCGCTTGATGGAAAGCAGCGTTGTGCTGCATGGCCAGTGAAATACACAGAAAATCAGACAACACAGCGCTGTTTTCGCTGTGATTCCACTGGCAGCCAGAAGTGCCGCAGCCTCAGCCCCCTGTGCATCCCCAAGCACACTCTGCTGCGTCAGCAGCATCAAAATGACCGGAATCGCCAGTTCGTTGGCTGGCAGCGCAAATAAAAAGCCTGTCAAAATCACTCCGCTCATTCCCAACAGCCGCCCCACTCCATCCAGTGCGCCGGAAATCCACAGCAATAAGCTTTTCCCGTTCACCTGCCACGCGCCAAGCGCCCATAAAAGCAGCCCCGTCGGTGCCGCAACCATCACGGCACGGGAAAGCACATGCAGTGTCTTCCCCAAAACTGCGTCGTTCAGAATTTTTTTCAGCTGCGGCCGTCGATATGCGGACATCTCCAATACAAATGGCATACCGGTTTCCCTGTTCAACCTCTTGCTGAGCAGAGAAGACACCAGAAACGTTCCGCCCGCGCCCATACAGACCGCCGCCGTCAATACCAGCGCCAGCAGAAGACTGTTTTCGCGCCCCAGCAGAACCGCTCCCATCGCCAAGAGCATCGGGAACCGTCCGTTGCACGGCATCATCGCGTTCGTGCAGACTGCCGTCAGCTTCTCCGCCCGCGTCGGCATGATCCTGCACCCCGTTACCCCAACTGCATTGCATCCGAGACCCATACACATCGTCAGTGCCTGGCGGCCGGAGGTGCCGCAGCGGGCGAAAATGTGGTCAGCCAGGAAGGCTGCACGCGGCAGATATCCGGCGTCCTCCAGGACAGAAAACAGGAAAAAGAAGATCGCCGCAGGCGGCAGCATCACAGCGGTGACGCGCGCCGCCGTTGCATAGACACCGTTGATCAGCGCATCCGCAAGCCAGTGCGGCCAGCCCGAACAGGCTTGGAGCAGAACCCGCTGCAGCCAGTCAAAACCGCTTTGCAGCCAGACAGAGAAAACGTTGCTGCCCTCCAGCGTCAGCCAGAACAGCACGGCCAGCAGAATCATAAATACGGCTGCACCGGTATATTTCCCCGTCAGGAGCCGGTCTATCCGAATACTGCGCTGTGTCCTGCCGCTGTCTCCTGATTGCACGACCTTCCCCGCAAGCTGCCGGGCATGGCGAACGCAGTCCGCAGGCGCAGAGTGCTCCGGCAGGTGCGGCGTAAGCGTGATGTAGCCATCCATCACATCGCGGATCGTCTGCCGCAGCCGGCGGATATCCTTCGCGTCGCTTGCACATGTACCGACGACCGGAACCCCCAGCAGGATTTGCAGCGCATGAAGATCGATCCGGATTCCTCTTGCCTGCGCTTCATCCATCAGATTGACGCAGACGATCAGCTTTTCACACCGCGGCATCAGCTGAAGTGCAAGCGATAGGCTCCGAGCGAGGCACGTTGCGTCACAGACGGCGATCACACAGGCGTCTGTATGCGCGTGCAGATACTCCGCCGCAATGCGTTCCTCCTCCGACCCGGTTTTCAGCGAGTATGCGCCCGGAAGATCCGTCACGGCATATGCCTGCGCGGCATAGGAATATGTGCCGTGCGCTACCGCGACTGTCTTCCCCGGCCAGTTTCCCGTATGCTGGTGCAGCCCGGTCAGCGCGTTGAAAATGCTGCTTTTGCCGACGTTCGGGTTTCCGGCCAGCGCAATGGCGCGGAGCACGGGTTCGTTCCGGCTCATCTGACCGCCTCCACAATGATCTGCGCTGCGTCCTTTTTCCGCAGTGCAAATACCGCTCCGCCCACCGCATATGCCGCAGGCGATGCGTGCGGCGCACGATACAGACAGCTGAGCTCCGTTTCAGGCAGCAGTCCCAGCTCCTCCATACGCGCCTTGGCCTCGCCCGGCATCAAAATCTCGCGTAGGACGCCATATTCCCCCGGCCGCAGCGCATCCAGTCCCATCCGCCGCTTTTCCATGGGCGCACTCCCCTTTCTGTTCCTCTGGTTTCTAATCCAGAATATACAGAAAAGCACGGTTTTGTGACAACCCCATTGTGTTTGGCTGCGCCGCGTGGTATACTGACAGGAAATCACACTTGAGGTGCGCCATGCTTCACAATTATCACACGCACACGTTCCGCAACCATCACACGGTCGGTACGGAGCGCGAATATATCGAATCCGCCATCAAAAACGGCTTCCAGACGCTCGGCTTTTCCGAGCATGCGCCATATCGGTTCCCGGATGGCCATGTTTCCTATTTTCATATGTTCCCTGAGGATTTAAACGACTATATCCAGACGCTTCTGACGCTCAAGGCAGAATACGCCAGCCGCATCGAGATTCTGATTGGCTACGAGGCGGAGTATTATCCCAGGTTTTTTGACGATCTGCTTGCGCGCATCACGCAGTATCCCGTCGACTATCTGCTGCTCGGTCAGCACTATATCCACAACGAGATCGACGGTGTTTATGTCTATGAGCGAACGGATGATCCTGAGATTTTGAAAGTTTATGTAAACCAATGCATTGCAGGACTGGATACCGGGCTGTATACCTATCTGGCGCACCCGGATCTGATTCAGTTTACCGGCTCCGAATCGATCTACCGGCGGGAAATGGAACGGCTGTGTCTGGCTGCGAAGGAACGGAATATTCCGCTGGAGCTGAACCTGTTGGGGCTGCGCGCGAACCGGGCGTACCCCTCCGCACGCTTTTTCCAGATCGCAAAGGACTGCGGCAGCACGATCGTCGCCGGGATCGACGCGCACGACCCGGATTGCTTCTTCCAGCCCGAAACATTTGCGCCTTATCAGGCATTTGTGGCGGAGTGCGGGCTCACCGTAACGGATTCGATCACGCTCCGGCCTGTCCGGCGCTGACCAGTCAATAAAAGAACAGCCGCGTGGGAACACTCCCGCGCGGCTGTTCTTCTCAAATCGTATCCAGAATCAGCTGGAAGACCGCGTCGGCGGCCTGTTCGCGGATCTGGGCGCGGTCGCCGGACAGGTGCAGCTCCTTACAGAAGGAGAAGCCTGCCGTGTCGACGGCGATGTAGACGAGGCCGACCGGACGGCCCGTGCCGTCCCCATCCGGCCCCGCGAGGCCCGTTACAGACACGGCGCAGTCTGTCTTGAGACGTTCGCGCGCACCGCGCGCCATTTCGTGCGCCGTTTCGCGGGAAACGGCGGTGCAGACGTCAAGCGTCTCCTGCTCCACGTCGAGCAGACGGTGCTTGATTTCATTTACATAACTTATCACACCGCCCTTATATACGGCAGACGCGCCCGGCACATCAGTCAGCAGCTTGCCGATCAGGCCGCCAGTGCAGGATTCTGCCGTAGCAAGCGTCAGCTCCTGCTCCTTCAGGCGCTTGACGACGGCCTCAGCCCCTATGTTCATCTTCATAATACCGGATCTGGGTCTTTTCCGTGTTGGCAATCGCGCGGGCGATCAGGCCCTCCACGTCCAGCTTCTGCTCCTCGGCCTCGACCTGCGCGAGAACCGGCTTTGTCTTCGGATGCTTGGGCGTAAAGACGGTGCAGCAGTCCTCATACGGGAGAATGGAGGTATCCAGCGTCCCGATACGGCGGGCGACGGTAACGATCTCCTCCTTATCCATGCCGATGAGCGGATGGAAGATTGGCATATGGACGACCGCGCCGGTCACGGCCATGGCGTCCATGGTCTGGGACGCGACCTGACCGAGATTTTCGCCGGTGACAAGGCACTTCGCGCCGTGGTCGCGGCCGATGGCCTCTGCAATGCGCATCATAAAGCGGCGCATGATGATCGTGAAGTATTCCTCACGGCAGTGGTCGCGGATGGCCTCCTGAATTTCGGTAAAGCCGACGATATCAACGGTCATGCGGCCGCAGAACTTCGTCATGATGTGCGCCAGCTCCAGAACCTTTTCCTTGGCAAGCTCCGAGGTGTACGGGTACGAGAAGAAGTGGATGCATTCGATCTCCACGCCGCGCTTGGCGATCATATAGCCTGCGACCGGGGAATCGATGCCGCCGGAGAGCAGGACTGCCGCGCGTCCGCCAGTGCCCGTCGGCAGGCCGCCTGCACCGGGGACGGACGGGCCGTGGACGTAGGCCGCCGTCTCGCGGACCTCGATATTGACGGTATAGTCGGGGTTGTGGACGTCGACCAGAACGTTCGGGAATTCCTCTGCCAGCCGTCCGCCGATCTCCTGCGAGATCTGGATGGAGTTCAGCGGGAAGCGCTTATCCGAGCGCTTGGATTCGACCTTGAAGCTTTTGGCTGCGGACAGCTCATCGCCCAGATACTCGCAGACGGCGTTAAACATGGCGTCGAGATTTTTTTCGCAGGCACGGCAGCGGCACATCTGGGCCACGCCGAAGATCGTGCCGCAGGCCTCCCACGCGCCGTCCAGATCGCAGTCCTCGGTCAGCGGCTCGACATAGAGCGTCGACTGGACGATATTGACCTTGAATTCGCCGAATTTCGCCATGCGGCGGCGGGTGACGGTCTTGAGCTTATCCTCAAAGACGCGGCGGTTCTGTCCCTTCAGGACGATCTCGCCCAATTTCAGTAAAAAAAGTTCTTTCATGATATGTGTCCTATTCTATAAAAATGAATTTGGTTTTATAAAATTATCTTGCGTTTTCTCCGCCGAGCTGGAAGGAGCGGTACTGGACAGCCTCGGCGATGTGTTCGGGGCGGATCTGGTCGCTGCCGGCAAGATCGGCGATGGTTCTTGCGACCTTCAGCACGCGGTCATAGCTGCGGGCCGTCATGCCGAGCGCGTCGAACGCCTGCTTCATAAGGGCGGTGCAGTCCTCGTCCAGCTGGCAGAACGTGCGCAGCTGCGCGGGCTGCATATAGGCGTTGCAGCGAGTCGACGTGCCGCTGTAGCGTGTGTTCTGGATGCTTCTTGCCGCGTCGACTCTGGCCTTGATGGCGGACGACGGCTCCGCCTCTGACCGGGAGCGCAGCTCGTCAAACTTGACGGAGCTGACCTCGACGATCATGTCCACACGGTCGAGCATCGGGCCAGAAATGCGGCTTAAATACCGGTCGACCGCTGCCTGTGAGCAGGTGCACCGGCCGCTGGGGTCGCCGTACCAGCCGCAGGGGCAAGGATTCATGGCACAGACCAGCATGAACTCGCACGGGAAGGTCTGCGAGCCCTGCACCCGGGAAATGGTGACCTGTCCGTCCTCAAGCGGCTGGCGCATGGATTCGATGGCGTCCCGGCGGAACTCCGGCAGCTCGTCGAGGAACAGCACGCCCTTGTGCGCGAGAGAAATCTCGCCGGGCCGGACATTCGCCCCGCCTCCGGCCAGTGCAGCTGCGGAGACGGTATGGTGCGGGCTGCGGAACGGACGCGATTCGATGAGCGGATGATCCGGGCGCAGAAGACCCATGACGGAATAGATCTGCGTGACGTCCAGCTGCTCCTGCCGCGTCATATCGGGCAGGATGGACGGCAGGCGCTTTGAGAGCATACTCTTGCCGGAGCCGGGAGGGCCTACCAGAAGGATATTATGCCCGCCTGCCGCCGCAATTTCAAGGGCGCGCTTTGCATTTTCCTGCCCTTTTACATCCTTGAAGTCCAAAAGCTGCTGTGTTTTGTGCTCCGGCTGCCAGATGGGCGCGGGATCGATCGGCGTCTGGCCGGTCAGGTGCGCGGTCAGCTGCCGGATGTCCTTTACGCCGTAGACGGCCAGACCGCCAGCCAGCGTGGCCTCGCGCGCGTTATCCTCCGGGACGTACAGCTCCTCATAGCCGAGCCGCTTCGCGGCCAGCGCCATCGGCAGGACGCCGGGAACGGCGCGCAGCGCCCCCTCCAGACTCAGCTCACCGAGGAACGCGCAGCGTTTCTTCGGAAGCTTTACCTGCTCGGAGGCAGCCAGAATAGACAGGAGGATCGGCAGATCGTAGAGCGTGCCGGATTTCTTCGTACCCGCCGGAGCGAGGTTCACGATGATGCGGCTGACCGGGAACCGGAAGCCGCAGTTTTTGATCGCGGCGCGCACGCGTTCGCGCGCCTCCTTGACGGACGCGTCCGGCAGACCGACCAGATCGAACGCCGGAAGCCCCGTACCGATGTAGCATTCCGTCTGCACCTCGTATCCGTTGACGCCGGACAGGCCGAGCGAGAGCACTTTACTGAGCATCTGCATCCCTCCGCTTTTTTCTTCGCATCTATCATAGCGCATTTTGCGTCAAAAACCAACAGGTTTTTCAAAACTTGCCGGAATGCGCGGCAGATTTTCGAAAGATTTCCGCCAAATCCAAAAAGCTTATCTCAAATTTGATTTACATTGACAAGAAAATGTGATATAGTCATTATGCATGAATATGTAATTACTTTTAGGAGGTAATTGTTTTGGTTCGTAAATTCAAAACCATGGACGGCAATAATGCCGCGGCTCACGTATCCTATGCGTATACCGAAGTCGCCGGTATTTATCCCATTACGCCGTCCTCCCCGATGGCGGACTTTGTCGACCAGTGGTCTGCCGCAGGTCTGAAGAACATCTTCGGCACCCGCGTCAAGGTTGCCGAGATGCAGTCTGAGGCCGGTGCGGCCGGTACGGTTCACGGCTCCCTCGGCGCAGGCGCTCTGACGACCACCTATACGGCGTCTCAGGGTCTGCTGCTGATGATCCCGAACATGTACAAGATCGCGGCGGAGCAGCTGCCCTGCGTGTTCCACGTCTCGGCTCGTACCGTCTCGACCCATGCGCTGAACATTTTCGGCGATCATTCCGACGTCATGGCCTGCCGTCAGACCGGCTTCGCCATGCTCTGCGAGACCAACCCGCAGGAAGTCATGGATCTGTCCCCCGTCGCACATCTTTCCGCGATCGAGGGCAAGGTTCCGTTCCTGAACTTCTTTGACGGCTTCCGTACCTCCCACGAGATCCAGAAGGTCGCCTGCTGGGATTACGCCGATCTCAAGGAAATGTGCAACATGAAGGCTGTCGAGGAGTTCCGTCAGCACGCGCTGAACCCGGAGCATCCCGCTGCCCGCGGCTGCCACGAAAACGGCGATATCTTCTTCCAGCACCGCGAGGCCTGCAACCGGTACTATGACGAGCTGCCCGCAGTCGTCGAAAAGTACATGGGCAAGATCAACGAGAAGCTCGGCACGAACTATCAGCTGTTCAACTACTACGGCGCTCCCGACGCTGACCGCGTCATCATCGCGATGGGTTCCATCAACGACGTTGCTGAGGAAGTCATCGACTACATGAACGCGCACGGCGAGAAAGTCGGCCTGGTCAAGGTTCGCCTGTACCGTCCGTTCTGTGCAGATAAGCTGGTTGCGGCTATCCCGGCTACCGCCAAGAAGATCGCAGTCCTCGACCGCACGAAGGAGCCCGGCTCTCTGGGCGAGCCTTTGTACATGGACGTTGTGACCGCTCTGGCCAACGCAGGCGTCAAGGCGACCATCATCGGCGGCCGTTACGGCCTCGGTTCCAAGGATACGCCTCCTGCTTCCATCTTCGCCGTTTACAACGAGCTGAAGAAGGATGAGCCGAAGCACGAGTTCACCATCGGCATCGTCGACGACGTGACGAACCTGTCCCTCGAAGAGGACAAGAACTGCCCGAACACCGCCGCGGAAGGCACCATCGAGTGCAAGTTCTGGGGTCTGGGCGGCGACGGCACCGTCGGCGCGAACAAGAACTCCATTAAGATCATCGGCGACCATACCGACAAGTATGTGCAGGCCTACTTCCAGTACGACTCCAAGAAGACCGGCGGCGTCACCATCAGCCATCTGCGCTTCGGCGACAAGCCCATCAAGAGCCCGTACTACATCAACAAGGCCGACTTCGTTGCCTGCCACAACCCGTCCTACATCACGAAGGGCTTCCCCATTGTCCGTGATGTCAAGCCGGGCGGCGTGTTCATGATCAACTGTCAGTGGACGCCGGAAGAACTGGCTCATCATCTGGATGCCGCTTCCAAGCGCTACATTGCCAAGAACAACATTCAGCTCTACACCATCAACGCCATCGATCTGGCGCAGTCCATCGGCATGGGCAAGCGCACCAACACCATCCTTCAGTCCGCGTTCTTCTCCCTGGCCAAGGTCCTGCCGGAAGCGGACGCCATCCAGTACATGAAGGAAAAGGCCACGCAGTCCTACTCCAAGAAGGGCATGGACGTCGTCGAGATGAACCACAAGGCCATCGACGCCGGTGCTACCGCCTATGTGAAGATCGACGTTCCCGCTGCCTGGGCCAACGCAGAAGACGTTGTCGCCCAGCACAACCTCGAGGGCAAGCCTGAACTGGTCAAGCAGGTCAAGAACATCCTCTTCCCGGTCGACAAGATGGACGGCGATTCCCTGCCGGTTTCCACGTTCGTCGATCATGTCGACGGCCAGTTCGAGCTGGGCGCTGCCGCTTACGAAAAGCGCGGCGTTGCCGTTGCCGTTCCGGAATGGGATTCTGCAAAGTGCATCCAGTGCGGCAACTGCGCATATGTCTGCCCGCATGCCACCATCCGCACGGTCGCTCTGACCGATGAGGAAGCCAAGAACGCACCCGCAGCCGCCAAGATCGTCCCGGTCAAGGCCGGCAAGGGCAAGGGCGTTTATCAGTTCACAATGGCCATCTCTCCGCTCGACTGCATGGGCTGCGGCGTCTGCGTCGGTGCCTGCCCCGAAAAGGTACAGGCCATCAAGATGGTTCCGCAGGAAACGCAGCTGGATCAGCAGGACGTTTTCGATTACTGCGTGAACAAGGTCTCCGAGAAGAAGGAGCTTCAGACTGCCGACGTCAAGGGCAGCCAGTTCCGCAAGCCGCTGCTTGAGTTCTCCGGCTCCTGCGCAGGCTGCGCCGAGACGAGCTACGCACGCCTCGTCACCCAGCTGTTTGGCGACAAGATGTATATCTCCAACGCCACCGGCTGCTCCTCCATCTGGGGCAACCCGGGCGCTACCAACCCGTACTGCACAAACGCAGAGGGCAAGGGCCCCGCATGGTGCAACTCCCTGTTCGAGGACAATGCGGAGCACGGCTTCGGTATGTACCTCGGCCAGAAGGCCATCCGCGACAGCCTGATTGAGAAGACCAAGGCTCTGATCGCTGTCGAATGGACGAACGCCGACCTCAAGGCCGCCGCACAGAAATACCTCGACACCGTCAACGATCTCGAAGCCAACGCTGCCGCCACCAAGGCGTATGTCGCGGCTCTGGAAGAGAACGTTGCGACCGTCGACGAGCTGGCACAGGTCCCGCAGTTTGCCGAGCACGCTGCCGAGCTCAAGGCCAAGGGCGAAAAGTACTGCGACTGCGACGCCTGCGCACTTGGCGCAGACATCCTGTCCAAGAAGGATTACCTCAGCAAGAAGTCCGTCTGGATCTTCGGCGGCGACGGCTGGGCTTACGACATCGGCTTCGGCGGTGTCGACCATGTCCTCGCCTCCGGTGAAGACGTCAACATCTTCGTCTTCGATACCGAGGTCTACTCCAACACCGGCGGACAGGCTTCCAAGGCTTCCAACATCGGTCAGGTCGCACAGTTTGCGGCTGCCGGTAAGGAGACCAAGTCCAAGTCTCTGGCAGAGATCGCCATGTCCTACGGCTATGTCTACGTCGCGCAGGTCGCCATGGGCGCAAACGCCGCGCAGACGCTGAAGGCCATTCAGGAGGCCGAGGCCTACCACGGCCCGTCCCTCATCATCGGCTATGCACCGTGCGAGATGCACTCCATCAAGGGCGGTATGCAGAACTGCCAGAAGGAAATGAAGAAAGCTGTTGACTGCGGCTACTGGAATATGTTCCGCTTCAACCCGGCTGCGGAGAAGAAGTTCACGCTGGACTCCAAGGCTCCCGCCGGCGGCTATCAGGAATTCCTGATGAACGAGGCCCGCTACAGCCGTCTGACCCGCGAGTTCCCGGAGCGTGCAACCGTTCTGTTCGCAAAGAACGAGGAGAACGCCAAGGAGCGCTACGAGCACCTGCTCAAGCTGGTTGATATGTACGACAAATAATTATCTCCTATGCAAAAGGGGCGGTACCTTCGGGTACCGCCTCCTTTTGTGTCAGGCAGATTTGCTTTTCATGAAACAGACCGTATAAAAGCCCGGCGCGTTTGAACGCGCCGGGCTGCTTGCTTAATTGCGGTTGAAGATCTTGAAGATCTCGTCGATATCGTCGATATCCTCCTGTGCCTGAGTTCTGCTGGCACTGGCCTTTTCCTGTGCGGCGGAGAAGGCGCCGATGGGTTTGGCGGGCGACTGACGCTTCTCTGCGAAGCCGGTGGCGATAACCGTCACGCGCATTTCATCCTGAAGCTCGTCGTCGAACGCGGCGCCGAAGATGATGTTCGCGTCGGGGTTGGCAGCTTCCATAACAATATTGGCGGCAGTCTCGACATCGTCGAGGCCGAGGTCGTGCGAACCGGCAATGTTGATGAGAACGCCGGTCGCGCCGTTGATGGACGTCTCAAGCAGCGGGCTGGAGACGGCGGCCTGCGCAGCCTGCTCGGCCTTGTCGCGGCCGGTGGCGGAACCGACGCCCATATGGGCCTGCCCTGCGTTGCGCATGATGGCGGAAACGTCGGCAAAGTCGAGGTTGATGATGACATTCTCGCTGTAGCCGACGAGCTCGGAGATGGAGCTGACGGCCTGCTTCAGAACATCGTCCGCAATGCCGAATGCGTTGGCGAAGGTGATCTTCTGGTCGGTGACGAATTTCAGGCGGTCGTTCGGGATAATGATCATGGAATCGACCTTATCGGTGAGGTTGGCAATGCCGGCCTCAGCCTGCTTCATGCGGTTCGCACCCTCGAAGCGGAAGGGCTTCGTCACGACGGCGACGGTCAGAATGCCTGCGTCATGCGCGACCTGCGCGATAATGGGTGCAGCGCCGGTGCCGGTGCCGCCGCCCATACCGGCGGTGATGAAGACCATGTCGGTGCCCTCGAGCACCTGAGAAATGAGCGCCTTGGATTCCTCGGCAGATTTCTGGCCAATATCCGGCTTGGAGCCTGCGCCCATGCCGCCGGTCAGCTTTTCGCCGATCTGCACCTTATTCTTGCACTTGGACTTTTCAAGGTCCTGCTTATCCGTGTTGACCGCAACAAACTCGACGCCCTTGACGTCGGACGCGATCATGCGGTTGATAACGTTATTGCCGGCTCCGCCGACGCCAATGACTTTGATCTTGACTACCTTATCTGCTGTATCTGCCATTTGTCTTCCTCCTGTATATCTCACAGCCCACAACTGTATCGTTTTAGATTATGTCGACTTTATTCTATCTCGAAAAAGGGTGTGCGTCAATAGAAAATGCGGAAAATTCAGCAAAAAATGCGGATTTTATGGTTTGCGTCCCCTCGGCTCACGCTGCGGGCTGGAAGGTGGCCCTTTTCTGCGCGGCCTGGGTCAGATCGATGGTCCCGGCCTGAAATTCGCTGAGCTGGTCGAGAATGGAGCACAGATAGCGGATCTTATAGGCCAACTCATCGGTCCCGCCGAGCTTGATCTCGTAGCGTTCGTCGTACCAGATGCTCATGTCGTATTCCTTTTCCACATCGATCACGCGGATATGCTCCAGAAGGCCGGTGCCGTCAAGCTCCTTCATGACGTCCAGCGCGGCGGCCAGCGCTGTGGGCGTTGGGGAAGAGACGGCTTCCCCCTCCGTGGGCGTGGAAATGAGCAGGCCGTTGATGTGCGGGTTTTCATTGAATGCGGCAGGCTCAATGCGCTCAAGCGCCTTGCCGCTTGGGCCGACGAGCCAGCAGGCGTTCGTGTCAGTCATGACGGCAAAGGAAACGACGCTCTCGCGGACCTGAATGATAATGCCGTCCGGCAGGCTGCGGGCAATGGAAACATCCTCGACATACGGCAGTGCGGCCTTGATGTTGCCGACAGCCAGCGCTTTATTGACCGTCAGGAGATTATCGCCCTGCTGGATCTGCGAGGCCTCGATGATCTGGTCGGCGGAATAGACGGTGTTGCCCTGGATCTCAATGGTGTTGACCTTGAAGAAGATCGCGACGCCGAAGACGATCGCAGCAACGACAGCGAGCATGATGAGGAGCTTGCCGAGCGCACTGCTGCGCACCTGACGTGCCTTGCCTGCGGCTCGTGCTTCCCTATTCGCTTTGCTTTGCTTCGTGCGCATGATGCATTCTCCTTCGGAGGCTCAGAATATACAAAGTATATCACATCTTTTTGGGGATTTCCACTGTTTTCAGGCGAGCGCCGACGCTTTGCAGCGCAGCCTCAAGAGTATCATATCCCCGTTCGATGTGTTTTACTCCAAAAATGGTACTTTCGCCCTCAGCCTGCATGGCTGCGAGCACGAGCGCCGCGCCGCCGCGCAGATCCTCCGCGAAAAGCTGCGCCGCATACAGCTGCGGCGCACCGCGCAGATGGACAGTATTTTCGTCCTGACGCAGCTGCGCACCGAGCTTTTTAAGCTCTCTGGCATAGCCGAAGCGGTTTTCGAAAATCGTCTCGGTAAAGTCTGTCTGTCCCTCTGCCCGCAGCTGAGAGGCAAGCAGCACCGGCATCGCGTCGGTCGGAAAGCCGGGATATGGCTTTGAGATGACCGGGCGGCAGGCTATCAGCGGTCCGTCGCGGGAAATTTGAATGGTATCATGTGTGCAGGAAAACCGGCAGCCGCTTTCTGTGAGCGAATTTAAAATCGGCTCAGCAAGACGCGGGGCCGTCCTGCGCAGCGTCAGCGTGCCGCCGCAGGCGGCGCAGGCGCACAGGAACGTCGCGGTTTCAATGCGGTCCGGCAGGATGGTATAGGTTGCGCCGGTGAGCGGCTGACCGCCCTTGACGGTTACACGTCCCGTACCTGCGCCCGCAATTTTTGCACCGCAGGCGGCCAAAAAACCGGCCAGATCGACGATCTCCGGCTCACAGGCGGCGTTCTCGATCACGGTGACGCCCTCTGCCCCAACGGCGGCCAGCATGGCGTTTTCCGTTGCGCCGACGCTGGGGCCGGGCAATGTGATCTTCGCGCCGGTCAGTCTTCGTGCGCGGCAGTGAATGGTATCGTCCGTCTCTGTGACCTCCGCGCCAAGTGCGCGGAAGGCAAGCAGATGATAGTCCACCGGCCTTGCGCCGATGGGACAGCCGCCCGGCAGGCTCAGCGACGCTTCGCCCTGTCTTGCAAGCAGCGCACCGAGAAACAGGCTGGACGCACGCATAGATGCGGCCAGCTCCGGCGGGATGGAATGACCGGCGCAGCTGCGCGGGTCTATGTAGACGCTCGCCCCGCGCCGTTCGGAGGCGCAGCCAAGGCTGTGCAGGATGGCACGTGTGTGCGTCACGTCGAGAATATCTGGACAGTTATGCAGGACGCATGGCGTTCTGCACAGGAGCGTCGCGGCCAGAATGGGCAGGACGCTGTTTTTCGCACCGTGGATCGTCACCTCCCCGGAAAGCGGAGGCGATTTGGAAACAAGCAGCGCTGGCATGGGCATTCCTCCAAAACACAGGAATTTTCCCCATCCTATGCGCTGCGTGCGATGTGCGTGTCAGTGCTTTGCAAGGTCGAGCGCCGTCTGATAGATGCGCTCGGCAGCATCGACCACGGCCATATCCCGTGCGCTGGCACGCATGGCGCGCATCCGTCCGGCGTCCGAAAGGATCGACTTTGCGGTTTCATAGAGGCTTTTTCCGTCGCAGTCTGCCTCGCGGACGACTGCGGCCGCGCCGGAGCGTTCGAGCACCCGGGCGTTTTTTTCCTGATGGTTGCCGGTCACGTTTGGGCTCGGCACCATGATGCAGGGTGTTCCGCTGGCGCAGACCTCGGCGATGGTCGCCGCGCCTGCGCGGCAGATGATGAGATCCGCCGCTGCCAGCACCTGCGGCATATCATAGATATACTCGCGCATTTCAATGCGCGGTTGCGCGGCGAGGTCGACGCCTTGTTCCCTGACATAGTCCGGCATCCAGCGCCAGCCGAACGAGCCGGTCGCGTGGATGTGATGGAAGGGCGTGTTATCCTCGCATTCGCATTTCATAAACTGTGCAATTTTTTTGTTCATCTCCCGCGCGCCGAGACTGCCCCAGCAGGAAACGACGAGCGGCTCGTCTCCGAGGCCCAGCGCCTGCCGGGCCTCCTGCCGCTTTGCAAAGAGGAATTCCTCGCGCACGGGCGTTCCGGTCAGGAGGACCCTCTCCGGCTCCGGGTAATGCTCCCGGCTGGATTCGAAGGACACCATGACGCGGCTGGCCGTGCGCGCAACAAGCTTCGTCGTCAGGCCCGGAACAGCATTCGACTCATGCACGCAGGTCGGGATGCCGAGCTTCGCCCCCATTTTGAGGGCCGGGAAGCTGGCATAGCCACCGGTGCCGACGATCACGTCGGGCTGAAAGTCCTTCAGGATACGCTTTGTTTTGGAGAATGTCGCGGCCATACGCTGTACGGTCACGAGATTGTGCCAGATCGCGACGGGCGTCAGCCTGCGCTGGTAGTTGGAGATCTTCACGGTTTCCAGCCGGAAGCCCTCGCGCGGGACAAGCTTGTTTTCCATGCCGTCCTCCGCGCCGATAAAGAGGATCTTACAGTCCGGCTGACGCTCACGGAACATACGGGCGACCGCAATGGCGGGATAGATATGCCCGCCCGTGCCGCCGCAGGTAAAGACGATATTCATGAACTTCCCTCCCTTACAGAAGCTTATTGTCGTTCTGCCGGGAGACGGCCAGGACAACGCCCGCTTCAAACAGCTGCATGAGAAGCGCCGTGCCGCCGTAGGAGAAGAACGGGAGAGAAATGCCGGTGGCGGGTAGAAAATTGGTCACAACGCCAATGTTGAGGAAGGTCTGAAGCGCGATATGCGTGGAAATTCCGGCGGCAAGGAGCGCACCGAAGCGATCACGCGCGTGCATGGCGATATAATAGCCGCGCACGATCAGAAGAATGAACAGCAGGATCACGACGACTGCCCCGACAAAGCCAAGCTCCTCGCAGAGAATGGGGAAAATATAGTCGTTGTGCTCCTCGGGAAGATACAGGTATTTCTGGCAGCTCTTGCCGAGGCCGAGGCCCATCAGGCCGCCGGAACCGATGGCGTAGAGCGACTGTAAGATCTGATAGCCGTTGTCTGTCGGGTCGGAGGCGGGGTCGCGCCAGGCGGTGATACGGCTTCCGGCGTAGCCCTGCGTCTTGAGATAAACAAACATGAACACGGCGACTGCCGCGCCGCCGAGGGCGAACCATTTGATCTGGACGCCGCCCAGAAACAGCATGGCCGCCGCAAGCAGCATCATGATGAGGATGCAGGAAAAATGGCGCTCCAGCGCGACGAGGCCGCACAGGACGATCATAATCGCGCCGAAGGGCGCGATGCCATAGCGGAAGGTGCGCATTTTATCGCGGTAGGTCGAGATCATGGCGGAAAACGTCATGATGATGGCGATTTTCGCAAGCTCCGAGGGCTGGAAGCGGATGCCCGCAACCTCGATCCAGCGCTTTGCGCCGTTGGCCGTCGAGCCGATGAGCGGTACGAGCATCAGGAACACGACGGATACCGCGAGGATGATGAACGAAGCACTGCGCCAGAGCTGATAGTTCAGCCTGCTGACAAACAGCATACCGCCGATGCCCACGACAGCGAAAATCGCCTGCCGGGCAAAGTAATAGGTAGAGTTGCCGGTCAGATAATACGCGCGGGCGTAGGAGGCTGAAAAGACCATGACGACGCCAATCAGCACGAGCAGCACCGTCAGCGCAAGAAACGGCAGGTCGAGCAGGCCGCGCTCGTCGAGCAGCACCTTGTCCTTTGTTTTGGTCGGCTGCGGCAGGCGCTCCGGCTCGGGAGCCTGCGGAGCTTCATACAGCCGCGTTACGCCGTCTGAACGGCTTGCCATAGGGGTCGCTCCTTTCTGAAGCTGCGGTAGCTCAATACCGGTTCATAACACCGAGATACGCCAGCACGCACATGACGAGCGTGATCGCGGTGAAAACAAAAACGATTTTTTCCTCTTTCCAGCCGCACAGCTCAAAGTGGTGGTGGATGGGGGTCATTTTGAAGATGCGCTTGCCATGGGTCAGCTTGAAATACGTGACCTGCAGAATGACGGAAAGCGTCTCGCAGAGATAGATAATGCCGACAAGGATCAGAATCAGCGGCATATCGAGCGCGAAGGCCATGCCGCAGACCATGCCGCCGAGGAACAGCGAGCCGGTGTCGCCCATGAAGACCTTGGCCGGATGGAAATTGTAGCAGAGGAAGCCCGCCAGGCCGCCCGCGACGGTCGCGGGGAGCAGGGCCAGCGTCGTGCGGCCATAGATATAGGAGGTCGTGGCGAAGAAGACCATGACCGGGATGGTCACGCTGCTGGAAAGACCGTCGACGCCGTCCGTCAGGTTCACAGCGTTGACGCAGCCGACAATGACGAAGGCCGCAAAGACCATATAGACCGCCGTCGGAATTTCAAGGTCGAGGTTCCAGAACGGGATATAGAGTTCGCAGGACAGATCGCCGCTGCCCTTCAGCACAAACAGGAACGCAGCGGCCACGACGAGCTGCAGCAGGAATTTCTGGACGGCTGTCAGACCGAGATTGCGCTTGAGCTTGACCTTGACGAAATCATCGGCAAAACCGACAAGCCCATAGCACAGGGCGAGGGCCAGCACATACAGGTGCGTATAGGTGTGGTTCTCCGTCATGCTCTTCCAGCCGAAGCCGACTGTGCAGAGGATAATCGCGGCAATGAACATGATGCCGCCCATGGTCGGCGTACCGGCCTTGGTGTTGTGCCACTGCGGGCCGACCTCGCGGATGGACTGGCCCGCGTGCAGCACACGGAGCATGGGAATAACGAAGCGGCCAAACAGCAGCGTCAGTAAAAACGAAGCGAGCGTCGCGCCCAGAACGATAAAAAACATTGCATCCATACAGGATTCCTCCGAGACTCTCTTTATTCCTCTTCTTCCTTGAAAAACAGCGCAAGGGCCTTTTCCATCCGCATACCGCGGCTGCCCTTGAACAAAATCACATCGCCGGGACGGGCACGCATTTTGAGCATATGCGCCAGATCCTCATGCGTGTCAAAATGCTCGATCAGCTTCTGCTTCATGCCGCCGGTGATCGCACCGGAAACCATGCGCTCGGCGTTGACGCCGTAGGTGTAGAGCACGTCGGCCTTCGTGGCGGCAATGCGGCCAATGCGGTAATGCTCCGCGGCGGAGCGGTTGCCAAGCTCCAGCATATCGCCCAGCACCGCGATACAGCGGCCATTCGTGCGCGAACGGAAGCCCGCAAGGATCTCAAGCGCGGCCTCCGTCGATTCCGGGCCTGCGTTATAGCAGTCCTCGATGATGGTAAAGCCGTCGCGCTCGTAGATCTTCTGGCGCATACCGGTGTTGTGAAAGCCGGAGATCTGCGTCTGAATCGTCTCAGGCGGGACCTTCAGGAGCAGGGCTGCCGTAACGGCGGCCAGCGTGTTATAGACCGTATGGCGGCCCAGAACCGGCACGAACAACTCGAAACGGTGGCCGAAACCGCTGACGACAAAGCGCATACCGTCGTCAAGTTCCTGAATGTCGGTCGCAAGCACGTCGCAGGCATGGTTCTCAATGCCGTAATAATATTTTTTATGTCCGCCGTCGGCGCGCACGTTCCAAAGAAGCGGCTCGTCGCCGTTGAACACGCCGACGCCGTTTTCCGGCACGCCGCGGAAAATTTCGAGCTTGGCCTGCAGGATGCCCTCACGGGAGCCAAGATGTTCGATATGCATGGTGCCGATGTTGGTGATAACGGCGATATCGGGCTTTGCGATAGAAGTCAGGCGGGCCATTTCTCCGAAGTGGTTCATGCCCAGCTCCAGAACAGCCGTTTCGGTATCGTCCGGCATATCGAGGATGGTCATGGGCAGACCGATGTTGTTGTTGTGGTTGCCCTCGGTGCGGGCGGTGCGGTAGGTACGCTCCAGCATACAGGCGGTCATTTCCTTGGTCGTCGTTTTGCCGACGCTGCCGGTAATGCCGATGACGGTCATGCCCATCCGTTCGCGGCGGGCTGCGGCAAGATCGCCGTAGGCCTTGATGGTATCGGGTACAAGAATGGTCGGGATGGCCGCCTTGACCGGTCTTTGCACAAGCGCGGCACTTGCGCCAAGACTGGCCGCCATGCCGATAAAGTCATGGCCGTCGGACTTCTCACCCTTGATGGCGACGAAGAGGTCGCCGGGCTTTACTCTGCGCGAATCGATCTGGACGCCGGTGATCATGCCCTCCGCCTGTTCAGGCGTGAGCGTTCCCCGGCAGTCCTCCGCTGCCTGCTTCAGTGTCAGTTCCTTCATGCGTTTGCCTCCAAATACGACGCGACGACCTCACGCTCGTCCAGATGGTGCTTTTCGTGGCCGATTTCCTGATACGTCTCATGGCCCTTGCCGCACAGGACGATCACATCGTCCTTCTGCGCCAGCTCCATCGCCCGGCCAATGGCCGAAACGCGGCTCTCAATGACCTCGTAGGGCGTTTCGGTATCCTGCATCCCGGCAAGGATCTGCCGGAGGATCTTATAGGGATCTTCGGTGCGGGGATTGTCTGAGGTGACGATGGCGAGGTCAGACAGCTCTGCCGCGATTTTGCCCATGATGGGGCGCTTGAAAGGGTCGCGGTCGCCGCCGCAGCCGAAGACGGCGATGATGCGGCCCGTGCAGAAGCCGCGCACAGCCCTCAGAATATTCTCAAGGCTGTCGGGCGTATGGGAATAGTCGATGAGGACAGTATAGTCCTTGCCCGGCGTGGGGACGACCTCTACCCTGCCCTTGACGCTCTGCGCGGTGCGCAGGGCGTCCGCAATTTCAGCAAGCGGAGTGTGCAGTGCCAGCGCGGCGGCAATGACGCTGAGGGCGTTATAGACGCTGAAAATGCCGGGAATGCCGAGCGTGACGGCAGCCCGCTCGTCCTGATAGACCGCGTCAAACTCCACGCGGTCGGAGAACAGGCCGATATGCTCCGCCGTGAGTGCAGCGGGGGTTCCCTGCGCGGAATACGTCAGAAGGCGGCAGTCCGCCTGCTCCATGATGCGCTTCGCGTAGGCATCGTCGACATTGACCGCGCCCGTTTCGCAGCGGCGGAAGATCATGGCCTTCGCGTCGCAGTATGCATCCATCGTTTGATGGAAATCGAGATGGTCCTCTGTCAGATTTGTAAAGACAGCCGCGCCAAAACGGATCTGGTCGGCGCGGTGGAGCACCAGCGCGTGGGACGAGACCTCCATAATGACGTGCGTGCAGCCCGCATCGCGCATATCGGCGAAGAGCTTCTGCAGCTCAAAGGACTCCGGCGTGGTTCGCTCAGTGTGCAGGATCTCATCGCCGATCATGTTCTGGATCGTGCCGATGAGGCCGACCTTTGCGCCGAGCGTTTTTTCAAGCACGTGCTTCAGCAGATACGTGCTGGTCGTTTTGCCGTTCGTGCCGGTGATTCCGACGACGCACATAGCGTCCGCCGGATGGCCGAACCAGTTTGCGCCGAGCGCGGCAAGCGCCGAGCGGGCATTGGAAACCAGTACATACGGAATGTCTGTTTCCGGCTTTTTTTCGCAGACGACGCAGACCGCGCCGTTTTCCATGGCCTTGGAAATATATTTGTGGCCGTCGGTCTGGAAGCCGGAGATCGCGACAAACAGTGCTCCGGGCGTTACCTGCCGGGAGTCATACTGAACGCCGGTAATATCCAGTGCTTCGTCCGCGTGCAGTTCCAGCACGTCAAGGCCGTGCAGCAGTTCTTTGAGTTTCATAGTGTCCTCCTTAGTCGGATGCGCCTGTGGAAGAGAATTCTACTGTAATTGTAGTACCTCTGTCAACCTCTGTTCCGGGTTCGATGTCCTGATAGGCCGCAAGCACGTAAACGTCCGTGCGGTCGGTGCCCTTGGCCTGCACGTAAAGGCCGGCGTTTGCGGCCAGATAGTTAACGTCCGCGACAGAGCAGCCGATGAAATCCGGCACCTCGACAACCGTCTGCTGCTTTTCCGCGCCCATGTAGAGGATGATCTGCGAATTGCCGGGAACCTGGCTGCCTGGCGCGGGCAGCTGGTCGGTGACGGTCGAGCCGGTGCCGACAATGCGGTAGGTGATGGTTTTTTCAGCGAGCAGCGCAGCCGCTTCGCTTTCGTCCATGCCGATCACATCTGGGACTGTGAAGTTGATACCGCGGATATCCTCGGAATCATAATCCGGCTCCACACCGAGATAGGGAAGAATATCAAGGAAAATGTCGCGGACGGTCGGTGCAGCCATCAGGCCGCCGGAAATATACATCCCGTGGAGGGTATATTTTTCGCTGTCCTGCGAATACGCGGGCGTGTCAAGCGCGACAAGGACGACATATTTCGGGTCGTCAATGGGCGCGACGCCGATAAAGGAGACGATCTTGTCCTTGACCTGATTGCCGTCCTCGTCGTATTCGTCCAGCTTTTCGGACGTGCCGGTCTTGCCGCCGACACGGTAGCCGGGGGTTTTGGCCGCAGAGGCCGTGCCCTCGGTGACGACCTGTTCCATAAGGCTGCGCATTGTTTCGGACGTCTGCTGGCTGATGACCTGCCGCAAGACGGTCTTTTCGTTCCGCTCGACCATGTTGCCGTCGGCGTCCAGAACCTCGCTCACGATATACGGCTCGAGCACATAGCCGCCGTTGACGATCGCCGCGACGGAGCGCACCAGCTGCATGGGCGTGATACGGAAGCTCTGACCGAAAGAGGACGTGATGAGATAGGACGTGCCGTACTGTGCGGGATTGTTCAGGTATTTCCGTTCGTAGAACAAACCGCTGGCCTCGCCCGGCAGATCAACGCCTGTTTTTTCCATGATGCCGAAGGCCTTGAGGTAATCATAGAAAATATCGCCGCCCATGCGCAGGCCGATATGGCCAAAGGCGATGTTGCAGGAATTGCCGAGCGCCTGCGCGGTCGACTGCGCACCGTGACCGGCGGATTTCCAGCAGTTAAGGATCTGCTCACGGCCGGCGAACTTTTCCTGGCCGCCGCAGTAGAACGAGTCGTTCAGCGTGACGGCTCCGGAATCGATTGCGGAGGCCAGCGTGATGAGCTTGAAGGTCGAACCCGGCTCATAGCCGTCGGACACGCAGCGGTTGCGCCACTGAGCCATACGTGCCGATGCAACATCCTGCTTATACTGCTCGATGGCGGCCTTATAGGCATCGGACGCTTCCGGCAGGGACAGCGCCGCATCACGCTCATTTTCAAGAAGCGCGGCCGCCGCGTCGTCATAGATTTCCAGATAATTATTTGGATCATAGGAGCCGAGCGTGGCCATGGCCTTGATCTCGCCCGTATTCACGTCCATGACGATACAGAACGCGCCGTTTTTGATATCGTACTTATCAATGGCGTTCTGCAGGTTCTTTTCCACATACGCCTGCACGGTCGCGTCGATGGTGGTAACGAGGCTGCAGCCGTCAGAGGCGTCATAGTATTTTTCGTATGTATAGGGCATCTCGGAGCCGTAGTTGCCCTTGGATGTCACGACCTTCCCGGCTGTGCCGGAAAGCTCTTCGTTGTAATAGGCTTCAAGGCCCTCGGAGCCGTTGTTGTCGCTTGAAACGAAGCCGAGCGCCTGTGCGGCGAGAGAGGAATTGGGGTAATAGCGCTTGAGGTCTGTTTCGAGATAGACGCCGGTGATCTTGTTTTCGCTGACGAAGGCGCGGACCTCGTCGGCCAGCTCCTCGGAGATCTTTCGGCTGATGACCTTATAGCGATACTGCTTGTCGGCGGCCTGCTCGTAGACGAAGCTCGGCTCGACATCCAGAATTTCGCCAAGACCGCGCGCGATCTGGTCGAGCAGGTTGCTGTTCTCGGGCTTTTTCATCTGCTCGGCGATTTCGTTCGGATCGATGAAAACCGTCTCGACGGTCGACGAAGAGGCCAGCACGTTCATATTCGCGTCGTAGATCACGCCGCGCGCTGCGGTCAGATTCGTCGAACGGGTCTGGTTCTTGATCGCCTTTTCGTTGTAATAGTCGTGCTGGGTGATCATGAGGTTATAAAGCGTTCCGATCAGCGGGACAAACGCGATCACGCCGCACAGGACCATCAGGATCAGGGTACGGCTGAGGATCGTTCGGTTCGCGCGCTCATTCCGCTCCCGGTTTGCCTGCTTCTGCTCTTTGGTGCGCGGCAGGCGGATGATCTTTTTTGCCATGAAACTGCCTTTCTGTTCAAAAAAGGGGCGGCCTGAAAAGACCGCCCCTGTTCGGTTACTCAGCTGGATTTCAAACTGGGAGGTTCTGTCCAAGCTTATGCTGCTGCGGGGTGCAAATATTCGATGAGGCCGAGAATGCTCTGCTGCATGGCGTCCAGAATTTCTCCGAAAACGCTTGTGCGCTGCTGCGTGTAAATTTCCGCCTGATCGTTCCCGGAGAAGCTGACATAGACGATCTGCTCGGGCTGACATTTGGTCAAGCCGATCTCAGCCGCGTATTCCTCGGCGGCGGTCAGATCGATCTTGGCGTCGTATTTGCTCTGAAGCATCAGCTGCTGCTCCTTGAGATTGGCAAGCCTGCTTTCAAGGGCTGAGACATTGCTGCTGGCCTCAAACAGCTGGACATAGCCGAAAATCACAAGGATCATGAGACAGGCTACCGTCAGCATACCCGCCAGTGTAAACGGCGCGATGGCCGTTCTGGCCTTGACTCTTCGGTACGGCTGCTCATAGGCCCGCTCGTCCGGCAGCTCGATGGGCAGGGTACGCTCATAGGCGCGGTTATCGTCATACTGGCGGGCAGTCTGATCGTTCCAGGCGTAAACATCGTATGCGGCAGCGCCGTTGTCTCTATAAAGATTTCTTCGATTGGGCTGCGCCATAACGGCGGGACTCCTTTCCGGGTTACACGTGCTCTGCTACGCGGAGCTTTGCACTGCGCGAACGGGGATTTTCCTCGACCTCCTCGCGCGTGGCGATGATGGGTTTTTTCGTCAGAATTTTGATCTTCGGCTTATGGCCGCAGACACAGACCGGGAACGACGGCGGGCAGGTGCAGCCCTTTGCCGCGTCCTGAAACACGTTTTTGACGATACGGTCTTCCAGCGAATGGAACGTAATGACAACCAGACGACCACCGGGGTTCAGGTGGTCGATGGCGGCCTCCATGCCTTGCCGGACCGCGCCAAGCTCATCGTTGACGGCGATGCGGATGGCCTGAAAGCTGCGCTTGGCCGGATGCTGCTTTTCACGCAGGGCGCTGGGCGGCATGGCCGAGCGGATGATGTCGACCAGCTCCAGCGTTGTCTCGATTGGGTGGTCGGTCCGCACGCGTTCGATGGCGGCGGCGATCTGCGGGGCGCAGCGCTCCTCGCCATATTCGTAGAGAATGGATTTTAATTCCTCGCGCGGCCAGTTGTTGACGATCTCGTAGGCCGTGAGGGACTGGTCGCGGTCCATGCGCATATCCAGCGGCGCGTCGGCCATATAGGAAAAGCCGCGCTCCGCGTCGTCGAGCTGCGGGGACGAAACGCCCAGGTCGAACAGCATCCCGTCGATCCGGTCGAGTCCCAGCGCGGTAAGGATCGCGCCGACGTTTTCAAAATTATCATGTACCAGCGTCACCTTTTTCGCGTGGCTGTACAGCCGCTTTTTTGCGGCCTCCAGCGCGACCAGATCACGGTCGACGCCGATGAGCCTGCCGGTGGTGAGGCTCCGGCAGATCTCCAGCGAGTGGCCCGCGCCGCCGAGCGTTCCGTCGAGATAGATCCCGTCGGGCTTGATGGCCAGCGCGTCTATGCACTCGTGCAAAAGCACAGATCGATGTGCGAATTCCATCAGAAACCAAGTTCCTCCATCACAGCCGCCAGATTTTCAGGCGTCAGCGTCTGCTGCTCCAGCTCGTCATAGGCTGCGCTGTCCCAGATCTCCGCGTGGCCGCCCTGCCCGATGAACGTGACCTCGCTGGAAAGACCGGCGTATTGGCGCAGTTCGGCCGGAATGAGGAAGCGGCCCTGCTTGTCGGGCTCACATTTGGCGGCGTTGGCAAACAGAAAGCGCATTTTTCGGGCCTGTACGATCGGCAGCGCGTTATATTTATCGACAATGGCCTTCCAGCCTGCTTCCGTGTAGACGGACAGGCAGTGGTCGAGGCCCAGTGTTACATAGAAGGTGCTTCCCAGCTCTTCGCGCAGCTTGGACGGCACGAACAGACGTCCTTTTTCATCGACAGAGTGCTTATACTTCCCGAACATCCCCTCGCGCCTCCTTTCGCTCCACTTTACTGAAATTTTGCTCCACTTTGCTCCACTTCAATAATATAATACGTTCTGTTTACATAAATTGCAACCCTTTTTTGAAAAAATTTTTCGAGGATTCTTCGACGTTTTTCGTGAAAAATCCCCGAAAGCCGAATTTTTGAACGAATGTTTTAAAAACATCCTCCAGCCGCTTTCACCTGCACGCTCCCCTGCTGCCAGACGGCGCGGAGCGTCCGCACGGACGGGTCACGCAGCAGCAGCTCCGCCGCCGGGCCTTCGATCCCGGTCTGGAGCCTGCGGCGCAGGCTTCTGGCCCCGCCCGGCTCGTTTGCGCAGAGCGCGCCAAGGCGCTCGGGCAGCTCCGGGGCCGTTTCCAGCGTAACGTTCTGCTTTTGCAGCCGTCCGGCAAGCTCCCGCAGCTGAAGCGCAGCAATTTTCGCAAGATCCTCTGCCGCAAGCGGACGGAAGGAGGCGACGCAGTCGATCCGGCCCAGAAACTCCGGAGAAAACGCCTCCCGCAGGACGGTCTGCGTGCGGACATCCGCGCAGTCGGGTATGAAGCCGAGACCGGGCTTTCCGGTCTGCGGGCCAGTCAGGTTCGAGGTCATGACGACGATGGTGTTCTTGAAGCTGACGGTGCGGCCCATGCTGTCGGTCAGGATCCCGTCGCCGAGCAGCTGCAGAAGGATACCGGTAATATCCCGGTGCGCCTTTTCCAGCTCATCGAACAGTACAACGCAGTATGGACGGCGGCGCACCTTTTCCGTGAGCGTTCCGCCTGCGTCGTAGCCGACATAGCCCGGAGGCGCGCCAAGCAGGCGCGAGACGCTGCTTGGCTCCATGTATTCCGACATATCCACGCGGATGAGCGCGTCCTGACTGCCGTAGACGACCTGCGCAAGCTGTTTACATAATTCTGTTTTTCCGACGCCCGTCGGGCCGATGAGCAGGAAAGACGCGGCGGGGCGTCCGGCGTCGGCAAGGCCTGTCCGGCCGCGCAGAACGGCGGTAGAAACCGCGTCGACGGCTGCCTGCTGGCCGATGATGCGCTCGGAGAGCGTCTGGCGCAGGGACAGCAGCCGTTCACGGTCGGACTGCCGGAGCCTGCCGACGGGGATGCCGGTGCGCTCGGAAACGACGGCGGCGATATCCTGCCGGGTCAGGCTCACGGTGCGCTGGGCACGGCGGGCGGCAAGCTGGCGGCGCACGAGCGTGCGCAGCTCGTCGCGCAGCTTCGCCGCCTGCTCATACTGCGCGTTTGCCACAGCCTGCTCAAGCCGCTGCTCGAGCTGCTGCTGGCGCTCTGCGTCCTCCGCCGGCTCCGGCCCGCCGAGCCAGACGTGCGCCGCGCCCTCGTCGAGCAGGTCGAGCGCCTTGTCCGGCAGGAAGCGATCTGTCAGATAGCGGCTTGAAAAATCGACGGCGGCCTCGATGGCCTCCTGCGTGATGCGGATGCGGTGGTGTGCCTCCAAGCCTGGACGAAGCGCTTCAAGCATACGGCAGGCCGTCTTGCGGTCCGGTTCGCGGACGATCACGGGGCGGAAGCGGCGTTCAAGCGCGGCGTCCTTCTCAATAAATTTGCGGTATTCCTCCAATGTCGTCGCACCGATCATCTGCAGCTCTCCCCTGCCAAGGGCCGGCTTGAGCAGATTGGCCGCGTCGATCGCGCCCTCGGCGCTGCCTGCGCCGACGATGGTGTGCATTTCGTCGACAAACAGGATGACGCTGCCGCAGCGGCGGATCTCGATCAGGATATCGCGCACGCGCTCTTCAAATTCGCCGCGGTATTTCGTGCCCGCAAGCAGATTCGCCATGTTGAGGCAGTAGAGCTTTTTCCCGCGCAGCGCCTGCGGCACGTCTCCGCAGGCAAGGCGCTGGGCCAGCGCTTCAACGACGGCGGTCTTGCCGACGCCGGGTTCGCCGATGAGCGCTGGGTTATTCTTGCTGCGGCGGCTGAGCACCTGCATGAGCTGGGAAAGCTCCGCCTCGCGGCCGACGACGGGGTCCATCTGCGGTGCCCGGTCGATCATGTTGTCACAGTACAGTTCCAAAAGCTTCAATTCCGATTGTCCTTTCACGTCCTGCGCCGGATGTAGGATGCGCAGGCGGTCATATGTTTCCGAAAATACGCAGTTGCAGTCGACGCCAAGCTCCGAAAGCATTCGCGCCGCCGCATAGGCGTCGTCGCGCATGAGGGAAAGCAGCAGATGCTCCGGCAGGCAGAGGGGCGCGCCAAGGCGGTCCGCCTCGTGCTGTGCGCCGTCAAGCGCTCTTGCGGCAGCTGCGGAAAGGCCCTGCCGTCCGGCTGGCTCCGGCTCCTGCCTCGTCAGCAGCATACAGCGCAGGAGCCTGCCCTCGGCTCCCTGATAGCATAAAATGCGTCCGGTCTGGGAAATGCGTTCCTGCGAGAGTGCAAGCAGCAGATGCTCCGTGCCGGTCTGTGCGCCGCCAAGCTCACGCGCCAGCCGCGACGCGCGGAAGAGCACCCGGTCCAGCGCTGCGGAATACGCCGGTTTTTTCATTCTGATCGCCTCCTGTCGAAGGAGAGTTTCGACGCGGCGGTCAGCGTTTATACGACGCACGCGAAAAAATCCGGGCCGTTCGAGGAATTTACACTTTTTTCATTGCATTTTCAGGAAAGTATGATAGAATGAAGCTACCTTGAAAATGGAGGTGCTTCAAATGGCACACGTAATCAATGACAACTGTGTAAAGTGCGGTGCTTGCGCTGACGCATGTCCCATCGGCTGCATCAGCGAGGGCGAAGACAAGTACGTCATCGACGCTGATCAGTGCGTGGACTGCGGTACCTGCGCTGCAGAATGCCCCAACGACGCGATCTCTGAGGAATAAGCACATAAACAGTAGGGGGGTGCTGCACGCAGCACCCCCCTGTCTTTTTGATTGGAGCGCGTATGGAAGAGCTTCTCTTTGACCGCATTCGGATGAAAATTTCAGACGCACAGTTCCGCGTGAGTACGGATTCCATGGTGCTGGCAGATTTCTGCCGGATAAAGTCTGGCAGCCGGGTGCTTGATCTTGGCTGCGGGTGCGGGACGCTGGGGCTTTTGCTGCTGGGCGCGGATGAGACACTGCGCGTGAGCGGCATTGAAATTCAGGAGGCCGCTGCGCGGCAGGCGCGGGAAAACGCGGAGGAAAACGGAGTTTCCGACCATCTGCACATCGTATGCGGTGATCTGCGGCAGGCGCACGCGGAAATCGCGCCCGGAGGCTTTGACTGTGTGCTGTCCAATCCGCCCTATTACCCGCCGAAAAGCGGGCATCTGCATGCGCAGGACAGCCTCTGCGCCGCGAGAAGCGAGATCTGCTGCCCGTTTGACGCGCTCTGTGCGGCTGCGGCGCGGGCGCTGCGGTGGGGCGGGCGGTTTTTTCTGGTTCACAAGCCGGAGCGGCTGGTCGATCTTCTGACCGGGCTGCGCGCGGCGCGGTTGGAGCCAAAGCACATCCGCTTTGTCCGGCACAGGGCAGGAAGCAGCGTAAATCTCGTTTTGATTGAATCCCGCCTCGGCGGAGGGCCTGGGCTGCAATTTGAGCCAGATCTGGTTTTATACACGCAGACCGGCGAGCTGTCTGCCGCGGGCCGGCGCATCTATCATCTACAGGAGTGAAGCAATATGGCCGGTACTCTATATCTCGTGCCGACGCCCATCGGCAATCTGAATGACATTTCGCCCCGCTGCGCCCGGACGCTGGCGGAGGCCGATTTTATCGCGGCGGAGGACACACGCGTGAGCCTCAAGCTGCTGAACCATCTGGAGATCAAAAAAAGCCTTGTGAGCTACCATGAGCACAACAAGGCAGAAAGCGGCGAAAAGATCCTCGCGCGGCTGCTGGCGGGCGAAACGTGCGCGCTGGTGACGGACGCTGGCTCCCCCGCCATCTCCGACCCCGGCGAGGACCTGGTTCGGCTGTGCGCGGAAAACGGCGTGACGGTCTGCGCGATTCCGGGGCCGTGCGCGCTGGTGACAGCGCTGAGTATTTCGGGCCTGCCGACGGGCCGGTTCACGTTCGAGGGTTTTCTGTCCGTCAACAAAAAAAGCCGTCAGGAGCACCTGACGGGATTGAAGGACGAAACGCGGACGATGATCTTCTACGAAGCGCCGCACAAGCTGCTGGCCACGCTGCGCGATCTGGCAGACGCGTTTGGAGAGGATCGGAAAATTTCCCTCTGTCGGGAGCTGACGAAGCTGCACGAGGAGGTCCGCCGCATGACGCTGGGCGAGGCGGCGGCCTATTATGAAGAAACCCCGCCGCGCGGCGAGTTCGTGCTCGTTGTGGCTGGCGCGGAGGAAAAGGCGGAGGAAGGCTGCACATTTGAAGCGGCGCTCGATCTGGTCCGCGCACGCATGGCGGAGGGACTTTCCACGAAGGACGCTGTCAAGCAGGTCGCGAAGCTGACGGGGTTTGCGAAGAATCTGCTGTATGATGCGGTTGTGAAATGACGGGAGCTGCAATGTTAGGGACGCATATTTCGGCGCACTTTGATGGGTGCGATTTGTAGGGGTCGATGCCCACATCGACCCGGCAGAACGCACCCTTTTTACGGAAATCTATGGCAAATTCGCAACTTCCCAGCGGGCCGATGTGGGCATCGGCCCCTACAAAACTCTGGCGAATCCGTACTGCCCTGCAAATTTCGAACGCAAGGCGTTTTTACCGCAGATATTAAATCGCAACTGCTCACAAATCTGTTGTACCGTAACAGGCGGCGCGCAGTATAGCGCCCGTAGGGTGAGTTTGTGTGTTCGTAACAACTGAAAATCAGGAACCACCTGAGTCGTACCCGCAGTACGCACCAAACGTAACCAGCGCCCCTTTTCTCCCCCTTCTTTTCCGGCAAGGCGGAAAAGAAGGGGCCGCCGGAGGCATCCCCAGCCTGCAAGTTCGCAGAAATCTATATATGGACAAACGAAAGCGGCGGACACAGATCCGCCGCTTGGTTTTTATTTTTCGACGATCTCCAGCAGCTCCATGGGACATGCCTTGACGCAGATGCCGCAGGCGGTGCATTTGCTGGAATACGGGACGGCCTCGTCCTTGACGATGAGGCCAAAGGGACACGCTTCAACGCATTTTCCGCAGCCGGTGCAGAGCTTGCGGCTGATCATCCAGACGCCCTTGGGGTTCTGGGTGATCGCGCCGGAGGGACAGACCTCGGCGCACTTGCCGCACTGGACACAGACCATGGGACGGACGTTCTCGCCGCGCTGGACGATCTTCAGAGCGGCCTTATCGGGGTGGAATTCCTTATAGTATGCGTTGGAGCAGGCGCGGACGCACTCCAGACAGGCCATGCACTGCACGCCTTTTTTGATGGACAGCTTTTTCATGAGCGTTCTCCTTCTCATTTTTATCTGTTGTTTATTATACAGCATAAACGAAAACTTTCAATATGCTTGTATCGATTTTTATCGATTCCTGCTCTGTAAAAAACTCACAGCATACCGCGCGCAATGCCTGCAGAAACTAGCCTCAGCGATACGATTCGCAAAAAAGGAGGAATTTCTCATGAAAAAAGGCTTGATCCTGGTGCTGGCCGTGCTGATGCTTGCGGTGTCTCTGACCGCCTGTGCGGCGACGCAGCCGTATTACGACGGCTATTCCAATGTCTCCACGACCCGGAACGGCTATGTCAACGGCACAAACGGCTATGGCGGTATGTATAACGGCGCGAACTACAACCCCGGCTACAACGGCGCGGGCTATAGCCAGAGCGGCACGGCAAGCGGCAGAACCGTGACCGGCAGCACGTCCGGCACGGCGATGCGGTAACGAGGTGCGCATATGACAGTACGGGGCTTCTTTCTGACCATGGGCGCAGGCGTCGCAGTCGGCGCGTTGGGCGCGATGATGCTGCCGAAAAACAGCGACGCGTACCGCATGACAAAGCAGGTCGCCAAGGCTATTCAAAACGAGGCGGAAAAGGCTGTGGACGCGATCTCCTCGGCCATGTAAGCGGAAAAGGCTTCCCGGAGACGGGAAGCCTTTTCCATGTTTTCGAAAGGATCGATCAGAATGCGTTTACTGCGGCGGTTTCCGCTGCGAGGGCGCTGCGGTACCAGCCGAGATAGCGGTCGAAGCCGGCGGCATCCTCGGGATCGGGAGCAAGCGTCGTGCGCTTGACATCCGCGAAAACCTCTGTTTCCAGATACTGCTCAAGCGTCTGGCCATCCTTTTTCTGCACCAGATAGGACGCAAGCAGAGCCATGCCGTAAGGCCCGCCCTCGCCTGCCGATTCCATGCACGTGACCGGTGCCCGGCAGGCAGCAGCCATATACTTCTGGCCGACAACCGGCGTCTTGAACAGGCCGCCGTGGCCGGTCAGGGAATCGATCGCAACGTGCTCCTCCGCAAGGATATCCATGCCGAGCTTGAGCGTCGACATGGTCGCGTAAAGCTGGGAGCGCAGGAAATTGGCAAGCGTGAACTGGCTTTCGGGCTTGCGGACGACCATCGGACGGCCCTCGTCCAGATGCGTAACACCCTCGCCCGCCATATAGTTGTAGGTCAGGACGCCAGAGCAGTCGGCATCACCCTCAAGGCTCTTCTGGTAGAGCTTCGTGAACAGCTCGCCAGTCGAAACGTCCGCGCCGAAGAGCTTCGCCGTCTCGCCGAGAAGGCCCACCCATGCGTTCATGTCGTTCGTGCAGTTGTTGCAGTGCACCATGGCGACGGGCTTGCCGCTGGGCGTGGTGACCATATCGATCTCCTGATAGACCTTCGACAGGGGCTTTTCCAGTACGACCATAGCGAAGATGGACGTGCCTGCCGAGACGTTGCCGGTTCTGGGCGCGACGGCGTTCGTCGCCGTCATGCCGGTGCCTGCATCGCCTTCGGGCGGGCAGAACGGGATGCCGGCGGGCAGAAGCCCTTCAAGGAACGTTCTCCCGGCCTGCGTCAGCTTACCTGCGGCCTGTCCGGCCATCAGGACCTTGGGCAGGACGCTGCGGGCCGTCCACGCGAAGCCGTATTTGGCCAGCAGCGCGTCAAATTTTTCGAGCATCGCCGCGTCATAGTCCAGCGTTTCACTGTCAATGGGGAACATACCGGAGGCTTCGCCCACGCCGAGAACGTTTTCGCCCGTGAGCAGATAGTGGACATAGCCGGCAAGCGTCGTGATGTGCGCGATATTTTTGACGTGCGTTTCGCCGTTCAGAACGGCCTGATACAGATGCGCAATGGACCAGCGCTGTGGAATGTTGAAACCGAATTCTGCCGTGAGCTGCTCGGCGGCCTCGCCGGTCATGGTGTTCTGCCAGGTGCGGAACGGTGCCAGCAGGTTCCAGTCCTTGTCGAAGGCCAGATAGCCGTGCATCATGCCGGAAATGCCCATGGCCGAAACAGCCCCCGGCAGCTCGCCGAGGTTGCGGATGGCGGTGCGCAGGCCATCCTGCACATCCTCCATGTGATACGTCCAGACGCCGTTTTCCAGACTGCTTTTCCATGTGTAATCACCGCTTTTGACGATGCGGTGCTCGCCGTCGATCAGGACGGCCTTGACGCGCGTGGAACCGAATTCAATTCCAAGATAATACTGTTTCATAGCAATCTCCTTGATCGTCGTTTTTGGATTTTCTGTCTCTATCATAACAGCATCTGCCTTTTTTGTCTAGCGGCCGGGGAAAAACAGCGCTTGCTTTTTGGCGGCGGCTCGCGTTATACTGGAGGAAACAGCGAATTGGCGCTGTGAAAGGAGATACAATATGCTGCTGATTCAGAACGCACACATCAAGACGATGGCCGGAGCGGATATTCCGAACGGCTGTCTGCTGGTTGAGGATGGAAAAATCGCCGCAGTCGCGCCGGAGATCGACGCGCCCGCGGGTGCAAAGGTCATTGACGCACAGGGGCGGCTGCTCACGCCGGGCTGTGTGGAGGCGCACTGCCACATCGGCCTTGACAATCAATCCATGCGTTGGGAAGGCATGGACTATAACGAGATCGTTGATCCGCTAACGCCGCAGCTGCGCGCCATCGACTCGATCAATCCGCAGGATGAGGCGTTCGGTCTGGCGCTTCGCGGCGGCGTGACGACAGCCTGCACCGGCCCCGGCAGCGCGAACGTTGTCGGCGGCACGTTCGCCATTCTCAAGCTGGCAGGCAAGCGTGTTGACAAGATGGTACTGCGGTCGCCTGCGGCGATGAAATGCGCGTTCGGCGAAAACCCGAAGGGCTGCTACGGACAGGGCAAAAAACAGAGTCCCATGACACGTATGGCCGTGGCCGGACTGCTGCGCGAGCTGCTGATGCGCACCATCCGCTACCGCGACGACAAGGCGGCAGGAAAAAATCCGCCGCTGGACGTGAAGCTGGAAGCGATGCTGCCGGTCGTGAACAGAGAAATTCCGATCAAGTGCCACGCGCACCGCGCGGACGATATTCTGACCGCCGTGCGCATCGCGCGGGAGTTTGACCTCAAGCTGACGCTCGACCACTGCACAGACGGCGAGGTCATCGCGGACGAGCTGGCCGAGGAGGGCTATCCGGTCTTTGTTGGCCCGTCGCTCGGCGGCAAGAGCAAGGTCGAGCTGCGGAACAAGAGCTTTACGACAGCGGGCGTTCTGTACCGCGCAGGACTGACGGTCAGCATCATCACCGACGCACCGGTCATTCCGCTGCAGCATCTGCCGCTGGCGGCTGGACTTGCGGCTGCGGCAGGACTGCCGATGGAAGAAGCGTGGCGCGCCATTACCATCAATCCGGCGCAGAGTCTCGGCATTTCTGACCGCGTCGGCAGTCTGGAACCGGGCAAGGACGCCGATCTTGTTCTCTGGACGGCAGACCCGCTGACCACCATCGGCGGCGAGGCGTACATGACCATCGTAAACGGCGAGATCGTCTATCAAGCGGAGCGATGATTTCCCCTGCTCTGTAAAACCAACGAAATTCGACCGCAGTTGGTAGGGGCTTGGCTCTTGCCCCTACCAACTCTATTCGGTCCTTTGCTGCTCTCTGCGTGAACCGGACACGCCCAAGTCTTACGCCGAATTTGTTTCTTGACGAATTTGTGTTTTTTGTTATAATAAATATGATTTTATGCGAAAGGAATGAAACACATGGATTCTGACGACAGCGATTGTCATAGTACATATCTGATCTGTCATCTGTTTTGGGAAGCATATCTGCGCTGCTAGATGCAGGGCGGACGTGCTTTTTTGCGTCTTCACACACGATTTCAGATAACAGAAAAGGAGTTACCGTACATTGTCAACCACTACTTGCATTGTTATAATGACTGTCTGCCTGATCCTCTCCGGCTATTTTTCGGCGACGGAAACGGCTTTTTCCTCTGCGAACACAACGCGGCTCAAGACCCTTGCAGAGAAGGGAAACAAACGGGCGGCACTGGTCTGTAAGCTGCTCGAACGCTATGACCGGCTGTTGTCCACGATCCTGATCGGAAACAATATCGTGAATATCGCCACGGCCTCCATCGGCACCGTGCTGTTCGTCAGGCATTACGGCGACGCAGGCGCCACGATCTCCACCGTCGTCGTCACGGTCGTGGTGCTGATTTTCGGTGAGATCTCTCCGAAGAGCATTGCAAAGGACTGCGCAGAGCAGTGGGCCATGCTGTCCGCGCCGATGCTTCAGGTCCTTATTTGGATTTTTACGCCGCTGAACGCAATTTTTTCGTTCTGGAAAAAGCTGCTGGCGAAGGTCTTCCGCCTCAGCTCCGACAACAAAATGTCGCAGGAGGAGCTTCTGATGCTTGTCGACGAAGTGCAGCAGGACGGCAGCATTGATAAAAACGAGGGCGAGCTGCTCAAGAACGCAATCGATTTTTCCGAGCAGCGCGCGGAGGATATTCTGATCCACCGCACTGACTTGGCTGCGCTTCCGATCACGGCGACGAAGGAGGAGGTCGCCGCGCTGTTCACGGAGACGAAATATTCAAGGCTCCTGATCTATCAGGATTCGATCGACAATATTCTCGGCACCATCCACCAGAAGGACTTTTATGTCGGCTGCGGCGTGACGGACAAGCCGCTGCGGGATATTATTCTGCCGCCGGTCTACGCGCTGGAGATGGAGCCCATCAGTCTGCTGCTCAAAAAGCTCCAGCAGGCCAAAACGCACGTCGCCGTCGTGGTCGACGAATACGGCGGCACCTGCGGCATTGTGACGATGGAGGACATTCTGGAAGAACTCGTCGGCGAGATCTGGGATGAGCACGATGAAGAGGAAACGCCGATCAGCAAGGGGTCTGACGGCACGTACCTGGTCGACGCGGAAATGAGCTTTGACGATTTTGCGGACTATTTCGGGCTGAGATCCGACTCGGACATGGCCTCCGTCAGCGGCTGGGTCATGGAGCAGTTTGGCCGGCTCCCCGAGACCGGTGCGTCATTCGATTTTGAAACGCTGCACGTACAGATCACGCGGATCGCGAACCATCATATTGAGCAGATCCGGGTTTCCACGGCCGCAAATGAACCGGCGGACTCCGGTTCGGAGACTGGAGCTGCGAAGGGCTGAGCTTTGGAAAATTACTCACCGGCGCTGCCTATAATATTTCAGAGTTTCAGATCGTAAATTGATTATAAATTTCCATATTTGAAGGCTCCCCTGCTAACGATAGGGGAGCCTTCGTGTATACGCAGCGTCATATCAGCGGAGCTTATGCCGGAAGAACCAGATCTGGAACGGGAGCGAAACAACGAAGGTCAAAAGGTCTGCGCCGGGCTGGCTCATTTCTACGCCGGGCAGGCCCAGCATACGCGGCAGGATGAGGATGAGCGGCACGTACAGCAGTCCGTTGCGGCAGCTGGCCAGAAGCGTCGCGGCCTGATGGAAGCCGAGGCACTGGTATAGTTGGTTTACATAAGTTGAATATCCCATCAGCGGCATGACGGCGCAGGCATAGAGCAGTGCCTGACGGCCGATGCGCGTGACCTCCGCATCGTCGCGGAAGAAGTGCATGATCTCGTCGGGAAAGAGCGAGATCACAGCCGCACAGACGATGCACACCGCTGTTCCGAGCAGCACGGAAAACCAGAACGCCTGCCGCGTGCGCTTTTTATCGCCCGCGCCGAAATTGTAGCCCGCTACAGGCTGGAACCCCTGCCCGATGCCGATCACGATTGACCGGACGAGCAGATAGACCTTGTTGGAGATCGTCACGGCGGCGACCGCCGCGTCGGAATAGACAGCTGCCGCGTTATTTAAAAGCGCCGAGGACAGGCTTGCGAAGCCCTGCCGGCAGATCGTCGGGAAGCCGACGAGCAGAATTTCGCCGTAAAGTCCGGGCCGTTTGCTGATGCAGCGGACGTGGACGCGGACGATGCTCCGCCCGTGGAGGAACAGCCACGCGAGGATGCAGAAGCTGACCAGCTGGCTGAGCGCTGTGGCCAGCGCCGCGCCCGCGATGCCCATGTCGAAGGCAAAGATGAACAGCGGGTCGAGCGCGACGTTCAGAAGGCCGCCCGCACAGATGCCGTACATGGAGAGCATCGCCTCGCCCTCGGAGCGCAGCGTGTTGTTCAGTACGAACGACGCGCACATGACAGGCGCGGCCAGCAGAATGATGCGCGCGTAGCTTTCCGAGTACGGGAGGATCGTTTCCGTTGAGCCGAGCAGGCGCATGAGCGGCCGGAGCGTACAGAGTCCCGCGATGCAGATGAGAAGGCCCACGGCGGCGGCAAAAAAGAACGCGCTGCTTGCGGTGCGGTCGGCCCGCTCGTTGTCCCGGTTGCCGAGACTGCGGCTGATGATCGACCCGCAGCCCATGCCGATGCCGAAGCCGAATGCCTGAATGATGGACATGAGAGAAAAGACGACGCCGACCGCCGCTGAGGCGCTGGTAGACAGCTTGGAGACGAAATAGGTATCGGCGGTATTATAAAACACGGAAATGAGCTGCGACGCCAGCGTCGGGATAGACAGCGACACGATCAGCTTCGGGATCGGCGTGTGCAGCATCCGGCCGCGCTGCTCCTCGCTGGAAATGATATGCGCGGGCATAAAGCGCCTCCTGTTGCGGTTTTTCTACAGTATAACACGGATCTTGATGAATTCCAAGACGTATGAAAACCATTCGATTTACTTAATTCTTTCTTAAATCTGTCCCAAAGGGGTTTCTTTTTGGGTATATTTCTGTTACCATGTGGCAGCATGGAGCAAACCATATCGGAACCAGAAAGGAGTCACGTTTATGACAAAACGTTTGCTTTGCGTCTGCCTTGCGCTCGTTCTGCTGTTCGGCGTTCTTGCCGGGTGCAGCAAAAATGAGGCGCAGACGGCGGACGATACGAAGAAGACAGAACAGAGCGATACCGAGGACAAGACCTCCACGCAGTTTGCCTATCAGGCACAGTATTACGATCTGCCGGAGGATATTCAGTGGATCGGCACGAGCTGCGTTTCCGGCGACACGCTCTACTTTACCGCCAGCATCCCGGACGGCGGCACAGAAACCTATACCGACGAAAACGGTGAGGAATACTCCTATGACACGTATTCCGAGGTCATTTTCCGCTTTGACCTCGACACCGGCGAGTGCGTGCAGCTTGACAATTATGTGGCCGAGCCGGTCGTGGAAAACCCGGACATGCCGGATGGCGTGACCATGAATCCGGACGGCAGTATGCAGACCTTCAACAGCAGCACCAGCATCCAGACCATGGCGGCCGGTGCGGACGGCACGCTCTGGCTCTTCCGGCAGACGAGCCGCTACGCGGACGACGGCACGGAGGGCGATTCCATCTCCGAGCTTATCCAGCTTGACGCGCATGGGACGCTGCTGCGCACCATCACGCCCGTTTCCGAGGAGGAGACGGACGATCCCGAAGGCTGGCGCTATACGTACATCGACTCCATTCTCTCCGACGACAAGGGCTATGTCTATACCTACGACCACCAGACCGTCAACGTCTACGGCCCGGACGGAAGCTTTGTGTTCAGCAAGTCCGGCGACGAGCTGAATGGTCAGATCTGCCAGCTGTCCGCCAGCGAGGTCGGCATGGCGACCTCCTCCGCAGACGGCAAGATGGTCTTCAAGCAGCTTGACCCGGAGACGAAGGACTGGGGCAAGGAAACGCCCGTTTCCTCCCGCGCGTGGAACATCCTCCCCGGCAATGATGTCTATGCCTATTTCTTTATGGATAACGGCAATATCTTTGGCGAACGCAGGGACAACGGCGAGGTCGAGAAGGTCGTCGACTGGATAGCCTGCGACGTGGACAGCAACAGCATCAATTCCGACCGCTTCGGCTTCCTGTCCGACGGGCGGATCGTCGCTGTGACCTATGAATATTCCGATAACGGCCCCAGCAGGCAGCAGGTTCTGGTGCTCAACCGCGTGGACGCAGCCGCTGTCACGACGAAGACCGAGCTGACGCTGGCCTGCCTGTATCTGGACTACAATCTGCGCAGCCAGATCGTAAAATTCAACAAGAGCAACCCGGACTACCGCATTGTCGTCAAGGACTATTCCGAGTATGCGACTGACGACGATTATAATGCCGGTCTGACCAAGCTCAACACGGAGCTCATTTCCGGCAATGTGCCTGATATCCTCGTCAACGGCACGGAGCTTCCAATCGGTCAGTATGCCGCCAAGGGACTGCTGGAGGACCTGTGGCCGTATCTCGACGCCGACCCCGAATATTCGCGCGACAAGCTCATGACGCAGCCGCTGAACGCGGCCCAGACCGACGGCAAGCTCTACCGCCTGCCCATCGATTTCGGCGTCACGACCGCAGTTGGCCTCGGCAAGGTCGTGGGCGAGTATACGACATGGACGCTGGCCGATGTCAACGATGCACTTTCCAAGCTTCCCGAGGGCGCGACGGTTTTCAACAAATATTACACCCAGGCGGAGATGCTGAAATACTGCATTGCCATGAACGCGGAAAACTTCATGAATTGGCAGGACGGTACATGCAGCTTTGACTCCGATGAGTTCCGCGCGCTTCTGGAGTTCGTTAAGCCCTTCCCGGCGGAATACGATTGGCAATCGGACGCCGAAGAGTATGAGAGCAACTATACGCGCCTGAAAAACGGCAAGCAGCTCCTGTACCCCACGTCCATCTTCGATTTTGACAGCATTTATTATATGTTTGCTACGCTCGATCACGATGTCCGCTTTATCGGTTTCCCGCGTGAAGACGGCTCCAGCGGCAACGCGTTCAACGCCAGCTGCACGCTCTCCATTTCTACGGCCTGCAGGGACAAGTCCGGCGCATGGGCCTTCATCCGCTCGACGCTCTCCGACGACTATCAGGAAAATATTTGGAATTACCCCATTGTGAAATCGGTCTTTGAGGCAAAGGCGCAGGAGGCCATGACGCAGGAATACGAGACGGATGCCGACGGCAACCAGATCCTCGATGACGACGGCAATCCCATCCCCATCTCCAACGGCGGCATGAGCTACGGCGACGAGCCGATGATCGAACTCTATGCCGTCACGCAGGAACAGTACGATGCTGTAATGGCGCTTATTGATTCTACGACCAGCTTTGTGGATTACGATCAGAATGTTCTGTCCATCATCTCCGACGAAGCCGCAGGCTATTTTGCCGGCAGCAAGACCGTTGAGGAGGCCTCCAAGCTCATCCAGAGCCGCGTCAGCCTCTACATTCAGGAACAGAAATAACCAACTTCTCCAAAACCGCCGGACGCGTTCCGGCGGTTTTTTCGTGCCTGCGGCTTTCTTTTGGGCGCACGGCATGATAAAATGAGAAAAAACAGAAAGGGAGGCGGGCATATGCTGGAGCTTTTGCACGGGCCGGACAGGACGGCGAATTCCATGGAGCTGCTGGCCCGGATCTGTGAGAACGCGGCGCACGGCGTTGCCGGGCAGATTCTGATCGTTCCGGAGCAGTATTCGCATGAAACGGAGCGTGCGCTGTGCGAGTGCGGCGGCAATACGATCAGCCGGTATGCCGAGGTTCTGAGCTTTACGCGGCTGGCATCGCGGGTCTTTTCCGTCTGCGGCGGCGTGTGCGAAGAATACCTGGACGAGAACGGGCGCATTCTGACGCTCTATCTCGCCGCGCAGCAGGTGCGCGAGCAGCTGAAATTTTATGCCGCCGTGATGACAAGGCCGGATTTTTTGAAGCAGCTCGGCGCGCTCATGGAGGAGCTTCTGACCTCCTGCGTCACGCCGGATGCGCTGCATACAGCCGCCGCAAGGCTTGAGGGGCGGCTGGCGCAGAAGGTCACAGAGCTGGCGCTGTTATATGAAAGCTATCTGTCCGTCTGCAAAACAGGGCGCGGCGATCCTGTCACGCGGCAGATGCGCCTGTGCGAGCTGCTGGACGAGACGGAGTTTCTGGACGGGCGGGAGGTTTTCCTCGACGGCTTCTCCGATTTTACTGCCTTACAGATGCAGATCATCAGTGCAATTCTTGCGCACGCGAAAAATGTGCGCGTCGCACTCCTCACCTCCGGCGGGCAGTACGCCGCCTGTCAGACTGGAAATGAAACGGAAAAGCAGCTCCGGCAGCTGGCGGCCCGGCAGGGTATCGAGACTGTCCGTCGGAGCATCCCGGCGCGCGAGCACCGCGTGCCGGATGTGCAGCTTTGGCTGAACGGCCTGTTTTTCGGCGGCAGCGGCTCAGGAGAAGCGCCGCAGAACGTCAGTCTCGTCCATGCAGGCTCACAGCAGGCGGCCTGCGCCTATGCCGCGCGCACGGTGCGCAGCGGCGTGCTGTCGGGTCTTCGTTACCGCGATTTTACCGTCTGCATGACGGACGAGGCCGCGTACCGGCTTCCCATGCAGACGCTCTTCTCGCGCGCAGGAATTCCGGTCTACTGCGCGTCCAGTGCGCCTGTCGCGCAGAACCCGCTGATCGCGGCGCTGCTATCCGCGATGCAGGCTGTTCTGCGGTATGAGCCGGGTCCTGTACTGGCGTTTTTAAAGTCGGAGTTCTCGCCGCTCTGCGAGGCGGACTGCGACACGCTGGAGCACTATGCCTATTACTGGGGCATTCGCGGCTCCGCGTGGGAAAAGCCGTGGCAGCTGCACCCGTGCGGGCTTGGTCAGCCCATGGAGCCGGAGGATGAGGCCGCGCTGCAGGCGCTGAACGCCCTGCGCGAGCAGGCTGTCGCCCCGCTGCGCACGCTCCGGCTGGCATTGGCAAAGGCACGGACGGTAGACGAGCAGGTGCGCGCCATCGCTGCACTGCTGGAAACGCTCGACGCTGCCGGAAGGCTTCAGACGCAGCAGGATGCACTCGAACAGGCCGGGCAGACCCAGCGCGCGCAGGAATGCGGCCAGCTCTACGAGGCGCTCATTTCCGCGCTTGAGCAGATGGATCAGGTTCTGGGCGCGGCAAGCCTTGAAACGGAGCTGTTTGTGCAGCTGTTTTCCATGCTGCTGCAAAATACTTCGGTCGGTTCCATTCCCTCCGTCTGCGATGCCGTCCAGCTTACGACGCTGCCCATGCTCCGCCACCGCCGCACCCGCGTTCTGCTGGTGCTCGGCGCGAATGACGGACTGCTGCCTGCGTTTTCCGATCCCGGCGGGCTGCTTGCCGACCCGGAGCGGCAGAAGCTCCGCAGTCTCGGCGTGGAACTCAGTCCGGGGCGCAGCGCGTCCTCTGACCGCGAAATGAGCTGGGTCTGCGCGGCGCTGAGCGCGGCGGAGCAGCGGGTATGCCTTGTGACCGATGCGGCGCAGCCGTCGTTTTTGTACAGCCGCACAGCATCGCTGTTTCCGGCTTTGCAGCCGGCTGCGGCAGAGGATTTTCCCTTCCTGCCGGACTGCGCCGCAGCTGCGGGCGCGGCCCTGCAGCAGAGCGCGCTGCCCGACTGGCTGCCGGAGGCGGTTCAAAAGGAGGCGCGGACGCTATCGCAGCGCTGCGCGTATTCCTTCGCCTCCATGCGGCCAGAGGCGGTGCGTGCGCTCTACGGCAGGACGATCCCGCTTTCCGCGTCGAAGATCGACCGGTTCGCGGGCTGCCGGTACGCGTTTTTCCTGCAATACGGCCTGCGCGCCGCGCCATGGAAGCAGGCAGAATTCGACGCGCCGCTGTTCGGCTCGTTCGTGCACGATGTATTGGAGCACGTCGTCCGCGAGGCGCAGGAGCAGGGCGGCTTCGCCGCCATGACGGACGGAGAAATTTCCGCGCTGACAGAGCGCTGCATGGATAACTGCATGAAGACCTATCTCCCGCAGGGACAGGCCGCCGCGAGCCGCGAGAGCTATCTTTCCGCACGCAACCGGCAGGAGGCTGCCGCCGTCGTGATGGACGTGGCGCGGGAGCTTCGGCTGTCGCAGTTCGCGCCTGCGGCGGAGGAGCTTCGGTTCGCGCCCGGCGGACCGCTGCCGCCGATCGAGTACCGCGCAAAGACCGGCTCCGGGCTTCTAACCGGGCAGATCGACCGCGTGGACACCTATGAGGCGGACGGACGGCGCTATTTCCGTATCATCGATTACAAGACCGGCCATAAGGATTTTGATTATGCAGAGCTGCTGTACGGGAAGAACCTGCAGATGCTTCTGTATCTGTTCGCGCTGGAATCGTATCAGAGGCGGGCGGGAACGCCCATGCAGCCGGCCGGAGTGCTCTATGTTCCGGGCCGGTGCGACATGGTCAAGCTCAAGCCGGGTGAGGACCCTGCGCAGGCCGATGCCGAACGGCAGAAGGATCTGCGCCGCAAGGGGCTGCTTCTGAACGACGAAGCGGTCCTGCACGCGATGGAAGCGTATGAGAAAAAGCCGCAGTACCTGCCCTTCGCGCCCGGCCCGGACGGGCTGATTGGCGATCTCGCCTCCCCTGCCCAGCTGGCGGAGCTGGAGCGCTTTGTGAACGGACAGGTCGAGGCGATGATCGACGAAATTCTCTCCGGCGCGACCGCGCCGAACCCCATTGACCGTGGCCCGTCGGATTCCGAATGTAAATACTGTGATTTTTCATCGGCCTGCCACAAGGACGTCTGCGGCGTAAACGCACGGCGGTTCGCCTCCGTTACGCCGGAGGAATTCTGGCAGGCGCTTGAAAGGAGGCTGGAGCATGGCTGAGATCCGCGCAACGCCGCAGCAGCGGGCTGCGGCGGAGAATCGGGGCGGCGCGCTGCTCGTTGCGGCGGCGGCAGGCTCCGGAAAGACGAAGGTTCTGGTCGACCGGTTGATGGGCTATCTGACCGACCCCACAGACCCCGCCGACCTCGATGAATTTCTGATCATTACATACACAAGAGCCGCCGCGTCTGAGCTGCGCGGCAAGATCGCCGCGCGCATCGCCGAGGCGCTTGCCGGCACGCCGAACGACCGGCATTTGCAGCGGCAGCTGACGCGCGTGTATCTCGCGCAGATCTCGACGGTGCACAGCTTCTGTCAGGCCGTCCTGCGGCAGTATGCGGCAGAGGCGAATCTGCCTGCCGATTTCCGCGTGGCGGACGAGCAGCAGGCGGCGGCTCTGCGTGCGCAGACGCTTCGGGACGTGCTCTCCGAGCTGTATGCGAAGCTTGACGACGAGCCGGATTTCGCCGCCATGATCGACACGCTCGGCTATGGACGTGACGACCGGCGGCTGCTGGAGCTGGCCGAGCGCAGCTATGAAGTCATGCGCTGCAAGGTCGACCCCGAAGCATGGATGGCGGACTGCCTGCGCGCGTATGCGCTGCCGGAGGGGACTCCGGCGGAGCAGACGCTCTGGGGCGCGTATTATCTCAAGGCGCGCAGGGACGCGCTCGAAAGCGCGGACGCCATGCTTGCGCAGGCAGAAGCGCTCTGCCGCGCAGACGCGCCTCTGGAGCAAAAATGCCTGCCGCTGCTGCAAAAAAACCGCGAAACCGTCCATGCGCTCATGGCGGAGACGACTTGGGACGGCTGTGTGGAGGCGGGGCTCCCCTCCTTCGGCGTGATGCGGATGCCGAAGGACGCGGAAAACGCGGAGCAGGTCAAGACACTGCGCGACGAGGCAAAGCAGCTGCTCAAGACCGTGCAGAGCTATTTTTACGCGCCGTCGGAACGGGTCGTAGACGACCTTCGCAGGACCCTCCCGGCGCTGCGGGGGCTTCTGACGCTGCTGCGGCGCTTTGACGAACGGTTCACGCAGGAAAAGCGCCGCCGTCATCTGCTCGATTTTTCCGATCTGGAGCACTGCATGATCGGGCTTCTGACGAAAAAGGGCTCCGGCAGGCCGACAGAGGCCGCGAAAAGCCTTGCGCAGAGCTACCGCGAGATTCTGATCGACGAATATCAGGATTCCAACGCCGTGCAGGAGCGCATTTTTCAGGCTGTCAGCCGCGACGGAAAAAATCTGTTCATGGTCGGCGACGTCAAGCAGTCGATCTACCGGTTCCGGCTGGCCGATCCGACGATCTTCCTTTCCAAATACGACGCCTATCCGCCGCTCGGCACACAGGCCCCCGGCGAGCCGCGCAAGCTGCTGCTGTCGCAGAATTTCCGTTCCCGCGCCGAAATTCTGGAGGCGGCCAACGACGTGTTTTCGCTTGTGATGAAAAAAGAGGCCGGGGAGCTGGACTACACGCAGGACGAAGCGCTCGTCCCCGGCGCGCAGTTCCCGGACTCGCCCGGCCCGAAGGTCCAGCTGCACTGCCTGAATTATCTCGCATTGGAAGAAGAAAGCGGTGACAAGACGGGCGCGGAGGCGGAATTCGTCGCTGCGCGTATTGAGCGGCTCCTGCGCGAGGCCTTCGTCACGGAAAACGGCGCGCTGCGCCCGGCGAAGCCGTCTGATATCGTGATCCTGATGCGCTCGCCCGGCATGATCGCCGGGGTGTATCAGGCGGCACTGCAACGGCGCGGCATCGCCTGCGACGTGGGCGGGGACGGCGATCTGATGCAGACAGCGGAAATTGAGATTTTATTCCAGCTTCTGCAAATTATCGATAACCCGCACCGGGATATTCCGCTGGCTGCGGCCATGGCAAGCCCCGTCTTCGGCTTTACGCCAGAGGAGCTGGCGCTGCTTCGCGCGCAGGCGCAGAAGGCAGACCTTTACGACTGCCTGTGCGCCTGCCGGGAGCCGTCTGAAAAGCTGTGCGCGTTTTTGTCCTGGCTTTCCCGTATGCGCGAGGAAAGCCGCAGGACGCCGCTGCCGGAACTGCTGAACACCGTCGTGCAGTCCTCCGGGCTGGAAATGGTCTTTGCCGCTCTGCCGGACGGCGAACGGCGGCGCGGCAGTCTGGCTGCATTTGCGTCGTTCGTGACGGCTGGCGCACAGACAGAGCTTCGCAGCCTGTCCGAGCTTGTGCAGCTGCTGCTTCAAATGCAGCAGCGCGGCGCAAGACTGCCCGCGCAGGACGCGCCTGCCCGGTCGGACGCCGTGCGCATCATGTCCATCCACAAATCCAAGGGACTGGAATTCCCTATCGTCATTCTGGCCGATCTGGCGCGGAAGATGAACATGCAGGACAATGCTGCCGCTGTTCTGACGGACGAGGAGCTTCTGATCGGCGGCAATGTCGTCGACCTTGCAAGCCGGTCGTATTACCATGGGCTTGCGCGCAGAGCCATCATCGACCGCAAGACGGCACAGACCGTCTCTGAGGAGCTGCGTGTTCTCTATGTCGCCATGACCCGCGCGAAGGAGCAGCTGATCATGACGAGCTGCGCGGCACATTACAGCTCGCGCCTGAAAAAGCTGCTTTTGCGGCTGTCCGACCCGCTGGGGCCGTGGGTGAGCGCGGCGGTGCGTCAGCCGGACGAATGGATCTTGCTAGCAGCGCTGTGCCGCACGGAGTCCGGCGCGCTGTTCGCCGAATGCGGCCCGTGCGCATACAGCCGGGTACGCCAGTACCCGTGGCTGGTCACGCTGCAGGACGTCTCCCCTGCCGCTCCCGCTGCACGCGGGGCACAGGCGGAAGCGCCGCGCGCAGCACAGCCGCTCGACCGGGAGCAGGTTCTGGAAAGCGTGGGCTTCCGGTACGCGCACGAGGCGGCGACACGGCTGCCGTCCAAGCTGACGGCCACGCAGCTGAAGGGGCGCGGACTTGATCTGGAAGCGGCGGAGGAAACGCCCGCACAGCCGGAGTCTGCCAGAAAGCCATGGCGCACGCCGCAGTTTTTGCAGGACAGGCCGCTGACAGGCCGCGAGAAAGGAAACGCGACGCACCTTTTCATGCAGTTCGTCCACTACGAGGCCTGCACGACGCGCGATGGCATCCAGCAGGAGCTTGCGCGGCTGCAAACGGAAAAATTTCTGACGGCCCGGCAGGCCGAGGCGGTAGACGCGGAGAAAATTCTGGCGCTGTTTTCTTCGGAGCTTGGAAAGTGGATTTTGAACGCGAAGAACCTGCGCCGCGAGTTCAAATTCTCCATTCTGACCGACGCCGGCGCGTATGACCCGGCGGCTGCCGGGGAACAGGTCATGCTGCAGGGCGTCGTCGACTGCTTCTGGCAGGGGGCAGACGGGATCGTCATCCTTGATTTCAAAACTGACTACATTGACGGCGATTTACAGCTGAAGGCCGCGCGCTACGCGCCGCAGCTGCAGGCCTATGCGCGGGCGCTTTCGCTCATTTATGGGCTTTCTGTCAGGAAATGCATCCTTTATTTCTTCTCCGCGGGGAAGGCCGTGGAGATTGACCCGGAATAATATAAAAAAGCCTCCTCCTGCCGCGCTCTGTGCGGTAAGAGGAGGCCGTTTTTTCACTTATGTCAACCGAGTGCGCCAACGTATGTGTAATTCTGGCTCGGTTCCGGTGTGGGGATGTCTGTCTGCACGATGGTCATGTTCTCCGCGATTTTTTCTGTAAGCTCCCAATCGCCATTCAGAAATACCACACAAAGCTTTTCGGGGTCATAGAGTAGGAGATAGTGATACGTAACATCGGCGTTGGTTTCGTGCGAGGCCTCGATCCAGCTTGCGTACAGCCCGTTGATCATCCCCTCCTTCGTGATTTGCGGATCGTTCCCGATAACCAGCAGATCACAGCCTGCGATCTCATTTGCGGACAGGCACGTAACCGAAAAAGATGTGCCGGTGCTTTTGCTCCATGTATAATAGATGCAGTCTTCCATCTGCTGCTTCTGGCTGTCGGAGATCCCCTCCAGCTGCTCCGGATTCCGGTAGGAGACAGAGCCATAAAGCGTCGAGGTGTTGTCCGGAGGCGGCAGGACCGGCAGCCAATCAAACTTCATGCCGCAGTAGGTGCCTGTCGTCCGGCCCTCCGTGTCGACGCGGATGATCGCGTCATGAGAAAAATCATAGGAATACGGATTCGGCGTACCGTCTGAACGGATGACCACGCCCTCGGCGTGATAGGTGCCTTCCTCATTGGAAACAGATGCGTAGTGCAGAATCGCGGCTGCACCGCACAGGACTGCGACCGCCGCTGCGGCAGCTGCCGCGATGCGCACCACGCGCCTGCGGCTGCGCTTTTTCGCATCCTGCCGCGCAAGCTGCAATGCACCGCTCAGGATTTTGGCCTGCCGCTCGTCCGAAATTGCATCGACCGGAGACTCCGGCAGATCGGCAGACTGCAGAATCATATCAATGTTATTCATATACAAACCCTCCCCGGCATAACTCGTTTTTGATGGCTTCCCGGCTGCGTACCAGCCGCATACGCACCGCGGAAGGGGTCAGCCCCAGCACGGCGGCGATTTCCGGCGCGGTCTGGCACAGGTCGTAAAACCGCCGGATGATCTCACGATCCGGCTCTGAGAGCAGCGCGACCGCCTCGCGCAGCTGCCGCGCCTGTTCCTTTTTGACAGTCTCCTCGAGAAGAAAATCGTCTGTCCCGGCCAGCTCTTCGTCCAGCGGCATATCCATACGCGCCCTTCGCAGCCGGTCGACGGTCTTGTTTCGCGCAACGCTCCCAAGCCACGCGCGGATGCTCCCGGCCTTGACTGTCCGGCAGGACTGCCAGAGCGCGAAAAATGTGCTTGAAGCAAGCTCGTCCTCGTCCTCCGGAGAAAGCAGCCCGCGGCTCCGGTTGTGAATGACCGTCACGACATAGGCGCTGAAGCGCGCGATCACTGCCGCAAGCGCCTGCTCGTCTCCGCGCCGCAGGCGGGAAAGCAGCTGTTGTTCGTCCATACAGGTTCCTCCATGTTTCGTATTGTCAGCTGACACCTATATAGTCGCGGAAGGGGGCGGAAGTGTAACAGCCGCTGACCAGCCCTTGTCAGCTGAGGCGATACTCAAAAAACGCTCCGTGCGTCTGCACGGAGCGTTTTTTGTCTTATGAACCGGGAAGGGATCAATAGAACTTCTTTCTGTTCTTGCGAGCAGCTTCAGACTTCTGCTTACGCTTCAGGCTGGGGCTGACGTAGTGCTCTCTCTTCTTGACCTCGGCGATGACGCCGGCCTTGGCGCAGCTGCGCTTGAACCGCTTGAGAGCATTCTCCAGGGACTCGCCTTCCTTGACGCGAACTTCAGACATTGTTTTCCCTCCCTCCGATGCAGCCGGCTATTTCCAGGCTGCTTTCAGGGCCAACATAATTGGCTTGATTATTATAGTGAACAAGCCGAATCTTGTCAAGTGTTTTTTTCGACTGTCTGTCAAAATCCAAGAAATCTTTTACTTTACGATCAGATTCACGAGCTTGTTCCTGACCAGAATGACCTTCACGATGCTCTTGCCGTCGATGGCGCGGGCGACCTTTTCGTTCTGCTTTGCCGTTTCAACGACAAAGTCCTGCTCAGAGTCGACGGGGACGTTGATCGTGCCCTTGAGCTTGCCGAGCACCTGCACGGCAAGCTCGACATGGGACGCGACGGTCTTGCTCTCGTCATACTCCGGCCACGGCTGCTGCATGGCCATCGTGCCGGTCTTGGCCGCCTCGCCGGTCAGCTCCCACATCTCCTCGACCATGTGCGGTGCAAACGGGCTGAGCATGAGCATGAGCATCTTCAGATCGCCCTTCGTCAGGCCGTTGGCGTAGAACTCGTTCACCATGGTCATGAGGGCGGCGATGGCGGTGTTCATTTTCAGCTCGTCGATATCCTGCGTGACCTTGCGGATGGTCTTGTGGATGATGGCTTCGTTTTTCTCGCTGAGCGCCTCGGAGTCCTTCGCCATGTCCATCAGATTCCAGCAGCGGTCAAGGAAGCGCTTCGAGCCCTTGACAGCCTCGTCGGACCACGTCGCGACCTTTTCAAAGTCGCCGATGAACATGATATACAGACGCATGGTGTCCGCGCCGTAGGCCTTGACGACGTCGTCGGGGTTGACGACGTTGCCGAGGGACTTGGACATCTTAACTGCCGGGCGCAGCGCCTGATTGCCGTATTTTTCGATCAGAGCCTGCTTTTCTTCCTCCGTGGAGACGTTGCCGACGTAATGCGGGTTCTGGCCGAGGATCATGCCGTGGCTGGTGCGCTTGGCATACGGCTCTTTGGTGTGGACGACGCCGATATCATAGAGGAACTTGTGCCAGAAGCGGGAATACAGCAGATGCAGCGTCGTGTGCTCCATACCGCCGTTGTACCAGTCGACGGGGCCCCAATAGGCTTCGGCCTCTTTGGAGACGGGGGCATTCGCGTCATGCGGGTCCATATAGCGCAGATAGTACCAGCTGGAGCCTGCCCACTGGGGCATGGTGTCCGTCTCGCGCTTGGCCGGGCCGCCGCAGCACGGGCAGGTGGTGTTGACCCAGTCGGTCATCTTGGACAGGGGGCTTTCGCCGTCGTCGGTCGGCTCATAGCTTTCGACCTGCGGCAGAACGACGGGCAGCTGATCCTCAGGAACCGGCACCCAGCCGCACTTCGGGCAGGAGATCATCGGGATCGGCTCACCCCAGTAGCGCTGGCGGGAGAAGACCCAGTCGCGGAGCTTATAATTGACCTTCTCATGGCCCCAGCCCTGCTCGATGGCATACTGCTTCATGGCGGGGATGGCCTCCTTGACGGTCATGCCGTTGAGGAAGCCGGAGTTGACCATGATGCCGGTATCGTCCTTGAGCGTAAACGCGCTCTTGGTGATATCGCCGCCCTTGACGACCTCGACGATGGGCAGGCCGAACTTCGTTGCAAAGTCCCAGTCTCTCTGATCGTGGCCCGGCACGCCCATGACAATGCCCGTGCCGTAGCTCATAAGAACATAATCGGAGACGAACATCGGCACGGCCTTGCCGGTCGCGGGGTTCGTGACCTCGATGCCCTCGAGGCGCACGCCGGTCTTGTCCTTGTTAAGCTCGCCGCGCTCAAAATCGGACTTGCGGGCGGCAGCCTGCTTGTAGGCCTCCACGTCGGCCCAGTTGGCAATGCGGTCCTTCCACTTGTTCAGCAGCGGATGCTCCGGGGAAATGACCGTATACGTCACGCCGAAGAGCGTATCGACGCGGGTGGTATAGACAGTGATATCGTCTTCGGTGTTGGTCTTGAACGTGACCTCCGTGCCGGTGGAGCGGCCGATCCAGTTTTTCTGCTGGGTCTTGACGCGCTCGATATAATCCAGACCCTCAAGATCCAGATCGTCAGCCAGACGGTCTGCGTATTTCGTGATGCGCAGCATCCACTGGCTCTTTTCCTTGCGGACGACCGGCGCGCCGCAGCGCTCGCACACGCCCTCGACGACCTCTTCGTTGGCAAGCACGCACTTGCAGCTCGTACACCAGTTGACGGGCATGGTGGTCTTGTAGGCGAGGCCATGCTTGTACATCTGCAGGAAGATCCACTGCGTCCAGCGGTAATAATTCGGGTCGGTCGTGTCGATGACGCGGTCCCAATCAAAGCCGTAGCCGAGCATCTTGAGCTGGCGGGTGAAATTCTCGATGTTTTTCTTCGTGACGATGGCGGGATGGATGTGGTTCTTGATGGCAAAGTTTTCCGTCGGCAGGCCAAAGGCGTCAAAGCCGATGGGGTTCAGGACGTTATAGCCCTGCATGCGCTTTTTGCGGCAGATGATATCCATGGCTGTAAACGGACGCGGATGGCCGACATGAAGACCGGCAGCGGAGGGGTATGGGAACTCGATCAGGCCGTAAAACTTTGGCTTTTTGTCCCCAGTGACGGCGGCATAGGGCTTCTCCTGCTCCCATTTTTCCTGCCATTTCTTCTCAATGGCTGCAAAATCGTATTTCATAACAAGCTCCTTTGTCTCGTAATTATTTTCATGATAAAACGCCCCTGACCATACGGTCAGGGGCGTAAAATACGCGGTACCACCCTGATTCAGCTGCTTTTTCAAGCAGCCCTCAAGCGGCCTTTAACGCGGCCATGCGTCCGTCCTTACTGCCTTCGGGGCGGCGGCTCAGGGGTGAGAGACGTCCGGTTGATTTTCCCGGCTCACACCAGCCGCCGGGTCCCTGAAAAAAATCGCGCGGGGCATTCCCCTTCTCTGCCTTTTACCGGGTCATTGTACGTTTTTTTGCGCCGTTTGTCAAGCGTTTTCGCCCAAAACGGCAGCCAGATTCACCTGATGTCCGTCCTGCCAGAGGCGTTCGAGGTCATAGAACTTTCTGGCCTCCGCCGTAAAGACGTGCACGACAAGGCTGCCGAAGTCCATGAGCACCCACGTGCCGCCGCGATGGCCCTCGCGGGAGAGCATCGGCTCGCCCGCCTCGTCCATCGCCTCTTCGACTGCGTCGCAGAGCGTCTTGACGTGGGTGGAGCTGGTGGCGGTGCAGATTAGAAAAAAGTCGGCGAGGGTCGAAATGTCGGTGATGCCGATGAGGCGGATGTCCTCACCCATTTTGGCGTCGAGCGCCTTTGCCGCGAGCGCGGCCACTTCTTTTGCACTGAGCATGGTTTTTATGTTCCTTTCTGATCTGTATCGGGTTCTTCCCAGACCGTACCGTCCGGGAAGGGGTCTTCTGTGGGTTCGGACGCGTCAGGTTCGGCTGTTTCTTCCGAATCTTCCGGTTCTTCCGGGGCATCCTGCGGTTCGTCCGTCTGCTCCGGTTCCTCCGGCGCTTCCGGCTCCGGGTCAGGGGCTTTCTGATACGCATACGCCTGTTCGGGCGTGACGACGTTCAGACTGCCGGAGGCGATCGGCGCGTCATAGGGATTGAAGCAGGCGTTGACTGTTTCCAGCAGCCGGCCGGCGTAGAGGGGATAATAGGCCGCGCCGTTGATCATCGCGCCCTCGCCCTCTGCGGTGCAGCACTGCATGGAATCAAAATCGCAGGCAAACAGTTCCTTTCCGAACCAGACCATATTGCCGGTTGTGAGGCTCGTGGTGACATATTCGGCAAAAATGTCTGCAAACTCCCCGATTTTTGTCAGGCTGCTGACGGACAGGCACTGCTTTGCCAGCGCCTTCAAAAACTGCTGCTGTACCTGCGTGCGCTGGATATCCTGCGTGGCGTAGCCCTTGCGGAAGCGGACAAGCTCCATAGCCTTTTCGCCGTCCAGATGCTGCGGCCCCTTCTTCAGGTGGATATACAGATCCTGCGACGCATCCTCATAGTCCATGTCCTGCGGCACGTCAAAGTCGACGCCGCCGACAAGGTCAACGGTCTTCTTGAACGCCTCCAGATCGACGAGCACATAGCCGTCGACCGGAAAGCCGAGCAGGCTGTGCAGGCGCGAGGCAAGCCGTTCCATGCCGTCCGCACCGCCGCCCGCGTAAACCGAGTTGATCTTCATAAGTCCCCCGCCCCCGGTCGCGACCGGGGTATCGCGCGGGATAGACAGAAGCGCGACCGTGTGCGTGTTCGCATCCAGATGGGCGACGATGATGGTGTCGGTGCGGTAGCCATCGCCGTCGGTGCCGCAGATGAGAATGTTATACACGCCGTCGCGCAGCGCCTTGGGCTGCTCGGTGGGCACATTCTCCTCCGGCTGCTGCGCCGGCTCGGTCTCCTGCGGCGTTACATGGATGACAGACGGCTCCGGTGTTTCAGTCTCAGCAGCAGGAGGGGGAGATTCCGCCGCGGAGAGCGCCGGACGCTCCACCGGCTTCACCAGCAGCTTCCACGCCGCAAACGCGCTTCCGGCGACTGCCAGCACGATCACCGCCGCGATCAGCGCCGTGCGTGTACCGCGCGGCAGCGCGGACTTTTTTGTATGCGCCGCACGGCGGCGATTGCCAAATAGCTTCATTCAGGGTTCCTTTCGGGTTTGGATGAGCCAGTCTCTGGCCGCAAGGGAATCGGCGCAGGCGGGCTGGCCTTTTTTTGCAAGCTGCTCCAGCGTCATATCGATGCCGAGCAGCACGCCCTCGTCCAGATCGCGCCAGACAGCCTCCCGCAGGCGGTCAACGCCCGGAAAATCGCGGTTCGGCTCTATATAATCCGCAATGTAGATGATTTTTTCCAGCAGGGTCATATGCGCTCTGCCGGTCGTATGATAGTCGATGGCGGAGACGACAGCATTGTTCTCACCGAAAATACGTGCGGCAGCCGCCGCGCCGGTCTTGGCGTGGAGCAGCTTCGTCTGCGCGTATTCGAACGGCGATACCGGCAGCTTCCAATGATCGACCAGCTTTTGCTGCTGCGCAGGAGAGAGCGCCTTGGTGATATCGTGCAGGATCCCGGCACGGGCAGCGTCCGTCTCATCCGCGCCGTATTTTTTTGCCAGCAGCACGGCGGTATCGGACACGCCCTGCGCGTGGGCGCGGCGCTTTTCCTTGTGCAGAGAAAGGCTGACGCGGCGCAGATCCGCAAACGGCAGCGCGTGATATGCGCCGCCCACGCCGTAGAGCCTCTCCCGTTCGATCATGGCCAGCACGTCCGGGTGCAGGACCTCGTCCGCAATGCCGAAAAACAGGAGCCGACGGGCCTCGGTCGACGAAATTTCCAGACAGTCGTTCTGCAGAACGATGGGCCGGACGCCGAATACGGCCTCCATTTTTTCCTGCTGGGCCAGCAGCTGCGCAGAAAGCGCTGCATCGGCACGCACGCGGGCCATGCAGACGGGCACGGCCAGCGCTGCAATGGCCTCCGGCTCGCGCCACTGGAAAAAGGACAGGAACATATCGGTTCCCATGAGCAGGTACAATTCTTCCTGCGGATAGCATTCCCGAAGCTTGCGCAGCGTATCCACGGTATAGCTCGGGCCGGGCCGGTCAAGCTCGATGCGGCTGACCTCCATGCCGGTTTCTCCAGCTATGGCAAGCTGCGTGAGCGCGAAGCGCGTTTCGCCGTCCGGCGAGCCTTCGGCCACGGCCTTGTGCGGCGGGATGGCCGCGGGGATCAGGAGAATTTTGTCCAGTCCCAGCAGCTGCCGCGCCTTGCGCGCGGCGAAAATATGCCCCAGATGCGGCGGATTGAAGCTGCCGCCGTAAATGCCGATCCTTGCCATGCTGCGCCCCTCCCCTGTCGGTGTTCTTTTTTACTGCTCTTCCTTCTGCTGGCGGCTGCGCTCGATGGTGGCGGAGACTGCCTTATCGTGGAAGTACTGCTTGCGCTGCTTCCGCTGCTGCTCAGCTGCCTGCTTGCGGGCGCGAAGCCCGGCCTTGACGGGGTTATAGTTGCCGGAGACTTTTTTGGCTGGCTTTTTCGCGGCGGCCTTTTTCTTCTCCTGCTCCACCTTTTCGGACTTGCGCCAGATCACAAACTTTGTGCCGACGCAGGCGACGCCCTCGGCGCCCAGCGCCTGGCAGATGGCGTCAGAGGCTTCGCGGGCCGTGAGTCCGGAGGTTTCGAGCACGCGGCCCTTGACCAGCTCGTGGCTGTCAAGCAGGACGACAGCCTCGTCCAGCAGCGTGTCGGAAATACCGCCCTTGCCGACGATGAGCGTCACGTCCAGCGGATTGGCCTGCGCGCGAAGCTCGGCGCGTTCCTTACTTGTCATCATGTTCAAATTCCTCCCGATAGATTCTGCAAAATGCCTGAAGCGCCCGCGCACGGTGGGAAATGGCGTTTTTCTCCTCAGGCGCAAGCTCGGCATAGGTCTTTTCAAGCTCCGGCAGGTAAAATACCGGGTCGTAGCCGAAGCCGCCCGTGCCCTTGGGCGCGAACAGAATTTGTCCGGGGCATTCGCCGCGCGCGACGATCCTCCGGCCGTCCGGCCAGCGGCAGGTAATGACGCAGACGAATTTCGCCGTGCGCCGCTCCGCCGGAACGTCCTTCAGATTTTCAAGCAGATAGGCAATGCGCTCCGCGTCGGAGCTTTTATGGCCGTAGCGGGCGGAGTACACGCCCGGCGCGCCGTCCAGCGCGTCCACCATGAGGCCGGAATCATCGGCCAGAACGGGCATACCGCTGGCCTTCATGACGGCCTCCGCCTTCAAAAGCGAGTTTTCTTCAAACGTCGTGCCCGTCTCATCGACGTCCACGTGCAGCCCGTATTCCGATTCCAGCGCGATCTCAAAGCCGAGCTGGGACAAAATCGCGGAGAGCTCGACCAGCTTGTGCTGGTTCTGGCTGGCTAAGATCACCTTCATATCAGCGCCTCCGCAAAACTCTTCGCGTCGAAGGGCATCAGATCGTCGATCTGCTCGCCGACGCCGATGAACTTGACCGGGATATGCAGCGCCTGCGCGACCGCAATGACCACGCCGCCCTTGGCCGTGCCGTCCAGCTTCGTGAGAACCATGCCGGTAACGCCCGCACACTCCTGGAACTGCCTGGCCTGAAGCAGGCCGTTCTGGCCGGTCGTGCCGTCGAGGACGAGCAGAACCTCCTTGCTGGCGCCGGGAAGCTCACGGTCAAGAATGCGGGAGATCTTATTTAATTCGTTCATGAGGTTCTGCTTGTTGTGCAGGCGGCCTGCGGTGTCGCAGATGATGACGTCGCTGCCGCGCGCTCTTGCCGCCGCGATGGCGTCAAAAACGACGGAGGCGGGGTCCGCGCCCTCGTGCTGGCGGATGATGTCGCAGTGCGCACGCTCCGACCAGATCTCAAGCTGATCGGCTGCCGCGGCGCGGAACGTGTCGCCCGCGCACAGCAGGACCTTCTTGCCCTGATCGTGCAGCTGGTGGGCAAGCTTGCCGATGGTGGTCGTCTTGCCGACGCCGTTGACGCCGATGACGAGAATGACCGACGGCTTTGTATCCAGCTTCAGAGCCGGATCGCCGACGTTCAGCATATCGGCGAGAATGCCGCGCAGGGCCAGCTTGGCCTCGTCGACGGTCTTGATGCGCTGCTCCTTCGCGGTCTGGCGCAGACGATCCATAACGGCCTCCGTCGTGTCCATACCGAGGTCAGAGACAATGAGGCTTTCCTCAAGATCGTCATAGAACTCGTCGTCCAGCTCACTGGCGGTAAAGACGCTGCTGATGGAACTGGCCGTCTTGCTCAGTCCCTGCTTGAGTTTTTCAAAAAATCCCATGTATTTGATATCCTTTCTGGATGATATTCCGGGTATTTGCGCAGTACCCTGTAGGGGCCGATGCCCACATCGGCCCGCTGGAAAGCTACAAATCTACTGCGTTTTTATCAGTTCGTAACCCCCAGCTGTTTTGCAAGCTCGTCGAGGCTCAGGCGGAGGATCTTGGACACGCCCTGCTCCTGCATGGTGACGCCGTAGAGTACGTCGGCGGCCTCCATGGTGCCGCGGCGGTGGGTGATGACGATGAACTGCGTCCTGTCGCTGAGCGTGTGCAGATAATTTGCAAAACGCTCGACGTTGCGGTCGTCCAGCGCGGCATCGATCTCGTCGAGCATGCAGAACGGCGTGGGGCGTACCTTTAAGATGGCAAAATAGAGCGCGATGGCCACAAACGCCTTTTCGCCGCCGGAGAGAAGCGTGATAGTCTTGACCTGCTTTCCGGGCGGCTGGACGCGGATCTCAATGCCGCATTCGAGCGGCGCGGACTTGTCCTCCAGTATGAGCGAGGCTTTTCCTCCGCCAAACATTTCTTCGAACGTTTTGCCGAAATATTCATCAATACGGGCAAATTCCCGGACAAAAATTTCGGTCATTTCCGTCGTGATGGAGGCGACGATGTTTTCAAGCTCGGACTTCGCGTGCTGCACGTCGTCGTGCTGGGCGGCCAGATATTCATAGCGCTCGGACACGCGGGCGTATTCGTCGATCGCGCCGAGATTCGGCGTGCCGAGGGCAGAAATTTTCCGGCGCACCTCGGTAATGCGCTTGTTGGCTGCCGTGAGATTTTCAATCTCGACAGTTTCCTTTTCTGCCGTGCCGGGGGTCAGCTCATAGGAATCCCAGAGCTTATCGACGATCTGCTTTTCCTCAAGCTCGCTCGTAGCCTTTTTCTGTTCGAGACGGGCCGTTTCGCGTTCGAGCTGCAAAATGGACTGGTTTTTCTCCTGCGCCTGCTTTTCGGTCTGGCTGCGGCGGGCCTCGAGCTGGGCACGCTCGTCAACGGCCTCCTTCAGTGTCTGCCGGGCCAAATCAAGCTGTGTGCCGGAGGCCGTCAGGCCGTCCTCCTTCTCCTGAATCTGCCCTTCGAGTGCTGAGATCTGTAATTCGTATTCGTGGATCAGCCCTGTTTTCTGCGTCACGTCGCCCTGCATGGCCTCGCTGAGCGCCTGCAGCTGGGCGATGGTGTTCTCGGAGGCTGCGCGCGCCGTCTCGATGGAGGCCGCGTCCATGCGCAGGGCGGTGATCTGGTCCGTGAGCTGCTGCTGCTGCTCGGTCAGGGCGGTCTGCCTGCCGGTCAGCTCCGTCTCCCGCGCGTGCAGCGCGTCCTGCGCGGCAGTCTGCTGCTGCAGCTGGGCCTTGAGCGCCTGCAGCTTTCCCTCCTCGCCGCCGGTGCGGCTGGTCAGGTGGGCAAGCTCCTTTTCGATGTTTTCCAGATTTTCCGTGACCGCAGCAGCCAGAAGCTGCACCTGCTTGTGCTCCTCCGTGCGGCGCAGCACCTCGTCTTCCGCCTCGCGGAGCTGGCTGCGGACGGCAGTAAGCTCAAATTCGGTCTTCGCAGCGGAGGAAGCGGCCTCGGCCGTCTGCGCCTTGAGCGATTCAAGGCTTTGCGCGAGTGCGTTCCGTTCCTCGGCCAGCTTTGCAAGCGTGTTCGCGCGCGTCAGAACGCCCGCGCTCTTTGCGGCAGAGCCGCCGGTCATACTGCCGCCCGCGTTCATGACCTGCCCGTCGAGCGTGACAATGCGCACGCGGCTGCCGCAGGCACGCGCCATGCGCACGGCGTTATCCAGCGTGTCGCAGATCACGGTGCGGCCAAGGGCGTTTTCAATCACGGCGCGGTACCGCTCGTCGCATGAGACGAGGCCGGAGGCGACGGAGATAAAGCCCGGCTGCCGCTGGCAGACGGTATCCTGCAGGCTTTGCGGCTTGATCGCGGTGAGCGGAAGGAAGGTCGCGCGGCCGCCGTCGCGGCGCTTGAGCATCTGGATGGCGGTCTTGCCGTCCTCCTCGGAGGAGACGACAATGTTCTGCATGGCGGCGCCGAGCGCCGTCTCGATGGCGGTGGTATAGCGGTCTTCCACGCGGATGAGCTTGGAAACCGGGCCGTGGATGCCGCGAAGCTTTCCGGCTGCCGCGTCCTGCATGACAAGGCGGACGGCCTTGGAAAAGCCCTCGTATTCGCGCTCCATCTCACGGAGCATACGGATCTTCGAATCAAGCGTATCGAGCTGGACGCCGGCGGCGTTCAGCTGCCTTTGCAGGCCGTCGCGCTTGTCCTGACGCGCTTTCAGGCGAAGCTCATAGCCCGCGATGGTATTTTTCGCGCTCTGCGCGTCGTCCTGCGCTTGTTCAAGACTTTTTTTGCAGGCGAGCTGCTGCGCCGCGATCTGCTCCTGCCGGGCCTTTGCGGCAGTCCGGTCCTCCTCCAGCGTCTGTCTGCGGGCAAGGACCTCCTCCATGGAGGCCTCCATGGACGCGATCTGCGCAGTCACGGAGGCGCTCTGCGACTGCAAAAGCGCCTGCTGGGCACGGAGGGAAACGAGCTGCTGTCCGGCTTCGCCGGTCTGCTCTGCGAGAGCCTGCGCCTCCTGCTGAACGGCAGCAAGGGAGTCATTTGCAGCGGCCAGCGCGCGGGTATTTTCTTCGATCTTCTGCCGCTCGGCCTCGATCTGGCCCGCAATGCCGCCGCTTCGCGTCTGCTGATCCTGCAGTTCCTGCCGGATGCGGTCGATGTTCGTCTGGTGGTGCTGGATCTCCGCGCGCAGGAGCGTAATTTCGTTCTGTGCCTGCTGGCGTTCGGCCTCCATCTGGCTGATGTGCTCGCGCTGCTGGTCGAGCTGAAGCGTCTGGTGGTTGTATTGCAGGCTGAGCTGCTCGGCCTTGCTGTAGAGCGCGGTCAGCTCGTCGTGCGCCTGTTCGAGGATGAAAGCGGCGGAGGCGTAATCCGTCTCGGCCTTGCGGGCGCTTTCGGCGATTTTTTTGAGATTTTCCAGCCAGACCGTGACCTCAAGACCCTTGAGCTCGGTGCGGAAGGTCAGATATTTCTGCGCCTTCTCCGCCTGCTCCCGCAGCGGGCCGACCTGAAGCTCCAGCTCGGAGATCTTATCGCCGATGCGCAGCAGATTGTCCTCGGTGTTGGCTAGACGGCGCTCTGTTTCCTCCTTGCGGTGGCGGAATTTGGAGATGCCTGCAGCCTCTTCAAAAATTTCACGCCGGTCGGTCGACTTGAGCGCAAGGATCTCGTCAATGCGGCCCTGTCCAATGTTGGAATAGCCCTCGCGGCCAAGGCCGGTGTCCATGAACAGCTCGTTGATGTCCTTGAGGCGGGCAAGCTGCTTATTTATATAGTATTCGCTCTCACCGGAGCGGAAATAGCGGCGGGTGATCATGACCTCGGGTGTCTCAATGCGAAGGCTGGCGTCGGAATTGTCAAGCACGAGCGTCGCCTCGGCGTAGCCGACGGCAGGGCGCTTGGCCGTGCCGCCGAAGATCACGTCCTCCATCTTCGCGCCGCGCAGCGCGCGGGTGCTCTGCTCGCCAAGCACCCAGCTGATGGCGTCGGAAATATTCGATTTTCCGCTGCCGTTCGGCCCGACGATGGCGGTGCAGTCGCTGCCGAACTGCAAAAGCGTCCTGTCCGGGAAGGACTTGAAGCCCTGGATCTCCAATGATTTCAGATACACGCGGATACCTCTCCAATTTATTCTATCTTGGTATTTTACCATTTTTCCATAGGAAATGCAATCCCGGAATCGCTTTTTGGCAAACAGCGCGGATCTGTACGCACCTGAGCGTCCCTTTGTGTCAAAGGAACGCCTTGGGCGCCGGTGTATCAAAGAAAAACCGGCAGCGCCGTTACAGGCGCTGCCGGGGGATCGTTTGCGGTTATGAGAACAGATAATGCTTGACCAGCTCCTGAAGCAGCTCGTCACGGTCGAGCTTGCAGATCAGGCTGCGGGCATTGTTGTAGTTGGTAATGTAGGTAGGATCCTCGGACAGGAGATAACCGACTATCTGATTGATGGGGTTATACCCTTTTTCGCTGAGGGCGCCATATACGGCGGTCAGAATGCTCTTCATTTCCTCACTACTGTCTTCCGGTACCACAAACTTGATGGTATTGTCATTCACGACGGTCAGCCTCCTTCTCTTGAGCTTGTGCCACTATCATAATATATTGTGCCCGGTTTGTAAATGCGTCCAACATTTCATTTGTGTTACATTTTGCCCGAAAGCACAAGATTTAGACAAAAAGCGGCAAACCGCGCAATTGGAGGCAGACGGCGCTTATTCGTAGATCGGATACTTTCTGACAAGCTCCGCCACGGCGGCAAGCACGGCTTCGCGGTTGGCTTCATAGTCCGTCGCGATCTTGTCGATGCAGTCGGCCACGACCGGCATATCCTCCGGCGTAAAGCCGCGCGTGGTGCACGCGGGCGTACCGATGCGCACGCCGCTGGTGACGCCGGGCTTCTGCGGGTCGTTCGGGATGGCGTTTTTGTTGACGGTGATGTGCACCTCGTCAAGCTTTGTCTGCAGCTCCTTGCCAGTGATGTTCTTTTTCCGCAGATCGGCAAGCATCAGATGGTTGTCTGTGCCGCCGGTCACGAGATCGAAGCCATGTGCCAGCAGCGCTTCTGCCAGCGCCTTTGCGTTTTTTACAACGTTTTCCGCATAGGCTCTGAATTCCGGCTGCGCCGCCTCGCGCAGGCAGATGGCCTTGCCCGCGATCACGTGCATCAGCGGCCCGCCCTGCGTGCCGGGGAAGACGGCGCTGTTGAGCTTTTTGGCGAATTCCTCGTCGCGCGAGAGGATCATGCCGCCGCGCGGGCCGCGCAGCGTCTTATGCGTGGTGGTCGTGACGACGTCAGCATAGGGAACGGGGCTCATATGCTGCCCGCCTGCGACAAGACCCGCGATATGCGCCATGTCGACCATGAGCAGCGCGCCGTTTTTGTGCGCGATCTCGGCAAATGCCTTAAAATCAATGGCTCTGGGATAGGCGGACGCACCGGCCACAAGCAGCTTCGGCCGGTACCGGCGAACCATGTCCTCGACCTGATCATAGTCGATGCGGCCCGTCTCCGGGTCCACGCCGTAGCTGATGCTGTGATAGTATTTGCCGGAGAGATTGACGCGGGCGCCGTGCGTCAGATGGCCACCGCTGGCAAGATCCATGCCCATGAGCGTATCGCCCGGCTGCAAGAGCGCGGCATAGACCTCCAGATTGGCCTGCGCGCCGGAGTGCGGCTGTACATTGGCATAGGCCGCGCCGAACAGCTTTTTCGCGCGCTCGATCGTGATCGTCTCCAGCACATCCACATAATCGCAGCCGCCGTAATAGCGCTTGCCGGGGTAGCCCTCGGCGTATTTGTTCGTCAGAACGGAGCCCATGGCCGCGATGACGGCGGGAGAGGCGATGTTCTCCGACGCGATCAATTCAATGTCCTGCTTCTGGCGCTGAAATTCGTTTTCGATGCAGGCCGCGACCTCGGGGTCCTGCGTCTGCAGATAGCTCATGCCGGTTTCGAGTACGTTTGCCATGACGATGTATCTCCTTATACAACGATAAAAATGAGCAGGCCGTCTCCGGTCTGCTCATTGTGGTGCCGTATTACAAAAGCTGTAGCTGCGGCTCTGTCCTTTTGCCTGAGAGATTCGGCTTGCGCCTTGCACCTTCGGCACTCAATTCAATGAGTTCTCCAGAGATTCCTTCTGTTCTCAGTCCGCATACGCGTTCTGAGGACGATCAACGGATGTCCTGTATTTGATTGACGGCGTTATTATACACACCTCGCATACAAATGTCAACAGGGTGTACGCAGAAATTTCATTCCGACACCTTCGGCAGCTTTGCGATGCTTGCGGCAAGCTGCTCGTCGGTCGGGATAATATCGGTCATTTCATGATCGTTGAACTTCTGATACGCAACGAGATCGAAGTAGCCAGTGCCGGTCAGTCCGAAGACAATGGTCTTCTCCTCCCCTGTTTCCTTGCACTTAAGCGCTTCGTCGATGGCGGCGCGGATGGCGTGGCTGGATTCCGGCGCGGGGAGAATGCCCTCGGTGCGGGCGAAATACTCCGCTGCTTCAAATACACTCGTCTGCTCGACGCTGCGGGCCTCCATCAGGCCGTCGTGGTACAGCCGCGAGAGGATCGGGCTCATGCCGTGGTAGCGCAGGCCGCCCGCGTGGTTGGCCGACGGGATGAAGCCGCTGCCAAGCGTGTACATTTTTGCCAGTGGGCAGACCATGCCGGTATCGCAGAAGTCATAGGCGAACACGCCGCGCGTAAAGCTGGGGCAGGAGGCGGGTTCGACGGCGATGAAGCGGTAATCCTTTTCGCCGCGCAGCTTTTCGCCCATAAACGGAGCGATCAGACCGCCGAGGTTCGAGCCGCCGCCGGCGCAGCCGATGATGATATCGGGCGTAATGCCGTATTTATCGAGCGCGATCTTCGTTTCCAGACCGATAACCGACTGATGGAGCAGGACCTGATTCAGGACGCTGCCGAGCACATAGCGGTAGCCGGGCGTGGTCGTGGCGACCTCGACGGCCTCGCTGATAGCGCAGCCGAGAGAACCGGTCGTGTCGGGGTCCTTCGCGAGAATGGCGCGGCCGACATTCGTGGTGTTCGATGGACTGGGCGTGACGCTTGCGCCATAGGTGCGCATGACCTCGCGGCGGAAGGGCTTCTGCTCATACGAGCACTTGACCATGAAGACCTTCAGGTCGAGGCCCAGATACGCGCAGGCCATGGAAAGGGCCGTGCCCCACTGACCGGCACCCGTCTCGGTCGTAACGCCCTTGAGTCCCTGCTTTTTGGCGTAATACGCCTGCGCGATGGCAGAGTTCAGCTTGTGACTGCCGGAGGTATTGTTGCCCTCGAATTTGTAATAGATCTTCGCCGGGGTTCCGAGCTTTTCCTCGAGGCAGTACGCGCGCACCAGCGGCGACGGACGGTACATCTTGTAGAAATCGCGGATCTCCTGCGGGATGGGGATATACGGCGTGTCGTTGTCCAGCTCCTGCTCGATCAGCTCGTCACAGAAAACAGGGCGCAGATCATCAAAGCCCATGGGCTTGCCGGTGCCGGGGTTCACGAGAGGTGCGGGCTTATTCTTCATGTCCGCGCGGACATTGTACCAATTCTGGGGCATCTCAGACTCAGACAGATAGATCTTGTAAGGAATGTTTTCGGTTTTCATAGTTGTTTCTCCTTTCGCGTTTTGGCTTTCTCCGGGAAAAGGGAAACAAAAAAGACCTTCATCCACAGAGAAAACCGGTTGTCGGTTTGATCTCTTGGGACAAAAGTCTGAAAAACTTCTGCGGTGCCACCCAAATTGACAATTGCTTGTCCGCTCATGACGCGCCTGCACGCATCCTCCCCTGTAACGGTGGGACTCCGTCAGCGCCTACTTGCCTTCGCGTTCAGCCTGCCCTCCGCAGTCCATTCGGCAAACGTCTTTCTGCTGCACTCGCACCACCCGGCAGCTCTCTGGGAGAAATCCTGTCTGCTTACTCGTCTGCATCAACGGTTTCATCTTGCCACGGAGTATACGCCTGAAATTCGCGTTTGTCAAGTGTTTTTTTCGGTAAAGCGAAAAAAATTTTCGGGCCGCAGGACGCTTGCAAAGACCGTGCAGATGTGATATAAAGGGGATAATCTGCAAAAAATGAGGTAATTTCCATGAAAAACTCCTGCAGCCGGACGATCCTTGGCTGCTATGTCGGCTATATCGTGCAGGCCATCGTCAATAACTTTGTTCCGCTGCTGTTCGTCATGTTCGAGCGGACGTACCAGATCCCGCTTTCGAAAATCACGCTGCTCATCACGATCAATTTCTGCATTCAGCTCGGCATTGATCTGCTCTCGGCGTGGTTTCTGGACCGCATCGGCTACCGCGCGGCTATTTTGCTGTCGCATATTGCCTCGGCTGTAGGACTTGTCTTGCTGACCATTCTTCCGGATGCGCTGCCGGATGCGTTTACGGGGCTTCTGATCGCCGTCGTGATCTACGCCGTCGGCGGCGGGCTGCTGGAGGTCATTGTCAGCCCGGTGATGGAATCCTGCCCCACGCAGAATAAGGAACAGCACATGAGCCTGCTCCATTCATTCTATTGCTGGGGTCATATGGGCGTCGTGCTGCTGTCGACGGCATTTTTCGCGCTGTTCGGAATTGGAAACTGGAAGCTCCTTGCGCTTTTATGGGCGCTTGTTCCGGTCATAAACGCGGTCTTCTTCGGGGGTGCGCCGCTCTATCCGATGCAGGCCGAGGGTGCGCAGGCGCTATCGCTGCGCACGCTCGTCAAAAGCCGTGTATTCTGGCTCTTTATGGTGATGATGCTCTGCGCAGGCGCGTCAGAGCAGGCCGTGAGCCAGTGGTCATCAGCCTTTGCCGAGCAGGGACTGGGCGTATCGAAGACCGTGGGCGATCTGGCGGGACCGATGGCCTTCGCAGCTATGATGGGCGTTTCCCGGCTGATTTTCGGGAAATACGGCGAAAAACTGAACTTAAACCGCTATATGGCTGTCTGCGCGGCGCTGTGCGTCGGGGCGTATCTGTGCATCGTGTTCGTGCCGTCTCCGGTTCTGAGCCTGCTTGGCTGCGCCGTGTGCGGCTTCTCGGTCGGCATTTTCTGGCCCGGAACGTTCAGCCGCGCATCCGCCTCCATCCGGGGAGGCGGAACGCAGATGTTCGCGCTGCTGGCGCTGGCGGGTGATCTTGGCTGCGCGGGAGGCCCGACGCTTGCGGGCCTCGTCTCGGACGCCTGCGGCGGAGCGCTCCGCGCAGGCATCCTCGCCGCCATCATTTTCCCGCTTCTGATGCTGCTCTGTATGCTTCTGGTGCGGAAGCAGCGCGGCGCTTAAATCAGATCCAGAAAATCCTCCAGCATCCGGGTCAGCTCCTTCTGGGTCAGCTCGTCGGCAACATGGAGCTTCCCGTCCTTTTCGGTCAGAAGATCGGCGGCATAGGCCCAGCGGACGGCGTCCGCCGCGTCCTCGCTGATCTCGTCTGCGTCTTCAAACTGCGTCAGATCGACCTCCTGCCCGGCTTCGGTGTCCAGACCGAGCTGGCGGGCCATCTGGTAAAGCGTCTTTGCCGCCTCCTGTTTTGTGATGGGCGCGTCGGGGTCATAGGTCAGCAGCGCGGCCTCCGCGCTCTGCGGCTCCGCCTGCGTCCAGCGGGCGGAAAGCGTCGTATCGCCGGTCAGATGCAGCGGCGCTTCCGCGTCGACGCAGTCCCCTTCTTCGGTGTACCAGCCGTCAAACGTCATGTTTTCACGCTCCGGAGCCTGCACATTCAGTTCGTGCAGGCTTTTTCCCTGCTCTGCTTCCAGCGTGACAGGTTCGCTTCCTTCGCCGGGATCGAGCGTCAGCGTATAAACGGCCTCCTGAAGCGTCAGCTCGGTGAAGCCGTTTTCACGTGCGGTGCTGATGGTCAGAGTAAGATCGTCGCTTGTAAAGTTCTCCGAGAAATCGTCTGCGTAGCCGGTCAGGATCGTCTGCTCCGCCGCTCCGCTGACGCCGATGTGCGCCTGCTTGTCAAGGCCCAGATCGCCGATCTTGAGTGCAGCAGTTTCATCCAGCCAGAGGTTATCCTGCGCGTCCTGCGCGCGGTTGCCGGTGATGCTGGTCGTGCCGCTCAGCTCGAGCGTACCGGCGCAGTACACGCCGCCGCCCAGGATCTGCTTTTCGGAGGCCTTCATTTCGCCCGTCAGGCGGTTGCCCGCGATGACGCAGCTGTCCAGCACGGCGGAGGCGTGCTCCGCAACGACAACGCCTGCGCCATAGCGGCCTGCGTTGTCGATGATGTTCACGTTTGTCAGATAAAGCTCGTTATAATCGCCCACGCTGATCGCGCCTGCTGTTGCGCCGGTGATCCGGCCACCGGCAAGCGCGTTCTTTTCGCTTGCCGCGATATAGGCCTCCTGCCAGGCATAGCTGCCGTCGTCAAAAACAAGCGCACCGTCGTCGTCGACGTAATAATTGCTGGAGCTGTCCGCTCCGTTGCAGTCGGTGATGGTAAGGACGGACGGCTCCGCGTCCTTATCGCTCACGGCGACGAAGATGATGCAGCCCTCAGCGCCATCCGCCAGACGGAGCGTGTGGCCGTTCAGGCAGAGCGTGACCTGCGCGCCGTTTTTGGGCACGCAGAGCGGCTCTTCAAGAGCCAGATCATCCGTCAGATAATAGCAGCCGGATTCCAGCTTTCCGCCGGTCACGGTCAGCGGCGCAAAGGACGGCTCTTCGCAGCTGTCCTCGCGGTTTGCGGCGTGGATGTGGTTCTGTTCGCCGTCCTCCGCGGGTGCTTCTTCCGCCTCGGAAGCGGTATCCGCTTCTTCGGCGGGAGCGGCGGGTTCCTCCGCCGGAGTATCCTCTTCGGCGGGTTCCTCTGCGGCAGGCTCGGCAGCCGCCTCTTCCCCGGCGGCCTCATCCGCCTTCTGCGCGTCCGCCGCGACAGCGCAGACGCTCCAAACAGCCAGCACCAGCGCAAGCACCAGCAGCAGACTGATCCATCTCTTTTGCATTTCGGTTCCTCCTCATATTGCGGAGCAGATTATGTATACCGAAAGAGTAGCATATTTTTCTTGCTTTTTCAACGTTTTTCTCATGTTTTAAGCAAATATTAACCTTTTTCCGCGTGAATCACAACATATAGTGCTGATTTTGCATCCGTGCACAGCATCTGGGTCAAGGAAATCTTCAGAATTCTTCATGCTTCGCCGTCTTGCAAAGCCGGAAGCCGTCTGATAGTATAGAGTCAGAAAAAAGGAGGGCCTGCCTATGCGTCGGGGAACGAAAAAGTGCATCCTGCTGCTGCTTGCGATCCTGCTGCTCTGTCTTCTCGCCTGGCGGCTGACGCCGCACACGTTCGAGGAGATGACGGCTTCTGGCCGGGATGAGATCACCAGCCTCGCCGGAGTCGTGTCGCTCAGCGGAGTTCGGGACGGCAGGGCGTACACGGAAAGCTATGCGCTGCAAAACGTGACGCCGGAGGACACGGCGTTTGAAGGTGTTCTTATGCTTCTGAACTCGACCCGCTACCGGGAGGATTTCCGCAATCTCCTGCCGTGGCCCATCGAGTCGGTCAGCGCAGGCAGAGCCTACGACGGCCGGGGCGTTTCGCTCATGCTGGTCTGGGGGCCATCCGAAGACGAGTGCTGCAGCCTCAGCCTTTCCGGCAGGCAGATCGCCGTCAGCCGGCCGCATCACGACGGCTTCCTGATCTACCATCCGGAGGATCCCAAGCTTCTGAATTGGCTTGCCATCTATCTGGAAAACAACGGTGAAAAGGGCTGAACGTACATCCGGAGGCTCCCCTTGTCAGGACATGACAGGGGAGCCTTTTCGAGGGTGCTATCGGAAAAACACGCGCACGCTCAGTGCGGCCATGCAGAAGCCGGTCAGGTCGGCGATCAGGGCTGCCGGGAGCGCATAGCGCGTTTTTTTGACGCCTGCCGCGCCAAAATAGACGCTGATGGTGTAGAACGTCGTTTCGGTCGAACCGAGCATGACCGCCGCCGTCCGGCCGATCAGGGAATCGACCCCGTATTCCCGCATCAGATCTGTCCCGACGGCCAGCGCCGCGCTGCCACTGAGAGGCCGGATAAGTACCAGCGGCGCGACCTCCGGCGGGATGCCAAGCAGGCGGAAGACCGGCGCGAAAACGGGCGTGAGCAGCGCAAAAAAGCCGCTCTCCCGCAGCATCGTCACCGCCGTCAGCATCAGCACCAGCGTGGGGGTCAGCGAGAGCATCAGCCGCAGCCCGTCCTGTGCACCGGTCAGCATTCCGCCGTAAACATCCTGCTTTTTTGCGATCCCTGCCGCACCCGCCAGCAGCAAAAGCGCAGGCAGCAGCAGCTCCGTCAGGTTCTCCAGCATCGCTTCAGGCCCTTCGCCGCCAGAATCCCAGCTCCGACCGAGCAGGCCGACGCTAGCCACACGGCAGGCAGGATATCGAACGCGTGCGCCGCGCCGAGCTGCGCGCGGACGGCGGCGACCGTCGACGGGATCAGCTGCAAAGACGCCGTATTCATTACGACCAGCAGGCACAGCTCATCCGACGCTCCCCCGCCGCCGGACAGCGCCTGCATCCGCTGCGCCGTCCGGATGCCGAGCGGCGTCGCCGCGTTGCCCAACCCCAGCAGATTCGCGCTCAGATTGCCGCACAGGTTCCAGAAGCCCTCGGAGTCTTTTGCGCATACCGGAAACAGCCGCTGCAGCACAGGCCGCAGCGCCGTACACAGCCCTTCAGTCAGTCCCGCACGCTCCATCGCCTGCGACAGCCCCGACCAGAGGCAGACCGGCCCAGCCAGCGTCAGCGCCAGCTCCAGTCCCGCCCGTGCGCCGCTCAGTCCGTCCATGCCGGACGAAAACGGTATTCCTGTCAGCAGATCAGATACAAACGCAAGTAAAATCAGTCCAAACCAGAGAAAATTCAACAACATATTTCGCTCTCCGACAAGAAAAAGATTTTTTGTTCAAAATTTGTACATAATTGGATGGTAGAATAAAGCTGCTTGAGGGAGCGCTGTCTGATGTCCATGCAGCATCCGACGGCTAGATCTATATGCATGGCTAAGAATAAGGGGGTTGTTTACCATGAAATCCACAGGTATCGTCAGAAAGGTCGACGAGCTCGGCAGAATCGTTCTGCCCATTGAGCTGCGCCGTACGCTCGACATCGCAGAGAAGGACGCTATCGAAATCTATGTCGATGGCGAATCCATTATTCTCAAGAAGTATGAGCCGACCTGCATCTTCTGCGGCGACGGCAGAAATGTCGAAAACTACAGAGGCAAGAACATCTGCGCGAACTGCATGAAGGAGCTCAGATCCGGCAAATAAGTTCTGCACAAAAAAGAGGCTGTCTCAGGATGACAATGTGTCATCCGTGACAGCCTCATTTTTTGTTTTTCAGCGCTCGAGCCAGGTGAGAACGTCCTGATAGACCTCGTCCTTGTTGCGCTCGTTGAGCATTTCATGGCGGCCCTCGGGATAGAGCTTGATGGTGATGTCCTTCATGCCGCTGCGCTTGAACGCGTCGATGCATTTGAGAACGCCCTTTGCCATGCCGCCGACGGGATCCTTGCAGCCGGAGATGAACATAATGGGCAGCTGCTTGTTCATCTTATCCAGATTTTCCTGCTGCTCGTTCATGCCGACACCTGTAAGAAGGTCGCGCGCGAGGCCAACCGTCGCGTCGAAGCCGCAGAGGGGGTCTGCGTCATAGGCGGCGACAACGGCGTCGTCTGAGCAGATCCACGCATTGGGCGAGGTCACGGGGCCGAAGGCCCTGTTATAGCTGCCGAACATGAGCTTTGTGACGAGCGCGCTGGTGTTTTTCTCGCCGATGCGAGCCTCTTCGAGCTTGCAGACGAGCTTGCCCATGCGCACCTTCATGGGGTCCTCCCAGCCGGTGCCGGAAATGACGGCCTTGTCCACGGCGTCGGGGTAGGTATAGAGATAGGTGCGCAGCAAGAAAGAGCCCATGCTGTGGCCGAGAATATAATAGGGCAGATCCGGGTACTGCGCGGAAATTTCGTCGTGCAGGCGCTTTTCATCCTCGACCGCAGACAGCCAGCCGCCGGAGAAATAGCCTCTGAGGCCGTTTTCCGCGGAGCCGCCGTGGCCCATGTGATCGTCGGCAGCGACGACATAACCATGCTGCGTCAGAAATTTCGCAAACGCGTCATAGCGTCCGATATGCTCGGCGATGCCGTGAATGAGCTGGACGACGGCCTTCGGCTCCCCTTCCGGTTTCCAGAGCGCGCAGTGCAGGCGGCCCGCGCCGCAGGAATCAAGATAGAATTCTTCCATAAAAGTGGTGCTCCTTTCAAAAGTCCGGTTTATGGTACATATGATCTGCTAGAATGGCGTCAGAAAAACATGGGAGGATATTTCTGATGCGTTCTGATTCTGTGATTGAGCTGTCCCGATATCAAAAGCGTTCCCCGGAGGCGGCTGCCCTATCCGTGTATGGCAGGCGGCTGCGTGCGCGCAGGCGGCGCATCCGGTGCGCTGCTGCGGTGATCGAAGCGGCGGTAACGGTTTGCATCGGGGCGGGATTTCTGGTCTGCCTTGGGCTGGTATTCAGTATGCTGTGATCGGCACAATTTCACCGTCTGGCCGGATGAGGTGTTCCAGGCACGGTTCAGCGCCGCCGTAGCGGGAGGCGAGGCTGCGTCCGTCCGCGCCGAGCATACCGATGAGCACCAGATCGCCTGGGCGAAGCTCCGGCAGGAGGCGGCGCATGACCGGACCGTCCTGCGTACCGACGGTCAGCAGCTGCACCAGCGTCCGCCGTCCGGCGGCATACGGAACGTACACCGGATGGTATGCGCCGCTTTTGACCAGGCGCGGACACTGCGCCGGATCGACATCCAGCACGGCAAGCGGAGCAGGCCCCGGCTTGACAGCCCGTACCCGCGTGACCAGCGTTCCGCAGGCTGCGGCGAGGAACCGTCCGGGACTCATTTGCAGCGAGAGGCCGCGCAGCGCTTCCGGAAGGGCCTGTATCTGCGTCAGGATGGCTTTGGCGCACGCATCCGGCTCCGGACCGGAAAAGCCGGGCCGGTAGCTGACGCCAAAGCCGCCGCCAAGGTCAATTGCATCTGCCGCGGCGTCGGTTTTCTCATACAGCGTCTGTGCCAGCGCGGCAAGCTGGGCGAAGAGAGCGGGATAGAAGTCCTCGTCCATGCACAGCTCGCCCAGCCGCATACCGAGGCCAAGCCAGCCTACGCCGCCTGCGCGCAGGCATTCCGCCGTGCGCAGGAGCGCTTCGCGTTCCATCCCGGCATAGGAGGCCGGGACGCCCGTCACGGGCTTCGCGCCGAAGCGGAGCTGGCCCTGCTGCCGCAGGAGCAGAATTACGGCATCCGGCATTGCTTCGGGCAGCAGCTCGGCTCCGTCCAGCACGAAAACTGCGCCGAGCGTATGCGCAGCTTTCTCCGCTTCCGCGCTGCGGATCGACGGCTCGTAGGCGATTTTCCTGCCATGGAAGCCGCACCGGGCGGCAAGCTCAAGCTCCGCAAGGCTCCTGCAAAGCACGCCGCAGCCGCAGCTGCGCAGACTTTGCAGAACCGTGGGATTCGGATTCATGCGGATGGGAAAGCGCGGCAAGAATCCGTTGCAGTCGGAAAATGCACGGAAAAGAGCCTGCGCTGCCTGCACGAGACTCTTTTCATCGTATAAAAACAGGGGCGTCACGGCGGTTTTCAAAAACCGCGCGAGCGTTTTTGAAGGAAGAACACACTGCGCATTGAGATTCGTCTGCACATGAATTCACTTCTCTCTGCGGTTATTTTCATAGAGGATAGATAGACCTTTCAGAAGAAGGTCACGGTCGTATTCGATTCTGCGGCGGCACATTGGAAGGACAAAGCGCGCAATGCCGCCTGTTGCAACGACAGTCACGCCGCCGCCGAGTTCTTCCTCCATCCGGTCGATCATGCCGTCGACCATACAGGCGGAGCCGAGCATCACGCCGCTGCGCATGGCGTCAACGGTATTTTTACCGATGGCCTTTTTCGGGCTTTCCAGACTGATGGCGGGCAGCTGCGCCGTGCGCGTGGAGAGCGACTCGGCGGAGAGCTTCGGGCCGGGGCTGATGCAGCCACCGACGTAGGTGCCGTTTTTATCGATGGCCGTCATGGTCGTGGCTGTACCCATGTCAACGATGATGAGAGGCGGTTTAAAACGGCTAAGTGCGGCGACAGCGGCGACGATCAGGTCGCTGCCGATCTGAGCCGGGTTCTCCATCTGGATATTGAGTCCCGTTTTGATGCCCGGGCCGACGATCATCGGCGTTTTGCCGGTCAGCTTACGCACGGCAGTCTTGCAGGAATTGAGAACCGGCGGTACGACAGACGAGATAATGACGCCCTCGACGCTCTTCGGATCAATCTCATAAAGGTTCAAAAGATTTTTGAGTTCCACGCAGTACTGGTCGGAGGTCTTGAGCAGGTCGGTCGCCATGCGGGCCTCGACGAGAATGCGGTCGTGTTCCATACAGCCGAGCACGATGTTGGTATTGCCGATATCGATCGCTAAAATCATAAATATCACTCCGTATCCGTTTCCAGACGGCAGGAAAACGCGCCGTCCTTGATCTCGACCACGGCGTATCCGCTGTGGCCGAAGCGCCCGGCCGTGCCGGGGTTCAGGAGCGTGATGCCGCCGCGCTCCTCCAGGTGCTGGATGTGGGTATGGCCGAAGAGCGCAAGCCGCGCGCCCGCGTCCTTAGCCGCGCCCGCAAGCGCGGTCAGATCGCGCTTGACGCCGTAGAGATGGCCGTGGGTCACAAAAATGTGCACGCCGTCAAGCTCCAGCGTCAGGCTCTGCGGGACTGTCGGGGCGTAATCACAGTTGCCGGGCACATAATAGAAATCCGGTTCCTGACAGGCGAAGGACAGATCCTCCGCATCGGTCAGATGGTCGCCCAGATGCACAACCGCGTCCGGGTGTTCTTTTTCTATGGCGTCGTACGCGAAGCCGAGGCTCCGGTGCGTATCCGACAAAATCAGAAGCTTCATATCGTTCACTTTCATGCGCGGGGCGCATATGATAAGGAAGAATCGGGTTGAGTAACCGATTGCATCAGCGGTTACTTAAGAACGGAGGGGGTAGCTGGATGGAACATTCGTTTTCCCCGGAGCAGCTCCGGCGCGTATTGGGGTCTGCGGAGGGACGGCAGCTGCTGGCGCTGCTGGCGTCCGGCGGCGGAGAGCGGCTGCGTCAGGCCGCTGACGCGGCAAAGCAGGGCGACCACGCACGGGCGATGGAGCTTCTGCGGCCTGTCCTGAACACAGAGCAGGCACAGGCGCTGTTGAGGAAGCTCAATGGATGAGCTGGAGCGCGCGCTGCGCGCCGTATTGGATGATCCCGCGCAGCTGCAGGAGCTGCGGGAGCTGGCCGGATCGATGGGCTTTTCCGTGCCGCAGGCGCAGCCGGAGCGCGCGCCCGTGCCGGACCCCCCGGAATCGGAGCCGAAGCCGGTGCAGGCCGTTTTTCAGCAGCAGCCGCTGCCGGAGCCTGCCGCCGCAATGCTGCGGCAGGCGGGAAAAATGGACAGAAGGCAGGAAGCGCTGCTGCTGGCGCTGAAGCCTTTTCTGCGCAAGGAGCGGCAGGAAAAGATCGACCGGGCGCTGCATGCGGCGCGGCTGGCAAGTCTTGCGAGTCTGGCTCTGAAAAACCGGGGCAGAGGTCCCGGAGCAAAGGAGACGCCATGATGTATAACCGCTACATACCGGACGCCGCAGGCGTCTATCATCCGACACGCGTCGGCGCGGAGCCGCAGGCGGCTGCGCCCGCTCCGCCTCCGGAGCCTGTGTGCGTGCCGCCTGCTCCCCCGCCTCCGCCGCCTCCTGCCCCGCCCTGTACGGCGGAGCATGGCGGATTTCTGTCGCGGCTGCTGCCGCGCAGCATTGATACGGGGGATCTTCTGATGCTGCTGATCCTGCTGCTGCTCGTCGTGGACGGCGAGGAGGAGGATCAGCTGTCGATCATTTTAACGGCGGCAGCATTTTTGCTGTCGTAAGGTTTTTCTGAGGAAATGAATGCTGCTTCGATTTCTGTAGCAATTCTGTTGACCGGATTGTAGGGGCCGATGCCCACATCGGCCCGTTGGGAAGTTACGACTTTGCCGGAGATCCCCGTAAAATCGGTGCATTCTGCCGGGCCGATGTGGGCATCGGCCCCTACAGTTAAATTGGCAGGTGCCTACGGATTCGCATTGGATTTCCGCTTCTCGCTGCTGCCTGCCGCAACCTCTCAGGCGCTGCGCGCCAGCTCCCCTTGAAAGGGGAGCCTCGGGGTGCCGCTTACTCTTGGAACGGGACAGTTCCGTCGGGGAGGGTGAAGACGTCTTCAAACGTCTCGTCTCCGGCGGCCAAAATCTCGAGTCCGGTCTGAATGGCGTCATAAATCGTTTCGCCGCCGGATTTGAGGATGCTTTCGGTCAGAAGGCCGTAGCTGAGGCTGATCCAGCATTCGCGGCGGACAGTCCCCTCCTCCGAGGCGGCGAAGATCTGCTGGCCGGAATCATAGCGGTCGTCGGTGATGAATTCGCCGTCGGTGATGGAGGCGGGCGGCATGGCTCCGACCTGTTCATAGGTCGGGATACCGATCAGCTCGTCCATCGTCGCGTCCTGGGAGGCCGCAAGCGTGCGTACCGTTTCATCCCCGGCGTACCAGACATAGAGCGTCTCGCCGTCGGTCAGGATATGCTTTTCCCCGCTGGCGGTCGTCAGGACAGCGCACACGCGCGTGTCCGCTACCCAAAGCTCGGCGGATGTCTCGGATACAGCGCCGTTCATCTGGCGGGTGATGGTATAGGTCTGATGGTAATACTGCGGGCGGCGCAGGCTGCGCACGATGTTCTGCACGTTTTCGCGCGTGACCTCAAGCAGCGCAGGCTCATTTTCGTCGGGCTGAAGCTCCGGCTGGGTGCTCTGCGCCGCGTCCGGCAGGACGATGGCGTCGCGCTTGTTCTGCTGCATATTGCCGACAAACAGCGCGCCGATCACGACGATCACAGCCAGCGTCGCAAGAATGAACATCAGCAGCGTCCGCCTGTTTTTCTGGTTCTGCTCCGTCGTCCGTCACCGTCCTTTCGTTTTGCGTTCAATCAGGCGTTAAAATCGGCGGGCTTTTCCGCTGCGCGGCCAAAGTGCCACAAAATCGCCTGTACGATGCGTTCGCTCGCATGGCCGTCGCCGTAGGGGTTGACGGCCTTTGCCATACGCGCATACGCAGCGGGGTCGTCCAGCAGCTCGCCTGCGAGCCGCACGATCTCGTCCTTTTCCACGCCTGCGAGCTTTGCCGTTCCGGCGGCGATGGCCTCCGGGCGTTCTGTTTCGCGGCGCATGACGAGGACAGGCTTGCCGAGGGCAGGCGCTTCCTCCTGCAAGCCGCCGGAGTCAGTCATGACCATATAGCAGCGGGCAATGAGATTGTGCATTTCCTCCACGTCGACCGGATCGATGAGGTGGATGCGGTCGTGGCCGCCCAGAATCGGGAAAACGCATTCGCGCACGACGGGACTCAGGTGGACGGGATAGACGACCTCCACATCGGGGTGCGTCTGCACGATCTCCAGAATGGCGTGCATGATGGCCTCCATGGGCTTGCCGTAATTCTCCCGCCGGTGGCAGGTAACGGCGACGATCCGGTGGTTCCGGAAATCCAGCTCGTTCAGAAGTGCCGTCGGGAAGACGAAATCGGGCTTCACGGTGTACTGCATGGCGTCGATGGCCGTGTTGCCGGTGATGAAGATATCGCCCATGATGGCCTCACGGCGGAGATTATCCGCGTTGGCCTTTGTCGGGGAAAAATGCAGATCGGCGATATCGCCGACGAGGGTGCGGTTCATCTCCTCCGGGAAGGGGGAGTATTTGTCCCAGGTACGCAGGCCGGCCTCGACGTGGCCGACCTTGACCTGATGGTAAAACGCGGCAAGCGCGCCTGCAAATGTCGTGGACGTATCGCCGTGGACGAGGACAAGATCGGGTTTGACGGTATCCAGAACGCTGTCCATGCCGAGCAGCGTCTTTGTGGTGATGGTGGAGAGCGTCTGGCGCTTTTCCATGATATGCAGGTCATAATCGCCCGTCAACTGAAAGATCTCCATGACGGAATCGAGCATTTCCCGGTGCTGGCCGGTCAGGCAGACGATGCTTTCGATCTGCTCGCTGGCCTGCAGCGCCTTGACAAGCGGCGCCATTTTGATGGCCTCCGGCCTTGTGCCGAAGACGGACATGACTTTCAGCTTATTCATGCGGTTCCTCCTGTTTTTCTTCCGGCTCGTCCTCCGACCGATCGTTCTTCGCGAAGATCAGCTTGAAGCCGATGGCGCTGACGATGAAGATCGCGGCAATGAGAATCAGCGCCTTGAGTTCGCCCGAGGACGTCAGCAGCACGGCGGCCAGCCCTAAAATGCCGGTCAGCATATAGGCGATGGCGACGGCCTGCTTCTGCGAGAAGCCCATGTCGATGAGGCGGTGGTGGAAATGGCCGCGGTCGGCCTTCATCGGGTTCTGGCCGTGGGCAATGCGGCGCAGGAAGGCAAAGCTGATATCGAAGATCGGAATGCCGAGGATGAGGAACGGCACGGCGAAGGAAATGATGGCGTACATCTTGAACAGGCCCGTGATGGAAAGCGTGGCAAGGATATAGCCGAGGAAGGTCGAGCCGGTGTCGCCCATGAAAATCTTTGCGGGGTTCATATTATACGGAATAAAGCCGAGGCACGCGCCGAAGAGCGCGCAGAGGATGACGGCGATGTTGACCTCCTTCACCATGAGCGCCACGACGATCAGGGATGCTGTCGAGATGGCGGACACGCCGACGGCGAGGCCGTCGAGGCCGTCGATGAAATTGACGGCGTTGGTGATGGCGACGATCCAGATGATCGTGACGGGGATGGACAGCCAGCCGAGATTGAGATAGGTCGCCTCGGAAAAGACGTTGGGGTTGGAGACGAACTGGATCGTGCAGCCGTGCCAGACGGCGACGCCCGCGGCGGCGATCTGGACAAACAGCTTCGGCAGCGCCTTGAGCGCCATGATATCGTCCAGAACGCCGAGAATAACGATCATGATGGAGCCGAGCAGAATGCCCTGCATCTGCCGGTCGATGTCCGCAAAGACGAGAACCGACAGTAAAAACGCCAGAAAGATCGCCAGACCGCCCATGCGGGGAATGGGGACCTTGTGCATACGGCGGTTATCCTTGGGCACGTCGATCGCACCGACCTTGCAGGCCAGCGCCTTGACCATCGGCGTGGACGCGAACGACACAGCAGCAGCGACAAGCATCGCCAGCAGCATATAAACGACTTGTTTTGTTGTCATAATGATTGTTTAACCTTATAGAGGCCGATGCCCACATCGGCCCGGCAGAATATGGCCGTTTTTGCGGAAATCTACGGCAAATTCGGCACTTCCCAACGGGCCGATGTGGGCATCGGCCCCTACTGGGAAGCAGCGTGCTTCATGCGTTACCGCGCGACGAAGCCGACTTTTTTGTAGACCTTGCGGAGGGTCTTGTTGGCGAGATAAGATGCGCGCTCAGCGCCCTCCTTGTAGATGCTTTCCAGATACGCCTTATCGCCAAGCATCTGCTCGGTTTTTTCGCGGATGGGACGGACAAGCTCGACAACGGCTTCGCCGACGGCGGGCTTGAAGACGCCGTAGCCCTGATCCGCAAATTCGGCCTCGGCCTGCTCGATGGTCTTGCCGGTGGCGGCGCAGTAGATCGTAAGAAGATTGGAGATGCCGGGCTTATTGTCCTTGTCAAAACGGACAGCCGTCTCGCAGTCGGTCACGGCGCGCTTGAATTTGCGCATGATATCCTCCGGCTTGTCCATGAGGAACACGCAGCCGTCGGGGTCGGACTTGGACATTTTATTGTCCGGGTTGCCGAGGCTCATGATGCGCGCGCCCATCTTGGGGATGAACGCCTCGGGGAGCTTGAAGGTATCGGGGAAGGAATTGTTGAAGCGCGCGCCGATGTCACGGCAGAGCTCGACGTGCTGGCGCTGATCCTCGCCGACAGGGACAAGGTCGGTCTGGTAGAGCAGGATATCGGCGGCCATGAGTACGGGATAGGTAAAGAGGCCTGCGGTGATATTATCTGCGTGCTGCTGCGATTTCATTTTGAACTGCGTCATGCGCGACAGCTCACCGAACTGCGTATAGCAGCCAAGCACCCAGGAAAGCTCCGCGTGCTGCGGCACGTGGGACTGAATGAACATGATGTTCTTCTGCGGGTCGAGTCCGCAGGCGATATACTGCGCGAGCTGCTCCAGACTTCTGCGGCGCAGATCAGCCGGGACCTGCCGGACGGTAATGGCGTGCATATCGACGATACAATAGACGCACTCATATTCGTCCTGCAAAGCGACCCAGTTTTTGATCGCTCCCATATACGAGCCGAGCGTCAGATCGCCGCTGGGCTGGATACCGGAAAAGATACGTTTTTTTTCGTCCATGATACGTCCTTCTTTCTATTCGATAGATGCGCATATCATAGCACAAACCATCGGAATGCGCAATCAATGATTGACTGTTTCTGAAAAAAACTATATAATAACCATACTTTTATATTGGAGGAACACGCATCATGGATTTTTTTGAGCAGATGGAAGCGCGCATCCCGCACGGCGAGGTCCGCACCCGCTTTGCTCCGAGCCCCACGGGCTATATGCACGTCGGCAATCTGCGCACCGCGCTCTATACATGGCTGATTGCCCGCCGCCACCACGGCAAGTTCATTCTCCGCATTGAGGACACCGATCAGGGCCGTCTGGTCGAGGGCGCGGTCGACGTGATCTACAAGACAATGGCCGAATGCGGCCTGACGCACGACGAAGGGCCGGACGTCGGCGGGCCGGTCGGGCCGTATGTGCAGTCCGAGCGGCGCGACCTGTTCGGCAAATACGCGAAGCTGCTGTGCGAAAAGGGCGGCGCATATTACTGCTTCTGCCAGAAAGGCGACGAGGAAGACGCCGGAAGCGAGACGGGCGAAATCAAAAAGCACGTCTGCGCCTGCCGCGATCTGCCGCTGGACGAGGCAAAGAAGCGCGTGGAGGCGGGCGAACCGTTCGTCATCCGCCAGCGCATCCCGCATGAGGGCACGACGACGTTCCACGACGCGTCCTTCGGTGATATTACGGTAGAAAACAAGGAGCTGGAGGATCAGGTGCTGCTGAAATCCGACGGCCTGCCGACGTACAACTTTGCAAACGTCGTCGACGACCATCTGATGGGCATTACGCACGTCGTACGCGGCAGCGAATATCTGTCCTCCGCACCGAAATACAATCTGCTGTACGAAGCCTTTGGCTGGGAGATCCCGACATATGTCCACTGCTCCCCTGTCATGCGCGACGCGCAGCACAAGATGTCCAAGCGCCACGGCGACCCAAGCTATGAGGATCTGATCCGCGAGGGCTATCTGACCGAGGCTGTGCTGAACTATGTGGCGCTGCTGGGCTGGAGCCCGAAGGGCGAAAACGCGGAGCGCGAATTCTACACGCTTTCGGAGCTGGCCGAGATCTTTGACATTTCCGGCATTTCGAAGTCCCCTGCCGTGTTCGATATCAACAAGCTGCGCTGGATGAACGCGGAATATATGAAAAAGCTCAGCCCCGAGGCATTTTTCGCCAAGGCCGAGCCGGTTCTGAAAACAGTCATTACGAATCCCGCGATTGATCTGAAGGCCGTCGCCGCGCTGGTGCAGCCGCGCTGCGAAATTCTGTCCGATCTGCCGGAGCGTGTGGACTTTATCGACAGACTGCCGGAATACTCCACGGAGCTGTATGTCCACAAGAAGTCCAAGACGACGCTGGAGAACAGCCTCTCCTCCCTGCGTGAGATTCTTCCGGTGCTGGAATCGCTGGAGGTCTGGACGAACGAAGGTCTGTATGAAGCGCTCGTCGCGCTGGCGGCGAAGCTCGAGCTCAAGAACTCCGTCGTGCTCTGGCCGCTGCGCGTAGCCGTATCCGGCAAGGCCTCGACCCCCGGCGGCGCTACGGAGCTGTGCGCGCTGCTTGGAAAAGAGGAATCCATTGCGCGTGTAAAGGCAGGCATTGCACTGCTGGAGAAATCATAAAAAATAAAACGCCCGTATCGAAGCCACCTTCCCTTGCGTTCAAGGAAGGTCTTTGATGCGGGCATTTTGTAGGGGCCGATGCCGGTCACAGCCGTTCGCGACGAAGGAGCGTTACGGATGTGGGTCTGCCGCTTGCCGGTACACATCGGCCCGTTAGGAAGCTGCGAATTCGCCGGAGATTTCATAAAAATCAGTGCATTCTGCGGGCGGACAGAGTCGTCCGCCCCTACGGGATACGTGAGAAAATGAAGTTTCGCTGTAGGGGCCAACAACTCTGTCGGCCCAGCGGGAAGTTACGGATTTGCCGAAGACTTCTGTAAAAACGGTGCATTCTGCCGGGTCGATGTGGGCATCGACCCCTACGCTGGCGCGGTGGAGCCTTTATTCTGCTTATTTCGTTTATGATACCCGCAGTCGCAGTAGGGGCCGCCGGAGGCGAGGGTGTATTCGCGCACGGCGATCACGCTGGGAAAATCGAGGTTATAGATCCTGCAGGAGCCGTTGTCGCAGCTGCGGCCCGTGTCGTCCAGTCCGCAGCCGAGGTTGACGACCGCCGCGTTCGGATGCTCGCGCAGATAGTCCCGCACCTCCCATGCAAGGTCGTTCTGGCGCATGGCGGCCTCCAGAAAACCGAACTGCTGCATGAGGCTCTTGGACTTCTGGGACAGAAGCGAAAAATCGTAATCGATCTGATCGATCAGGCGCAGGGCCGTCTCGTCGCGGTAAAGGTTCGGATACAGCTCCGAGCACATTTTCCGCCCGTAAAGCGGAATGACGAGCGTTTCCTGCACGGTATTCTTCTCAATATGGTATTTCATCGCTTCCTCTGTATCAGTTAGTTGCATCTAACCGTTGTGCTGTCAAAACACCGCCGGGGCGGTTTTCTTTATTTTGACACAGCTTTCGGCTTTTTTCAAGAGGGTGGGACAAATGCGGTATATTTTTTTCAAACCGCTTGCAAATCACGCCCATATCGTGTATAGTAGCAGACGGAAAAGCACAAGATTTTGCTTTTTCTAACAATTTGATATTGCCATCCGATGTACAGTAACCGAAGCATGCCGCCGGGCAGGCTTCGGCGCAAGAGAAAGGGAAAACCACTCGACCGGAGCTGTGCGCACAAGACCGTTCCGAAGCAGCGAAAGCTGTCTGGGTGAAAGCCAGTCATTGCGGATTTATCCGCGAGAAGGCAGGAAACGGGCGCGGAAACAAAGAGTTTGTTTCCAGAGTGCAAGTCAGAAGAACTGCTGTCTGCGCCGCATTCGCGGCGGAAAGGATGAATGCGTGGGACGAGCTCTGCCTGTAGCATTCGGAACAGGTGCGCCGTTTTTCCTCACAGGAAAAGCAGCGTATTTTGTTTCTTTGGAGATCCGCCCGCCATTTTGTCAAAATGGCGGACTTTTGTTTCTCCCAAAGCCGTCTGCGCCCCCTGTTTCCGCTCTTATTTAATAAGGAGCTTGCGATAGATATTTTGATTCTGGAGGAAAAATGTATGAAGAAACGAATTCTGAGTCTGCTGCTCGTGCTCGTGATGCTGCTGAGCCTGCTGCCCGCAGGCGTTCTGGCAGCAGAGGGCGATGTCAGCGTCACACTGTCCGGTATGCACGACGCACAGGTCAAGTCCCTGAAGCTGTATACCTACATGGACGGCGTGAAGGGCGCGGACGATCTGCTGGCTGAAAAGACAGCCGCAGACGGCGCGTATACCATCGACCTTGCGCCCGGCGCTTACTGGGTTGACGGCTATGACGCAAACGGCGACTGCAACGGCGGTGTATCCATCAACGTCAGCAGCGACAGCAGCAGCTTCAAGCTGCAGCGGATGTATCAGATCTCCGTCAACCCCAGTTCATGGGTTAAGGACACAGACTATACTCTTTCGCTGCGCGTAACCGACGCCTCCGGTGCAGAGCGTAAGGCGGAGTTTGGCTCGGCCGTAAATTGGGGCAAGACCTACACAAGCTGCCTGTTTGTCGTTGGTGATACAGTCAGCGCGACAGCCACGCCGAACGCGGAAACGCATCCGAACTACAACCCGGCTACCGCTTCCAAGACCCCGACGATGAACGACAGCCTCAGCCTGACCTGCAAGGAATTCGTCACGGTCACGGTCACAGCGCCGAAGGGCTCGACCATCGACGCCGGTACGCTCGCAAAATACTATGTGTTCAGCTTCCTTGAGCCGTTCGCGCGTTCCGTCGAGGACGGCACGGCCACGTTCCATCTCGACAAGAACACGGATTACTTCTACCGTGTCCGCCATCCGGAGGGCGCGACCTACTGGAACTACGTCAGACTGAGCGCCGACGCAGCGTACACGGTCACGGATGAGGATCTTGGTCTGACCGGTGATTTCAGCAAGGACACGATCTATCATTTTGAAAACAACGTCTACGACCGTGCAGGCATTTACCTGAACATCAACACCAAGGGCTATAAAAACATGGCCGTTGGCGATACGTTTGAACTCAACTCCTTCCGCAACTGGTTCGCGATCGAAAGCTTTATGAACGCCAAGGTCGCACTGCCGGAGATGCACTATCAGGTCATCGATGTGAACGGCAATGCCAGCGACGTCGTGACCATCACGCCGAACGCGCTGAACAGCAACGTCGCCGTGATGGAGGCCAAGCACGAGGGCACGGCAATCGTGCTCGTAACCTATGACGCAATGACCCATATGGCTGGCCAGACCAGCACGCCCTCGCATCGCTTCTCCGCCATCTGGCCGGAGTTGACGGGCGTGTTTGTCGTGAATGTCGGCGCGGACGGCAGCGCTATCCAGACCAATATGAATCTTGACCGCATGGATGCGGTCATCGAGAAGGATGAGGCGCGGCAACTCGATGCGGAGCATGACATTCTGTTCTACACTGGAACAGAGGGTGCAAGTTACAGCTTCAAGCCCGAAGCGGGCTGCACCGTGAGCGTCCTGCGCCCCACCGTGACCGCTGCGTCTATGACGTATTCCGGCGGCTTCACAAACACTGGCGTCACAACCGCTGAAGACGGCACTGTGACCGTCAGCGGTCTGATCACCGGCCGCAATATCATCAAGGTCACGAAGGGCGGCCTTTCGACCTATCAGGTCGTGACGGCACGCGGCGTGAGCTACAAGTTTGTCAACGCGGAGGGCACGGAGCTGACGCAGGAAGAGCTGGCTGCCATCAAGCCGGGCGATTCCGTCACGATCCAGTTCTCCAACCTGATCAGCCCCAAGGAAAAGCTTTCCGGCGCGTATAACTTCAACTTCTCCCTGTATATGCAGGGCCCGGACGGCACCTTCTTCAAGAGTGATCCCGGCGGAAACTTCGGCGTTTATGACTTCAGCGGCAACCCTGAGCGGCAGAAGCTGACTGTCACCATCCCGAAGTTCTGGGCTGAGGAGACCTACACGCTGAGCGGCGCGATCAAGCAGGCGGGCTGGCCCGGCGTTCCGACGCACCGCGGCATCACCTATGCTGTGGGCACGAATCCCGGCTTCGACGCGCCCAAGACGGCAGGCATTCTCAGCCGTCTGCCGGAGATCACGATCCCGGTCGTAAAGCTCGACTTCCTGACCGGCAAGCTGATTTTCCGGGATCAGAACGGCACGTCCATTGACCGCAAGGATCTGACCGTCACGCTGGCGGACAGCGCAGGCAACGGCATTGCGGTCGCGGAAGACGGCACGTTCAAGGCTTATGCCGAGGAATACTTCTACACCGTTTCCGGCGCCGGTGTTGAATACGCCACTGGCAGCGTCACCATGACGGAGGAAGGCCCCAACGAATTCACCATCACCCTGCAGGCAACCGCAGCGGGCGCATGGGACGGCAAGACGCAGACCGAACCGCAGACCGACGAAAACGGCGTTTACCAGATCGGCACCGGCGCGGAGCTGGCATGGTTCGTTGCGAAGAGCAAGGACGCGGACGTTTCCGGCGTTCTGACGGCCGATATCAACCTCGGCAAATACGCATGGCTGAACATCTCCTCCAGCAAGAAGGTCGTGCTTGACGGCGCAAGCTTTGAGATCACCGGCCTGAACGCCACGGCTGGCCTGTTTGCGCAGATCGGCTCGAATTCCTACATCCATGATCTGACCATCCGCGGCGCAGTTTCCGGCAAGGGCAGCGCAGGCGCGATCGCCGGCTATGCCAGCGGCACTGCTCCGAAAATCGCGAACTGCTTCAACTACGCAGTCATCACCTCTACCGGCAGCAACGTCGGCGGTCTTGTGGGATACACCTATCAGAACGCCGTGATCGAGAACTGCGCGAACTTCGGCGCTGTCACCGGCGGCAGCAGCGTCGGCGGCATTATCGGCGGCACGGTCGGCAACGGCTCGACCATCACTGGCTGCTATAACACCGCAGAAATTTCCGCGACCGGCAGCAAGGCCGGCGGCATCATCGGCGGCACCAGCAGCGAAATGACTGTTACAAGCTGCTACAACACCGGCAAGATCTCCGGCACGGCCTCCGGCGGCATCGCAGGCGAGGTCAAGGGCAATGTGAACTGGAGCGGCACTGTGCAGGGGAAAATCACCATCTCCAGCTGCTACTCCACCGGCGAAGCGGGCAGCGCCGTATTCGGCACGGTTGACACTGCTTCCTCCGATATCTCCAAGTGCTATTATCTGAACACGCTGAACGCGGACGCGAACGCCGAAGCGCTGAACAAAGCTGACCTCAAGGACGCCGACCTGTCCGACGCGTTCGGCCCGGTCTGCGGCGGCGGCTATCCCGCGCTCACATGGCAGACCGACGTGACCTTCCACAAGGCGAACGGCGAGGGCACGGTCGTTGACCCACTTTGCACCGTGAAGGGCTATACCCGCTTCACCTGTAGCGAGTGCGGCGAAAGCTACCGCACGACTTATACTGCACCGCTCGGCCACGACTTCTGCGAGGACACGGAGGGCTGCGGCGACTGCGTCCTGACGCCGCCCACCTGCACGCAGCCGGGCAAGATCGTCCGTACCTGCCGCAGAGACGGCTGCTCAGAAACGAAGGAAGACCTCGTTCCCGCCAAGGGCCATACACCCAAGGACGGCACCGAGCAGGTCTTCACCGGCTATAAGACCTACGAATGCGCCGTCTGCGGCGAAACCTACACGGTCTGGGACGACGACCGCCTCGGCCACGTCTCCTACCCCGAGCAGACTGTCACCTCTATCAGCGTTTCCGACAACGGCAATTACCCCTGGGTCTACAATGCCGATCTGGACCGCTTTGAGAGCAGCAACCAGGAGCAGGACAAGACCAGCTCCACGACCTCGTTCGCCTTTACGCTGAGCGCCCCCACTGTTCTGCGCTTCGGCTACGGCGTTTCCTCGGAAAACGGCTATGACAAGCTGACCATCACGCTCGCAGCCGACGGCGGCAGCACGGAAACGCTGGCTGACGCTGTCAGCGGCGAGAAGAGCGGCAGCATCAAGAAGCAGCTTGCAGCAGGCAGCTACACACTGACGCTGTCCTATGTGAAGGACGACGCCTCCAAGGGCGGCTCTGACACGGCGTATGTCAGCGTTCTGACGCTGTCCGGCATGACCCGCGTGATCGTGGAGAACGCCACGTTCCCGAAGGCGGAGGGCGCTGCGTGGGAAGGCACGCTGGCCGACACCTGGATCGAGCTGACTGGCGAATCGACCATGATGGGCTGCGTTGTGGAAGCACTGGATGGCCACACCGTCGTCGGCGCGGAAAGCAACTACATCTCCTCCATTGACAACTTGAAGGCGTTTGACGGCGGTACCATGTCCGGCTGGATGGGCACACTCAACGACTGGTTCACAAACTTTGGCTTTGGTGAATTTACCGTTGCAAAGGGCACGCTCTGCGCGGGCGACGAGATCCGCATCATGTACACCCGTACCGTTGAGGATCTTGGCGGCAGCTGGAACAATTCCGACACCCGCCTCAAAGCGCTCACATTCAGCACCGGTAAGCTGGCGCCCAAGTTCAGCGGCGACACCTTCACCTACACCCTGACTGTGCCGGAAGGCACGACCTCGCTGCTCGTCACACCGACGGCGGCAAACAAGAACTATCAGGTCCGCGCCTATCTCGGCACGCAGGCTACGGGCCGCGAATATTCCCGCACGTCCCTGATCCCCATCACAAATGGCAGCGTCATCACCGTCGTCTGCGCAGACGACAGCTGGCCCACCATGAATGAGGGAAGCGACGGCAAGCGCACCTACACCATCAACGTGGTGTTCGGCACAGCTCAGTCCTCTGACGCAGGCGTTGCGTCCGTCAAGGTCGCAGGCGTTGAGGCAGCAGCCGGTACGGCTGAAAACAGCTACTCCGTAACGCTCCCGGCTGGCACGGAGGTCACGGCAGCCAGCTTCGAGATCACACTTTCCGACAGCAAGGCCACGCTTACCGGCCCGGCCAAGGGTGAGGACGGCGTCTGGACGTTTACTGTGACCGCTGAGGACGGCACCGCTGTGACCTACACCGTCACTGTGACCGTCGCGGAAGCGCCGAAGTCCTCTGACGCAGGCGTGACCTCCGTTTCCGTCGCGCACACCCCGGCCTCGAAGACCGGTGAGACAGCCTACACGGTCAAGCTGCAGACGAACGCCGAGGTTACGGCAGACAGCTTCCAGATCGTTCTGTCCGATGAAAAGGCCAGCGTCTCCGCTCCCACAGCCAACGGCGATGTCTGGACGTTCACCGTTACCGCCGAGGACGGCACGACCACCGCAGCGTATACCGTCACCGTGACCCGCAGAAGCGCATCTGAGACGACCCCACTGCGGACGGTTACGCTCTCCATGCTCAAGGCAAGCCTGGAGGATACGACAACGCGCAGCTTTACGCTGCATCAAACAGCGGGCAGCAATGTGCTGACTTCTCCGTATCGAATCGTTTCTGGCGCATCCGGGATTCAGTTCCAGGTTAAGGTATCCTACAATACGGCATATTCCGCCGTATATGCCTTCACGACGACCGACGGAACTGCAAAAGCAGTGGACGCCCCGCACGCGAAGAATGTTGCCATCATCAATCCCGATCTTTCCGGCAGTCTGGTCGCGGTCATTACGCTGACGAACAAGACCGACGCCTCCGACGTCTGGGTCTACGAGCTGCGTATGCCGACCGAGGCGAACCATGCCCCCAGGCTGAAGGACGGCGTAATCACCCCGGCTGCGGCCTCGATCAACCTTGGCGAAAGCTATCAGTTTGATATGACGCAGATCTTTGAGGACGAGGACGCCTACGATAAGCTCACCTACCGCGTCTGGCGTGATGTCGAGAATCCGTTCTATGTACCGGCCTCCTACACATATACGCCCAGCGCTGCCGGTACGTATACGCTCGTCTTCAAAGCAAGCGACGGCAAGGCAGAATCTCCGGAATACAAGTTCGTTCTTACTGTGATCGACCCGAACGCGAAGTCCTCTGACGCAGGTGTTGCGTCCGTCAAGGTCGCAGGCATTGAGGCAGCAGCCGGTACGGCTGAAAACAGCTTCTCCGTAACGCTTCCGGCAGGCACGGAGGTCACGGCAGACAGCTTCGAGATCACACTTTCCGACAGCAAGGCCACGCTTACCAGCCCGGCCAAGGGTGAGGACGGCGTCTGGACGTTTACTGTGACTGCTGAGGATGGCGTGACCTCCAAGACCTACACCGTCACCGTCTCGTTCACCGAAGCCCCGAAGTCCAATGACGCGGGTGTCAGCAGCATCACCGTTGCGGGTTTCAAGGCTGTGGCCGGTGCGAACAACAGCTACACCGTCACGGTTCCCTATGGCACGGTCGTCAAGACCGGCAGCTTCGTGATCGTCACGAGGCATCCGCGCGCGACTGTCAGCGCTCTGACAAACACCAGAAATATCTGGAGCTTCACCGTCACCGCTGAGGACGGCGTGACCACCGCAGTCTACACCGTCACGGTCAATACCGCCGCGCTTCCGGAGCCGATCACTCCGGGTGTCGACAATAAGAAGCCCGCTTCGAAGCCCGAGGTCAAGCTTCCGTTCACCGACGTTTCCACGTCCGACTGGTTCTATGACGACGTTGCGTTCGTATACGAAAACGGCCTGTTCTCCGGCACGGACAGCAGAAGTTTCAGCCCGAACGCGTCCATGACGCGCGCCATGCTCGTCACGGTTCTCTACCGGCTCGAGGGCGAACCCACCGTCACAGGCAGAAGCAGCTTTACCGATGTGCGTTCCGGCGCGTATTACGAAAAGGCTGTCATCTGGGCGGCCGCCAACGGCATCGTCACCGGCACGGACAGCACCTCCTTCTCTCCCGATGCCAAGGTCACGCGCGAGCAGCTTGCCGCGATCCTGTACCGCTATGCGCAGTACAGGAAGCTGGACACCGATGCGAGCGCAAAGCTGAACAGCTTCACCGACGCGGACAGTGTTTCCGCCTATGCCAGCGAGGCGCTCGGCTGGGCTGTCTCGGAGGGCCTGATCAACGGTGCTTCCGGCAAGCTCATGCCGAAGGGCGACGCGACCAGAGCACAGGTCGCCGCGATCCTCCACCGGTTCGTGAAAAATGTACTGAACTGACCTCATAATCCCAATTTGCAGCACAGGACTGCCCCCCTTTTTTGGGGGGCAGCCCTGCGTGCTGTATTTCAGAGCATATCTGAAAGCCGGTAAACCAGACCGGCAGCAGCTATTGCGCCACTGGACAGATTACCGGTTTTCAGATATACTTGAAATGATACAACACATATGGAGTTGAATTGCGTGAACGTCTGGAAAACAAATAAAAAGGCCGCCGTCTGGGTGGTGCTGGCGCTGGTGCTGACGGCTGCGCTGCTGACCGGGTGCGGAGCGCCGCAGGCCGGGCCGAGCTATCACTGCACCGTCTCCATTTCCTGTGCATCGATTCTGGAGCACATGGAGCTTTGCAGCGAGGAAAAGCGGGAGCTGGTGCCGGAGGACGGCTGGCTGCTGGAGTCTGTAGAGGTCAGCTTTCAGGAGGGCCAGAGCGCTTTTGACGTTTTGCAGCAGGTCTGCCGGGAGAATAAACTCCATCTGGAATTTTCCACGACGCCGGTTTACGGCTCGGCTTACATTGAGGGCATCGGGAACCTCTATGAATTTGACTGCGGGGCGGAATCCGGCTGGATGTACGCGGTGAACGGCTGGTTCCCGAATTACGGATGCAGCCAGTATGCGCTGCAGGACGGAGACACGGTCACGTGGGTTTATACTTGTGATCTGGGCAGGGACGTCGGCAGCGGCGGCTGGACAGAGGGCGAATGAGAAACAAAGACGCTTTTTCGGGATATCATCCCGTGATCAATTTTCTATATTACGCACTGGTGCTGCTGTTTTCGATGTGTTTGATGCATCCGGTCTATCTGGCGATCTCGCTGACCGGGGCACTGGCATATGACATTTATTTAAAGGGCCGGAAAGCGGTACGGTTTGCCGTCATGGGGCTTCTCCCTATGGCGGCGCTTGCCGCGCTTTTGAACCCGGCCTTTAACCATGAGGGCGCGACGATTCTGACGTATCTGCCCTCCGGGAATCCGCTGACGCTCGAATCCATGCTCTATGGTGCGTCGGCAGCGGTCATGCTGGCAAGCGTCGTATTGTGGTTTTCCAGCTACAACGAGGTTATGACTTCGGACAAGTTTGTGTATTTATTTGGACGCGTGATTCCGGCGCTGTCGCTTGTTTTGTCCATGGCCCTGCGGTTCATTCCGAAGTTCAGGGCGCAGATGCAGACGGTTTCGGAGGCGCAGGCTTGTATCGGACGCGATACGAAAAACGGAAGCGTATTCCGCCGCGTTGGGAACGCTGTCAAAATCTTCTCAATCATGGTCACATGGTCGCTCGAAAATGCCATTGAAACGGCGGACTCCATGCGCTCACGCGGCTATGGCCTGCCGGGGCGCACGGCATTTTCGATCTATCGTTTTGACGACCGGGACAAGTCCGCGCTTGCGTGGCTGGTTTTCTGCGGGGCGTATCTCATTTCCGGCTGGATGGCGGGCGGAACGTATTTCCGGTATTATCCGACGGTGAAGGCCGCCGCATGGACGCCGATGACAGTGATCTTTATGCTCGTGTATCTTGCGCTGGTGCTGACGCCGGTGATTCTCGACCGAAGGGAGGACAGGCTGTGGAACTCTTTGCAATCAAACATCTGAATTTTGCGTATCCAGAACAGGCAAAGAATGCGATCTCCGATTTCTCGCTGTCCGTCCGGCCGGGAGAATTTCTGGTGGTCTGCGGTCCGTCCGGTTGCGGGAAATCGACGCTGCTGCGGCAGTTAAAAACCGTCCTTGCGCCGCACGGACGAAGGCGCGGTCAAATCCTGTTTGACGGAAAGAATCTTGATGAACTTTCCCAGCGCGAACAGGCTGAAAAAATCGGCTTTGTGCAGCAAAGCCCGGAGAATCAGATCGTCACGGATAAGGTCTGGCACGAGCTGGCGTTCGGGTTGGAATCGCTCGGCTATGACACACCGACGATCCGCCGCAGAGTGGCGGAAATGGCGTCATTTTTCGGCATCCAGACATGGTTTTATAAGTCTGTTACAGAACTGTCCGGCGGACAGAAGCAGCTTCTGAATCTTGCGTCTGTGATGGTGCTTCAGCCGAAGGTGCTGATTCTCGACGAGCCAACAAGTCAGCTTGACCCGATTGCAGCGTCGGACTTTTTGGCAACGCTCGGCAAGATCAACCGGGAGCTTGGCACGACGATTATTCTGACCGAGCATCGCTTGGAAGAAGCGTTTTCCTTCGCGTCGCGCGTGGCGGTCATGGACGGCGGCAGACTGCTTTGCAGCGGAACGCCTGCCGAGGTGGGCGCGGAATTAAAATCCAGCGGGAACGCGATGTTTTTGGCCATACCGGCCGCCATGCGGATATGGGCGGCGACGGATTCCAAGGCAGTTTGCCCCATTTCTGTCTGTGACGGGCGAAACTGGCTGCTGGAATATGCAAAAACGCAGGAGTTGAAGCCGATTCCGGAAGAAAATAAAAACGCGCCGGACACGGAAACCGTTGTCTCGGCGCGGGAAATCTGGTTCAAATACGATAAGGACTTGTCCGATGTGGTCAAGGGTTTATCCTTGGAACTGCACAAAGGTGAATTTCTGGCCCTGCTCGGCGGCAACGGCACGGGCAAGACCACCACGCTCAAGCTGCTGGCAAGTCTGAAAAAGCCGTATCGCGGGGAACTGAACATCACCGGCAGCGTCGGAATGCTGCCGCAGAATCCGCAGACGCTGTTTGTAAAAGCCACGGTGCGCGAGGACTTATTGGAGATCATACCAAAATCCGAACGGAAATCTGAGCGTCTCGCACAGGTCGTTTCGCTCTGCAAGCTGGCGGAGCTGCTTGACCGCCATCCCTACGATCTTTCGGGCGGCGAACAGCAGCGCGCGGCGCTGGCGAAAATCCTGCTTCTGAATCCGGACATTCTACTCCTTGACGAACCGACGAAGGGACTTGACGCGGAGTTCAAGCAAACGTTTGGGCAGATTCTGCGGACGCTGCGAACGTCCGGCGTGGCGATTCTGATGGTCAGCCATGATATCGAATTCTGCGCGAAGTATGCCGAACGCTGCGCCCTGTTTTTTGACGGCAATATCGTCACCGAGGCTGCGCCGCGCACGTTTTTCAGCGGCAACAGCTTCTACACGACCTCCGCGAACCGCATTGCGCGCGATGTGCTGCCGGAAGCAGTCACGCCGGAGGATGTGATCGCGGCCTGCGGCAGAGCGGTCGCGCCGGAACCGGCGCTGCCGGAGTATCAGCGTATTCCGCCTGCACCGGAGAAGGAATCGCAGGTTCTGAAAAAGCTCCCGGTCTGGCGCAAGGCGCTTGCCGCCGTATCCGGTATCGTGTCGCTGGTGCTGATGATCCAGGCCATCGGCGTGACCGATCTGACAAAGCTTGTGGACGCAGGCGGACTGACAGGTCTTGCGGGCAGCCAGATGAGGCTCTACGGCATTCTGCTTCTCTCGCTGCTCGTGTTTGCGCTGTCCATTGGCCGAAAAGCCGACCGCCCGGATTATCTCATCCAGACGCCCGTGGAAAAGCGGAAGCTGAGGAACCGCACGATTTTTGCGACGGCTTTGATCCTCCTGCTCATTCCGCTGACGCTGTTCATCGGTGTGTACTGCTTCGGCGGGAAACGGTATTATTTCATTTCGCTGCTCATTCTGCTCGAATGTATGCTGCCGTTCTTCCTCATCTTCGAGGGGCGAAAGCCGCAGGCACGGGAGCTGGTGCTGATTGCTGTGCTCGTTGCACTGAATGTGGCAGGCCGCGCCGCGTTCTTCATGCTGCCGGAATTCAAACCGGTCGTGGCAATGACGATCCTGGCGGGCGTGGCCTTTGGCGGCGAAACGGGATTCTTAGTCGGCGCGATGACCATGCTGGTTTCGAATATGCTGTTTTCCCAAGGCCCGTGGACACCGTGGCAGATGTTCGCGATGGGGTCAATCGGCTGGCTGGCGGGAGTTTTGTACCGCAAGGGCGTCCTGCGGCGGTCGAAGCTCAGTCTGTGCATCTTCGGCGTGATCGCCTCTACCGTGATCTTCGGCGGTATTATGAATCCCGCGTCTGCGCTCATGTGGTCGAACACGATCAACTGGAAAATTATCTTGAGCTATTACATCACCGGCATTCCGGTCGATCTGGTACGTGCAGTCGCTGCGTTCGTCTTTCTCTGGCTCGGCGCGGAGCCGATGCTGGAAAAGCTGGACAGGGTCAAAACAAAATACGGCCTGGCGGAGTAACTTCCGCTAAGCCGTGTGCGTTTTCCTGTCAATGTCCGGCAGCGCTTGGGATGTCCTGAAGCGCAAAGCGGTATTCCTGCTCTGCGTCCGGATACTTCTCCCGGTCGACCTTGCTCAAAAACATGGCAAGCGGACGGATCCACAGGCCGCCGTCGCCGTAGAGCTTCCGGTAAATCACGCAGGGCTCACCGCTCTCGGAGTCCTTTGCAAGCGCCTCCACGAGATAATAATCGCCTTTGAAATGGCGGTAGACCCGCCCGATCTGAAGCTGCTGCATACCGCTTCTCCCCTTTCGCATAAATGTCCCGCAGGCCGCTTTGAACGGCCTGCGGGCTTTCGTTTTTATTTTGCCAGCTTGTTTTTATCGAAGAAATACTCCTTCGTCAGCTTCGCCACAACGCCGGACAGGGCGAACAGGGCGATAAAGTTCGGGATCGCCATGAGACCGTTGAACGTGTCGGCAATGTCCCACACCACGTCGAGCGACGCGACCGCGCCGACCACAACGACGATGATGAACAGGACCTGATAAATCTTTGAAACCTTGAGGCCAAACAGATACTGCACACAGCGGCTGCCGTAGAGCGACCAGCCAAGGATCGTCGTGAACGCGAAGAGCATCAGGGCCAGTGCGACGAAGACGGAAGCGAATTTCTGGCCGAACATGGTGGCAAATGCGGCTGTGATCAGCTCGGAGCCGACCTTGTGGCCGAAGGTGATATCCACGCCGCTGCAGATGATGGTCAGGGCCGTCAGGGTGCAGATGACGATGGTATCGGCAAAGACCTCGAAGATACCGTACATGCCCTGCTGGACGGGGCTCTTGGTATCAGCCGCCGCATGGGCGATGGCTGCGGAGCCAAGGCCCGCTTCGTTGGAGAAGGCGCTTCTGCGCAGGCCCCAGACAATGGTCTGCTTGAGCGCAATACCACTGGCCGCGCCGCCGAGCGCCTTGGGCGTAAAAGCTGTGGCAAAGATCTTGCCAAAGGCCGGGCCGATATTACCGGCGTGACCGAAAATCACGACAAGCGCAAAAATGATGTACAAAACGCTCATGACCGGGACGAGCTTTTCCGCCACGGCGCCGATGCGCTTGATGCCGCCGAAGAGGATCACGCCGATCAGCGCGGCGATCGCAACGCCGAACACGAAGTTCAGCAGCTTCCGCTCCCCTTCCGCAGCCGGGATGAAGGCGTCGATGGCGTCGTTCAGGGAGCCGACGATGGAGTTGACCTGCGACATATTGCCGATGCCGAAGGAAGCGATGGCTGCGAAAACGCAAAACAGAATGCCGACCCACTGCCAGTGCTTGCCGAGACCGTTTTTGACGTAGTACATCGGGCCGCCGACCCAGTCGCCCTTTGCGTCGCGCTCGCGGTATTGGATGGACAGCGTGACCTCGGAATACTTGATCATCATGCCGAGCAGCGCCGCCAGCCACAGCCAGAACACTGCGCCGTAGCCGCCGAGCGCGATGGCCTGCGAGGTGCCGACGATATTGCCGGTGCCGACCGTCGCAGCCAGGGCCGTTGTGACAGCCTGCAGCGGCGTGACCGCGCCAGCGCCTGCCTCCTGCTTCTGAAACATCTTGCCGACCGTGTTTTTCATCGCATAGCCGAACCGCGTGAACTGGATCCCGCGATTGCGGATGGTCAGATACAGACCGCCGATGATGGTACATGGCAGAAATATATACAGCCATGCGACCGTGTTCAGGGTTCCCGTGAAGAAATTGATAATAGCTTCCATAGCTCTCCTTTCCGAACGCCTCTGCAGACGTTCCTCTCCCTTCTCAGAATATAACAAGTACGGTTTGCATCATACCATAAAATAACTATTAAATCAATTTAAATCGCTACACAACATTATAGAATCTTTCCACGTACATTTGTGCATAATGCAAAGACATACGCAAAAACAGTGTTTCTGAGAAAAAAGGGATTGACGCGGCGGGAAAAACGTGCTATATTATTTAGGCAATCGAGGTGCTAGTGTGGCTCAGTCGGTAGAGCAGCTGATTCGTAATCAGCAGGTCGCCGGTTCAAGTCCGGCCACTAGCTCCAGAAACCGGTG